>Ga0210040_10002839_pt1 | contig 24019 bp, 23 predicted proteins | sample CryGeyCG12114_NA_FD_185462 | JGI IMG/M metagenome (GOLD analysis project Ga0210040, IMG submission 185462) | Groundwater microbial communities from aquifer - Crystal Geyser CG19_WC_8/21/14_NA (SPAdes) (version 2) | ecosystem: Environmental > Aquatic > Deep subsurface > Groundwater | place: USA... | reverse complement strand
CGTAGCGCTCAAACTAAAAATATTCCTGGAACTTTAATTACCGAATTTGTGCCTAACGAATCGCGCAATTATCCGAACCAAAAGGCATTTGTTTTCCGTAATCTGTCTGAAGTACACAATTAATTATTTAGTTTGTAAAACTGAACCAGGCGGAACTATAATGGACTCCACATTGAAGGACTTTATAGACAATTCCACCAAATTTGAAATCCTACACTTCGGGATTCAACCAACCTTCTATTGCTGTGTGGTCCTGAGCTCTAGTCCGTTGTATAAGCGATCAGCCTATTCTTCTCCAATTTGTTTGCATATTCAATAATAACTCGATAATACTTTCAACAACTCACTAACTGTACTCTACTCATGAAGAAAATAGCACGAATAATTATAGAATTTTTTTTGTATTTCACTTTAGTGCTGAAAATAGTATTAAAATAAACTATAAATTCCATACTGTAGCAGAAGGTATCTGCTACGCTATGGGGATGCTATGTCTGTCTGTCTATTACGTTCGTCCGTCTATACGTCTGCTTTCGTCCGCAAAAACTGTCAGAATACTTGACGGATGTTAAATTTTTGTTTGTGTACTTGCTCTATAGATTATGTTTAAGCATTCGCCAGTTTATGGGCAAAATCCAAATTGTTGTTGCTCACAGCAAGGTCAAAAAACTCAAAAAAGCATCTGTCTTTAGTTAGTTCTGCATTTTTTATGTGTCGGAAAACGAAAAAATAGAAAAACGAATTCTGTTCTCTTCGGACAGAAAGTACATTAGGCCGATTAAGCTATTAAAAATATTTATGGAAATTATCATTACTTCAATGTTTGCAATACATAAAATATTGCTAGTTCGGTCCGCAAGTTTAGTTCAGTTTAACGTCAAGCATTTTCCAAGCTATTTCAAGACTGCTCGCAACTTGTAAAATACGTTTCCATCAGTAGATTATCATAAATAATTTGATGGATATAATGAGATCGAGTTCGCCGATCTTATGCAAGTTTCAGCATTAAGGTTCAATAAAAAAATCTAGAATCATAATTCCTGCTACTTCCATGCATTCATTGATTCATTCAACGCGGTTTACTGCATTTAAACAGAGACAAACAAATCAGATTGTTGTCTTCATTCGTGTATCTACGAAGCCACGTGCTATTTTTCTATTCAGATTCACGTTTTCCGATGCCTATTCAATGCTTATTGTACTTATTGTATTGCTGAACTGAAGTGTACTTATAAAGCAAACAAACTTAAGCATCTATACCAAAGGAATTTCATTTTGTATATGTGGAAACTTTTGCACTCTCCGAACTCGAAAATAATGAAATTCATCCGGAGGAAACTAATAAACTGAACACTTATAATTAGGTTTCCTTTTTAGTTTAGTTAGCAACGGGATTTGTTCTCACCTGAAAGTTGCTGTATATGGTCCTAGATATGCAATGACACCTGACCCAATAAGTACATCTGCTCCGAGATTGTCATATACTACTTGTAAATCTTCTGCAGCCTGTGTCCATCGATTTTTCTCACCTCCAAGGCCACCTGATGTTAGAATCAAATTAAATTTTTTTATGTGAGCTCATCCTAATGTATGTTTGCTCCCAAAGTTAGGCTACATTGAGATTGCTTGCACCAGTTTCCATTTATCATCATTTTTCCGAACATGTATTTTCAAATTGCTTCTAAAAATTGTAACGCTATAACTTCATACCATAGAAATTGCCATTTTTTTGCTTTTATACAAATACAAATACCACGTAGAGTTTGTACTAGCGTTACAAATGAATAATGTGAGTGTTTGTGCATATTTTCTGTAGTGAGTGAGTGCATTATAATCCGATCCGTAGGGCAACGAGAAAGTTGACTGAAAATTTGCATTGTACTATCAGTCAATAACATTGTACTTAGATTGCTTTTATGTATATGTAAAGTATGCTAAAAATCCATTCTTTCTATAACCCTCCCAATATGTATGTTTTGCTTTTCCTATAATGATCACATAGGATGAACATAAAGGGAAGCAATTTTAACTACAGACATCAGTGAACGAACCTATCAGTTTTTCCGCCCGGTCCAATTTTTGTGTACATAGATTCACTTCACCCTCGAGCCTCGCTTTTTTTATGTTAGTTTGCTCCAATGCTTCTTTAAGAGTTGCCAGCCGCTCTTCCAACTCCACAATCTCCTTCCGCTTTTTGTTCAGAATATCTAGAGTGTTTTTCAGTGTCTCCTCAGCCTCATTTAGCCTCGCTTTTTTCGGGGCCACAACCTAAATGAGCCCAATGTGTGTACAAGGGGTTCCAAGTCAAAATAAGTTCAATTAGTTCAGTTAGTTAGTTTCTGTTGCTACTAATTAGTGCGTGTGATTATTTTGCAAAAGCAATAATATGTTACAGAGAAGCAGAATCTGTACGGCGTAGGCAGAATAGATATATCAAGTGATCACAAACTTGTAATTAATAACTGTGATTAGATTGCACTCACCTTAGCTACTTTATCGTAAGCCTCTGAAAATACATAAAAGAAGGAAATTTGTTACATGCAAGAGGATATTATTATTATTATTATGCATGTATACATACACAAAGGGTGCACGAGTTTAATCAAATAGTGGTGGTTGGGTGATACTCATGTAATCAAAAAACAAGATGAAAGACGCATTGATTTACCCATAGCAATCACCCATTTGCACAAGCCTTCAGCAGCACTGGAGGCTTTGGCAACTTTGCTGGGCTTAAATAGTTCCTGTGGTATGAAATTTGTGCGAATTTCCTTCATTTGAGACTCGGGGATATTATCCTTGTCGTAGTCTTTGAGGCTTTGGAGGAAATTGAAGTCTGCTATGAGTTTCTTACTTGGTCCCCAGAAATCCATAACCTAGCAAAATCAAATATTGTCTCATCAAGAACCATATGGTAGTAGTTGGCGATTGTAACCAATTTTGGACGCAATGCAAATGACCACTGTCCAAAATCAATATAGTCATCATGATGGATTACTTTTTTGCCTTCAGAATCCGTAATTTTCTCTGGTTTCACTCCTTTCATTACGCAAACAGCTGCCATCACAAGTTTTACAGCGGGTGGAGGATTTTTCATCGACTTCACGAGCACAATATCAGCTGGTTTTAATGTATCCAGGGCTTTCAAGGCCTCTTATCATAGTTAAAAAGCAGAGTTTCTACCATTATTATCATTGTGGTTAAAAAGTACTAGTCTATTGCAGGAAATCCCTGGAACAAAAAGTTTTGTTGACTCCATATTGTGTAAATAACTAAAACAAAACGGAAAAACTAAGGAAAACAAACTCTGCTCACACTGCACGTCAATAATCTGTTTACTACGATAGAGTTAGTGCGTCGTACAATTCTGTGTAGTATGAATACCAATGTCATATAACTGAAAAAGATACGCACTGAAAAAGTGAATTTCCATTCACATATGTATTACATACTGCTGAAAAGAATACTAATATGTCAGTCGCAGTATCATCTGGAGATAGATTCTTCTTCACACATCAACGTATCAAAACAGGAGTTAGGCTCTTTTCATGCTTCTCAAGTCAGAGCTCAAAACATTCTTATTACAACGAAAAAAACATATTAAAAGGTTTAGTTAGCTTGACGCACACCGATTTCTAGTTACAAAATGAAATAAACTTTGCATTCAGATGTACTTTGGGAATAACCGAGTCGGTGCACGTTGTGCACATTGCGTGAAAAAGGAATTTTGAGCATTACATATACTAAAGGGAATAATATTTTCCTATTATGCAGTACTGTGAACTCTGTGTACAAGGGACATGGAATAACTATATTTGAAAAATATTCTCTCATACTGTCTAGTTGGGGCAAGGCTTCAGCCAGATCAGTCATGCATTCCGCTTTCAAACTGGTTGCTTCTTCAGCCTGTTGGTGTGCGATAGCTTCATCTTCTCTCACCATCTCTGACTTCTTTTCAACTGCAGCTGACTCCTTCTCAATAGTAGCCATCATGGTTTGTGTCACTCGAGCTGCTTCTACCAGCTGTGGTTGAAGGGCTTGCAATTCTTTTTTCATCACTGCAATCTGTATTGTCAAGTTCAACACATAAGGTTTAACAAGACCCATAGACAGGGTGATAGAAAATGTGTGGGAACTAACTGTAGCTGTACATGTGGAAATATTGACTGACAGACAGTTCAAAACAACACTACAGACATAATATTATAACATGGGTCTTTTGTGTTCAAAGTTTCCATGCATTTCCTTGCCACAAATACAAATGGATGTACAGGGAAATCAAACAGAGGAGTTAATATTTGGTGAACAGTTAAAGATTATCGTGTATGCATATTTTATTTTCATTCCATTTTGTAGTGGGGATAAATAAATTTAAAAAAAGATAAGGTATTTACTGAGACAAATAATTAAACTAACTAAATGTAAAGAAACTGAAACTTTGGGAGAGATTATTTTGCACTATATGGTTATGAAAAGAAATGTGAGCAGCAAAAAAAGACATGAAAAATTGAAGAAAACAATAACAAGGATATTTTGGGAAAAGATTGAAAGTAGAGAGATAGTAAGATTTGAGCTCATTATTTTTCGAGGGCAATGGGAAACTAAAGAGGCTTGGAAAATGAACTCACTTCACCAGTAGCAAAAGCTAACTTGTCCAATCCACCTAGATATCTTTTTTTTGCATTCATTGTGGACTCTTTCTTCCCTTGGATTACTTCTTTGAAAGTAAGGATCAGTTCTAGGTATGAAGTAGGTGTCACATAAACGTGACGATCCATTTGCGCTTTAAACTGGGCTGCTAAATTTGCTGCTCTAGTATGAAAATATTTGCAAATTTTGACGGATCCTTTCTTCAGGGAAGCTGGAATATCCATTTTTTCCAAAGATTTTTGGGCCACTTTTTCTAAAGCATCTTCTGGCCATGGCTATGTTCGTAGTAAATCAAAATTATCAAAATTATAGTTTTCTTAATTCTAACAAACTTCATTTTAATTCTCTGCCAATCTTCGCAAACAACACTTCTACAAAAAAGCACAATGCTTTATGTCATGCCAATGCCAATTTAATTGCTACTAAAATGCAACTTTCCTCTTTGTGGGAAAGTAGTGGTCTACTAACAAGTCATCATTATCGATTAATTTGACTCCAGGCCGCCCACGCATACATGTAATGAACAGGGTCAATTTACCTACTTACTTTTCAAGCTTAATCTACAGCCTGTGGTATATGCTGACTGACTTCGTATTCTAGTCACTACACTCAGAGTGAAAAGTATGTTTGGTGGGTGATAGGTAAAAAGCGAGCAGATTCATTCAACATTCTCAGAAATCATAATGTATTCACTTCTTACTTGAAACCAGTCGATCGTGCAGCAATTCACAAGGGATGGGAACAACCTGAGTCGATTCCTAAACGTGGATCCAATGGGACTGAATCCAATGATCACATGAAGTTTGGCTCTCACTCGACCCACAAAGAAAGAGAAAAGTGCCAACGGATTCACATCGGCACTTGATCTCTTTTTATCCAATTGTGCAAGCAGGGCTGGCATCACAGCTTCCATAATTTCTCCCTTCTCCTCTGCATTAAATATATTGGGCACATCCCCGGAATTAAGCAGAGAGTCGATATCCTCAAGAAACCCCTCCTCTTTGATTTGCGAGTCAGTAATGAGCAGTACAGTATCTCGTCCGTAACCGCCACCATTTTTAATTGCCTTTTTCAAATCATCTCGCCACTCATTCCGACCTGTGTTTTGAAACAGGCATTGGAATTTGGATTCAGTGCTGGTAACGTCCAGTATACAAGTAATGTGTGCTATATCAACTCAGCACGGATTTTATCATTAAAATGTCATCATCATAGAAAAGGAAGAAACAGGCGAGTTTTTGTAAATCTCTCTTTCATTCTCAACTAACTAACTGACTAAACTGCTACATTCGTACATATAGTAGAATTCAGTGAATGAGTAGAAGGACAATGCCCTGTAATTCCTTCCATGTCTATAATGCGATAGCATGGACAGTCTAGGAGTTATATTGGCATGCTTGTGATGTTTATTATGAAAGAAACTTGCCATAGTTCTTGGAGATTTCTGGTTGGAAGAGTTGATGACCACCCATGCATGCTGCCAGTCTGTAATAATACAAAGAGTCCAATAGATTACATATATAATCTTCAGCAACAATTTACAGGATAGTAGCTTTTAGTCGCACACGCTTGCACAGTCAGTAATGAGACTACAGTGTGGAAGTTTAGTTCATTAGAAACCGTTAAGATTTTTACAGCACTTATGTGTTATAAAGATTCGTGAAAAGTATTTCTACTTTGCGCACTATAATTCCATTAGTGACAGTTGAGGAGCACCAATCCATAAAATTTTAAGGTAGAGTTAGTAAGGAAAAACTGGACAATTTTAGTTTGCATGCAGTCATTGCATTATAGTGGAAAAGAAAAAGGCATTTATTTCAAATAAAGAGGGATCAAACTATGAAACAAAAGTGAAGACAAAGAAACCATGGGAAGAGGACAGGTGTTGGTTCTAAATTGTTATCATTATTCAAATTAACGTTTCCTATAGAAGCTTTTGAATCCCCAATTATTTACTTACTTGGTTAAGCTCTGGCGACCCGAGCCTCCTACGCCGACTAACAAACCGTGACCCCCAGGACTGCTCAAGATTCTGCAAACACGAGAGAGATGCTCCAAAAGATATCTACGTGTCAAATGAGACAATCGTTGTTATATGAGCTCGACTTAAATAAAAATTAATCATGTGCACGTGCCCTGGCACTCTTTTTTTAAATATGATGAAAATAGCACAAATCCAAAGTTAATGAAATTTTGAACACAGTCAGACGTCGTCAACTCAAGTATAACAGGATGTATTAAATAAATAGTGAGCAAGGCACACTATTAAATTTTTTTGTCTCTCTAGTGCATTCATTTTGTCAAAGAGAAAGTGCACAAGTACCCTTATGTGTATGCTTTGAGAGTTGTTTCTACGAAACATAAAACATGCATTATTTGTTTTTCGTGCTCAGCCCTGTGCCAACAGGATCTATTTCTTACCGAAAGATGACAAGATCCATTTGATTCCTATTAGTAGAGTTGAACTCGGCAAGTGCTAACTGTGCAACGTTGTAGAATTGGTCCATGTCACGAATTTCTTGGTATAACCGATCATCTTTGTCTGCATCAGGATTCATGAAATCCCCAAACATAAGGTTCCGCATGTCTTCTTCTACAACCTGAAAATAAACATGCAATCCTGCACTTTAGCCAGTTCCCATGATACAAGGGAAAGCTCAATGCTCACAAACATACTTTGGATTTGGGACCACCACTAGCCAAATTCTCAAATACTATGTCAAAAGATTCCTTGAAATGGGTTTGTACACACGACTGAGTTAGTTCAAATAACCATCGACGGTCTGGATCATCCACTAACCGATCGTAGAATACTCGGTAGACTTCATGAGTCCATAGTCTGTGGAAAAGGCATTAAAATAGATTTATTATGAATTTGGTTTAGCTTTTCTTTGAGCTCATTTAAAGGTAGCTAGAGTAGCGGGATTTTAATAAGCTCTTTTGATATTGTCCTTTGCTTGTGCATATAAATCTATGTGCATAATTAGTTAGCTGGAATCATTTGGTGCTTTCGGATCCCTATACTATACATGTAAAGGAGACAGTTTGACATTGATCTGAATTTAATGATGTTAAACTATACTCCATTTATCATGCCTGCGTTTTTCAATATAAAGTACAATGAGTATGTGAGCAGCATACAATCTGATGCTATAAAAATAAAAACCATGTTTGAACAGGAATTTGAGACCCAGGGAGCGTAATTCCACCGCAAAATACAATATGGGAAAAGAAAACATCAAAAAACCATCACAAGTAAAATGGATTACATCACGAGTTAGGTTTAGATTTTACTCTAGAGCGGATGCAACAGCTGGAGTTTCCGTGCAGGACAAAAATGCTTTTATGTCCAAATGGTCCTTATTGGATTTTAATTTTGGGATGCATTAACTTTTTGCGAGACAACATGCTGCTCCCCCAGGAATTCATTTATAGTTGCAAGTCATATAATGAATCTCAACCCACAGAGTGCATATTGTTGGTTTATGAAATGTGGATATTTGCACACTTATGAATAGTTTACAATTTTCTATTTACTATTTACACTGACGTACACAACATTTTCTTCAAGAAAACAAAAGGGCCCAGGGATACAAAATATGCAATGTAATAATTCAACATTTTGTGCGTCTAACTTTTCCCAGCGAATCATTCAAAACATCAAACAAAGATAAACCCAGTTCTAAACCACACTGTTGTATTTAAATAAATAACCTGCTTAAAAAAGGATTTATAGAGAGATTTGTATCTAGATAAACCTGTCTGTATCCTTTAAACTAACTGTATCTTCAAATTTTGAACAGAAATTTCATCATGCATGGAACATATTATTACAGGCTAATACTATACTAACAAATTCAAACACACGAAACTCTGCAGACCCTAAACCCGTAACTCTCAGAAAATAAAGTTGCGGTACAATTCAAGCAAGCAAGGTAAACAACTTTTGCAACAAGTCACGCGCATCACAAGGAATACATAAATGTTAGAGCACAAAGGAAAAAGCAATGCGTCCAAATAAATACAATAAATTGTTTCTGCTTCCCATCCTTCTGTTTCTGCAAGAGGAAGAAGAATCTTGTGTGTTTTGTTCCATTTATGTGAGGCAGTCATCAGAGCATTCACCACCCCACCCACCGGAATATAATGTGTACTGTACATATGTGCATGTACATGACCACTACAGACCACATATGGATTTAACCCTGTGTTGTACAGAATTTTTCTTGCAAAACCTCCATTAAATTAAACTCGGAATATATTTACTGTTCTTGAAGAAAACTACTAAAGCAGAGTATGTAAGTTATTATGGTTAAAACCGTATACTACACCCCCAATTCTCTCTTCCTGTTGTGTTTTTTTAGTTAAAACGAAACTTACTAACCAAGTAAGTACAACTATAGCTAGCCAAAAAGTGGAAACATAAATCCCACGTAGAATCTCATAATTGAAGACAAGTTCAGTGTAAGTTTGAAGATGGACAGGGAAGCATCTCCGACTACTACTAGTAGTAGCAGCAGTACAAGTGCTGCTTCAAACTTCCAATTCCCGTACGAGTTTTTGATCGTCACACTTGAAAAGTACAGCAACTCCTACATGGACAAACTCGTTGAACATTTTCAACACTGGAACTTAAAAAGCGAACGTCCTTATATTTTCTCCCTGGAGACAAATTCCACTGAAACTGCTAGTCTCCAGTTCTCAACACTTGAGTCGTCAAAATTTGCATGGACTCAAGTTATTACGAAAGCGTACGCAGCACTCTTCACCATCTACTTTGTAACAAAATGCCTTGGCAGTCGGGATAAAAAAGGGACCCATTTTTTCCCACCGAGCTCTAAGCCCATCTTCTCCTACTGCCATGCTCTTATCCTTGTGCTAATTGAATGTGCACTTGTGAACTTGACTCTAATCCTCGCCTTCCCCATTTTATTCGCATTCCACTTTTCCATTTACATAAGCCGAGTGCTCCTCCAACTATATTTGGACTATGTTCATGCTGGCCACCCTAGGCTACAGTTGCTGAATGGGGCAGATGGCCTTTGGGCTGCCGAGTGTGAAGCCCACACTTGTCCATTCACATGTTTGTACGTACTAGAAGGGACCTGTGACTTGCGTTTATTGAGAGATCGACTGCTCCATAAATTTGTGAATAAGAGAGACCCGTTGACAGGGGAATTGCTCTATAAACGAATGAAATATTGCATGAGAACCTTCTTTGGATTCTTGTGTTGGGCTCCGGCACATGAGTTTCACATTGAAGATCATGTACGGCTAGCTACCACGGAAAAAAATGAAGACATGACGGAAAGTCAAGTTTTTCACTTGATGGGAAACCTTGCTCACACCGTGATGCCTAAAGAGGAGCGCTCACCCTGGGAAATTCTAGTAATTCCTCGGTATCGGTTTGACAACGAATCTCAGACCGCAAATGGTTATCCTAATGGAAAAAATAACTACTATGCCCTCATTTTCCGCATTCATCATGGACTCATGGATGGCATCTCGGCAGCAAGTGCACTCAACTTTGCAGTAGCAGACCACCCCGTGAAAATCAGTGTGGATCCAGTCAACTTTTCGTATCCAAAAGTGGCCTTTTATGTGAAGCTACTGGGAGTACTAAAATTCTTAATTTTTGGTGCGAGAGCATTTTTCTGGTCTTTGGCAACAAGAGAAACCCATGAGTTCACCAATAAGAACCTCACTGGACCAAAGCATATGGGCTGGACTCGACCTTTCCATCTGGACTGTGTGAAAGCTATTCGCAAATCAACAGGGACATCATCCACATCTGTTTTTGCCAGTGTCTTTGCAACTGCTTTAAAAAACGTAAAAAAAGAGCGAGTAGGAGGACAGGAGCTGGATCGAGTTTATTCTGTGACCACGTTGGCTCTACTTCCATATCCGAATAGAAAACCACAAAATCGTTTCACTATTGGACACATTGGAGTAAATGTTAGGAATACTAGCAGTGTGATAGATCGATTACAGGAAGCTCATCACCATGTTTACTCAATGGCCACATCCTACGACCTCTATTTGCACTATGTGATGACCCACTTAATTGGAAGATGTCCGGAAAGGCTGATTAAATATTTCCTGCAAATTAGCCATGCGTCCGCAATCATTTCAAATGTACCTGGACCGTTGGAGAAATTGACAATTTTGGGGAGCCAAGTCCAGCAAGTGGCAGGTTGGATTCCCATCAAAGGCAGAACAGGTGTGTGCTTAGTAGAGTAATATTATAGTAGTACATAAGAAATAAGCTAGTACTTTTGAAAGAAATGTTTACCTTAATGCAATGTAATATGTAAATGCAATCTTAAGAAAATCTGTTTGTCCAGTACACACAGAAACACACGCAGTAACTATAAAAAACTAGCTCGTGACAACTGTTCATAGTAAAAATAAAAATATGCCCTTTAAGTTAGTGAAAAAATAAGTAATAGATTGGAACATAATCTCACGAGGTTTCAAGTGGAATGTTTCTCAGCAACTTCAAGTTTCTCATTCTGTTTAAGTAGACAAGATCAAACAAGTCTTTTTTCTTAGCTAATTTCTCGTTTATATTCTCTTTTTTTCTATCATGTCATGCTCTCCTGCCTCATGGGTGAATGATCACTTTAATCATTGGTGGAACATATTGGAAATTGTGAAGGCATCGGACTCGCCTTGTTCAGCTATGGCGGAGCTGTGAGAGCCTGCTTCGTTGCAGATGGTGCTATATTCCCTCATCGTTCTTATCTGGACTCTCTCATCAAGGAATATGAAGTACAAATGCTCAATTTGTGTGCTACTGTAGGTGTGAGTGAACAGAGCTGCTTTCTAAGCTAAAGAGTTCACATTTCCTCAGCCAGTCAGTGAGTACTTAATAAACTATAATCACGCCGAATTGTATTACTTTTATATTACTTGTAACTGTAGACAGAAAATCTGAATAAACCTTTTGGAGCTAGAGTAACAAATGACAATCATACGGAGAAAGAAGCACATGTTAAATCTCGTTAATATGATGAGTTGGGCATAGATACTATTTTGTAATTTAATACTGTCATAAAATTGGTTTCACGATGTCCTATACCTAACCATAACGAAGCGTACAAGCATTAAGTTACGAATTCAATTAGGATTGTACAGCTTAAAATTTGCTTATGCAAAAAAATTAATATGGGTAATCAAGAAAAAAACAATACTTGGGCACATTTTCTGCCTAAGCCTTGACTTTCAATTGAGTTTATACCCGACTTCTAAATAGAATCCCGTAACTAATTAACGAAAACCAGCACAAGCATAAACACTAATTTGAGTAATGCATTTCCACTGGGTGAGCACGCAACACATGTTTTCAGAATAACTCACATCTGTCTCGTTGATCGCACAAAAGCGAGTGGCGTAATTTTGCTGTGAATCCACTTATACATCTACCATTGCCTCGAGTGTTTCCTGTGCCTACCTATCTACCTTTGTATAATTGACAATCATGACAACCAACTTAATATGCTTAGACAATGCACTCTGTGGATGAAACGACAGCAAACCACAAAAGTGCACTTTGAATTACATGCGTCACACATATTATGCACTTGAAGAAAATTGGAGACCTCAAAGCTGCATTTAAAATCCTCGTCCACACAGTATCATCGCCTACTCAATTTGATAATATCATGTGCACACGCACACACATTGCATCAGAGATGGATTGCTAACACAAATATTTTGAAACATGAGCAATATCCTACGTCTCATAGTTTTCATGCATAATGAAGCGCATGAAGAAGATAAATCGGTAGATTACGCTGAAAAATGGAGTCTGTGTACCACAGCGAATGTAGAAACTGACTATAGAAAAATGGATATGTACTGTAAGCAGAGACAAATAAGCACTGAAAGTAAAAGGATAGGGAAATGGAACTCACCTGACAAAGAGCCGCTTGGAGTCAATGGAATTCTTATGAATGAGGCAAATGCCCAGGATGACTCTAGAGAAATCACGCAGATTGAACGTGTAGTGTATTTTATTAGGCGTTGGGAGCAGATGGGACATACTCTGCTTGTACACCTCCATTGTAGCGCTAACAATAGGATGGATGACACCAAAGTACTCTGGTGAAAATCCACTGTTCCTCAGATATATTTGCAGAAGGGTTTGGAAAATTCGAACCATTGTGTCATCCGAAAAAGTATTAATGGACACTACATTGAAGTGTCGAATAAATCTGGGAGTGACATCTTGACGACTCCCTCCTGGTGGTCCCATTGCAGCAAGGAATTGAATGTCTTGCAAAAATATCTTTGAATTATCTTTTCGATCGTACCAATGCTTATGGTCGAAGAATTGACGTAGCAACTCGATAGGTGGTTGAGCTCCATATGTTTCCTTGGCAGGTAGATTCATATCGTCTATAAATACGATACACTTCTTCCCTGTTGGCGGCCCAAATTTTCCTCGCCCTTTTTTGTCTAGTTTGGACATCACCAAGTCCAGTGTTTGGTTTGAAGTGGTTTGTGCAGAAAACGTTACAAACGTGGGCAGATATTTTTGTTGGGGGATTCCATTCATCAGCTTTTCTTGAACGTATACGCTCTTCCCGGTTCCCGTGGGTCTATTTTCAGTTGAAGAATGAGCATGATTTAAACTCGGAGAATACTATCACGATTAAATTTTTAATTTCCCTTGCAAAAAATCTCAAATAACCAAGTTCAATAGAGTTGCATGCTTACAACTGAACTTGATTACAATGGATATTTTACAATTTTTGCTCCAAAATATAAGCATTCAATAACAAACTTTTTTTTGCAAATAAAAGAAGTTACATGAATTTTTTAGCAGAAATAAAACATTCTCTTATCCTACACACACATACACCATGTACTCTATCAGCTGTAAATCAATTACTTACCCAACAATAAGCAGTGGAATATCGTTCTTGATGCACAAATCCATGAGGAACGTATACCTGATAAATACCACAAACAATACACACTATGAAATCCATAAGTTCAAAGTTAATCAACAAATTAGTGCGAAAATGGTTAGCCACCGAGCAGTGTCCACAGTAGGAACCATGATTCGCCGGACATCCGTATGCGTAGGCATTTCAAAGCCACGAACCATTTCATTCCAATGCTTCCATTGACCTCTACCTTTGATTTCATATTGCCAGTCAAAGACAGTGCCATCGGGTGGATACAGAACATCAAGCTTTGGGGGTAATGATTCTGGAATTGGACGAGCAGAATCCTTTCCGGAAACCAATGGGCGGAGGAAAGCGTCAAACTTTGCTCTTGAATCTGCATCCAAAATGCCTCCTATGGACCAGGGAACAGCAAAAAGGATGGCTGCAGTGATCCATGCTCTCATGTATTTTTGCTCTCGTTCCAACTCTTTTGTCCCTTCTTTTAGTTGAGCTTCAACGAGTCGCATGAAAGAGCTGACCATGCAAAATATAGAATATTGGAGAATTATGGACTTCTAAGGCTTACTGACCGCTGAAAAATCTACAAAAACCCCGTTGCTTTATTTGTACAATGGTATTTTATGACGGTCGAGCTTTATGTATCCAATTTAGCAGGAAAATGGTATTCTAAAAAAAACCTACTTACAGGTTTATACTTACTACCTAACTAACGCTCAACGCAATTTTACTTGATCATCACTTAAAAGGTAACATAAGTTATTAGAATGCAATTGATCACATTGTGAAACAATTTTCTCCATCAATTGTGTTTAGCTATCAGATAACCTGGCTATTTATGTCTATTACATATAACTTTCCGATTTCTATCCAATTAAACAACATTTCTTATCCGTTTTTCCTCATTACTCTAATGATTGCAAAGTTACAAGTTTAATGAAATGGAAAAAAGGAGCCTCTGCAAATACTACTCTACATAATGTACCTTGCCTCTCACTAAACCTTTTCATTTCGTGCGATTGTAATAACTTAATAGAAAACTTTTCTCCCACACTCATTTTCTACGAAAAACTAGTTTCTGGCAGTCAGACAGCACGGATGAAAAAATGTTGCAAAATTTTACTTTCTAAAGTGTAAGTGACATTACGTTGCTAAATTAGAATCTCCCGTCTGAACGAGCTGCCGGCACTGTTTTCGGACAAAACGGATACAGTGAGTAAGTAGCCAGATAGATAGGTCCAAGATGTAGTCAGTGATGCCCTCTGCCGATTTCCAAGCAGGCTCCAGTGTATTCAACCATGAGATCAGTAATGGTTTCCATCCAAGACTACTGGGCTCGAAATAAATCATTCCACATCTCGACACAGTAGCTGGAGAAGCCTTTCAGTGCATTATTCATGCAAAAAAGAAGCGATTCAAGTCATTAGTTTCCACAATGCTAGCATAAATCATCCAGAAGAGAAGATTTTTTGCCCCATCTTATGATTTGGAAAGAGACCAGTCAACTAGGCATTCTTCATGAATAATATAGCCATTGTACACAAGAGGAAGGAAATTGGGGATCTTAATCATTTGTGTACTCTTGTGAATTGTATTTATAATGGTCATCATAGTTGTTATGTCATACGAGTGGATACGTTAGTCTATTCACCTAGTTTTCTCGACAAAAGCAATTATCTCTGCTTACATGTACCTAATAGAATATGTCCAATGGCCAAAGTGACTGTGCAGTGTAGACACTATCATGCAAAAATAAAAATAGCGTCTATCAAGTGTCTATTAGTGTGACAATAATAATGGAGAGATCGAGTCACATCAAGTCGAGTAGACAGTGAATAACAATTGCTAAAAAAAAAGTAGGACGCTATATTCTGTTGTCTGACTGAGAGTCTAATTCAAGGCAGATTTGACTGGACAGTAAATATTTTGTAGACTCTCTCGTGTGAAAAACATGGAGAACAAACATTTGTGGTTGACAAATACCTGTGACAAGTCCATGACTTCAAAGATCATTGACATCAAGTTAGTCATGGCTATGATCTCTCCAGACAGTAAACAAAGCTTTTTGTTCTGTAGAAAAAATTGTTTGTTCCGCATTAAATCACTGGTCATTATGTTAACAACAAGAGAAATAAAAATAAATGATACTCAGTGTGAATTGAAGACTACTCACGTCGTCCAGAACGGTGTTCAAAGATTCTGTAAATTTAAAACCAGTCATAATCCATAAGTTTTTTTGGTTATATTATGAGCAACGTTTTCTTACCTATCCACACAGCGTCTACTGGGGAGTCAAAAACGAGCCATTTTCGGTTCTCATTCTTTGCAATGGCAAAGTTTCTGTAAGAAATTATAAAATGCGTCTGGTGAATGCACCCCAACTGGCATGTCACACAGTATAGCCAACTTTTATTTTTAGTAGGCACTAAACTACGCAGTAACTAACTAAATTGTACTTCAAAAATTGAAAAAGCAACTTATTCCACTTGTTCCCATAATTTATAGAAAGTGAAAGTTGGAATAAAGTTAGGAATGGAACTATACTCAAAGGTTCATTTAGTCTTGATTGCAACTACTTGAAGAGCTTTTAATTCTAGTTCATTAAAATGGAAATAATTTAAACTTTTGGACATAAATCATTACTAAAAATTACCTAAAAAGTATTGCAAGCACGCCATCAGACCATTCGTGTGACACCAGATCAAAATTTCCATACAGCTGAGACATGGGGATTGCTTTGGCATTGATCGTCTCAACTTCCACAAGATTTTCACCCATCCCATTCTCATGCATGTAAGACAATGCGTCTTGGAGAACCTATTCATTCATACATTTCAAGGCTCGTAATGGAATTGCTATACACTTACTTACTACTACTACATACTAAATACTTATGGTATATGCTGATAATAGGGAGTGCAAAAAATGTGGCTCTCTTCCCATTGGAATTCAGGACTGATGATGAAATGTATTATTCATACCCGAATGACAGACGTTTTTCCTCCGAATGGATCTCCCACTAACATGAATCCATGCCTGACTATCATCATCTCATACATTTGTACAACCTTGGTTTTGAATACTTCTTCAGGTTGAAGATTTCGTTTCTCGCATGACTATGAATAAAAACAACAGACTTGATCAAGTGAATATACACCACCACCATGTTCATGCAAAGATATAAATGAACAAGTGAGTGAGAGAGTAAGTGACGAGTCGTTGTGTAAAATGTGGTCTGTCTGTCTATTATTTACAAGCTCAGTAGCATGGAAAATATTCTTATAGTCTGTCTCTTGGAGTTTCACGCCTGGAAAGATGTCAGAAATGATCCCCTGGAACAAGGGAATGTCTGGAGACAAGAATTTAGGCAAATTGACATCAATTATAGAGCGCAAAACGAGGTTATCTTCAGCATCATCTGGGAATTTCTGTTTTAAATTGGCTGCTGCCAGTAGCACAGATTTCACTGCTCGCATACCTGAACGAAAAAGATAAATTTCCTTTTCTTTCACAAAAATCTGTTCAAATTGATTTTTTGGGTGCAAAAAATGTATAAGTTGAACTACCATAATCATAATGAAACTGGGAAGACAGTTGTTCCGAACAAAGACGATAAGTGGTGACAATTTTGACTGAAAGATTTCTGGCGTCAACAAATCCAGATGAGTACAAAGCGATTTCTCCAATCATAGCATAATCAGGGACCATCATAGCCACAGTTCGAAACAAAACTTTTAAATTGTCGGGTAGCTCGGAACGTCCTTGGAGTTTTTAACATTGTAGGTTAGTCAGTACTCTCATCTCACGCATGGAGAACCCGTTTGTAAAATAAGGTACACTTCATTTGGAAAAACTTACCAGCATATCCTGTGAGAAAGAAAGTTAATGCATTTTAGGGAAGGTAGGTATTGATTAGTCAGTCTCTCATGAATATTAAAGTGGACTGTTTGAAAGCGTAAAAACAAGAGATGGATGAAACCTTATTAGAACTTTTTGAGTGATGAAACAAACGAAACTGTAATCCAAACCCTACTATGAGGCTTTGTATAGTTTGAGAATGAAAGGAAAGTTATCTTTGTTGACAATTCTTTGTCTGGTCTAAATAACATGATGATTTTATTCAAGAAAGTAATCAGCTTTTTTGCATTCTTCCTTCACATTGGAAGGATTATTACTTTTAGTTCTCTTGGCTTGCTTGATTACGCCTTAATTAGCTGTTTAATTTATTTCGAAATGCTATACTAAAATGTCCCATATCTATTTTAAGGAAAATGGCAGTTGATTGAATATTAAACAAAATTTACATATTTCCCAAGGTATATAGAATTTCCCATCAAAAATTGAACTAAATCTGTTAGCTTAGTTAAAACCGGATATGAAAGCAACACTCACTAACTATATTTATGTAGTTGCTATACTGTATAATATGACTCGTATGAATTTAAGATGCATTATCTGTAAAAGGAAACTTTTGAATAGAACACTGTTGTTTTCGTTTGAATTAACTTACCAGGATTCATTGTGATCTATCCAGGAAGAAGAAAGAAAAAGAGAGGAGCCTCATTAACATAAAATTTGAATAGTATCATTATTACAAGTTTCAAATACAGACAGCAGATATCAACATTGTTCTCCTTCAAACTTACGCAAACAAAGCATGAAGGATTTAGTTTCAGTTCAGTTCCTTCAAAAACAAATGTAGTCAACTTGGCTTGTACGGCTCGAAGAATGCATAGGATCTGTTGTGCTATAACGCTGAGAACTTCCAATTCTATACGATTAAACTCGTCAAAACATGCCCATGCTCCACAAGCTGCTAGACCTTTGAAAAACTAATTCAGTGCAAAGCATCATTAGAACTGCACTCGTTATTACTACACTGGAAAGACAATTACATCGCATGGCTAAATGAAAACATGGTATTCTCACTTTGCCCATAGCTATGTAGTCCAGACCGTCTGAGCAGTTGAAAACAATGCATTGCATTGCCACAGCTTTTGCAAGATCTTTAGTTGTCTCCGTTTTCCCAGTTCCTAGAAATAGCAACGATCGCAAAATTTGTATTTGAGCTAACAAGTATGCTTTTAGTGTGTCAATTTGATCATCCACAGGTTCACCTGCAGGTCCTTCAGGAGCTCCAAATTTGAGAAGATGATAAGCGCCAATCAACGTTCTGTAGCAACGATCTGTCAAAGGAGTTATGACAAGCCTAGTGGTATTTCCTACATAAAAATTTGGGTAAAAATCTAATATTAAACGGTGTCAGAATTAAATACTGGAAAATAGGCAAAACAGCCAATACCCAAATATTCGTATCCGTATTTGACTATGGCATTTGTGATCCGAACATTAACTCGGAAATCTTCCATGTAGTATCTGCAACAAAATGTAGCTTTTCTTTATTTATAATGACAGAGATAATTGCATGCATGTTGCTTTCTTGGAACCGGTTTGTGTAATTAATTTACCTAAGTTGAGCAAGCCAATTAAACTCTGTATCATTTTTGACACCTGCGTTCACCATGCCTTCAACCACATCTCTAGCATGTACATCTATTGTCACAAGGGCTTCCAGAGTAATACGCCCCTGTTTACTCAATTTCCCTCGAACTAATTCCACAACATCATTTAGTTGACTCTGCGTGCAAAAAAGGAATAATTACAGCGTTTTTTAAATTTTCTGTACAATGCAAGAATTGTTTGTCAGTTTGCATGCCGATTGATGCATTTACAGGAAAAATGAGTAGTAACTATTGTCATTGTTCCATGCCGAACAATTTAATATTAAGATTTTAATAAAGTGTCTCAATATAAATATCGTAGGTAATAAAAATAAATGCAAGGCATCAGAAGAAATCCTAGAAGAAAGAAGTATGTGATTTTAACATCATATTCTATACTTACAGTGAGTTTTTTTAAATTCCTTGCTAACGCATTTGCTGCCAAAGCTTCATGAACTTCGGAAGTCCAGTAGATTTGTGACACACAGATAATCACTACAAATAACATTTACAAATTGTGTTTGAAACTATATTATACATACCAACAAACAAAAATTAAAATGTATACCTTGACCGGGCCATTTGGTTACCCATTCTACCCTTCGAGTGTGAACATAGTCATCCTTGGAAGTTGAAACTACGTCGCGCAATGATCGAACCATCATACCTTCGACCTAAGGTAACACATTTAATTAATTTTTATATATTATGGATAGTTTTTACAGTGATTGAACTTGAGTTAAAAGGGGTGCAAAACTTACTTCTAAAAGCCATTTTTCGACACATCCTTTGGCATCCAGAGTGTCTACAGCCTCAGTGAATTTAACCTTTTCACCTTCAGAGCTGTACATGCCATGAATTATCAAATCCTCATCCAGTTCTAAAGTGCTGATACCTTCAAAGCATTTCTTAAGATGGGGTTGCACTCTGTTCGGATCTTTTGTTTCTGCCAGAATTTCCAGCATTTCGTCATTAGAGAGGAAGAAAAACCTGGGGAAAAATAGACGCTTCGTCTCCAAGTACGCATTCAACCCACGATTGATTTTGTCCAGAAGCGCAGTACAATCTAGTAGTTTTTCGTATAGACCCGGCTGACTGGCAGTCTCCACAGCATTAATTTTGGTACCAAGCTCGCCCATTATTGCTCGCCATGTGGCGTCAACTCGTTTGAAAAGTTTTCCTTCCTCCGGCATCTGGGCCATGATATCGTCTGAGGAAAACACGGGCTCTAAGTACATCCACTGACCTTGGACTTTGAGCCATTCGTCTAATGTTTTTTGGGCGCGGAGTAATTCCTCTTCCCATTTCTTCACCTTAGCTATATTTAAATTGGGATGAACATAATATTGGATATTAGTAAGCTATTATATAAGATACGGTATTAGGCTTTCGGCTTTCCACAAATACTCTTTAACATAATATACAAACTAAGGGGATAAAATACCTTCATGTGGTTTCACAAACGGAGAGCCTTTCATCGTCTGTGTTTTCTGTATATGATCTTCTAGAAGTAGTTGGATTTCCTCAACTGAAGCTAGAATTTTGACTGGAGTATCCCTGAAATCGTTATTAATCGTAGTAATCGTCGTTATTTTTTCGTGGATTTAAAAGCGCCCTAATTCTAACGTTAGGTATTCAGGTAAATCATTTAGTCAGTAGAATTATACTGATTAAGTTTAATATGTATGTAGGTTGAACCAATTATAGTTCCTGTTTTCTTGGTTAAAGCAAATGAAACATGATACAATTTCCTATAATTGCAGCTATGCAGCTTGAACTTACTTGTACGGAATTGTGCTGAGTTTTGTATTTTCCCATTCCAGTTTCATGTTATCGACTGCCTTGTCTAGGGAATATTCTTTGCTTGCTGCGGTGCTTACTGTTTCAAATCTGCCAAAGAAAATGCATTTTTAAATCTGTCATCAGTAAGTTTTCAGAGCAATAAGAGTAAATTGAAGAGAGACTTCTATCTCAAATGATGATTAAATTGCCGTATTATATTCACCTAGTCATGTGCTCGTCTAATCCCATGCCAAGGAGTTTTCTCAAACTAGTTCCAGTGTTAGGTGTTATGTTAAAGCCTGCAATTTCTGACATTTGATCCCAATGCCTTTGTTGAAGTCCGGGATTGCACAATACGGCAATGGTGGGCAGATACGTCTAATAATGGACATCATTGTAAAAAAGTGATTACGACAGGATTTTTAAGGCCGTCGGCCATTCGGTTTATGTTCATCTGTGAGTTTTATAGAGGTCATACCCGAAATTTCGTAAGGCTCTCTAAAGCTTGGTTGCATATTTTTAATGGAGGTGGAACTTGTTCCAAATTGTCTTCATCCCATAAAAGTGAGATTGGGATGTGTTTCTGTTCAGCTTCTATTTGCTTTTGTGCTTTGATTCGATTTTTAAACAGTTTCTGAAGCTTATACAACTCTCTGTTACACAGTGAAAGTTAAATTAGTTAATTAGTATTCTACGTCTATCATCTGGTTGCTATTTCTAACATGTATAGCATTTTATGCGGTCATTACTTGTAGTATTCGTCTGTTTCTGCATCAATAAGTTCAACTTCCAATTTAAAATCTCCATCCATGTACTTTTTCTCAGCTTTTTGCCACTTGTAAGTTATGGTGTAGAGTCGTGTGTAGGGATCCAAGTGAGTCTACAAATGCCCCAACAGGACAAAAATTCTTAGAAGAAAGCATTTTATTGACTGTTTGTGGCGTTTAAATCAAATACCATGTCATACCATGATTTCGTTCATGTCTGGAAAATTTGAAAGGGAGAATTTGAAGAGAGTCTCTTCATTATTAATCCACGCAATTCCTTTCTCGAGGGTTTCCACTCTTTTGTGAACATATTTAAGATCTTGACAGTATTTCCCCACTTGGTTGTAATCACCGTTTCGTGCGAAATCATCCTTCACGCGACGTAGTAATTTCTTTAGGTCTTTTCTCATTTCTTCTATTTTGTCTGCTAACTTGTCTTCAAATTCAGTTTTTTTGTCCTCTATCATCTGAATGAAATATTACAGACACACAATTTAGCATAAATTCTACTTCAAGCTGGAATGAAAGGCAGATTCAAGTCTAGTAATAACAAAGATAGAACAAATTAAAATTTACGCATTGGCATTTCAATTAATTACACATTTGAAAGTAAGAGTGAAGTAGCGAACAAATAAGAGAAGCTGAAGTTAAGTATCCAAGCGAACTCGACATCTCTTTACTTGCCATAATTTAACCAAACTATTAGCAAGTATAGAACTCAAAAGTAAGCTCGAAAAATAGACCATGAAAAGATGATAAGGAATAGTAGAGTGAAAATTACAGGATCACCACCAAAAAATTCCCATAAAAATGCTTCTGGCTGCATGTAATATTTGGAACATGAGACATTGTACAAATTATTCTTTTTCAATACGAACACAAATACAATTTTCAGTTATGAACAATGAACATAGCTATGAGAAACTAAAAAAACTTACAATAGCACTTTTTTCAAATGCTGGTAAAATTTTCCTATGCATCGTTTGAGCTGCAATTGACATAAGCCGATCCTCAGCATTTAGCAAGTGATGATCCATGAGGGCAAAAAACATTTTTAGGCCTTCTACTATGTCCTCTTTAAGATGGGCTAATAGACTTCCACGGGCTTCATCAATATACTCGGCCAGTTCTACAAGCTCGGCAGTAGTTCGTGGCTCCTCCAAAAGTTTTTCTTTAATGTCTTCAAATCCGTCTATAATTCTAAAGATTAAAATATCGCAAAAGTTTATTTTTTTATTTTTTTTACTGAGTATATTGTACAATTTAGATGCCACTCCAAAACAAGAAAAAAGTTGAGCAATACTTGAGGTTGTGTTCTCTGTAGGTGTGAATCAGATGGTTCATTAGTATGTTTAAATGACTTCGTCCAATTTCCATTAATCCAATTGCTACATCCTCATTATTCAATCTGATTCTGTCAAAGAAGGCATTTTTAGGAATGTTATATGTCATTTCCATGAATTCCTTATAGTATTTCAACTCTGCGATCCCGTCGTAAAATGTATGCTCGTCGGAAATGAACTTGAACGCTTTTTCTTTGGCTTCTCCATTCATGAGCGGATCAAATTTTGCCTCTTAAGTCACAAAGAAAAATTTCATTTTATTTTCACACTCAAAACCGGGACAGCTTATTGAACAGTTTCTTACGAAGTTCTTCAACAAAACTAATGGGTTTATCCAACCATTCATGAACAACTGTTAGAAATCGTTCTGTCATTATGTCAAAAAATGCTGGCGATATATTCACTTTATAAAACACGTTTGGAGTCTCTTGACTAATTCCAGATTCAAAAAGCGCTATGACGTCTGGTATTTTTTGTATGGTTGATATAATCTACAAAGAAAACAGAAAGCTCACTCATTAATTGCATCACAACCATCAACAGCTTTGTTTCAAACTCTTGTTAAAATTTGAGACATCCATAAACGAAAGGTCAGTAGTAATAAAGACTACCATTAAGTAGCTTTTCTACTGCCAAATCAATGATAATTGACATCATTAATTGTTGTCAGTTGACTTTAAATAAAAACGGAGTCAGTAAAAACCAGCAAGTCCGTATCTGGAATCAATTCTGATGGCCTGACTGAAAAGTCTAAAACAAGCAAATTAATCCAATGGAAAGATTTTTTCTTATTCTTTTATTGTTTTACATAAGCTTATAAATGTTAGCAACATTGAAAAAAATTAAATAGAAACCCCAGAGCCCACACAAATTGCATGATGAGCCATAAATGCTTTTTTTGCTTTTATCTACACATGTACCAACTCAAATTGTCCATTAATTAAATATTCGAATATTCGAATCCAAAGGGAATGAGGGAATTCCAATTTCCAATCATCAATCGAATTTTCCATGAAGTCAGTACTCATAAAATTAACCATGAATTACTGTATCAAGCTAGA
>Ga0210040_10002838_pt1 | contig 24021 bp, 9 predicted proteins | sample CryGeyCG12114_NA_FD_185462 | JGI IMG/M metagenome (GOLD analysis project Ga0210040, IMG submission 185462) | Groundwater microbial communities from aquifer - Crystal Geyser CG19_WC_8/21/14_NA (SPAdes) (version 2) | ecosystem: Environmental > Aquatic > Deep subsurface > Groundwater | place: USA... | reverse complement strand
TTCATGTATCACATTTGCATTTTATTTTCGGATCGTTATTTTTATCACAGACAAAAAAAAACATATGGGCAGCAAACTACCAAGCTTCGCTTCGACATTTGATTGATCTTCAAAGTTTTTCCAGAAATAGCGAATAAATTCCTTATTCCATTTCACTGTCTATTGTATTCTTCTACTTTCTATCTTATTGACACCGTCACATAAATTTCCTCGTGCGTGCAACCTTTTCACCGAATTCATGTACAGACTTCCAGTGGCCAAAACAATTCGTTTAGAGTCCCCCTAGAGTGCCATCAATATCCTCACAATGGAATCTATACCACTTAGAGCATTCGCTCAATACTACTCGTTTGAGAGCGATACAAGTCTGTCATCACTCACTTTCACCTGACCATAACGAAAATAAATCTTTTCCTGATTGCTTTCTTCTCAAAATAAATCCACTTTTTAAAGGCTATTGCCCTATAATGAAATATACTATTTGCATCGTATCAATTTACACAGCGGTCACTGGAAATAACTTGGAATCTCCCACTTTATACAACACAGGTGAATGTCCTCAAGATAGCAAAAAAAACTTTTGCAAAGAAATCGAATAATATTACAGCTTTGAGATCATTTTATTGCGCACTTTTTCTTCGTTAAAACTAATTTTTTATCACTTTCAAACAACTGCCGGACTAACTATTGTCTCAAACAAATGAACTGTAGCCAAACACTATAAAATTTATTTTATAGTCACAACTAATCGCGCTAGCAATGTCACACAACGTTTTCAAAAAACTAAATATCTATATGAGACAAAATCCTTTTTACACGATAGAACGATGGTAAACGACTAACTGCATTTCATCCTATTACATTATGCAATGAGTGCTCTTTTGGATCACATTTTGGCAAACTCAACTCGCTCAATAATACGTCAGAAAAGTTGCTTCTGCATATTGTGAGGTTCGTTCCATTGTACACTGGCTGCTAAACTCCAACGAATATAAATTCCAACTATGCTACAAACTTAACTAATACTCTTCAATGCAAAACATTGCAATAACTATACACACACTACTCACTAGCTACTGTATGCATTATAGTTGTACGTAGAAAAAATCGCACAAGTGAACCATCTCAAGGACTGTGAGTTTCTCTGCTCGTAAAAAAGCCAGTACCAGCAGTAGTAGTATCAGTATCGTGATGAAAGCTGACTCTTTTCTAACTAACTAAATGCCACATGATGACACAGAGTGAATCTTTGTAAATGAAAAAATGAAGCTAGTCTTATGTCTGGGTTTAATAACATGGTTTGTTAGTTTGCAATTATACTCCCCGTACTTTGCTTATTTGCACAGTTTGCAGCTTTAAAGTGGGTTAGTTAGTTTTAATCAGAATCAGCATTTTTCCAGTCTAAACTGTATAGTTCAATGCAGGCAGACACAAATAAATTGTGCACCATAATGTGAGCAAAGAACAGATACCATTTTCCGTTGCACAATGAAAAAAACTACAAAGCCTGCGCAAGTCTGTCGTTCTGAAGACTTCATTGTTGGAAAAAAAATAAAAGTGCAAACTTGTTTTTCCATTACTACTGCACAATGCAACGGACAAATATTATGAAACAAGTTTGCAAACTGACTTGACTGATCCATTTCATTTGAAATGGGTTCAAGGGATGCCATTGCAGCTAACAAGCAACATTTTTTATTTGCACAGATAGTATCAGAAGAAGACTCGTGATCATATTCCAAGAAATGAGAATCCTCATCCCAATGTGTATATATAATATGCCACTAGATTGAGGATTCAATTCCTTCACGCTTTGAAAACTAAACTGTCGCATAAAAATGATGCATTGCATCATTTTCCACGAACCAATGAATCCACTATTTAGTAAATAACGAATCCAATATGACAGACTATAAACCACGGATGATTTCAAAACATGTCAACAAACGAACCGAAAAAAACAACGTAGCTCATTGAATGAACTTACAATGCGGAAAAACTTGGTCACTGATTTATGCACTCCTTTTATGTCTAATGAATGATATTCCATGCGAAAAAATTCATGCTACTAACTAACTAACTATACAGCTATAGCTTATCAGTATAGTACCAAAATATTTGTTAGTCTGACTCAAGACCTTGATACTAAAAGCATTTTGTAAATGGTTTTGCTTTTCCACTCCTAAGGCAGATTATTATATTATCAAAATGCCCTCTAAACTGAATCTCATTTAACACACCTTTATCAACCAATCAGTAGTTAGTACCATCAAAATGACAAACATTCATGCTATAACTAACTAACTAACTACATGTGTATCTAAGCACCTTGATTTGACGTCATCCAAATAATAATAATAAAATATAAATCTAAACACATGGCACTACCAACTTCCGATCCATAAGCCCACACTCAATTAAAGAAGATAATTCAAATGACGTTTTATCGTCTGTACATACCTTCTGTACGCTCTTTGGATAACCAATGCTGCATCCCGTGCTGGTACGCTATATCTGGGATCCACAACTCCATTTTCTCCATGATCCTGAAAACAAATTACACAATAATTAAACTCTAGTCTATATCTATTAACCTCTATACAAAATATCCACTTATCAAATCAGTTCACCTTGCGTACCACTCTGAGCAATAACACACCATTATTGGTATTACTGAAACTCCTACTGAAAACCACCATTTAAATTTCAGTTTAGCACAATTCTTCCAGAAACTGTAATTTGAAATCTTTGCACAACAACGAAATCTATGCACGACCTTCACAGCACTAACTAACTCACCTTACTAACTAACTAGAATTGCTTGTGTTTTGCATGAATTCACTTGATGACTATTATGACGTAGAATACGAAACTTTATTTGCTAGCTGGCAACAAGAAAAATTCCCAATCCTATTTGCGCCTTCTTATATTATTACAACAATACTGCTGCTACTTGTAGACAGACAAACAACGCAGTACTAACACCAACTAACTAACTATAGCTAACTAACTAACTAACTAACCATACCATGTGAAGGATATAAGGTCACCTTACGCAAACTTTTAAGTCAAGATATTGTTATTTTTCAATCAGTATTTCACATGGTCTAAGTGTACTTACTCACTCACCATACCACAAGAAATGTTTGATAATAATCCATTACAACCTTAACTAGTGCAAACGACGATACACTGGAAGGAAATACAGAAATCCCATATCATCGTCTGCATGCATGCAGGCACTTGATTTGAGAAAAATTCTCACACCATCCAACAAACGATGGTCAATTTTTTGCACACATGTGTACTATACTCTAACCCTGACAAACAATATTCCCATAAAGATGATGTTTCCTTTTTTCTAACTAACTAACAAAACATGTGCGTAGTATCCACTTTATTTGCAATTAAAGTCACCTTATAGACAAAAGACATACTACATATTAAACTTGCAATCTAGTTCTACAATCTCTACCGCTGGCTTACTGAAAGTCATTAGTTTGTAACTAACTAAACAAAGTTTGAACGAGTGGGAAGATAGCCATATAGTACGTAAATGACAGGGCATAGTCTTCATACCACGAAATAAATGATACAGATCTGTAGCCTGGCCAAATAAATACATAGATCATCATTTAGTTCATTAGAAGCACGCTAATGGGAATGCAATTAGTTTTCGAGACTTGGTGAGCATGGAACGCAATGCACACAAAGAATTTTGACTTTATATTATTTCCAGATCGTTAGTTCTACAATAAGACTACTTCCTTGTGAACGAGTATAGCCCAAAAAGGTACAAGCAAAGTCACTCATGGGAAAAACCTAACCACAGTGCAGCTCTACTTATCATCATTACCTACAGTCTGTCACTCAGGTATACTAACTATAACTGCCTACCTTAAAAACTAGAGTGCAATTCTGGTGTGTAAAATATTTATGCGAGTTAAATGAAGCTTACAAAGTTATCACTTTTAGTACAAAAACTGCACTTTTACACATGGCAAAAAAATCGGATTCGCCGCATGCACAATATAACATACTGTAACTAACTAAACTAAAAATGCAAAACTCTATGCAGTGAAAGATTAGCATGCAAGAATTGAAAGCAAACTACAACAGCACATTTCTTTTATCACAACTAACTTACGTCATACAAATAAATAATTACTCCATATCACGCTACAATTTTTCCCAACCACCTATCAGTTCAAAAATTATTCGCTCCCTATTATTTGCACCAGCATTTAAATGCCAATGAAAAATACATCAGTCAAAAATTTAGACCAGTTAAACACTTGTTCGTACCGTATAAAAATCATTGGCCTGAACGTTCACCTTTGACTTTTGCCACATAATCGTTTCCAATGCATAATATCAACTGCAAAATTGTTTCACCAATCACGTATGGAAACTTTGGAAGGCCATTTAGTCCATTTTACATATACACACACCAAAGCAAGTCAAAGCTAGCTATAGTTTGTTATCAATACACATAAAATCATATTCTCGCCCAAACTGCATCATGTCTGTGTGACATCAACTAACTGAACTGACAATCCTTCAAAACCACATAAACTTACAAACTAACTAACTAACTATACAAAACACTAAAAACATAACAACAACAACATTTTCATCTGGTTCTATTTGCATCCAGCTGATAAAGCTGACAGATAAAACCGTGCACGCAGTCCAAAAAGTGAATGACACTTGGGTAGTTGGGAATAGAAAACAACTACTAACTAAACAGGCATATTATGTAAAGCTCAGACTAAAACTAATGAATCTGTGACTCTCATAATATTAAAATTCAACCCGTCAACTAGAAATTATTTTCTGTGGTGAATGATAAGTTTCTAAATTAAAGTCTACAAAAGGTGAAATGAAAATGATGGATGATTTACGCACACACAAGTTGTATAGTGTCAAGTTATTATGGCCTACCTATAAGTATGTACTTACCGAGATGATAATGCTAATGAATAATATTTGAAACCACTCTTATATACAAATGAGGTCCATCAGTGGAACCATAAATCATAGATTGAGCACCCTACGTTGACAGGTACCGATTGGATGTGGCAAATATAGTAAAGTGACTACAAGAGGACAAAATGTATTTTTACTACCAAGCAAGCTAAAGGCTATATAAATAAGTAAAGGGAAGAAACGTAGTTAGATTTGAATACAATACGAACGAGCTGCAGTGAAGATTGAAGTTTTTATTGTGATCATTATGGGAATATTTGATAGTTTCAAATGACAGCTTGCCCTAGAAAATTTGTAACCTACAAAATGAGAGAGATAATCAAATGTGGGAGATATTTCGACCATATTAGGTTAGCAAGTTATAGTTGGAAACAAAATAATAATTTAGTTGGATAATATAATAAAAATATAACGGTGATCATATAGCAACTTTTATGGACCAAGTATTGTGGCTATATCACATTGCAACATAAATGGAAGAAAAATGATTATTAAAAAGTAGTTAGCCCAATGTCAAATTACACGTTGCAGCTGTAAAATTAGTTATTATATTATTTTTAATTATGATTGGAAATTCGCAGCTTTTCAATTAGACTGTTTGCACACAATGTAGATTTACATAAATAATTACTTTTAAGTATACCCTTGTTAGCACTCGATTGTAGGTAACTGGCTATTTACAGCTTCTTTTTTCCAATTGACTTTCAGAGAAATTTACAAGGATGAAATTATTCATTAGATATAGGGGTTGCTTAGTTAGTCAGCAGCAAATGAGTTTTTCAGCATGCAGAACGCAGCAATATTGCTAAAAATTGCACAACATATTTTTCATCACTTGCTGCCTGCTACAATTAAATCCTGGAAACACCAATCATTCAATCAATATTTTCAAAATCTAGTCTAGACTCCAATTACTTTAATTCTAAAGACTTTCATTTAACAAAGTTTCAACTTTTTGAGCTAATATAAAATTCGCATGAACACAAACTAAACCAAAATATTGTTTGACAACGCCCAAATGAAATATCATGATTTTATTCAAAACCTGTCCTATTCTCTTACTTGCATTTAGCCACGCTTTATTCTCTTTGTAATTAGTTAGACTGGTTATCAAAACGAAGTCACAAAACAAGCATGATATAGGAGTACTGAGAAAACATTATTACCATAACATAGTAGTACAATGGTCTGGGAAAATGGACATGCCGTACTCTGGAAAAGGTTCTAGAAACGCAAAAATTGCCCGGGTGCTGATATTGGCAAAACATGTTCGTAGCTGGCACTAATAAAATCATATTCACAACCTTGTTTTTTTCGCAGTAATATTTATCCTATTACAATTTCTTATCCTACCATTCACAACTCACATCACTGTTACTTTTGATTCACAAAATGTTAACCTATCAAATTTCCTTATGGATTACACTATATCCAATGGCACTTTCCAACTATAAAGATGAAACTGATACCGAAAAAAAATTCCAAACTTAACTCAGGTTACCTACAGTCAATCAAATTGTGTTGTACTAAATTTTTCACTACACACAGAGTGTGAAAATAACTCGAGGGACCAACCCAAATCCACTTTGAGTTTAGTTGTAAAGTAAGTATAGTCAGTTGATCCCAAAGCCGATTAAAGTTTATGGCAAACAAAATATAGTGACTTTTCCGGAACTTGAAACTTTATTCACTTTTGGCTCTAAATCTAGCAATTTTACTACCAAAAATCTCCCCATTTGCTTACAAAACTCTTCTCAACACTCGTTCAACTTTTTTCATCAATATACTACAAAACTGCCTACACTTTCAACTTTACCAACTGAATTCTCGTGCACCCAGCTTGTTGGGACAAACAAAACTAAACCAGTAGCAACAATGGAGCAAGTATGACTGAATTATTGGCAACAAATAAATGCCTAGAGCACAGTCAGTCGCCATGTACTAAAAAAAAGTACAAGCTACAGACTCAAGATCCGACGAGTCCTACTCACCTAAAGATTAATAGTGAGGCCAAAAGCTGAACGTCAGCACTTTAAAAGCCTCATTATTCAGCTTCTCATTTTCTCTGAAGGTACTGCATCCAATCCTATCTATCTATACCATCTGATTATGATTACATTATATAGTTTTACTAACTAACAAACTAACTAGCTAGCTAGCTGACTACCTCACCTTACACTTTTTATCCTTCTAATGTGCGTACAAAATAATCACAATGGTGATCTTCAGCAACCAGAAGAAGTTTTTGCATATCTACAATGAGCAATGATAAAATTTCGTACGACATGACTCGATTTACCAGTTCTTATTGTACACAACATGCATATCTAATAACGTGTCAAAAATGTCTTTCCGTGCCAATTTTCAGCTTTCAAATTACAATAAAGGATAAGATGAAGCGACAATAGTCAGATTCTCTTTTTTATTAGCTATAGTACAAACTGTTCCTCTATCCTCCTATATCAGTCCATATAGTTAGTTAGTTAGTTAGTTAGTTGCTCACAGTCACAACAAGTAATAAAATCTGCTACATACAAATTACATGCACAACTAATAAGTCTTTTTGGAACATAACATCTTTACATCCACTTTATATTTATGTATGTATAAGCAGTAAAGCAGACTATATTTCATTTCATTAAAATTCACAATGGTAGCAAAGTTTAGTAGTCAAGAGCACTTGGACAATCTTTGTATGGACACAAGTAAAAATTTAATCACTACTCTATAGGGATTGTCATCATTGTCAATCCATATTGTTCCACTTTGTGAATGCCTTTGACAACAAGAGCACACATAGACTGTATGCACAACTTGGTTAATAATATTCTAAATGAAATTCTGTAGCGAAAGTCAAATCAGTCGGTCCGCTTTCCACCAACACAAAGGACAATTTAGCACACTATTTGTTAAGTTCGCTCATATAACTATTCCATAGAAATTACTGCGTTCATTATTATTGGCTGACTGGGGGCAAACTCAACAAACTATAAAAGTGACGTAAAAACTGTTTGAGCTTATGACCTACCTATAAACTTATCTGAACATAATTTGTAAGCATGAATAGAGTGATTACTAGGAATAAAAAATCCCTAAATGTAGATTTACTTTAACTACTTGCTTGCGGTAAAGACCAACTAATCAATCATTTCATATTACACAAACCACAAATCAAAAGGGGGCAAAACGAAACAATTTTTCAAACGCAACTACCTAGGTCATTAAAAAATCAAAGCTCGTGTGTGTCTATTCCATATTTTTTGCGTATTGATCCGGTTAAACAAAGGTAGACTTTCCGGTTTATTGCAGCTATAAGTATGCTTTCGTATTCCTGACTATATAGCTACAAAACTAGTGCTTAATAATTAACAGGGAAAAAAACATTGACACTTTGGTCATTTGACATTGATTAACATCACACTTTGGTTTTAACCAACTTCAAAGCCACAACAATGGTGAGTTGTTAAATGAGCTTGAACTTGAATCATGTAAACAAGCTTTTGCATTTGTACAGCAAATGCAGTAAAGTAATTATATTCAGGCGCTATCTTTGATGCGAAAAAATAATTATTGTTTACTATCCTAATAGCCTGGTCAAGACTATCAGGTGTGTGTACTCGAAAATGAGGTCTCCTGCCTGCAATGCAATGCTGTGTAAGTAATGAATATTAATATCTGTGTAATTTGATGCAGTTCATAGTAAAAAAGGAACTTTTATAGATTCTAACGGGTTTTTTCTACGGCAAAATTTTCACCAACATGACCATGGCACACCAATGTTTATAGTTCACGAATTGTATTAGCCAAACTTTAATGCATTGCATCCTAATCTCAGTTAGAACCGGATGACATGAATACTTAACACGTAGTCAGTAAGTAACCTTCATTTTCTGATAATTTTACAGTCCCCAAAAGTTAATGGAAACTATTATTACGGGATTAAATACCACTCCACTCATGCTTAATGGAAGACTCCCGTTTGACATTGAAACCGCAATGGCAATTTTAATTCGCCTTGCATAAATCACATGCATACGTGAGTTCAATGTCAAGATCTACGCTTTGATATTAAAAAAACAAGCAAAAACTTGGCCAATTTTTCCACGATTTTATAATCCTTTGAATTATAAAAACATTTCAGACAGTCTACGTACAATCTCAATGTCAAATCAATTTCGGATGGAAATTCTCAACCGGCTTAATCCAGTTCGGTAGAAATCTAACTTTTGATCGCCGCAAAAAAATCTATTTTTACTCAACTAACTAACTAAGCTGAACTTTTTATCAAATCAAATTCCCCAATCAACTAACCTATTGCCGACGTGTACACCCATTTCCTTTAAAAGACATAACGGACTTGACTCCAACTTTTTTGCCCGCATACTATTTACGTACAGACCATTAATGCAATTAACACATAGGCGAATCTGCTTTTCCCTGAATTGGTTGACTTTCCGCGTCAACTTGTATTGCTGACTAACTAGCTACACCCAAATGGCATTTCTTATTAAACGCTCGTTTCTCCTAGCCATTACATAGAAATAAGCGCTGTCTAATAATAGTTCCGTATTTCATCCAATACAAATTGAGACATGTTAAGAGTTGATGCGTGACAAAATGGAATGAAGCCACATAGATAATTTTTCCATTCACATCCCATCCCAGCTTACTAACTTGTATTGCCAATTAGATACTCAAGTGATGTTTCAACTACATTACATAAAAAAAGTTTAGCTTCGCCAAAATGGTGACTATAAACTTTACTTGACGCCCAATGGGCTCATTTGACGCCAACTAAGCGCATTTCAAATCCTTTAAGCAAAACTTTGGCACAGTTACACATAATTATGAAATCATTTGCAGCATTCTGATGATATCATTCAGTTTATATGTGGACGACTTTACATACTTACGGAAACGGGTTCATATATAACACCCACATTTTCCATTGTACAATACTGTGTGTGCAAAAACTTTATTTCAACTACACAGGCATAAAGGATAAAAGTCAAAACGTACCTCATTAGACTCATGATGACTGTGGCTATTATTATGATGATATTGGGATCCTGGAGCGGGTTGAGCTCCACCAAAAAGTACTGGAGAAGATGAAGCCGAAGATGAAGAGGATGAAGACAGTCTTGTCATCTCCGAACTTGAGTACGTACTGCAAACAAGAAAAAATAAATCATTAGAAACCAGCCAACCTAGGAGCTAACAATGTAGCAGAAATTCCATTCAAAAGATCAAATAGTTTCCCTTATATGGGTCTGATATAGCCAAGCTTCTAACTAACTATATACTCTACTACCCACTCATCATAAGAAACTGCAGCTAACAAAGTCTAGCTATAAAAACAGTTTTCTCCAGAGGCCTAACTTGTTAGTTTCTGTTAAAAATACATGTGCTTGTTTGCACAGTCTATGTTATAAAAGTGTGCAACAGTAACTCAGCACTCAGTTCCGTTCACAAATGATAGGGCGAAAAAAAATCCACGTCATTGCGGCTCACATACGCTATACATATTCTCAAGCCAAAATACTGCATAAGTGTCTTTGCTGACAATGTAATAGGATATGACTTGAATATGCAGTATTTTTTTTCGTTTGATGAGAATTGACTACTTTTTTTAAACCTTATGGTTTACAATGTTATTCAATTGAACTGCCGGATGCAGGACTAACTCGATAAATCCTAGGTAAGGTAGTCTTGACAAACTTTCATATTTCGGAATTCTATATTCCCTATAGCTATGGCATGCCGCATTATGAACATGGTTAGAATCTTGAACTCTGAGTTAGGGGCATGTCAAAAGCAGACATGTTGTGGTTTTTGTGGTACATACATACTTTAGTGACAAAATGCACTAGCATAAGTTGTATGTTTATCAACCGTGCGCACAGAATCTCCAGAATCCAGTTTAGCGATAGCATTAAAACTAGCCAGACACGCGTCGTGTATTTACTAATTCTCGAGAAATGCTAATTTCCCGTAGTAAGCACGAAGTGTTATAGTAAAACTTTATATATCATATGGGGGAGAGCTGTATATACTTCATTATTATAGTTTGAAAATGAGCAGTTCCTTTTAAAAGCTTTTAAACTTTTTGATGACTTTTTCTATTTATGGGAGCAAAAAAAAATGAAGCCACACACTTACAAGTGAGTAAAATTCGTGGCATTTCCTCTAAAAAGCTATTCCAACAGATTTTTTTTACTATTCTCACTCATGCATACTAACGCAGAATTCAAAAGACTCCAAATGTGGCAAGTTAATTATGTCAAGGGTTAAACAAAGTTAAAAAAGTTGCAGTATTCACTGCAGATGTTTAGTGAAAAGCGGAAATTAAATTTTCCTTCACAATATAATAGCTCCCCCAAGCTCTAACCATGAGAAACCTAATGATAACAATAAAGTTTGAGCCTCTTATGCAATTTTCCAGTATTTATGTCAAGATGTTACTTACTAAGCTATCTATTATTGAAAATTGGTGCACTAAAATTGATTTTGCTGGCACACAAAAGGAAACTACATTAATTCAAATTTCACACTCTCACTTATTACAAACTGTGCTCTCAGTTCACACAGAAATACAGAAACTTAAATTTCCCCAATTTTTTTAGCACAGATCATTTCCTCCAATTAAGGAGGAAAAGCGCTCATGCTCCACAGAAAACTTTAACTCTACTCATTCGCAGCTGTCTCACGGGGAAATTATAATGTCATTTCACGCTCTTGGAATTCCAACCAGTCGTCTAATAATAAAGAAGATCCTTTATACACACTCCACTATATGAAATCACAAGCTGATTAACTCCATATAGGCAACTCTCTGCGTGTGTGAGAATTTAATCTGCCCGTCTGTCTCAGCCAGTCTGTGGTATTTCCATATCTCACTCACTCCAGCAACTTATAAATACAATCTCCTATTCATTTATAAAGCAAACCCTCTCTAATCGTTCTATCTTTCAAAACTTACTATTTACTAACAGTACACATGAACATGAGACAAAATGACCGCCTTGATTAGCTGTCAGGCAATGTTTATTTTTTCCTGACACAGTCCAGTGACAAAAGCCAATCTCGAGGTCGGGAACCTTTCCTCTAGCCATTTGGTTCGGCTCAGATAACCAAGTCAGTGTGTCTATAATTTCCTCATCATTACAATGAACAAATAAATGCTCATATTATGTGACAGTGACCTCAAGAAAAATCAAACCCTACTATCTTTAAAGACATGGCTCCAATCAAATTATCATTCTTTAGGTCAACTAACTAGCCCTAACTAACTATACTAGCTATTGTAACTTTAATTTAATCTAATGCACAAAATGATACAACCCACACCCTATTTAAATAATTCATACAACGTACTTTATTGGCATCATCCGGGTATCAGAGAATGAATATTTACTACATGCAAATATAATAATTTATAAATTCCTTCCTATCCTTTGCTTATAACAATACCACACACACATTCTACATCCACCCACGTAATTTGGGAAACCAAACTACTCTACAAAGGGAAGGGGAATGATTAATACCCACGATTCAACGTGGTTCAAGAAATCTCCAACCAGTATGCGGAACTAACTGAAAGTAGACACAACCAACATAAGGGCCAAAAGAGTTGAGTGTATCACTAATTCCCCCTATGAATAATCAGGCTGTCCAAAATTGTAGCCTTTCTGCTGCCCCAAATGTAACACAACTCTCTTAGTCACTATATTTGAGAACAGCTCTCAGAAGAAAAAAACAATGGTAAACACAAATCATCAGCTGAAATCCAGAATCCAGACTACCAATGCTAGCTGCTAATGGAAACTATTTGAACTGAAAACTTGAATTTTTCGCCTTAAAATCAATAGGAAGGAGAGTTAAGAAAAATATTGAGTTGCACACCCAAAAGTCAACATCATTAATCACTCGTTTATGCAAGTAAAATACATGTGTAGAGATTCTGGGACATTTTCTTCACCCCAAAAATTGAAACTACTTAACTTACTATCCGGACTGTTAGTATAGGCTAGTCTCGCTCATTTTATGGAAAACCCATGGACTCACTCACTGGAACATGATTTATTTAGCAGACGAACTAGTAGCGTAATCTTTTTCACTCCTTACGTAGACACCAGAAGAAACCACACACAGAGTTGTAAAAAGAAAAAGTGGAAGCCGCCTTCAAAAAAAAAACTTTCTTACGTGCTCACAGTTCAAACACCAATACAGATAATTACTATTATTGCCAGACGTATATTTGATTTTTCACAGTCAGACTTAAAATGCTTCTTGCTTAATGCATGGCAACTTATGCAGCCGCTAATATCAAAGTTAGTTAGTTACTTAGTAAGGAGCGCTACGAACTGTACACATTTCTAGGGTCACAGGGCTGGGACTCATCGTTATCTAAAATGTTAACCTTCCAAATCCCAAACATTTCCTATGTGGACAAGATATGACAGAAAACACAAAGTATATGCGTAACAAATCCAGCCAGATACCCAATCTTGGTAGGCAACATAAGAAATCCAAACCCATCGTTTGCTTGTGAAAAGAAAAACAAGTAACTGGCATAAGGAGAACCCCTTTTTGATGATGAGATCCCATAAAAGACGAGAATTTTTCTCATTGTTGTGGTCATAATAATCCCTAATAGTATTTTGACGGGACCACCTAGAAAGATGTACAGAAAATGGAGCTGTGCTGGAACCTAACTGACAATCTACACATACTACATAAATTCCCACCTGATTTAACCTGAACACTCTGTCAATCCCACCAAACTCCTGGAACTATTACTTTTCGTATTAGCTCAAAAGATTAAAATTAATCCATTTCCAGATACATCATAAACACATAATGCCTTTTCTAAAACGAAATTTTTCACGCAGTGACTGTCCTAGAATCACAGACCCCGATTCAATAGTAGTAATACAATGCTTACGCCGCGTTTTTCATTAAATCGACACAATCATTCCCCAAGTTTCTTCACCCACTTTATATTGGACACCCACAACGCACACACAGAATACAAAGACAGATACTAAATTACAATAACGCTTCTTCACACCACCATTCAATCAGCTAACACTAGTGCCCTGGAAATGGCCTTTAGAAATAAACATGACATCCTAGATTTCAAGTAGGACCCGTATACGGGTGCCAGGCAAAAAAAAAGCACAACAAAACCCTTTAAAGTTATATAGTACTACAACTACAACTACACACAAAACTATGGCTCATTCACTTGGCCCAAAAAACACATGCATACTGCATGATGCAACTACGGATTTATTTATTAGCTCCACAACAGAGGTAATCTCTAAAAACGTACTTTACAAACTAACTTGTACTTACTTGCTCACTTCCTACTCCCGTAATACAACACACAGTATGTTGTACACTAACTCACTCTAATAAAAATCCATCCCATAGATTTTTTTATCAACACTATTTTTTCCTCACAATCTATTTCCGTCTTCTTCCGCTGCTGGCTAAGTAACAAATATTTTCCACCTTCCAAATCAAACCTGCATTTCCGTATCACCAGCACAAGAAAACAAACTCACTTTCGCACAGCTCAACTTCAACTAGCTGTTGTAGCCAAAAAACCAATACACTTCTACAGTCAACTGTGACTAGGTATCTTACCTATCTACTGGAACTTGCATTTTCCCCTTTCTCGGGAAAATCTAACGTGCCAAGCGTCTTCAACCATGTTAACTCACTCACCCTATCTGCCGTTTGAGCGCAAGTCCTTGGATTTTAGCAAAATACACTATACTTTCCTGCATGCACGCCACCATGCGTATGTTCGCTTCCTGCAACACAGTACAAGTTCTACTCCCTCACTCTCGCTTTCTTTCTCCTGCAGCAATAACCATTAACTATATAAGTAGTATTCCTGTGCACTGTAGATGCCCAAAAGTTCCCATAAGTAGTAGTCAATAGTCAGACAAGGGAGAAAATGTGTCTCTCCTATGTACAAGCCTGCTTCTCCGAATATGCAACGAGAACGCACGAGCACCAAACAATAGTAGAATGCATACTAAACATTGTTAGTAAGTTAGTTAGTTAGCACATCAAGTTAGTAACATGGGCCTAGTCCAATAAAATAAAATAAATCCTTTGATTCAATATTATGCAGTCGCCAACTTATATATATAGTGCCCAACGTAAGGAAAACAAGCCAGTCCTTACTTTCAATCTGATGCACTGTTTACTGCAGAATTCCATGGCACTAACTAACTAACCAACGAACAATACAAGGGGAGAATACGCATTATATTATTAAATCCACCGAGTAATTTCCCCACTCCCCTATTCCAAATGATTTGTAGCTCGTATGTTATATTTATCTCATCAAGTTCCCTGTGTGCGTGCACGGTTTTGTAGTGCACTTTTGCACTCATGTTTATATTACGTTTACACATGTAAAGGTAGACGAAAAGCGTCCAACAGAATGTACCGCTATAGTTTGTTGTTAGTTATAGTTAGTTACCCGGGTTTGGAAAATCTACCTCATATTGCTAACTAACTAACCAAGGAAGGAGCTCATCAAAACTTCCAACGTATTATATACGAGAAAAGTTCACACATTACGTTTGCTACCATTAGGGTTAGTTAGCTAAGACATCAAGTGGTGGTAAAAATCTGAAACTTGCCACTAACTACGAGTAACTAATAAAAACTTGATAACCAACTAAAAGTATATAAACCGTGGAAGAGGCAAGTGAAAATGAATCTACTATATTGACAAAAACATGCTTTATATCAAATGACAAGGGCTCTTAAGTTTCTATGCTCGCCTCTAATTCATGCTATCCACCAGATCGATTAATTGGGAAACCAGATATTTTATTCCACTGGAAATCCTGACTAGCAGTCAATCGTAGGTGCCTAAACCACCAGACAGAAAAAAAAGTCACTAGGATCGAACTAACTAGCTAAAGGAGAGAATCTTTTCGCCATTACAAAACGGACAAAAGATGCCACACTGGTATTGCCACATGCACGTAATTTGGAGGAAGCATTCATTTCCTCGTCACTATCAAGTGGTCCATAGAATTTCATTAGAGCGGATTGGTCCTTGTATACATTCCTGAGCGACATAAGTGGGAAACTGCAGTAGTGAATGCATTGTGTCCTTTTTCATTGAACGAACGATGGCCTACAACTTACTAACTAACAATCCTCTAGCTTTCAAACATAAGTTCCCCCAAAAATCTTTCAACAAAAACTCTCTTTTCTTCATTTCGTCTCCCTTTGTACAAGCAATGCTCTGGCACTGCCAAAGATCATCATCTACTTTACTGGCTCACATCCCTCTCTTTTCATCATATATATAACGCTCTATATAAAACCACAGGGGAGGGGAGATATACCATTTTGGATGCACAGTTCTAAAACTGTGATGATGAATTCCATGGAAACTATAGGTCCTCGTTTCTCCATATAAATTGCAGCTGCTACTCTCAGACGACGCAGGTGAATACATGGATTGATGAATAAAATATAAAATATTTAGCCACTGAGAACACTTATATCGATATGTACGTTACGTATACGTTCTGTTTGCCCAATCTACTAGTGCAATCCGAAACAAAATATTCACCCCAAGAAATCTAACCCACCACTACCAGTAGTATTAAACAACGTACTTTCAGATGATTCTATCTAAAACTGTGGGGGTGCCAAACTAATACAAAAAGCCCAAGACGAGGGGAAAAGTCAAAAGATGTATGCGGAGGCAGTCAAAAGAAATGCGGAAGAGTCCAGGCAGACTCCAGAGAACAGAAAAAAACACATGAATTCTCCAGAGCAAAGCGCCACTCCATACTTATAGTATGCATACACGATTTTAACAGCCTATGGAACCAACTCTTCTGAAACTACTAGAGTGACTCGAACCAGTGCACTTTCAAGGTATATTATATTATTACGACCCGTTATTTTCTCTCTTTGTGAAGAGAAAGCTGTATATGCTGTTGTTAACACCCGGGTTTTATAGATCTCAACTACATAATATAATTCTTGTATTGAAATGGCACTGAAAACCCTGGTGATGCATGTACACGCCTTTTTAAGCACAATCATAATAATACTTAAACTAGTTTATATCCCTTTTATCAAGTACTAAAGTGTGCATGGGTAACCGAATGTGAGAGAGCACTATACGGCGAATATGTGTTTGTGCATGTACTTATAATCATGTGCACAGCTTCATGCATCCTAATATAGAATTTAATATTGTTAACAGAGAGCCATGGAACTGGTAACATTATTATCTTCTTCATGGTGATCATCAACCCATTACGAGATTAAAGCGAGATGAAAACTTGTTCACACATATTACATAGGAGGTTACTTGTATACATTTCCCCAGGAATCACTACTACCGTTTTTCTTATTACGTTTGTGCATGCAAAGAGTCAAATATAAATTTTGTGTTGTCCACACAAATCCAACTTTTAGTTATTCATTGTCTCCTCTACATGTAATATAAACTGACTGACTGACTGACTATCCAAGGCTAACGCACTAACTAACTGTAACAAACTTTTGGATGCTTTGAAGGAAATATTACACACTATATACTTTACTACTACTTTAAAAGTAGCAAACGGAAATGGGCTGACAGACAGGAGAGTAAAAATATGCTCTTAGCCGTCAAAGAAAATAATAAATAAATTGGACATGAGCATCATTGTTAGTTTTCCCATGTCAAAAACCATCTGAACCAAAGTTGCTATATGTAGGGAGTCAAGTAGGAAGCAATATTATTATTATTATTGTTGATGTTAGTAGAGTGGAGCATGGCAAACGAACATTTTGCCATTTCTACATGCACCATGTATCTTTATTAGTGACTGGCTGCACTTTGAAAGAGGGGAGACCAGATAAATGCATATGAGAAATCCTTTGGTATGTTACGCTGGCTACTATTACTATGTGTTTTCAGTTAGTGGCATCCATTATGTGCTACGGCTATCAACTTGCACATCTATAACCAAAACTCAGAGAGACATCTACAATGTGTACGTGCACCCTTCATCTAACTAATACCATCATTTTATCTTGTCAGTAAAAAAAAAGAGTGAAACTTTTCTGTCCCATCTAAAAGTGTCTCAGCACTATTTCTAGTGGTATTTATATGCAAGGAATGAAGAGACAATAGTTTTTTTATACTACAAGTTGAGTCAGATTGTACTACACGCAGTAGAAGAAAATACGCACTAGTTTTTTCTGGTACACAGGACTTTTTACTCTGCTCCCAGTTGAGCGGAATAAGTTCCCATCTAAAGAATAGAGAACCCCTTTTTGAGAATACTTTGAAAAACAGTTCTTGAACGTGCATGACAGTTTTTTTGGCTCTATAAAAAAGAAATAGTAGCTCTACGGTATCAAAACTGCCAGTCAAGTAGGAAAGTGGTAAACTTTCGTACGCATGATGATGAAATGAAATCCCACATGACAAAATGTCCAAGCTAAAACTAGTTTGAACTATACAACGCATGGAATTGACAGTTTATATTTTAGAGGATCAAAAGAACCTGTGTGTGGTAACATGTTCACTATTCAGTCGTTGCACCCAGTAATAATTTACGGGTCTGATTCAATCGCTACCTATCACGCTAGATATAAATACTAATAATTGATTATGTCTAATGCAATCCTTTCACAGGTATACAACTAACTTGTTTACAAATCAACCCTTTGAAAAGAATATATATGCAACTTTTTGAACGTTGTGTGGCCGTTGACAAGTATTGAGTAACTCAAAGGAATCATTAAATCGTAATCCGTTAAAGTATTTGCGTTGACTGCAGCACAGGAATGTGGACATGAATAAGTTATTCAAACCTGGAATTTAATCTATCTAGTCTAGGGCAGAGCATCAACAGTCAACTGCCACCAGTAACAATGTAAAAAGCTAGCCACTTTTTTCATTGTCAACATCTCTGTCATCAACTTGTCACCATTGTTTTAATTGTCTACCCGAGTGAAGAATAAATGAAGAAATTTGAATTCAAAGACTACATCCATTAATCATAAACTTGCACAAAACACACTACCTATAATTCCATTAGCTGCAGTCAGTCACTCATAATGAAAAAAAAACTTTCAGCTTATTCCAGCAGGTGTTTTATTTCAAACTATGGTTACAACAATACTGAGGGAAATAGAAATCAATAGTGGGTGTCATTTTCGTCCTTCACAATGGAATGACGTAGTTGCGATAATTTTCAACCGCCACACGTCAAATAACCATAATAGAATACTTAACAGAAATTGAAACCTGAGATAAATTGCAAATTTGATAATATCCAGACCAGCCATAAATCCACCCACTTGTATTAAATTCATACAAAGAAGTCGTGTAGGTAGATAACTAAAACCTATCCAATATTTGTTGAGGTATAAATAGCGTCGACAGAATTAATTTACACCAAGGTGTGCCCTCATTCATAATTCTAATTACAAAATCTTTAATTCACTAGCTAACTAACTATACGTGCGCAAATCAAATAGCTCAAAGGAGCCAAAATTGATTACATATTGCACATGCTTTGAACTCATCTGATAATATGAAAGCTTTACAATGTGTTAGTTCCAGGCGACTGCACAAATGAAAGCTAAATCAAGATGCAACTACCGACTGACTGTGTATGAAACAAATGTAAATTTTTAACGTAAAACCATATCTTGATACTTTTTATGTAAGTTTAAAACATTGTAATCATTTTTTCCTCGCCTCTAGCACACTATAGTTTATATTATTACACAACGAAAGTGGAAGCCATCATACTTACTAGCTTTTCCTTTCAGCCTAACTTTTCATTCTATCGAACGCAATTAGTTCACATAGTGACTTTCATTAGGTCATAACTTTCGGTAGCATTTTTTTAAACATATACGCACACAAGTTTGCAAAGTTGGTTAGTTAGTATCCATGTTTACTAGCTAACTGAATCTCAGAGTAATAAATTGATTATATTTTACCAAGTTGAACTCTCATCCATCCAAGCCATGTGAGGCCCAATGAACTTCAGCAACAACCATGACACTAATAATTGACTAACTCTAAATTTAACTTCCACGTAGTCAACAAATCCGGAGCCAGGAACACATACAAAATCACAAGTCAAGACCAAGGTTTCACTGCAATGATGACATATTGAGTTGCCAACTAGAATTTCAACTCATCCTTACTAACTCACTAACTAACGACACACTTGTACTATTAGTTAGTTAGTCTATCCATCAACTTTTTACTTGGCAATTTCGGTGAAACCAAATTAGCTACTCTCATATCTGTGGTGAACTGATAGCACACAAAAAATGACGAGCCACTTGGCACAAACTATATTGAGAATACTAATCAACCCGAGTTTTAACTAAAAAAATTTCACTAAACACCGGAAACTTTAGTTTCGCATTACAAAAGTCTTTAGAATTTTCAAAAATATCCAACAGATTGCATTCCTCCCATTTGATCAATACTGACAGGAAGGAAAGATGAAACGAAACTGAGAGCTGGGCCTATGCATTGTGTTTGTATGAAGTTTTTGTAAACCCCAGCATGGGTGCATACACATATATGTACATAGTAAAGTTAGCTAGCTCACTCTTTTACACATAGTGTGTTGGGAGTATGGTTAGTATAACTAACAAAACTGGCCGACAAAACTCAAAACTGCTGCAATCCCATAAGTGTAAGTCCGCAGTTGTAACTATATCTTCATAATATTACGTAGTTAGTTGTGTTATGGTATTAGCATTACGTATACCACGTAACTTGGACAATATATGTGTGTGCAGTAAGTATGATGATACAAATTCAACTCTTCACACAAAAAAGTGGACAAAAACTCATATAGCACGTTGTTATGTAGTCCATAAAGGAGTAAAGCTAAACCACAGGGCTGGCTAGAATTTTTCTACCTAGCTAGACAAATGAAATGGCACAATAACATAGTAATAGTACATATGTTTTGGACAGAGCATTAAATCATTTTGGCTTGGTTAGATATCTAGTGTGTATACAACGTAACTAACTATATGTTTTGGCAGTAAGATACCTGGCAATAGCAAACCAAGGAGAGCTGTGCAACGCAATTGGATATTATCAGGAAGGAGACCCAAACGGAGAATCGATATCCTGGTAGGTAATAATAGTTATGCATTTTCAGGCCAGGTCACACAATAACCTTTTTAATAGGGCATGAATGCTGGGTTAGTTAGCAGTTGGCTACTTAGTTAGCATAACCTTCCATCCTCTATTTTTTGCCTCCCTTCATGCAAAGTGTGGATTTCCATTCCACAGGAGAAAAAAAACAGACCTTTTGGCGCTGTCGAAATCTCAAACTAACCAGTATAAAGCAGAGTCTTGCTCAACAACAGGATAGAATTCTCCTTGTAACAGAAACCGAAAGAATGGGAGGATTTTTAAACTCAAAATTTAATATGCATATCACTAATCGTAATTCATATGGTTTAGTGACGCACGTCAGTCATATACTGTGTGTGGTGAAAAAATATTGTCTATGAATAATATAATCTAACATCAACATAATTTGAGATTCAGAAAATTTAATATGCTATTCAATACTTTTGGCTGCAAACAAAGAGGTCTTTATTGCAAATTCAGTTCAGAGGGTTCCTTCAGTTGCTTGATTTTACTCAGGATTTGAATTGCACAATGAAAAGGATGATGAAACATCAACATCTGATGGCAAATTCTAAATTTATCCGTTGAATAGCGCTCCTAAACTCTAGCACACATCTAGTATATATGTCAATAAACACATTAATTTCAATTTCAGAGCCAAAAACTTCAATCCATCTACAACTGCATAGTGCATGCAAACTTTCACCGTAATCATCTCTATTACTTGCTAACTAACTACGCCTTATTTTGTATATGGTATACTATATGATTCTAAATTCAGAACAAACTCACTAGTATAACTAACTAACTGAATATTATTAATAATAACAATCCCACTGCACAAGAGTTGAATGACTCGCACAACATGATAGTTAGTCAGTCACTTAACTTAACTAACTTCCTAAAAAACATATGCGCAACAACAAAGATGCACACATATAAATTTTGCTTTCCTATCTGAACTATGATTGTGCGTGCTCTAACATTCCTATTTTTATCTTAAGAGGAATCTGATCCTTTTTTATAAGAAAACTACAACCTCATCATCATTAACATTATGATTATACAGCCACCCATATAATAATCTCACATGCATGTGTGGCAAACGATAACAAGTAGGCGCTGCAGTCAAACTCTCATTCACTTATTACCATAATTTATGATGCCTATGTCAAGGTAAAAGGTGCAACGTGTCCATTAAATGCACCAGATTTTCCCCAACAACGGAAGGAAATCCTGTAAACTGTCCCTAGAGGGCAATAATACTCTACCCGATAGCAATTTTTGTAACTTTCTAGCACAAACTAGCTTAAAAAATCCTATATATTCGATAATATGAGCTACCACTATACGCTCTGACAGTAAGTTAAGTTACTAACTGACTAACCAAATCCAAGTCTTATGTGCATAGTATGAAGTTAGTTAGTATCACAGAGGGAAATGAATGACTGCGGTAAAAAATCTTTCCAACCAAGGCATGTAACACATGAAAACATAATCATCCATCCTATTATGACACTGATATGGAAAAGAGGAATGCGCTTGCAGCCAACAAAAACAAGCATTCTTTTCCAATGTACTGATGGAATGAATGGGCATTATTTGGTTGGTAGTAATATAATGTATGTGTAAAAAACTCACACACACACGTGCATCCATACATACAACATAATGATGTCTCACAAGTTTTCACATTCCACAAGGAATTTCCTTATGGGCCTTGCAAGACAAAAACTTACACATGGGCAGAATAATAAAGAAGTTAACACAAGTTTTGCACAAGATGTAAAAGCCTTTTATCCAGCAGTTAAATTGTATTAGTATTGTTACAGCGTGCTCTTAGAGAATCTAATGAGTACATGGAAATCATAACTCACTCTGGAAAAGGACTGTCCCACACATACAGCAAGTGTGACCCGCCCAAACATCCATTGTTATTAGTTAGCTTGAAAAACACAGTAGTTTGTTAGTTAGTCAGGACTGTTTTCTCAAGATTTTATACAGCTCTATCGATCTGCGTCAGTAGCCAGCATATTTTTCACGGCGTCACGTGTTTGTCATCTTGTGATAAAAGAGTTAACTTTTTCTCATCAACACAACTTTGCTCATAAATCAATGCACTTTTAGGATGTGAATTCAGACACAGACAGAGATTTCTGGTCATTTTTCTACTAGTCAAAAGCTTTATATAGAGTCGTGGGACAAGAGGACTCACTTTCCCGTGTGTATTCAAGTGCACTCTAGTGGAAAAGTGGTGCCTTTTTACACGAATCCTACATTTTTTATGAATTCTTGTCTACTAGGGCAAAATGATGGTGAATTTTTTATGAGAACAAAATATATTCTGGTGTAACTAGCTACAACTCCAAGTGAAAAGCTGGGTTAGAAATTGGTATCGATCTGAACACTCAAGTTAAATACACAAGCATAAGTAAGTGCTTCCATAAATTTGTCTAAGCCCTAACACATTAATTGGCTCCACCAAGTCAGTCAAATTATGGACATTACTGGACTTTGGGTTCCCTCTCGTGAACAATTCATATAAAGTTTTCTCACTTTCCTTCTAATAATAGAGCTTAATAAAACCATTGGTCCATATTACACGATATTTGGAACACATGGGTGCCCACCGAATGTTTACCATTTTCGGAACCCTATCATTATTTGAGGCCAAAACGTCATCACTCACACTAAAACTAACTAAATACAACTGGCCCCCAGAAGTAATTCTCATAAAATTTTGTATGAGCAACACATGTGAGCATGTGCTCCCATATTGACTAACTTAATCGCATTCACGGATTATTATTGGGGAAAGAGGTCAACAACACAAGTAAAGGGTCACTATGAGAGAACTA
>Ga0210040_10002837_pt1 | contig 24024 bp, 20 predicted proteins | sample CryGeyCG12114_NA_FD_185462 | JGI IMG/M metagenome (GOLD analysis project Ga0210040, IMG submission 185462) | Groundwater microbial communities from aquifer - Crystal Geyser CG19_WC_8/21/14_NA (SPAdes) (version 2) | ecosystem: Environmental > Aquatic > Deep subsurface > Groundwater | place: USA... | reverse complement strand
GGCTGTGGGTGGTGACGCGGAGGAGGGTGGGTATAAGCAGGTGGTTAGGACGCCGAGGGGGAACGTCAAGGCGAGACATGTGATTCTGGCGACGAATGGGTATACGAGTCATTTGTTGCGGCATTTTACCGATTTGATTGTGCCGGTGAGGTGTGAGATGAGTGCTCTTCATCCGCCGGTTGGGTCTGAGCGGCTGCCGCATTCGTATGGGATGGTGGGGTTTGAGGGCGGGAACCCTGAGCATGACGATTATCTTATTCAGCGGCCGTTTTATGACGAGCCGAATGGGGATGGCAGTAGGAGGGGTGGGCATTTGATGTTTGGTGGTGGGAGGGGTTTTGCGATGTATGACTGTGTTGGGGAGTCTGAGGACGATATTGTTGATCCTGGTGAGGCTGAGTACCTGCGTCGGACGTTGCTGCGGTCGATGGTGCTGGGTGGTGAGACGGGGGGGTTGAAGGAGTTGAAGGCTAGTCATCAGTGGACTGGTATCAAGGGTTACTCGAGGGACAACATGCCGTGGGTTGGGAAGGTGCCGAGTCGAGATGGGAAGGGCGCATTTGAGGAGGGTTTGTGGCTCTGTGGGGGGTACACTGGGCACGGGATGCCAAATGCCACGCTGTGTGGGAAGGCTGTTGTTGACATGGTGCTTGACGAGCAGAAGGAAAAGTTGGGCTATGAGAAGATTTGTGAAAAGCTGGTCGAGGACAAAGATTTGCCGCAGGTCTATCTCATCACGCCGCAGCGTTTGGAGGCTGCACATCGATTGCCGTCGGTCGCTGAGCAGGACGTGGGCGGTATCACCCAAGGTGGAAATCCACAGGAATCAAAGCCACAAGAGTCAAAGTGTATTGTGATATGAGTATACAGACAGGTGGGCAAGACTAGAGTTAATGATCACAGTAGGGCACACGGCGTCTTCCAGCAAAACAAGAACTGCTGACAAGAACCAAAACTGATCACCAAGCTGACGAGTACTACCCATATGGCATGGCTATCGATGGAATTATGCCCGCTCTCCAATCCTCGTCGCCATGATTCCCCAGTACCTAACCTCACACAAAAGTGGCGGAACACTATTCCGGCAACTTTGCCCATAGGCACCTTCCTCCTTCATCAACCTACCGAGTTCCTTCCACCCACGAATTGAAGTGACCGCGCACCCGCCCGCCCAAATACCAATACGGCTTCAAACCCCCCAAAAAGAAACACGCGACATCATCCAGACTCGAACTAGAATCTCCACCATTTGACAATCATACCATCGTTACGCTAGGAACGCAGGAAGAAACACACGCTTACGCTGAAAGAAGACACGCTAGGTACTGGGACTTGTCTAGTGGTGTGCTACCGATTGCACCATGATGTCTGAGACTGTGTAGCTGTGTTTGGGTTGAAATTTGGTGTCTGGTGAATATGAATGGTGCGGCAATGGGAGGGAAGGACAAGCCTCGGAGACGGGTGTGGGTGAGGAAGGTGCGAACGCGCCTGACTGGGTTTCTGTTACTCAGGCTGTGGAAATACCACGGCCTGACCTGATTCTGTTCGGCTTCAAGAACGCTATCGCGGGTTTGATATATTATCGCAGCTACTATAGCTGAGTTGAACTTGGTCCAGCTGAATGGAGGGGGGACATGTGGAGGGCACCAGGCTGTCGACCATTCGCGTCACGTGACATGAGTGCTGCTGGTCGTGCGGCCGAGGGCGCAGCACCGGCCGTGCATAAGGCTCGGGAGATACAAGGCAGACTTCGTAGACGTGAGTCACCTTCTATCTCACAAGTTTGGGTGACGGTAATGTGATTTTTCTGACTATCCTCAGTCTGCTTGACAATCTTCTAGCACGTATGTTGTGAAGATCTGGGTGAGGCTACTCCACCTTCACTCGGGCACTGCTGCCTACTCAAGGCTTCGTGGCCTGCCCACGACCCGGTCATTTTGCATTTCAAGTCTTCAATAAGCGCTTGACGTCCAAATTCGATCATCAAAGCGACCGTATCGAGGCCATTGACCTAGGCCACTGCACGACACGCATTGCCACGCATTCATCAGTACAAAGACCCAAGTTTGCACGGGAGCACGCTGTAACTTCTTCATAATCCCTCAGCATCCTCCTCGCACTCGATAATGGCCGACCGACTCAATTTCGAAGCGCTTCAAGGCTGGTACGAACAAGTATTGACGGCTGCAAAGTCCCACCTGACACCTGAGAACAGCCGGTCTTTAGCAATAAATGCGACAAACGTAGCTATGGAACACGCCAAAAACCACCCATACAGCACAGCCTTTTCGGTCATTAGCATCGGCTTGACTCCAGTCCTGGGCAGTGGTTGGCTGGCTGCACCTTTCTTGAAATTGATCGGCTTCACACCGCTGGGTCCTGCAGCAGGTAAGGCTGAAAACACATGTTGGCTTTTGAGGCATTGAGCTGACAATTGAGCAGGGGGCTTAGCAGCATGGTACCAGGCAACATTCCTCGGTGCATACATTCCTCCGCAGGGTTGGTTCGCTGCCGCCCAGCGTTTGGCTATGGGATAAGGTTGAGGAGGTCAGATTGAAAGGACGCGCGTGGGTCAAGAGCTCGGCAGAATGAACAGGCCTTGCGGCAACCAGGTTGGCGTTCTCATATCCATGGTGATATAATGTGGGTCTTCGTGGAGGGTGTCGAAGCTGCAATCGGGATGAGCTCAGGTCTCTCACTGCTTTGCAGATGTTTCTCAAATAAATCATGTTTGCTGCTTGCATTACTTGTTTGAGTCATTGTCACCTCTCGACAGTATTTCTCCTCCCTCTCTCTAGCTGTCTCGGCCCGGACGCCGCGCCCTCCCCATCTGCAGATGTACTTGCCTGACCCTTACCACCCAATGCCGCTTCGATTGCGCCTTGCAGCGCTTGTCGGTCATAGAACATCCCGGGACCTGATTCATTTCGTCTACCATAGACACGGATGCACTTGACACCAAAGTGTGTTGATAGCAGTTCTTGATCGACAAATGGTGTCCCCTCGGAGTTCGGAAGATGAATTAGATGAGTAACATAGTGCTTGTATATCGGATTCGGCTTGCTTGAGGACCTGCTAGATGCTGTCGTCGGGCTTGGCTGTAGTGTAGGAGCTTCAGGTGAGGACGATGGCGAAGCCGTGCGCGATGGCATCGCCGAGGCTAGCATTGGCGAAGGTAATTGCTTGCTGTAGCCATTCACTCTCAGCGTGTGCCCTTCTGATTGAGCGCGGCGCAGGTTCGGTCTTCGCGCGTCCTGGGCCGTGATGTCTGTCTCGAAGCTGCCATTTGCCATGTTATCTTTCGACCTAGCCGTTGGTGACCATACAACGCCACGACTTTGCTCACCTGCCTTGACGATTGCATCGATGAAGTCTGCCGCTGTGAACGATCTTGCTGATTTAGCAGATCCAACTTCTCTGTCCAGACAACCATTCAATATCAGCACTTTAGCTGCTATGTTGTTCTTATGCATAGTCTCACCCATGCCCCGAAGCACGAGGTTTGGCACGATGCTTGTGTACAGGCTGCCGATCGAGTATATGATGACTGAAGCCTGCTGGATTGACTGAATGGCTCGGGGATTTGCAGGCGGCAGTATCTCTTGTCCAAAGGAGTTAACATAATGAATTCGGCTGATGCGAGATGGTAGATCCTCGAGCTCATTGGCCGACTTCGTGAATGTGATGTTGCTGGTCCTCAAAGTTGGCAGCGTAAATGGAGGGTGAGCATCTTCCTCTTCTTGCGCAAGGCTCATATCATGCGTGTCTCCCTCCCTAGTGTTGGTTGGGATGAGTCCGTCTCTGACTGATATGCCGTTGTTGACAGAAAGCATCATCGGTGCCCTGTCTCTTGTCATCGTGCTCCCGTAGCTAGGTTTCTCTGCAATATTGGAGGGATGGCTGATGCTGTTCTGTCCTACTATGACATTTCCATCTTCGAGCTCGGCGGCAATGTGGTGGGAGAAGTTCGAATTAATGCTGGGAATGACCTTGATATCTTCGTCAGGAATGCCACAAACAGCGCTTAGCAGGTATATCGCGCTTTCAAAACTGCCACTAAACAGTCGAGCGCCTGTAAGGAAAAGATTCCCAATGCTTGCAGATCGGAAATCAAAAGTAGAGGTTGGCGGCCTGGATCGTTTCAGGATCTCGAGATTGACAAGATTGAAGAATGATCGGATGAGCTCCTTCTTCGCAGAAGGGATGCCGTGCCAGAGCTGCGAGGTCCCATCCACGATGTCTGACCAGTCATTCCGCGCATCCCGCGACTCCGTCCCGGAGAGGCGGTAGCTTAGCAAGCTCCCGATAGCTTCACGTTCCTTGCTGTAAGGTTGCTGAGGGATCAGTCTGACCAGTCTCGACCTCACGTCACCGATGCCTGGTCCTCCAAAGACGCGTATGAGTTCTGATGAGGAACCACCGTTGTCACTGATTGGAATGATGTAGCTTAGAGAGCAGGACTTTGATCTTCTGACACACTCAAAAACATCGACCAGAGAGTTGGCTGCCGAACCGCCGGAGAAAACAACGATACCGCCTCTGCTGGGTGCCATTGTCTTCCTAAAAGCAATTGGAGGATCTAGGTATAGCGAGAATGCGAAAGGATTTCGTCTTTATAGCTGTCTCCTGCCTAGCAGTACCAACATAGCATGGACCAGACAAGGAAGGGGCTAGTAATAGGCGATCGGGTAAAGCCGAAAAAGGAAAGATGTGGTTGACTGGAAGAAGACACGTATCCGCCTTTCAGCATGTGCCTGCTGCTGAGCCAGAACACATTCATACTAGAAGAAGAGGGACCCGGTAGCCGCCTTGCAGTAGTCGAGTGTTTTGTACCCTACAAGGTAAATATGGAATAGTAACTTAGAGTGAACCATGCCGCTCAATCATTTCCAGGGGCACAAAGCCACCAACTCCGAACCCATGTCTGCTGTTCATGCCAATCCAAAGTCTATACTGAATACGTCATAGGGTATCATATGGAATATAAGCTCAAAAGTCGTAATCGCTGTGAACGTCCCCCTCTAAACGCTTTTCACCTTGCTCGTCTTGAGCTTTGTGCAATGGGAGCGGCGCCGGCCGACCCTTCACCATAGTCGACTGCTGCGTCGCCTTCCTGACCTGATACTCTTCTGCGTGGAGTGTATTGCGGTTCTTCTTCGAGCTCGTCGAGCCTGAACCCTCTCAGCTGCGTTCGCGGCCGACTTGGTCCAGCTACATCGTTCTCCTCTGCACCATGTCTGTGCCTCATCGGCAGGCCAACATCCACGTCAGGCCACTCTCGCTGCCTATATACAGGAGGGTCGGACGGGTCGTTTGTGCTTACTCGCTCGAGATCCGTGTACTCAAAATCTGGACCTTGGTAGTCTTCCATAATAGCGCCTCCAAAAGCACCGTCATTCTTGTCTGCACCACCATAACCTGGAGGGGAAGGCGGTACGTCTTCGTACATTGGAGGCATCTCGTCTTCCCAACTAATGCCCATACCCGCCCGTTCGGAGACGACGAGGGCGAATTGCATTCTCAGCACCCGAGCTGCTCCGGTGGGCGTAATGAGGTTTGTATTCTTGTTCGGCACAAATTCCTCGGCCACGATAAGCTCTACCACCAAATTGTGCCCCACCTCCAATCCTGACTGGGAGTCGACATCGCAAGTGGTCTTGTGTGATGATTTTGTGGACAACTGAGCTTCGAAGTCCAGCATTATTTCACCCCCAGCAGTGTCAAAATCCGTTTTCCAACCAGTCTTCAATTCGCCATTGCCCAGCTGTTTGGAATCAGTGTGCTGGACCGCCTTCCCCTCGGATACCTTCGCCTTATGTTTTTCGCAGGGAACAGATTTGACCTTGGAGTTCTCCTCAATTCTCCACATCATCTTCTTAAGTCGCCATCTTGTCTGACTCTGTTCCTTCTTCTCGATCACACCGGAGAGCGATAGCGACACAGGGAACTTACCGATTGGGTGAACTACAGGCGGCATACTGACTCGGCCGGTCAGGTGCGTAGGAGGGAATATGCGAATGCTGGCCTTGTCCGGACCAGGAGGCACAGCCCTCGATACATGTAGGGGATGTGTAAAAGTGATTTTTTCGCCGCTGAGAGTGGTTGCGGTGACAATGAAGGAGTAAGTGATGGACCCAAGCTGGGAATGGGCCGTGGCAGGTAATCGACCTTCCAGTAAATGCGACCATGGAAACTGGTTGTCACCCATTTTGTAGAAAGACTTCGGTTCGGAAAGAAATTTGAACTCCTTAATAATTTCGTGCTTGGTTGTGCATTCTCTGCATTCCTTTTGCACAGGCTTCTTCGTAGTGGAGTCCACTTGCAAAACCATGTTAAGCCGCGTCAACCTGACCTCTCCAGAGGGATCTTCGACATTGAGTTTCAGTCTGCCAGAAAGCAGTGCACCGGCTGAGTAGTGCGTAGAACCATGGAATATCGCAGGTGGGGACTCCATGATCATCTCGATTTTGCATGGCGATGGCTTGAGGCCCGGCGAAGCCACTGATCCATTTCTGGTAACAGTTCGCTCCTTGGATTTTGCAATTGGACGTATCGCCAAAGAGCCTCTCTTCTTGTCCCGCGAATCTCTTTCTTCCGAATCATCTCGCTTCTTCGCCTTCTTGATAGGATGCAGCAAGGAATCCATTCTGCCAGTTATGTTGCCGGTTACAGAGCCCCTTCTGATTTGTGTAGGTTGCGGCGCAGTATCTAGGTGTTGAGTTGCTAATTTCCGGGAAATCAATCCGATAACCTCGTTCACTGCATTGCTGGGGGTATGGGGGGAGGCACGATCGAACGAAGGCCTTCTTGGCATGACCTTCGCTAAGGAGAGAATTCAGATGACAACTGCAGCAGTGACGTAGGCGAAGCGAAGTATCTGGGGGAATAGCCGAGCAGCGGAGGGGGAGAGAGATGGACGGTTATGCGCGCTGTACGCAACACTTCGGGCCCTGATGTGCTATCACTGCTTGCTTTGGTAGCGAACAGTAAATGAACTAAGCCTATCGCTATCCAATGAAAACACTGAGGCTGTGGGCGGATATGCTGGCAGTATAGACAGCCGGAGAGAGTGCGTTCGTTAGATTCGACAGACAGTGCAATGACAGGAAGGGCGGTTTGAATTGAGCATGAAGGTGCGACCAGAACTCCGCTGCATCGTCGAGCGCAGGCGCAAACGCGCCCTTTGTATGCGACAACAAAATTGTAACCATTATTCCAAGACGCGTAGCTGCATCACGATTGAGTAATAGAAACTCAGCTTTGCATACACCTAGACGATTCAGGACAACATGCACAGCTAAGAGTCAGCAGACGGAGTAGCGGCAGAGAGTCAGGAACGGCAGCAGATCCAAGCGTGTGAGGCTTGTCAGCTTAGACGGTGCTCTGGCCCAAGGATCGTTGAGAAATTTTCCTTGCGGCTGACTGCTGGTTTGATGGAAGAAGCCTAAAAGCTGGACCCATGCTGAGCAGCGTGCACGCCAGAGAAGCTTCCCATCAAGCACGTTTGCAACGGAACTCAAGCAGCGGATGAGCCAACATCTGGATGGATCGGGGTAAGATCGCCGTGCTGGGCCTGCGCTTTTGATGCGATTGTTAACAGGAATTATGGCGAGTATCTGGATCATACACGCGTGTCGGAAACATTGCACATTGCCCTTGAGATTCCTTCTACAAGGTCCTCAGCTTGAACTCCGCGGAGCCACTTTGAAGAGTCTCGACAATTACCAAGTACACTACCAAGTAGGACAAGCCAAAACCTTGTGAGCAGTGTCGTGGCTTGTGACACCTCAACTCCGTGGAGTAGTCCGAAGCATTACGGTATTGGGCGGAATCGGCTCGCTTACCGTAATCAGCCATGTTTAAACCTGCACCCCGCAGAGCGCTGAAGCGTACCTAGGCCCTGGAAGCGCATCTGTTGGTCAACCCCATAAATGTGGACTTCGAGCCACTGGCGATCACCAGCATCTCATCCTCTACGGACAGCATGCGAGACCAAGCTCACGACCTGATATTGCAGATTGTTCGCTAAGCGTCACTCCAGTTGCTTAATACACTATATTGGGTGTGCTTTTGCAGTGTGTAGTCAACGCACCACTTGTCTCACCGCTGTGACATGTTGACTCAGGAATCACTGATGGTGCACGCAAATTTTCTGCACGTGGTGGATGGTTTGGCCTTCCGCCTTAGGACGTCGATCAATCTTTTACTCGATCGGATCCGCCTCACCTCCACCCCTTGTACAATTCTCGAACCAAGCTAGGATTTCGCCGTTGTTGCTGCTAAACCTTGTGTGTTGGTTTGCGCGGATCCAATAAGAGAGCACGTCATTGAATGTACACGAGTCTCGATGAAATTGCTTGTACTACCTCGAGCGGACGTCTCCGACCAGGCCACACGAATGTAACGACTTTTGATGCTTGCTGTTCGCATGTGCTCGCATAGTGCTGGCCGTTCATTGTGAGTTTTGCGAAAAGACTGGCTGCATCACTGCAGTTGACGGAGTAGTGGTATGACTCCTGTCAACAGCGGAATCCTTCTCCGTCACAGACCGTGACGGCTTTGCCCAAAGCGTCTCCCTCCGACAAGCAACATGACGCCCCTGCGGTGAGCAATAAATCCTGCCGGAGGGCGTGTCGACTTGTCGGTGTTCTCCTTAATGCTTACGGTATTTCAGAGAATGCCATAGCCGTTATACCACGCATAAGCACCAGGTCCGGCAACTCCCGCCAGGGCGCCTAGAAGTCCGAGCTCAATGACAGACCACACCCAGAATGTTCCGATGCTTGGGGCATTTTTCATAACTGCCATGTAGCCTTTGTCGTTGGTCAGATAGATCAGGTAGCAACCCGAGATATTGGCGACTGCTACGAACATCAGCTGCTTCAAACCGCTGATGGCGTCGGCAATCTGCTTTGATGTATGAATTGTGACCAAGTGTCCATGCGTGAAGTGAATTAGCAAGCACAAGATGGGGAACGCTTGCAAGACGGTGTGCCAGAAGACATGTTTCCATACCAGCTCCTCAGCATATTGATGCACCGTTAGTGCCTCCAAGGTGAAATGCAAGGCTGACAGGCTCACCGCCAGAAGTAACGTGTCCAGCCACGGATTGACATCCTCACTTGTGGGCTGTCCTGGAAGAACGCCACCATCTAGCGGTCTGATCTCGCCATCTGGTCCAATGGCCACATTGACCACGTTATCCTTGGTCGGCAGCTTATCGAATGAACTTGCGCCACCTGCCAGTGCAGCCTGTCTCTCCGCTGCTAACTCGTACAATGTCTTCGCATCGCGCTTAGAGTTCTCCGGTCGTCGCGCGTAAGGTACGTCAACGTCTTCATCCTGGTTCGGTTTCTTGGAGCTTTGAGCCCTCTTCTGCTTGCGATTCATGGGTCGTGATATCAAAGCTAGGATGACCAAAAGGATGCGATGTACAGAAGTGACCTGTTTTCTGATATCGAGACATTGACAGCCTGGGGCTTCAAGGACAGCAGACCGCCAAGGCTCGTTCCTGCATGGAGGAGTGGACCGTAAGACTAGCGCCCTCCACTTCTGTCAGGTCGGCCTTCAAACATGTCGAAGAGCAAATATGAAATTGAAGTAGCAAACCTTGGTGCCGATTATTTATTGGCACTGTCTCGGCTGCTCTGCAAAGACAGAAGATTTATGAAATGCAGCTGTGGAAGCACTAAGTTAATGAGTCTTGCGGTTACAGTATCTTTCTCAGAGGTACATTTATTCGTACCACGACCAAGGCGCCCACTGAGAGAATAATCAGACGATGGAGCCAGAGACGTTACCTGATGGACACCTCGTGTGCTCTGCTCACAAGCTCACTGTCTGTGGCAAGTGCTGTGTTGACTACAGCTTCATGGACGATATCCTGGGCGACGACTCAGGACAATCAGATGGTGATGAAGTCATGACAGAAGAAGAGATGGCTGCGTACAGAGCCCGCATGATAGCCAAAAAGGGTACGGACGCCCCCCCTCATGGTCCTTTATAGAGTCTTGTCTAATCCGTTAGGTTGTGCATGCATGCTGCCAGTACCCGATTCAGGTTGTTATAACTGTGACTGGAAGCTAAAGGAGAAACTGAAGGAACAAGGCAAGATGGACACTTGCGCAACTTGTGGCAAGACCTATGCCCTGGATGACACTGGTAAAGGAAAGGCCCTCAATAAGTGCGCAAGGTGTCTGCAGACCAACTACTGCTCACGAGACTGTCAAAAAAGTGATTGGAAGGCAGGCCACCAGAAAGTTTGCATCAAGGCTGGTCACAAGGATAAGGAGAATGCTTTGAAGGGTTGATGAGTGGAATGGGCAATCAGAAAGCCGTTGTTGACAGTAGTCTATTCCCTTGCCTTGGCCAATCTCCTCTTCCTTCTCCTCTTTATCAAGGACTTCTTTGCTAACTTCGTTATCCACCTTACGATCCATTCCCGGAGCAAGATGATGAGGACCACAGCACACACCGGCACGGCAATTGTCCAGAAGAATTTGTCACTATGATTCTGTGCGCCAGGAAACACTTCAAAGTTCATGCCAAAATATCCGGTCATGAAAGTGAGCGGCAAAAAGAATGCAGACACAATCGTGAGCTGCTTCATAGCCTCGTTTTGGTATGATGAAACGACGTTGAAGATGAGGTCGACCAAGTTGTCGGCATTTCTCCGCATCTGGTCGTATGCATCTTGAATGAGCAGGGCATGATCTTCCAGGTCGGCCAGGTATGTCTTCGTGAGCTCAGATATGCTCACGCCTGACGTGATAGTCTCCAATCGTTGCGTCCTCGGGAATTGTGGCATGGGCGGTCGCTCGTTAGGTCCGGTTGGAGCAGGTGTCATTGCTCTTGATGGTACCGTGAGTGCGGTTGCTGTCGCTTTATGCTCCTTCAAAGAACCAATCAATTGGTTCACAGGCGCGATGGCGTTTCGAAGTACAGCAATTTCGCTTGTGAGAATGTACAAAGAGGTAGACTCATGTATGTCTGGATCTGTCAACACTGCAAGCTCGAGATCACCTATGGCGTCTTGATATGCTGTGGTCACCGGTATGGCCAGATCAAGGATGGTGTCGAGGATAGATTGCAGCAGCATGCTGGCGTCACAAGATTGACGGAGAATCGTGTTCTGAGACTGCAGCCGCCGCATGATAGGCACCTCGACGTCCTGCGCCGAATATTCAAAGAAGCTGATTACTGTGTTGTCTGCTGTTAGGAAGATAGAAACTTGCTCCATGGAGACCCCGTAGCCTGTTTTGAGTAACGTTGAGTGTCGCTGCATGAAATCAATGCGGTCTTGATTAGGACCGGCATGGTATTGCTGCAGCGTCCTGACCTTTTTGGGCGCCCAGGGGGCGGTCACCTTCGATGTCTGCCTGAAGCTGGTTGACTTGGTTAGTCTCCCTGTGTGCGCATAAAGTGGTCGCTTTTTCTTCTTCGGTCGCATGAAATCTTTGATCCAGCTTCTGATTGCTCCCTCACGTTTTCTTTGATGCTGTAGAGCGTGTCTTCGACGTTTCCGCTCGCGGTCGACCCTACTTTTGCTTTGGACTTTATCAAGACTGCTGTTACGAGGGATATGTTTATCGTCATCATGGCTTTCGTTGTCCTCGCACTCGTCCTCTTCATCGCTGCTGCTGTCGTCCTCATCCTCAACGTTAACGAGCTTCTGCAACGGCAGTACGACATACGTGTGGTCGCTATACCAATCAGCCTTGGTCCTTGAACTCGTATCCAGCAGATCCTCAATTGCCAGTCTATGAAGAGATTTGTACTTTCCCAGCTCTTTGATAACGTCCCATGACAGACCGTTAACATTGATCCATCTAACCTGGCTCCATTCCTCTTGTGCTTCTGCAAGAAAATCCTTCAGATTTTCGTTGTCCAGGAACTGCGAGTTCATCTGCTCGGGGCTGTAATCAACCACCATTATCTCGCATTGCTGGTGCAACTGCTCCAATTGGCGAATCTCACGGTTCTCGTCATCCGCAGCTGTGTACGGGGGAGGATCGCTTGTGTCAATTCCTGGTTCTAATCCAGGGGCCCAACCTGTTGTTCTGCCCATTTCTTCTCCGCCATAGGCAACATTTGTTTCTGCTCTTCCTCGCCGCCTCAAAGACTTCATGCTCGCTAGCGACGCGCCTGTGTCAACACGATGTGCGCGATTGTTTGTGGGCAATGCTGGATCATCGTCTCGTCTATCGTAGGGTGAGGTGAACTGCTTGAGCGATTGCGTTCCTTGCCTAGATGGAGCGTTTGGAGGCTTTTGTGCTTCGACATCAACATCCTGCTGACCTGCGCCATTACCTGTGTTGTGGCTGTCGTCGCCGAAATCGATTACTTTAGCAGTGTTACGTGCAGAGGGTTCCTCCATGGTTGGCCGACTCAAGAGTCGCGAGTGAATGGTGAATTATGCGTGTACGAGATAGTTTCACCCTGGATCAAGAAGGTCTCTGTGGGACGCTCCGTGATGCAGGTTGTGCATATGCTTGCTTGAAAACCCCAACGCGCGGAAGATTGAACCGTTCTCTATAGACATATCAACAATAATGTAGGCATTCGAACCCTTTGCTAGCTGAAACGACGTAGGTAAAGGGGGGCTCAAGACGAGGACCGCCACGAATAAGCTTCGCTTACAGTCCTTTCCTCGACTCGGAGCCTATGCATGCTTAGCGTCCTCACGCAGGGGCCTTCTGAGTTCAGCATGTGCGGGTCTGGTTAAGGCACAAAGGTACCATAAGGACGACACGAGAAGGTAGAGTTTCTCTTCTGGTGGTTTACACGATTTGTACACACTGATGTCTCAACGCGATGCAGCAGCCTATGTACCAAGATCATGGTGGGTGATATACAGAATCGTGGTATAGGACAGCCGTAGAGGCGCGCTTTGTACAGTGCAAATATCTAGCATCAGCGACATCTTCGCCCCAATCTCAATAAAGCTTGCCGTCATGGTTCTCCATTGACGCGGCCTAACAACGCTTCAAGATTGTACACCTGGTTCACACGGCCATGCTTTTTCGCTTCATTCCGGATGAGGTCCAACATTTCTTGAGTCTCTGGTCCAGGCGGCAGCTCTGGAAGTGCGTTTGCATCAAAATCACCGTTGAGCTGCCTACTAGGACTGTCCATATGGCTGCCACCAGATTCAATGCTTGCACCACGGTGTCCGTTCGTCATGCGTTGTTTTCGAGCTACAGGGGACGAGATTTGTTGCGTGACGGCCTGGTCTTGCATCTCCGCGTCTTCGTCGTCTTCATCCTGGCCTACAGCCATCGAGGAAGTCCTCTTGCTGGCTTTGCTTGCTCCACTTGGCCGTAGCACAGACTTAAGACGGTGTTTTTTCTTCGATGTTCTGGGTACAGGCGTTCGAATATCATCCGCGACTTCGTCCGCCAGAGTTGCCTCGAGCTCGGCGTAGATCGCCCGAGTCGACCAATTGAACTTCTTACGCAGCTTCGCTTCGTTCATCAATCGAAGCAGTGGCTCTGCTGCGCGTTCGATCGCAGAGATGGCTGATTTATGACTACCCGAAAAGCCAGGCATTTTCTCGACTTCTCGAGCCAGATCCTCAATTCCCGCGGTCTTGATGTCGAATGTGATCAACTTGCGTAGTACGTTGAGTAGAGACCATATAGGTTTCGTCCAATCCGTAGTATCATCTTCGCTATCCGATGATGTCTGGGACCCTTGGCTGGTTTTCGCAGATTTCGCCTGTGCGGTGGTTTGGGATGCATCGCTGTCGGACGATTCGTCTTCGGAGACGTCGACCTTTTGCTCTTCCTCTTCAGGGAATTCATCCTCCACCTCCATGTCTTCTGCTTCTTGCTGGGCCAACTTTTTTTGAAGCTCCTCTATCACCTCAGTGTACGTTTCAGCTAAGTGCTTCCACAAATGAGTCTGAGACCAATCAATGTCTTCTCTCTCTTCTATCATCTGCTTCAACAAGAATCTGTGATGTTTATGGAGGACCTCCATGGCTTCGTCATCATCATCTACACGATAATCCGTATGCTTCTGATACTCCCTCAAGAATGGGTCTATCTGGAAGCCCAATCTCTTTTTCTTCTGAGGTAGCTTTTGATATTGATCAACCATGAAGTAGAACATATCGATCGCTTCGGCAGTGTCGTTGTAGTGGCTCAAGTAGCGATCAGAGGGACTGATCTCATACCAGCCTGCCTTCCCAGCAGCCCAGATGACTGGCTTCCCGTCGTCATTTTGACCGAAGCTGTAATTGGTCACATTTTCGATCTTCATGCGTACATAGGTTGGATCCTCGAGGACTGCGAAGTGCTCGTGCTCTTCTTCAAGCGGCATCAGCTCGCCGAGCACACACAATGGTACATCCTCTGCAGCCTCAAGGAGATCGGCATATCTTCCTTTGCCTTGGTAAAATACCTTCACTTCTCGCAGCGCAAAGTCTGGCCAATCATTCACATCAATAGGCACCGGACTGAGTGGTTGGAGGACGCGTTCTTCAGGATACGTGGTCATTGCAGCAAACAAGAGTAGCTCATGCTGTCTTCCGGCGGGAAATCGAGACGCGTCGAGCGCGCATATGATTGCAGCTTATGCAGCGTATGAAGGCTGAACCAACGATCGCTCGTGGTACTTAGGGCTTTGCGCAAGCGAACGTCTAGAGTGATCTCTGCGACGCGGAGAGTGATATGTGCACCGAGAAACTCTGGCACACATTATCATAATGGAAGTGCATCACAAAACATTCGCGCGCGATGGAAGCATCTGCGCCGTGTGTTGTTGTTACCGATAGAGTAGCCTGCGCAAGTGAACGAAGTGGGATGGGTTTAGCGCAGATCTTAGGACAACGCCAAACGTCATATTGCAGCCTTCCATTTTTGGATATCTTGGTGAGACGCAAGCTCTCATAGGCTGGTACGTAGCCGAGGTAGCCTATCAACGCCAATGATCAGTACGACTCAACCCGCATAGGAGGCAACATCTTAATATTCCGACTGGATGCGAGTTACGCTTTTATCCGTGCAGAATAATGTTTCGGCGTTTATGATCATCTAATTACTTAAGCATGCAGCTACGAGATCGGAGTATCTAAAGTAAAGTCCAAGCAGTAGGCGATTGGTACGCCTGTGAAGGACACAAATGGCAGCCAGCATGACCCCTATTCCGAGCCAAAATGGCGTTTCAGTCAAGGCTGAGGTAGGAAAAACAGCACAGATTACAATGGAGGCAGCATCGGACGAGATAGCAGACTTGATAATAGACAGCAACACGGTGATGCACCGCTCGCTGCACGACCAACCTCTGCGTGTGGTCGGCTCAGAGGGACTATATCTCCACCTCGAAAATGGACAGAAATTTCTTGATGCAACTGGCGGCGCAGCAGTCGCCTGCCTCGGGCATAACAACCCAGTCGTCAAGAAAGCGATCATTGACCAACTCGACAAAGTGGCGTACACACCGACTATATTCTATTCCACATCTGCAGCCGAGGAACTCTGCTCGCTATTGGTAAGAGGCACCAACGGCGCAATGAGCCGAGCCTTCATCTGCAGTTCTGGTAGTGAGGCAAATGAGGCGGCGATGAAGATGGCTAGACAGTACTTTGTTGAGCTTGAAGGCCCGTCGACAAGACGGCATCGCTTCATCTCGCGCAAGCAAAGTTATCACGGGACGACATTGGGCTCACTGGGTCTGGGCGGACATGTGATGAGAAGGAAGATGTACGAACCGATGTTGTCGCCCGCAATAAGCCGCGTTAGCCCTTGCTATGCTTATCGAGGCAAGGTCCAAGGGGAAAGTGCTGAAGCATATGTCACTCGACTAGCAGATGAGCTAGATGTTGAATTTCAACGAGTAGGGCCGGAGAATGTTTGTGCATTTGTAGCAGAACCTGTCGTCGGCGCAGCGTTAGGCTGTGTGCCATCTGTCCCAGGGTATTTTGCTGCCGTTCGCAAGGTGTGCGATAAGTACGGTGCACTCCTGATAGCCGACGAGGTCATGTCAGGCATGGGTAGGACAGGTTATCTACACGCCTGGCAGTCGCCGTTCATTGACACGGCTCCAGACCTTCAGGTAATTGGGAAGGGCCTCAGCGGTGGATACCAACCTGTTGCAGCTCTTCTCGCTAGCCCGAAAGTGGTTGAGGTTCTGACGAAGGGTACTGGAGCTTTCTCTCATGGCCAGACATATCAGGCTCATCCTGTTGGTTGTGCTGCAGCTGCAGCAGTCCAGAAGATTGTCATGCAGCCAAGTATGATGGAGCATGTTCGACAGATGGGCATGGCGCTCGAGGCTGGGCTTCGCAAGCACCTCGTTGACAAGTGGTACGTTGGCGATATTCGTGGCGCAGGACTGTTTTGGGGCATCGAATTCGTGCAACGGAAGGAAGACAAGACCCCATTCGAACCAAGCCAGCAAGTGGCTATGGGTGTGCACAAGCTCGGCATGCAAGAACCACATATGGTCAGTCTATATCCAGGAACAGGATCGGTCGACGGCGTAAGAGGCGACTTCGTGCTATTGGCACCTCCGTACACGATCACGCTGGAGGATGTCGGGTTGATCGTTCAGAAGGCTGCTAGCACAATTGATGCATACTTTGAGGAGTTTGGAGTTGTGTCTGACAAGAACGGCACCGCTGAGGTCGCACAATGAGAACATCAAGGAGTATCGAGATGACAGTACAACACGCCCACCAGATGAGTCTGAGCTTAGTCTGCCAATATCGACGGGAGGACAATGTACCCTCATCCCACCTCTCGAATTGTTGCTCACAATATCTGCGAAAGAACCTGCTGGACTTCGGAGTGGAAGGACTGCGGGGGGTTCGTCTTGTCTCTGCGGTCTTGCGCTACCCCGTGCTGCCGCCATACCCTTTGCACATCAGTGCCATCCGCATGATCTGGTGCCTTCAATTTTCTCTTCTTCCTCATGCCCTCGAATTTCTTGCCCTGCTCCACCCCCTCAACGTATGCTTGGGTCTCAGCAGCGATCTTGCGTCTCTCTTCGTCCCTTCTACCTTCCGCTTCCCTTCTTTCTTCCACAATACCAGCCATCAATTCTTCCCATGCCATGCCCTTCAAGTACTTCATGTTCCACAGATCATCGTAGTAGAACCCACCTTTCTTGCCACCCACTTGCTGCGCATTGAGGGCTTCAGCACATCGCTTCGCGGTCTTCTTGCTTGCAAATTCAATCCAGCCTTCTGTATAGAGCTGCCTAGAGTTCTTCTTCGAGTTGTGCTTGTGTTTCGAGGCAGGTGTTAGGAACAGTCTCGTTATTGGTTCGAACCCCCGCTGAGCCAGAAGGTTGCGCAATGCTGAAGGTTTTAGATACGGCGGGAGGGATGATAAATACACCACTCCAGGTGCCTTTTCCTTCTTATCTCTCTTTGACTTTTTCGCCGGTGCGGCAGCATTCTTGATCTTGTAGTCTAGCTCTTGATTTCGCCCATCGTCGTCATTGTCCTCTTCGTTCCCATGGAAGGGAGGCTCTTCCTCGACCGGGGATGGGGCTTTCGCTTTTTCTAGGGATGATGCTCTGCTACCATCTTCGTCTGACGTGGCTGAGGAATGGGACAATTTTCTTCGCTTTACACCTCGTCGTTCAGTCCTCGATATTTCAGCGGCTTCTGAGTCATAGCCACTTTCGGCCCCCGAGTCGTCTGATAGTCCTTGATCCAGATGTAAGTTTTGACGCGACATTATTCTTGCTTGTCTGACAAAATACTCGTCGTGAGTCGCAAGGTGAGTACTGTGACGGTAAAGTTGTAGGTGAGGGACGGTCGACCATAGAGACTGTCTTGCACGTCAGCAACTACATTACGGTCACGCATATAGCCAGCAGGTGCATGTGATCGAGGCGGTTGATGAAAGCTTCACCGTCTAGTTCCTTGGGACGGACCTAGCATGTTGTTCGTGTGGATATCGCGAGAGCAAGAACTTGAATATGTCAGAACACATGTTCGATCTCTACAGCTTGCAATGCAGAGGCAAAGGGGCTGGGTGAAGTCAATGGGTAACTACGAGCGCTTGATGGAGCGGGTCTGGGCTATGTGTGCGGAACAGGTTGGCTTCAGAACGCACGCACAAACAGGAGTCGGGCGAGTGAGTGAAATTCCGACGGATATGGTTGGGGCAAGGCAGAGAGAGACGTCAAGGAAGTTGTATCCAAGCTGCCTGAGGTTTGCTGAATCGTGGAACCTGGCCTATTTGTATTATAGGTCTGAGCCCGGCAGCGTTCTTTCCAGACAGGATAGTGTTCTTTGTTCATGGCTCCTGGGCGTTCTATGCGAAAAGAATAGATCGGTTGATGTATAGTGGTCATGTCAGGAGATTTGCATCCGAAGCATTAGAATAGATAGGGGTGTTTGATTACTAATCATCATCTTCGACCGACATTGAGACGGTCGTGCCTGAATGCTCAATAAACGTGTCAATACTCGTAGCTTCTCTTGTGCGCATCTGCGGGGTTGTTTCCGCGCCCGGGGCTCAGGCCCTCCAGCGTTGACCCCTGTCCTGTCACCACCATTAATTAGAGGTGCGCCTGGCACGAGCTTTACGCAAGGGCTGAAGTACGTGTTTTGTTCGTCGCTGGCCTGAGTAAGTCCTCTCGGCACTCAATGTAGACATTTGTAAGTCGTGCTCTGTCCTGACGCATCTGGTGCGTCCTGTCGCATCCTGTCGGGCTCGTTAGGTAGCTCGATGGATCTATCAGCATTGCCTCCAGTTTCGAGTCGCTTCACACCATGTAGTCTGCTGCATGCTGCCCAAGATTGGGGAGCCTGAATGCATGTCGGAAGACACGCGCGAAGATGTTCGCACTGTCGCAATGAGCGAAACCGCAGGTGTAGGGTGCAGGAACGTGAACCCGCTAGTTGCGGGTCATCGCTAACCATATCGTACCACAAGTGGACCATGAACCTAGTCCTCAATCGGCCAAGACTAAGTAGTCCAATCCCAAGAAATTGACAGCCCTCCGCGAGACGGGTTCGAACCCGGGTCGTAGCAAAGTGCAAAAAGCTCAGACCCCCGGGTTCGCAGGGGCGTCTGGAGTAAATTCCAGCTGTATGCGACCGAAGTCACAGAAGCGCAGGTATTTTGTTCGTTCCACTCGTGTAGCTGGCGCCCCTTGTTCGGTACAACTTTGACCTGACCAGCCATGCAGGATGTTGTAGTTTTGCTGAGAGGACAGTGAGGTGAGGACGATGAGGAGGTTGTCGTCGATCGTGTGCAGCTGATGCCTTCTTGCTCGTTCGGTGCAAGTTTGTCACAGATGTGGCCAGACGAGTAGACCAGACCTGCCCTGACAGCTGTACGACCGAGAGAGGACAGTGGAGGTGAGGACGATGAGGAGGTTGTCGTCGATCGTGTGCAGCTGATGCCTTCTTGCTCGTTCGGTGCAAGTTTGTCACAGGTGTGGCCAGACGAGTAGACCAGACCTGCCCTGACAGCTGTACGACCGATTGTGATTACATTTCTGGGAACAACAGTTATGAACATCAAGTCCACTTCATCCGGCTGTGTGCGGTCCACCATAGGCTGGGAGACGAGATGCTTGCGTTTAGAGTTTGAGCCTGCGACGTGGTAACCACACATGTGCTCAAGCAGTGACTCATGCTCGCACTCCTTCAATCATAACTTTGAGAACATCCTCGCCGCCTTTTCTGACCGTCTCAAAAGCCTGCTCAGCCTCTTCGAATTTGTATCGATGTGTAATGAGCTTCTGCGGCTGAACCTTCCCGCTTGCGACAAGGTCAACAGCTTGGGGGTAGACGCCCGCAGTGTATCTGATGGATCCTCGAATAGTGAGATCGCGAATACATGCGACAGTGATCGGAAAGACGATGTTTTCTTTACCCATCCCGGCTTGCACATATGTGCCTCCTTTCTTGCATAGGTGCACGCCCATCTGGATGCAGGACTGGGCCCCAGTCGCATCGATGACCACTTCAGGCCCTTCGCCAAGATTGAATTGATCTTTGATCATCTGTGCGATTTGAGCACTGTACTCGCTGGCCTCATCGGAGGTGGGAGTTCCTTCGTCCTGCTTCTTTGGCATGGGAGGGGGCGTGAACACACCATCAGCACACCTGAGGACGTTACTGGCAAGGTCCAGTCGGCTCTGGCTGAGGTCAATGCCAATCACAGTCTTCGCAGCGTACGCAATTGCGACGCTCTGCACCAACAGGCCGATTGTACCGCATCCGAATACCACGACCTTTTGGCCCGCTTTTACGTTGCCGACCTTACAGATCTGGACAGCCACTGCAACAGGCTCGCACAACGCGCCGTCTTCAAGATCCAAATGCTGCGGTAGCGGATAGCAGTAGTCAGCAGCAGTCTTGTAAAACTTCGACAGCGTCCCGTTGTGGGGAGGCGTGGCAGCGAACACAGTGTCCGGACACAAATTGTACGATCCAGACCGGCAATACTCGCAATGTCGACAAGGAACACCAGGCTCTATGGCGACTTTGTCGCCGATCTTGATGTTTGTAACTCTAGGACCAATTTCAACGACTACGCCAGCGCTTTCATGGCCCAGCACAATGGGACTATTAAGCACGAAATCTCCAATGCGACCTCTTTGCCAGTAGTGAACATCCGAACCGCAAATGCCGGTTTGCCCAACCTGAACGATCACATCGTAGGGCCCGTCGATTTGCGGTTTGGGGAGGTCGCCGAAGTGCACGTCTTTGACAGCTCGAAGGATGAAGGAAGGGTTTGCGTCGGACATGTTATTGAATGATGAATGTCTGGGTTGAGGTCAGTGGGAAACAACAATATGTCTCACGGTCAATGTTGCAAGCGAGGACATCAATTGGCATCCCTTGCCATATACCTTGTAGTATTCTCCGCGACTGCAGAAGCTCCGGGTGGAGTAGCTGGTCTTGTGTGGCTCAAGTTTGAGAAGGGCCGATCCCGGACCTGTGGCCCGGTGACTGTCTCGAGATAGCGGACTTCTGACCTCCGCTCCGCTCTTCAGGGCCGCGAAAACCCGCAGTGCCTATGCAACCGGCCGGAGGCAGCCCTGGTCATGGAATATATTCCCACGCTCATATATGGGAGGAACCAAACGTCTTCCCTTTCATCGTCAGAGGTTAACAACAGACAGACACGAAGCCGACAACATGGTCCTCCATAAGCCAGAGAATAAGCATGTGCTCAAAGCATTCGACCTGGGTGGCAAGGTCGCAGCAGTCACTGGTGGTGCTCGTGGTATCGGGCTTGAGGTGTCTCGTGGGCTTGCCGAAGCAGGCGCGAACGTCCGTCCTAACGCTTCTTGCTGATAGGAATCGGAGCTGACTGGTTTTAGGTAGCCATCATATACAGCTCGTCCAAAGATGCTGACACCACGGCTTCTGATATTGCTCAAGCCAACAGCGTGAGATGCCAAGCATATCAGTCGGAAGTCAAAGACTCAGCGGCCATCGAAACGACTTTACAACGGGTTGCAAAAGACTTTGGCAAGCTTGATATTGTGGTGGCAAATGCTGGTATTGCATCACACCACCCGGCCGAAGACTACACCAACGAGCAGTGGAGCGAAATCATGAAGGTTAACCTCGATGGTGCTTTCTACACCGCCCAAGCGTCTGCAAGGATTTTCAAAGCACAAGGCTCTGGCAACCTGATCTTCACTGCTTCGGTGAGCGCCATTCTGGTGAACGTACCGCAGAAACAGGCTGCGTACAATGCCTCAAAGGCAGGTTTGGTGCAGCTGGCAAGATGTCTATCAGTGGAATGGGTTGACTTCTGCCGAGTAAATTGTGTTTCTCCTGGTTTCATCGCAACAGACATGCTTTCGGTGCACCCGGAGGAATGGAGGCAAAAGTGGTTCCAGATGATCCCCGCCCAACGGTTGTGCGATCCATACGAGTTGAAGGGGGTGAGTAAAGCTTTCCCGCTGGCGATGGTGCTTGCTAACACGGTACAGGCATATGTCTTCTTGGCTAGTGATGCATCGAGCTACATGACTGGCGGTAACCTAGTGATCGACGGTGCATACACACTACCTTGAACAGCTTACATCGCCAGATTTTCATGGAGCACCAAGTTGGCCCATAAAGTCCATGAAGTTCGGTTCCTGCTGCATCTGCAGATCCTGCATATCGAACAGCTGGTGGTCGCTGATTGGCCCGAACATGTACGAATAGAGTGTATTCATCTGCGTTTGGGGACTTTCGTTGGTTGGGGACTCCCATTGGTTAATATCCATAGCGAGGTATGCCCCACAGAGCTTGGTAACTGCGGCATAGCAACGGGCAGCTGCTGGATTGAGGCGACTCATATCTGATATGGTTTCAAGAGCGACGAGAATCTGATCGCGCCAAGTCGGTGCAGATTTTGAACGGCTGTCGTTGCGCAGAGAGATAACTGGTATGAGAACTGACTGAAACAAGAAATACAGCGCATACCAACAAGTCAACACATTCTGCCGCTCACTTCGCCAGAAATTTGCTATCGATTCGATTATGTCCCTCGCTGTGTCAAGACACAAAGTAAATGCTGTTTCTTCTGCAGGATCAAGATTGCCCGAGCTCGTGCCTTCTGGAGCGTCATGACGGTATCTCATGAAGCGCCGCATCAGATAAGGCCTCAGCATGAGAATGCGGAAGTTCCTCCAGCGCCAGTGCAGGATTGCATGGCAAAGGCGATATCGTGGAGGCTGAGGCGTAGCCTCAGCAAAGTAGTTTGGGAGCCCTGCGAGCCACTTTTGCAGATGGACCTGGTCCAGGTGCAGCATTTCCTGCGCGGTAGGTATTACCGAAATGAGCTTTTGGTAGATGTCATTCGTGGCTAGATGAAACGAGCTTTGGCAGCGAACATGTGTATAAAGAGTGGTTGATGGGCTTTCTGCAGGACACCGTTTCGTGGACGAGGTAAGATCACTATCGCTAATATTAAGTGGCAGTCCAATTTCAATACCGTAAGCCGGCATATCGAGAGGGCGGCTGAAGGTGATGATTGCTCCCACGTCGAAAATGTAGAGGCACCACCAAATCCTTCTTCGGAGCTCAAGCCGAAATGGCTGATCTCTCCAGGCTGGGTACTCCTTGTGAAGTGCCAAACCCCACGCCATTCTCTTGGCCAGAGCCATGTACACATAACCGGAATTGGGGCGATTACGCTTCTGGATGTAATTTGATATCAAAGTTAGGGCTTGGACAAGGGTCAAATTGCCTGTCTCAAGCATATCAATGTCCATTCTCTGCTTTGCGGCCTCGAACAGGCCAAGATCTGCTTCGGGTGCCACTTCGGATGCGGCGAAGCATCCGATGGCAGCAATCATGTATAGCAGAACCTGCCACGACTGCCCATTTGGCCTCGGGATGATGTCCATGAACTGAGCGCGAAAAGTGGGCTCGTGTACGATAGGATAAGAGATATGGTAGGTGGCAAAGTACGACTCGATAAAAGGCTCCAATTGTGCAAGTGAGTAAAGAGCTGGAAGGATAGGCGGCGTTGTTCGTGCAGAGGCCAGTGACACAAGTTGCCCGTCATCATCGTTCTCTCCAGCTTCATCATCTGCCATCCTGAGAAGAGCCGCACCTGATGCCACGCCCATGTAGGATCCATTGCGGTCGATGAGACTGGCCATGCCATCGTTGAAGCGCGTCACATTCATGCCCGAAGCCCGCTCGTCCCAATCTAGATCCCCTGCAGGAGGAGTCTCGAGGGAAAAAGCAGGGCTGACATTGTTGCCCGCATTGGGACCTGCGTGGTGCAATACAGTGGTACTGGGAGGACACCCGTTTATTATTGGTGGGGCAAACGGAGTTGCGACCTCATTGACGCTCTGCTGGATTGAGGGTGATGAAGATGTGCCGTTTTCCGTGTCATTGGAAGCAGACCTCGAGTGCTCGTATCGCCTCAGGAGAGCTTTCGTCCTTGCGAGTTCGAGCTCTACCTCTGTCAAGTATCTTCGAGTCAACGGAGTACGTGATACCTTTTCATACGTACAGCGAAGTTTTGACTTCACACAAGCACTGCAAGGCTGGCTCCTGTCGCACTTCGCTTTCTTTTTCCTACAATTGGCGCA
>Ga0210040_10002836_pt1 | contig 24028 bp, 1 predicted proteins | sample CryGeyCG12114_NA_FD_185462 | JGI IMG/M metagenome (GOLD analysis project Ga0210040, IMG submission 185462) | Groundwater microbial communities from aquifer - Crystal Geyser CG19_WC_8/21/14_NA (SPAdes) (version 2) | ecosystem: Environmental > Aquatic > Deep subsurface > Groundwater | place: USA... | reverse complement strand
TAAACTATAATTATTTCTAGATATAATAAGTAAGCTTAATTTTTAAATATTAGTATAGTATATAGCTTATATATATATATATATATATATATAATATAAATTAATAATACTAAGTTATAGAAGTAGAATATAGTTTTATTAGTAGTAATAGACTAAGATTTTTTATAAAGTAAGATTTTATCTCTAATAAAATATATATATATAAAAAGAGATATAAAATATAAAGATAGTATATAATATAGAGTAGAGATAATATATATAACTAAATAAATATATAAATTTTAAAGTAATAGAAATTAAAGTAATTATATAATAATATAGCGTAAATATAGTATATATACTATAGTATATAGAATATATATTAAAAATTAGCTAAGTAATTAACTAATATAAAACTATAAGAGATATATATATATTAATTTAATTACTATAGAAATATAGTTAGAAATAAAATATTATAGAAAGTAGAATTTATATTAGAAATTTACTAAGTAATTATCTAATATTAAAGTATAAGATATATATATATAACTTAATTTAATAGCTATAAGATATAATTAAAAATAAAAATAAAATAGAAAGATAGTATTATATATAATATTAAATAAATAATAAAAAATTAGAAATAGAGTATATTACTATAGAGTATAGTTAGAAATATAAGTATATAAAGAAAATAGTAATATAAAGAATATAATAGATTAGACTATATAGACTATAGATTTAGAAACTACTATATAAACTCTAAAAGTAGTAGTATATAGCGAAGTATAAACTAAGAAGAATAAAAGAGATCTATAATATAATAGTAAAATACTACTTTCTATAAACCTTACTTATATTACTATATAGACTTTATAGCTTCTATAAACTACTATAAATCTTACTTTAATAAAAGCTATAACTAATACTCTTCTATAACTATATCTTCTTAGATTATATTTAGCTATAGACTAGTAGAAAATAATATATAATTTATATACTCTTCTAAAGACGCCTATAATATATTTATATTATTAGATACTAGAAACTAGTAACTTAGAGAAAAAGAATATAAACTTAGATCTACTTATAAGAAACTATAAAATATATTTATAGCTTTAGTTAAGCTAGATAATAGACTATAAAGAGATAGAGATAAAGAAGATAAGCTATATATACTAATATAATTACTTACTAAAAGATAAATAGCGTTAGAAATAAGCTATAAATAGTAAAACGTAATAAAGTAAAGTACTTATAACTAAACGCTAGTATAGAGTATATACTTAGATATATAGAAACTTAGTATAAAGAAGCTATATCTAGTCTAGTAAAAAAGTACTTATAAAGAGATAAAAAGATAAATAAAAAAGTACTAGTTAAAGAAAGTAATATATAAAACTTATATAACTATAGAAATTTTATATATAACTTAATATACTATAAAAGTAAAGAACTATAAACTATAGAAGAGAATAAATAAAGCGTAGTAAGTAAACTAAAAGCTTTAAAAAGTAAATTATTAAGAGCTTTAGAGCTATTAGGCCTAAATATAAGTAAGTCTATAATTTATATAACTATAAGCTTACGTAGAGCCTTATAGTACTAGTAGTACTAGTTTAATACTACTTATACTTAAGCTAAGCTATAGTTAAGAAATTTAAAAGTAGTATACTATATTACTTAAATTAGTAGAATAGAGTTTAGAAGCTAATAAGAATATTACTAGTAATAAAAAAAGAATAGAAAGTAAAACTATTCTCTAATAAGTATAGTAGTAAACTATTTTATATTAGCTTATATTAAAGTAATATAGTTCTTATATAGCTAGAGCTTAAGATCTATAACTATAAATAAGACTAGATAGGCCTTTATAAAGAGAGAGTTAAAGAAAAATACTTTTAATAGCTAATTATAGCTTATAAAGTACTTTTAATAAACATAAAAATAGAAGTAAGTATTATTATAAATTATATCTTTATATATATATTAAAGAAGAAGCTATAAGTAAAGAACTAGTATAAAGAAACTCTAGCCTATCTTTATATTATATAAAATTTTAGCTATATTAATCTATTTATAAGACTATAGAACTCTATTAAAGTAAGTTATATTATTAGAATATACTAGAAAACTTTACTTCTAAACTATAGTAAGCTATATAGTTCTAAACTACGCTTTATAGTATAAAGTTTAAAACTAAAATAGATTTATAATAGTTTAGTATAAATAGTAGTAGAGCTAGTACTTATAAAAAAGCTACTAAGTACTATTTATAAAAAGCTAGCTTTATAGATAAATATATATTAGCTATAGTAAAATACTATAATAAAAGAGCTATAATTATAAGAAAGTTATAGTAAAGTAAAAGTTATATAGGTACTAAACTTATAAGTAAGAGACTAAGAATATAGATAAGATAATATACTACTAGTAGCTACTCTTTACTTATTCTAGCTTTACTAAGTATTTAAATATCTCTATAGACTAATACTATTCTTCTAAACTAGAATAATAAAAGTACTTATTTTAGTAGTACTTTATAAGCTTATAGCTCTTTTTAGCTTTAAACTAGTTATACTACTATATTAAATTTTACTAAAGTATTTTAGTATTTACCTATAGCTTAGCCTTACTATTCTAAAAATACTTATTAAGCTAGGTACTATAAAGAAGCTTATTATAAAGTAGCTATATCTAAACTATATCTTATATAAAATAATTATTAGTTAGCTAAGTAGTTACGTAGTTAGTCTTAACTATAGATTTAGTAGCGCTAAAATATACTTAGTTAATCTAGATCTCTACTTTCTAGTTAGAGAATAAAACTAGTAGCTAAATAAAGTAGAAAAAACTAGAGTTCTAAAGTATATTTTAGTAACTTATATATAGCTAGATAGGATTAACTTATAATATAAAAAGCTATAATAATTAGTATATAAAAGATAAATAACTATAAAACTTACCTTTATAGCCTAACTATCTAAGAATATAGAGTATAGCTAGACTTTCTAATAATACTTATAATAAGCTATAAAGTATAAAGCTACTAGCTTAATTTAGGTAATTAGGCTTTACTTATATCTATAGATTATAATTAAAATTTAAATCCTCTATAGTTTTAGCTATAGATAAAAGCTACTTAATTATATTTAATTTAAGAATTACTATAAAGCTAGTATCTATTACTACTTCTAGTTTATAGAATATTTACTAATAGTACTTTATAATATATAGTATAGTACCTCTAGCTATATAGAGGTTATAAACTACTTTATACTTTACTAATATAATAAAACTACTAGATTTAAAATAAAATATACGCTCTACTTCTACTTCTTAAATAGTAGAATATAGTAATTTAATAGTTAGGCTATACTAGAGCTAAGCTATATCTAATTAAGTACTTACTTATACCTAGCTATATATAGCTAGAATAGGCTTCCTCTTACTCTATAGCTAGACTAATATTAGTATATATTTCTCTACTATCTACTTAAAAAGTTATAATAAAATTAAAAGAAGAAGTAAGTAAATATATACTTAGTATATAGAAGGTTAAAAATACTAGTTTCTATATATCTATAGTAACTATAAAATAGATTATACTTAAAGATATCTAAGAGGGTAATATATAGTACTAAAGAGATATATTATAGTAAAGAAAACTAGATAGTTAATAATTAAGTATAGTATTTATATATATATCTATTAAAGTATAGGTATACTATAGCTAAGTAAAGTCTATCTATAATTAAAAATATACTATATTTAGATCTACGTAGGCTATATACTCTTAGTTTAACTAAGTAATACTTTAAAGTAGATAATATTAGCTAGTTACTTACTTAACTTTAAAGATTAAAAGATAGAAATACTACTTTACTTTATAACTTAAAATAATATAATATATAACTACTTATATATAAAGACTAGTAACTATAAGTTAATACTTATAACTTAGATTAATTTACTCTACGCTTTATTAATTTATTATAATAAAGTAGAGATAAACTAGAATCTAGAAGTAAGATATTAGAAATAAAAGAATATTACTAGCTTTAGATATTAGCTTAATATAAAGAATAAACTATAGCTAACTATTAAATTATCTACTTAAAATATAGCCCTTTAGCTATAGAGTATACTAGCTTAATTAAGTAACTAGTAACTATATACTATTATAAAGACTTACTATTAAGTCTAAGTTACGTAGTAAAATAATAAGAGCTCTTACTTTAAAGTATAATATAGATAAAAGAAAAGATACTAAGTTTAGGCTTTATAAGAATTTAAGTATTAAATATTTAATATAGTTAGAGAGATCTATATCTACTATATTTATAGCTTTAAAAGTACTCTCTTCTACTTTAAAAGTAAATAGTAGTAAATTATTTAGGTCTACTACTATATTATTCTAAATAGATAAGATATACTATACTTAAAAAAACTTAGATTTATAGTTAATATTATTTATATTATAAAGCTTAAATACTAAATAGACTTATAATATAAAAGTTACTTTACTTATATATATCTAAATACTAATAAGTATAGTAATATACTCTTCTATCTTATACTCTATAGAAGAGATCTATACTAAATATAAGCTAGAAAAAAGATCTACTTATATATATATATTCTTAGTAAGATATAAAACTATAAAAGCTAGCTAAAGTTTTAAGTATTAAAGATACGTAGATATAGTTATAGCTTAATTATCTTTAACTATAACTAGTAAAATTTAAGTAAAATTACTACTAAAAAGAACTAGTATACTACTAAATAGTTACTTATATTTAGTTATATTTTAAAGGCTATAGTTAATAGCTTTAAAGTAGTATTAATACTATATAAGTACTTTATCTTAAAGAATAAGGCTTATATTAGAGCTAAGTAAGTTTAGAACTTAGATTAAAATAAGTATATTAATTAGATAACTACTTAAAAAAAGGTTAGATAAAAATCTAGTATATATACCCCTCCCTTAGAAGGCCTTAATCTCTAAACCTCTAGGCCTAATCTTATAATTAGCCTTAGCTTAAACCTCTATACTACGATAGCTTATATACTAGTAGAGTCTTACTATAAGTAAATTTACTTTAAATCTATATATAGAATACTTAGTAATATTAAGTATCTTAAATTAAAAGTAAGCTATATAGCTTCTAAGTAAGAATAGAGCTATAATACTAAATAATATAATATATATTATAATTTAATAATAAGACTATAAGAATATATAGATAGCTTAATAAAGAAATATCTTACTAGTACTAGCTAAACTTTATAAAAAGTAGTAATAATTACTTATAGTAAGCTATATATTATTATAGGCTAGCCTATAGAGATAGAATAATAAAGTACTAAATTAAGTTATATATCTTATTAAAAGGATATAAGAGAGAGAAGTCTATATATATAAAGGAAAAGGCTAAGTAACGCTTAGCTTATTATATACCTTATTACTCTTATCTAAAATATAATATAAAGTATTCTTACTATAGTCTATATATACTTTATTTCTTAAGTATATATAGTTTTTTAGTATATTAGTATTATAGTAGTACTAATTAGTATTTAGCTAGAGTTCTTTCTTTATAAAGTATAGTACTTTAGTATATATAGCTTATACGCTATAGTTATTTTATTTTATATCTAGCTTATCTTAGTCTTTCTCTATATACTCTTACTTTACTTCTATTTAGCTACCTAACTACTTATTAACTATATCTTAACTAAACTTTACTCTATCTCTATCTAGTCTTCTAAGTACTCTTTAATATTAGTCTAATCTCTAAGTAGTAATATAATAGTTAGCTCTTAGACGCTAAAGAAAAAGCTATAATATACTACTAGTTTTAAGATTATTAGTAACTTAGATAATAAAGCTTTAACTCTTAAGTATATAGAGTATAACTACTACTCTTATATTAAGAAGTATATAGTTTATAGCTATATTAATTATACTTTTAAGTTTAGAAGTAAGTATACGTTATATAAGATAGTAAAATACTAGTATATATTAGACGTAGCTCTCTTTATAGTATACCTAAATTTCTACTATATATTAAAAAAGTATAAGTAAATTACTAATAAATTAAACCTAATTACTTATAATAAGAAGAAAGATAGAAAAAGTAAAAAGTTTATAAAAAAAGTAAGTTATATCTACTTTATATTTAATTTATATTTATATTACTAACTTTTTATAGTTTTACTAGACTTAATATAACTATAAGGTAGTATACGCTCTTATCTTAAATAGTAGTAAGTTAAGTAAAGCTTATAGCTCTAACGTAAACTCTCTTTCTTTAGCTTTTATTTTATTAATATTTTTTTAAAGTTAGAATAGCTTTTAGTTAAATATAGTTATAAATACTTTTAGCGCTAGTATAAGTTAACTCTATAATTAGTAGAAAGAGATTATTACTAACTAGACTATAAGTTACTTTTAATTTAACTTTAAGTTAGAGACTACACTAATATAATATAATATAAGCTATAATATATATATAACTTATTAGTTAGTTATCTTAAAGCTATATTAATAACCTTCTACTTAAGTTTAGTAACTTTTTACTTAGTCTTTACTACTCTTAGTTACTTAATTATAGTAGTAGTTAGTTAGTTTATAACTATTACTAAGTTAAGTTAGCTATAAATAAGATTCTCTTTACTATCTTTTAGGATAGCCTTTAAGCTCTTTTATTATACTTTTAGTACTCTAACTAACTTTTAAGTAGTTACTTTTTAGAGCTTTACTAAAATATAATTAGTCTAAAAACTTTTTATATATTATATCTTAATTAGCTTTAAGTTAGTTACTATAATATTTTCTTTATAAACTTATAAAGCGCTTTAGTATCTAGAAAATCTTCTTTTAAGTACTATATTAGCGTAATCTATCTCTACTACTTTACTAATACTTACTTTTTATTATACTCTTTTATATTCTTTTCTTATAAGATTTCTTCTACTTTTTACTTTTATAGATCTTTATCTATATCTTCTAGTTCTAATACTAGCTCTAGTCTAGTATTCTATAGTTATTAACTTAGTAATAAGTCTTTACTTACTAGCTTTACTAAATCTATATATACTATTTTATATAAGTTACTTAGTAAGTCTAGAGTTACTATTAATAGTAAAAGAACTACTACTACTTTATACTTAACTTATAGCTAATCTAACTTCTTACTTTACTATACTATCTTTATATTTCTTATAGAAAACTATACTATATTACTTTTTTAAAATTACTAAGTAAGCTATTATATTATATTAGTTACTTTTTACTACTTTTACTATATAAATATAATAGTAGCTTATACTATAGCTATACTTTCTTATAAATAAGTAAGAAATTAAATAGTACGCTCTTTTACTAATATAGAAGACGTTTTATCTTATAACTAGAGTTAGATTATACTTATATTATAGCTATTTAGTAAGAGGTTTAGGCTTATCTTTATAATAAATAAGTTTCTATTATTTAGTACTAGCTAGTATACTACTAGATACTATAGCTAGTTTATCTATAAGAAATTAATTATAACTCTTAAGACTACCTAAACTTCTTAATTTACTTACTTTATACTACTATCTATTTAAGGATAATATAATATTAATAGTAGCTATATAATACTTACTTAAGTATATAGTATTTTCTAGAAGGTTCTAAGCTAATCTAAACTATAATTACTAATAATACTACTTAAAAAGCTATAGAAGTACTACTATAGTTCTTTAAATTACTTAGTATACGCCTTTACTATTATTAAATATATAGCCTTAAGCTAAATATACTTTAATAGTTAGTTAGTAATTATAAGTAAATACTATAGTAAGTACTCTTTTTCTTAAAGTAAGTTAACTATAAAGTCTATAGAGATTTATATCTAGAACTTATTAGCTACTAGTATAGGCTATAGTAAACTTTACTACTTTAGCTTTAAAGTATATATACTATAGTAGTAATAATTATAAATAAACCTTATAATATTATAAATATACTATTTTAGTAGTAGTTATAGCGTAAGATCTAGAACGTAGTATTCTTCTCTAGGTATCTTACTAAGTTTAACTTATATATACGTTAAATAATAATAGTTATTAAGAGTTTTTATAAAGATAACTATATAACGCCTCTTTACTATAAGGTACTATATATAAAGATACTATAATTACCTATCTACTAATTTATCTTAGTATTAGTTAGAAATACTTATATACTTTAATATACTATACTTAAGCGTCTTATATAAGTCTTATTTTACTTAACTACTTTATCTTAGAGTACTTATATATATTAATTAGTAAATAGTAAGTATTTTTTTACTAGCGTAATATCTCTATTTTAGCTATAAGTAGTAGTTATATAAATAGAGATTAGCTTAACTACGTAGCTAAGTATCTTTATATAATTATATATATTTTATTTATACTAGCTAAGTACGTTTAGTTAAAAAGCTAGTTTACTAAGTTAATATTATAAGTAAAACTTAAACTCTAAAAGCGTTTTAGACTATTATTATTATTACTTAGTTAAAAAATTTATAGTTATAAAGTACTTAAAGTTTTTATAATCTATAAAAATAATAAATAGAGTATATATACTCTATAGCTCTACTTTCTAAGCTATTAAGTACTTAATAACTACTATTAGTTCTTTATTATAAATTATATAGTTATACTAAGCTAGTATTAAAGCTACTAAGTAGTATATAACTAGGTATAGTATACTATTAACTTTTTATAATAAGTAGCCTCTTAGTATACTACTAAAGTAATTTACTTTTATAATTATTTTCTTATATAGATTCTATTATACTAAGATTAGAATTATACTAAATACTTTTTTTAGTAGATTAAATACTTCTTATTCTTTTACTAGCTAATAGAAAAAGGTATCCTTCTTTATAAAGTTATATAGTAGTACTAAGACTATAGAAAAGTCTAATATAAAGTCTCTATAGAAGTTTATAAAACTAAAAAAGCTATAAATACTTTTTAGAGACGTTAGAGCTTCTTACTCTTAAATTACTTTAATTTTAATAGAATTAAGTTAGATAGACTTACTTACCTTAATTATATATCTTAAGTACTTAACTTCTTTTATTATAAATATATACTTCTTTTTATCTAAAAATAAAGTAGCTTCTTAAAGTAGCTTAAAGATATATTATACTTTTCTAAAGTAGTCTTCTTTAGTACTATTTAAGTAGATAAGTATATTATCTATATATATAGTTATAAAGTCTTTTAATATCTTTTTTAGAGTAAAGTTAATATAACGCTAAAATAATAAGAGTATACTTAATAGTTTAAATAAGTATACTAGCTACTTAAAGAGTCTAAACTTAGTATAGAATATAATAAAGTATTTATCTCTCTCTACTATATATATCTAGTAAAAAGCTAAATAAATATTAACTTTAGTAACTTATATAGCTACTAATAGAGTATATAGTATTTCTTTAATTAGTAGTAGTAAGTAATAATTAGCTTTAGTAATCTTATTAAGTATATAGTAATCTATATATAAGTACTATACTTCTATTAGCTTCTTTATAAAAAGTATAAGTATACTTATAAAAGAAGAGCTTACTTAAATTTAACTTTTATCTAATAAAGCTATTACTTACTTTTAAAGTTCTAGTAATTAGTCTTTTAGTATACTATATAATAGGCCTTAAAGTAGGTCTAGATTATAGCTATTTTTATCTACTTCTAACTAAATATAGTAATCTATATAGCTTTAATATAGTAGTAAGCTAGCTATAGCCTCTTTATTAAAGAAGCTTTAAAAGTTAGCTAGTTTTAGTAGAAAAAGTTCTTCTATATCTTTATTAGTACTATAATTATTAAGAACTTTTATTATTATAAAAATACTAGTAAAAAAGAAAAGAGTCTTTTACTATAAAGACTTCTTAGTATTATATAACTCTCTAATTACCTCTATAGTACTAATTTTAGTAATTTTTAAAGTAGTAGCGTATTATATATATTTCTTAATAACTAAGCTATTTATTTTATAGATAGTTAATATACTTTACTCTATATTTACTACTACTCTTTTTTTAGCTATCTATAGCCTCTTAAAGATAATATTATAAAAGAAGTTTAGTACTATATAAGTAATAAAGTATAATATCTAGTTATTAAGATTATACTATATAAATATAATCTTATTAATAATAGCGTTTTATATAATTAATACTACTTATTTTAAGTAGCGCTTTAGTATCTTTATAGTAAAGAGGCCTATTTTATCTATAAGTACTTTATTAATAGTATAGTAGTAGTTATACTCTAAGTTAATAAAAGTATTTATATAAATTATATCTTCTAAGAGTAGAAGTATAATAAAAGAGCTACTATCTAGTCTCTATAATAACTTATCTTACTCTTTAAGTACTAGTATTATACTTTTTTTTTACTTCTACTTTAGCTATAGTATAAAAGTCTCTAGTTTTTTATATCTCTTATTAAAGTACTAGTAGTAGCTAGTATAGCTAGTATATAGATCTTTACTATATTTAAGTAACTCTAAATATAGTAACTTTACTCTTTATAGTATATATATAAATTATTTATATAATACTACTTATAGAGCCTTTTAGAGATCTAAGTTTTAAACTATTATAAGCTTATACCTTTTCTTTACTAAGTCTTACTTTACTTTTTTATCTTTAAACCTATACTAATTACTATAACTATAACTATCTTAATATTACTATTTATATTTTTTTATACTTAAGTACTATACTTAGTATATAATTAATTACTCTCTTTAATAGTAGTAGTTTCTAAGTTAACTAAAATTAAGTAGTATACTTTTACTACTATCTTATAGTCTATATATAAGATACTATAATATAAAGTAATTTAGTATAATAATAAGTTAAAGTTATAGTATAGCTTATAAAGCTACTACTTACTATTTTAAAATACTTCTTTATATTAAAGTAGTAGAGATTTAAACTATAAGAAGAAGTTAAAGAATAACTCTTTTTTACCTTACTATAGCCTCTTTAGTATTACTTAAGTATATTTCTTACTATACTTATCTTTATAGTAAAAGCTTAAGTATTCTATAAAGTAAACTAAGTTTTAATTAAATATAGTACTACTAGCTTTATAATAGAGTATAACTTCTTTTTAGACTTTTAGTACTAAGTTAAGTTAAATAAATATAAACTAGTTACGTAACTTACTAATAAACTTTATATTAGTATATAGCTTATAGTATATAGTTACTTACTAAGTACTATAATAGGTTTTATTACTTAAGAATAGCTTACTACTTAGTAATAGCTTTTAGTAACTTAGCTCTAAAGTAAGTACTATACTATTCTTTACTAAATTTAGAAGTCTAGTAAGGCTCGTTAAGTTTACTATTATCTAGACTTTAGAAGTAGTAAGTATTAGAGTTATATTAGAAGCTAGTAATAGTATAGTAGTATTAGCTAAGCGCTCTATAAAAAAGCGTAAATTATTATATTTAAGATAATAATCTAAGTCTCTATAGCGTTTAGATAGAAGTTTACTTATAATTATAATAGTTATATATTAGTTATAGTTACTTAGACTTTAGGCTCTAACTTAGAATCTAAGTTATCTATTATATAGTTATTAATATATAAGGAAGATATATAATTATTATAAGCTAGCTTATAGAGATAGAATAATAAAGTACTAAATTAAGTTATATATCTTATTAAAAGAATATAAGAAAGAGAGGTCTATATATATAAAGGAAAAAGCTAGGTAATACCTAGCCTATTATATATATAGCTACCTTTAGTATAGTATATATTAACTATAGTAATAACTTAGTTAAGTACTACTCTTTACTTAGTATTAAAACTTATTTAAAAGTAGTTAAAGGCGTTTTATTACTCTTTAATATTAAAAGCTAACTTTTCTATAATTAAAAGCTTACTATCTATATTACTTTATAGATAAATAGTAGTTAGTATACTATAGGCTAGATACTTCTTTCTAAAAGATTCTTATAAGTCTCTTTCTAGTTAATATAGACTATAGTTATATAATAAGTTATCTAAGTTAAAGATATAGCTTAAGGCTATAAGTATATTACTTAGATTATTATAAATATATTTATAATATTTATTTTAAATTTAAGTAAGATTAGCTATATTACTAAATATTAAACTCTAGATAAAAGTTTAATAAAGTTATATACTAGTTGTAACTAATTATAATTCTTTAAAAATATACTCCTAAGTATAATTATTAGCTATAAAGTTATATATAAGATAAGCTTCTTTAAATATAAAGTAGATATAGCTTAATATAGTCTAGATATACTTAAAAAAGATATAGCTAAGTATATTAGTAAGAAGTAGATAAAGATAAAATTATTTACTAGCTAATAAAAGAATAAAATATATCTTTCTAATCTTATAGTAAATATTTTTATAAACTATCTATACTTAAGTATTTTTATACTATTAATATATTTCTAAAAAGTCTTAGTACTATAAGTAATAATACTTAGAGTAGCTATAATTATATTTAAACTATCTTATTAACGTAAATTTCTTTTTCTTAATTTTTTTTATATACTTTCTATTTATTTATATTATCTAAAAAGTATACTATATATTACTTTAGTAGATAGATAGCTAACTATTCTACTAGAAGCTATTTATTATAGACTAGAAACTCTAAAAGATACTATATAGCCTTAATAAGGCTAATATATCTATATATTAGATACTCTCTAATCTTATCTATAATATTTATAGTATTTACTAAAATTTAGTTAGTTCTCTTATAAATATACTTATATAAATACTTTATAGCTTTAATTATTATATAGAGTTCTATGTTTATATAAATAGTATACTTTTTAGATAGATATAGACTATAAAGTATAATCTAATAATTATCTATAACTTTCTATAGCTCTCTACTAACTATCTAAGTATAGCTATCTATCTATCTATAGTATATAAAGTACTTATTTAAGTTAATTACTATTAGAAGTATAAAATCTTTAAGATATCCTTTACTATATACTAGCTTAGTATACTCTAGTAGAATTTATATATAAAGTATATATTAATTAAGTAAACTATATAGTTATTAGGGACGCTTTAGATTAGATAGTTAATTATTAAAGATATATTACTAGAAACTTACTATAGAGAGAGAGCCTTATAGAGAGCTCTTAAACTTAAAGTTTAAGGTACACTAAGGCGCTAAGGCTTATTAGTAGTAAGCACTAGCTACTAGCGCTACGCTAGTAAGAATATTAAAATAAGTATCTATAATACTACCCCTCTCTAAATACTATAAAGCTCTTATAGAGGCGTTAAAACTTATACTTACTAAAGTTATTATCTATATATACATTATAAGGTAAAGGTAAAGTACTAGGTACTAAGAAGCGCTAGAGATCTAAGAGAAAGTTAATAAAAGAGGATACTATATATACTATAATAGATTGTAATAAGTTAAACGTTAGCTTAGGAGCCTATAGTATTATTATACTAAGTTAGACATTATAGAGTAGTCTCTTAAATGCTACTATTAGCTATATAACCTCTATACTTTATAGAGGTTATAGAAAGACTAGTAAACGTATTATAGTTTTATAGAGGCTAAGGTATACTAGCGTTAGAATACTAAGTATTAGTCTATCTATAAGAATACAAAGTACTCCTTATAAGAGTAAGTAGATAATAGTAAAGGATATAGCTATATATCCTTATAATATTTATAGAATAATTATAGTAGATTATTATAACTAGTAATATTATAATATAGAGACTACTTAAGTTTATTATAACTAACCTACTTAAGTAGGTAATATAGAAGGCTCTTCTTACTAGTATAGGGGTCCTTTATACGTTAGTTATACTTAGTATTAAGAATATCTTCTACTTTATAGTTACCTAAGCTATTATTATAGATAGTAACTAGGCCTTAAGGTTTAACGCGCTATTTAGGTAGTAGATAACTATTAACTAGGTATAATAGCTATAAGTAGAATACTAAGTAAATTTTACTAAGATTATTATACTTAGAGAAGTCTAGCTTATAAGCTTTATTACTATAGTCCTTAATAATCTAGAAAGGTTCTAACTATTTAGAGAATAGGCCTTAACTCTCTCTATTAGTACGTATATTATATATATCTAGCATAACCTAGTTACTCTTATAGAAGTTTAGTACTAGTATATAGTAAGTATTAGTAAACTATTCTATCTTAGAGTAAGACTAGTTAAGGTTCTATTTAAAAAAAGACTTAATATAATCTACTTAAGTAATAAGCTTATCTACTACCTTATTATTATAGGACACTATCTATATTATATTTATAGGTAGTAGTTTTAGCAGCTCTATACTACTTCTAAGTATATAGCCCTTAGTAGCTTTAAATAGTAAGACGCCTATTACTACTAGCTTATTAGAGTTAGCATAAAATTCTATAAAGGGTAGAAACTTAGCCTAGTTATACTAGTTATAGTATATAAAGGCGCATAAATAAGTCTTAAGGGTAGTATTAGTAGCTTCTATCTAACTATCTATCTCTAGGTGCGTAGTTATTAATATCTTAAGATAAGTACTAATATATAAGCAGAGACATTACTAGAAATAAAAAGTAAACTAAGAGCCTTAATTAGAAATAATATCTTCTAGGTAACTCTCTTTACGCTATACGTACTTAATAAAAGCTTAAATAATAGTCTTAACGTTAAGTAACTAAAGAGAGATAAACTTCTTTTTCTTAGAGAGGTAGTTAATAATAATAAGTATATACTAGTAAGTATAGCTAAAGTATATTAATAGAAGGAGTAGTAATATAAAGTCTATTAAGATACTACTCTAGTAGGCGTTAAGTATAAGGAGTAAGTTAAGTAGACTATACTTACCCTTATAGTTTAGTTTAGAATAAGCGTAGATAATATAGTTACGTATATAATAGGTAACTAGATTAGTAGTATAGGGCTAGAAGAAGTAATAAGTAACTCTTATATATATTAAGTATTTACTACTATAGCCTATAGGTAGGCTGTTATAATAGAGCTAGATAACACGTAATCTAAGTATATTATTATATAAGATAAAGATCTTATTACGTATATAAAGTGCTCTATCCTTATACTTATAGTCTCCTAGCTTAATCTTAATACCTTATTTATAATATAGATTATAAAGGATATAATAGTGCTTAAGGCGTAGTACTTCTATAATCTATTATAAAACTTTATTATTTATAGTAGCTATCTTAATATTAGCTATAATCTAGTTTATATTAAATAATAAGTTACCCTCCCCCTCCTAAAATAGAAACTTAGTAAATTCTTCTATTATAGATAAAGGCTCCTCTATTATAGATAGGCCTATTATAGATAAGTTATTAAGGTCCGCATTAGTTATAGTAGCTAACTCTTTACTTAAGAGGTAAATTATAGCTACTATATTAAGTATAGGTAATATAAGTATATTAGTAAAGATACTAGTAACGTAGATAGCGTAGTAGCTACTACTATTAGTACTAGAGTAAAGCTTAACGTTATTAAGGTAGAGCATTATTTATATTTAATATTAAATATAATTATTATTAACTCCTATAAAGACGTTACCTAGACGCTACGTAAGGCTATTAAGTTTTATACTTTACTTTCTAGGTTAGTACTAGATAATAAAATTAAACTTAGTAAGGAACTTAGCCTAGCGTACTTAGCGCTAGTTAAGCTATTTTATAGATATAAAGTACTTAAGGGCCTTATAGTTAGAGAAGATCTTAATAGGATTAGTAGTACCTATAAGCTCTAGCTTCTAAGTCTTAAATACTTAGATAATAGCAAGGAGCTCCTTATTATATATAAGATAATTATACTCTATAAAGCTTATCTTTATTAAGAAGAAAGTAATAGGCTTTAGTATATTATTATAAAGCTATAAGAGGATACCTAAGATAACTTAATCTAATACATTATACTTAATAACTACTTTAATATCTAGGTTAAAGTATATAAGAATAGGCGCTACTAAAAACGTATACTTAAGCTCCTTAAAGGCCTTATAGCTATTATCTATAAATATTATATACTACTCTTTTAGTATATTCTTAATAATCTTAATAAGTAGTTAAATAATAAAGGAGAACTTATATATAAATTATTAGTAAAAGTTAGTAAATCTAATAAAAGCTTAAATATCCTTAACTAACTAAGGCTCTGCCTAAGATAGGACTATAGAGACTTTATTAAAGTCTATTTCTAAGCTATTATATAATAAGATTATACTTAAGTATTTAACGCGCTTAACGTTAAACTTATACTTATTAATATCTAAGTAAAGTCCTACATCCTTAAGGCGTTAGAGTACTTTAAGATAGTATTTAGTATAATCTTCCTCTTACTTACTATATACTAGGACGTTATTAAGATACGTAAAGTAGAAATTATTAAAGTACTTATATAGGACGCTATTAATAAATAACTAAAAGGAGCTAGGAGTATTATAGAGGCTAAAGGGTATTATAACGTATTTAAATAGACTAAAGTAAGTAATAAAGGTAGTCTTTTCTTTATAGTCCTCCTTAATATAAACGTAGTTAAAGGTAGTAATAATATTAAACTTAGAGAAGATCTATACCTTATTTAGCTAAGCTAATATCTTACTAATCTTTAGAGGCGTATTACAGTCCTTTATTATAATAGCGTTTAGCTATTAGTAATTAATATAGATGTAGAGGCTACTACTAGGTTTCTTAATAACTAGGATAGGTACTATATATAGTAAATTACTTAGTTATATAAATCCTTTATAGAGCTCCTTATTAAGGTAAGCCTTTAGAGTAATTATATCCTTATAGCTAAAGCTATAAGCCTATTTATATAGTAGATTAACGCTAGGTATTATAGAGATCTAGTAATTAATACTAAGTTATAATAGTAGTAAAGTATAAGCTTCTTAAAAGTTCTATATATTAATAACCTTATAGAGCTACTTAGGTATAAGCTTCTTAAGCTCTTTAATAGTAGTATAACCTTTATTAAGCTTCTTATAGAACTTCTTAAAATTGTCTATTATAATAAAGGTATAATTAGTAGTAAAAATATTAGTAAATAGTACCTCTTTATCCTTTTTCTCTAGGTCTATCTATTACTCTAGAAATACCTAGGTAATAGCTTATTTATCCTATTTACCTATAGTAATCGTAGCTTTAGTAAAGATAAAGTAAATATACTTACTTACTTTAGATTTATATATATATACCTTACTATAGCTATTCTTATTATAAGTAAGCTTAATAAGTAGCTTATAAAGTAAGTAGTTAGCTATATAGTAAGCTAAGTTAAATAGAAAAGTATAGTTAGACTAGTAAGTAACTAGGTTATAGAGCTCTAGCTATAGCTGCCTATAGATAAGGTCGTAGCTAGTAATATTAGTAACCTATATCTAATCTTTAGTAATATAGTTACCTATCTAACTCTTAACCCTAGCTATATAATTTATTATACTTATAACCTTACTATTAGCTAGTTATAGATAGATAGGCTTCTTAACTAATACTATTTCTAGTTAGTATTACTAGACGAACTTAGCGTTTACTACTTATCCTATACAGCTACTATTAAGTAAGGCTTCTACTTTAATATTAGTAGCCTTACTAGCTATATAGTACTAAAAACGTATTTATAGTAAGTAAGATAGTTATCCTAAGAGCCTTAGGCTACTAAGGTTAAATACTTTAGTTATACTTAGGTCTATAATATCTTATTAGTAATAGACTAAGTATCTCTCCTCTAGCGTAGCTACTAAGATATATATAAAAGAGCGTAATATAATAGTAGCTTAAGCCTTAAGCTTAGTAATATAGGCTTTAACTTTGTATATAAAAGAAGGTCTCTAATAGTAACTTAGGTTAGAGACTTCTAGTTTTCTATATTATTAGGAGCTACCTTAGTCTCTTTAGTAATAGTAGTAAAGTTCTTAGTATAGAAAGGCGCTATTAGTTTACTCTTTAGTAGGTATTTAGCCTTACTTACGCTATTAACTTTATTAGGTATATATCTTATCTATAGGTATTAGTAGTAGTAGTACTTCTTCTTAATAAGCTTAAACTATTCTAATAAGTAGTAATAAGAGTTAATCTTACTAGCACTACTCTTTATAGTATTATAATTACTTATAGTAGTTATTATAGAGGTTGTAGTAGTCTAAGTTCTACTACTACTACTATAACGTATATCCTTAGGCTTATTACTTTATATAGTAGACTAGTTAGCTTTAATTTATTATAGGCGCTTAATAAAAGTAAGCTACTCCTTAGTACTATTACTACTATTATTAGTAGCAGCAGCCTTATACTTATTATTAAAGTTACGTATAGTATAGAAGTATTACTAAATAGCTAATAACTTAGCGTTAAGAGTAGCTATATTAAACTATATAATCTACTATTTTAGAGGTATATTCTTCTACTTATAGGCCTTAGCTATAATATAATTTATAGTATATACCTTCTTATTACTAACTCTAAAGTTAGTATAGAAGTTATTAAAGAGTATATTTAGCGTCTTATATAGGTCTTTATAGTCTATAAAGCTATAATAGTAGATAGCCTTATAGGCTAATTCTAAAGTATAGTTACGCGTATATTTAATCTTTAACTACTTATCTAGGAATATAGCCTATAAGCGTTATAGCTTAGTTTATACTATAGTAATTTATTACTCTAAGTCTTCTTTAGTAGTACCTTTATAATCCTTTACGTTAAGGTAATAACTATTAGAGGGAGCATCTATGTAATTAGTATAGATAGAGTAGTTAGTTATAATAGAGGTCTATCTCTAGCTTTAAGGTTCTAGTATAAGTAAGTACTTATAGTAGTCCTTATCTTTATCTTTATCCTTACGCTTATTCCTATTATTATTATTATTATTACTATTATCGTCTAAAGGATTAAATTCATCGCGAATCTTATATATATCTTCTTAGGCCTACTATAAGGCTTAGAAGTTCTATTTAGCTTCTAAAGCTTATATAAGTACGTTATTACGCTTTTATTATAGACGCTTTATAGTCTTACTAGCTTTATTAATATAGGTATCCTTACCTTAATATTTAGTTTTAGCCTATAGCTTATAAGTATTAAACGCCTTAAGGGTATCCTTAAGTTACTTATTTAGGTTATAGTTCTTAGTATTTACTTACTTAATCTCCTCTATAATTTTATTAAACTTTTTATTATAGTTAATAATCTCTTCTTTAGTTATAGCCTTAGCTTATATAGCTTTATCTATAGTAGTTTCTACTTATTTAGCGTAATCTTACGTAGATATAAAGTTAGCGTATATAGTGCTCTTAAGATTAATATACTTATAGAGGGCTGTAAACTAGCTACTAGGGTACTACTTAACTAAAGCAGTAAACTTATCTTTATTACTAACCTAAGCTAAGGTATTATTAGAATTAGTATCTCTATTATCTTAATTATTATAATAGAAGACTATATACTTAACTAGTTTACTATCTTTATACTTAAAATAATATAAGGTAGTAAGATCTTAAATAATAAAAAAGTACTTTATTAATAAGAGGTAGTAGAGTATAGTAAATTTAGAGCTAGGCTTTCTATACGTCTACTTCTTATACTCTAGTTCCTCTTCTATCTCTTTATCCTTATCCTAGTTACTACTATCTTTATCTATAAGACCCTTACTCTTAAAAGGTAGAATCTTAAAATTAATACTTTTCTTAACTAAGAGCTTACTTAAGAGCTTATCTACGTTATTATTAGACTTATTAAACTTATTAATAAGAGAGAGGTATATATACTTAACTAAAGAGTCCTAAACTTATAAGAGGTAATATAGGTAGAATCCTAAGTATAATACATCCTAAGATCTATATAATATACTTATAGAAAACTAAAGTTATAACTTACTAAGATTAGTATTTATATTAGAAGACTATTAGAAACTACTAGGTATACTATTACTTACTCTAGTTATCTACTAGGCTAGCGTATTTAAGTAGGCTATATAACTACTACTACCTTCTATACTACTTATAGAGGCGTTATTAAGACTTTAGTAGCTTTAGTTATAATAAGAAGGTAAGTAGTATACTACTTTAATAGGCGTTACCTATATAGGGCGTACGCGTAATAAGCCTATACTAAGGCTTATTTAAAAAGTAATAGTAAGTTTATATTAAAGACGCTTTAGATTAGATAGTTAATTATTAAAGATATATTATTAGAAACTTACTATAGAGAGAGAGCTTTATAGAAAGCTCTTAAACTTAAAGTTTAAGGTATACTAAAGCGCTAAGGCTCACTAGCAGTAGGCACTAGCTACTAGCGCTACGCTAGTAAGAATATTAAAATAAGCATCTATAATAATAGTTTATAAACTATTATAGTCTTAATTATTTCTTATAAGCTCTTAGATAGATCTAATTATTTAGTTAAGAGCTTAGCTAAAATAATATAGTTAAAGTACTTTATAGTCTAGAAGTAGTTATAATTAGTTATAGTTAAAAATAAAAGGATATAAGTATAAAGTAGACTATACTTTTAATACTTAATAATATAGACTATACTAATATATTATTTTAATATATATTAAATTTATAGATTATTAATAAGCTTTTATAGCTTAAGATAGAAGATATATATAGTTAAGTTTAGATAGTTTAATATAGTTATATCTAGATAGAAATAAACCTTATACTATACTTTAAGCTAGTTTAGATTAGCTATAAAAGTAATAAATAGAGTAAAATAGCTAAAGTAACATATAATAGCTATAGAGTTATAGTATAATTATAAAATAAAGTAGCTCTCTCTAATATAACTTAAAAGTAATATAGTCTATTTTTTTATATTTATAAAATTAAAATCCTTACTATTAAGAGTATTATCTATATTCTAATATAATAAAGCTTATAATATATCTTAGTTTTAGTATACCTAGTTAAGGCTTAATTAATTAATTTAAGCTTAAGCGTTTATAATAAACTATTAAAATAAATAGCTAATTATAAATAGTATTAGGTTTAAGTTTAAGTATAAATATAGATAATAATAATAAAATACGTAATATAATATCTAATTATACTTAGTACTAGCTATAAAGTTATATAAAGCTATATTTTAATACTAGCTAATCTAGTTTATAGAAAATAGTAGTATATAATATAATAAGTTATAAGTAGTATAAGTATATAAGACTTAGCTAAGTTTAAATAGTTAATCTAGACTACTACACTTATAGAGAAGAAGATTATAAAATAAATCTTACTTATAATCTTCTATAATAATAAAAGTAACTTTATCTATAGTAAGTAAGTTCTCTTACTTCTTATTTACTCTAGTTTCTATAATAAGTTCTAAATATAAGTTTAGTTAAATCTAATATATATTTTTATTTTATATCTTTATAAGCTATAGCTACTTATATATAGTTTAATATATACTAAGCTAAGAGTTATTATACTTAAAACTAAGTATTTATATAAGCTTTTAAAGAAGTACTAGTAGAAAAGTATAATTCTTAGGTTAATCTAGCCTCTTATATAGTATAATATCTAGTTTATAAAAGTATAGCTATATATATAATATAGCTTATAATAACTCTATAGTAACTAGACTTTATAAATAATATAACTTATTTATAATTTAAAATATCTATATTCTTCTTATAGAGATACTTTAATTTATTATATAATAGTTTATAGATATAAACGTAAGTATAGTATTATATTATTAAATATTTACCTAAAAATAGTTATTATATATATACTTATTAGTTAGTAGATCTTAAGTAAAGCCTAAAAGTAAATAGTATATATTTATATAGATTTTACTATCTTTATAATAAAATTTATAAATAGTATTAGCTATAGACTAGCTATAGTCTATATACTTTTCTAACTAGTAGTATATACTATACTTAGTATATAAATTAGTTTAAAGTAAGCTAAGTACTAGTATATTAACTTCTAGTATATAATTAATAAATATAAGTAAGTTACTAATACTTAAAATAGAACTACTAAAGTTAATTTATTTTATATATATAGATAGATATAGTAGTATCTTAAGTAGTATAGCTAGTATAGTAATTAGTAAACTAAATATTAGTATAATAATAATAAAGTCTCTTTATAGTAGAGATATTACTTTTTAAGCTATAGTCTACTATAATAGTTACTTATAGATAAAATTAGGCTTATATCTCTTTTAAGAACTAGAAAGAAAATATATATTTAAAGTTATTTTAGATAAAGTATAATAGTTTTAAGTTTACTAGTTAATTAGTCTAGCTAGTTATAGAGTAATTAATTAAAATATATATATATTACTTATATATTACTAATAAAAGTTATATAGTATTCTAGTCTAGTTAGTATTAAACTCTTCTATAAGCTATAACGTACTTACTAAACTATATTAAGTATAAAAATATAATATTTAAGACTAAATAATAATAAAAAAAATAGTAAAGATAAAATATATATAGATAAAAAGTATATAAAGCTAAATATAATATACTAAAACTATATTATAAATTACTTAAAATAGTAGTAAGTAAGTAGTAGCTAGAAACTTTTATAAATAGCTTACTATAAGCTATAATATATTATTTTAATTAAAGTATACTTCTAACTATATAATCTCTATTAGTTTATAGCTTAGAAGCTACTATAAATACTCTATTTACTCTTAGTACTATATATTTAAACTAATAATAAGTATAATATATAAAATATACTTTTAATAATATACTAAGTATACTTACTAATAACTTAAAAGTAATAGTTTTAAAATAAAAAAAGTTAGAAAATATAAGTATAATATTAAAAAACTATAATTTATAAAGAGAATATATCTAATTTATAACTAATTAGAAGCTACTTTATAAAAGCCTTTAGCTAATTAGCCTTTAGCTTAGTATAGATTTAAGTATAATAGAGATTATATAAAGATAGTATCTTACCTTAGGCTTCCTATATTAACTAGGTAGTATCTAATAAAAGTGCTAATTAGAATAGCGTAGATAATCTACGATATAAAGGTAGTTAACTAGAGGTAGCTAGGCTTTATTTATTAGAGATAGGTAGTAACGCTTCTAGTAGCTTATCTTATTACTAGGCTACTCTATATTAAGGTATTAAATACGCTATACTTTTAGGTCTTTAAGTAAATAGAGTGGTAGCGTAAATTAGCGCAGTTTCCTTACTAAAGCGACAAGATTAAAGCGATTAAATAAACTAGAAGATATATTAAAGGATGCTGAGGTTAGTTAGAAGACGATGAGAGAAGGTGTCGAGTGAAGGACGGCATGCTGCAGGTCAGCGCGCTAGTGACGCGCCCAATGGCTGCCCCTCCAGCCCCACTGAATTTTTTGGGAAAGAGCACCCCGCATGCCTTCACCAACACTCTTTCTGTCATTGGGCATACCAACGCTCCTTCTGTCTCCGGACGCCCGTGAAACCTTTCACTTCGATATCAGGCGGCGCCGTCCAGCATGAGTATGGCGGCCAACGAGGATCCATACCTGATGCTGCCAGGCTCGTCCGCGCATTCCGACTTCCGGCTGCAGCGGTTGGCGCAAGACATTGGAGCAAAGGAAGTGCGCGCCATTTGGGTGCACTTCGTTAACCCCTTGAAGGAGTTAAGCGCCGACGAGTTGAAGACACTGCAGCAAATCCTACACTATGGCGAATACCCCGACTCCACCGACCGCCTCTCCCAGACGCTCCTCGATGCCCTCCACCGCGCCGACAAGCCCCGCGACGACGAGACGGCCCTTTTCTACGTCAGCCCACGCGCGGGCACAATCTCGCCATGGAGCTCGCTGGCGTCGATGATTGCGCGCACCTGCACCCTCGAGCACGCGGTCAAGCGCATCGAGCGCGGCATGGTCATCGCAGCCACCTTCGAGAAGCCGCTGGGCGCCGACGAGATCCCCAACCGCGACAAGCTGCACGACCGCATGACGCAGACCATCACCCGAAATGCCCCGAACCTGGAGGACATTTTCGG
>Ga0210040_10002835_pt1 | contig 24030 bp, 26 predicted proteins | sample CryGeyCG12114_NA_FD_185462 | JGI IMG/M metagenome (GOLD analysis project Ga0210040, IMG submission 185462) | Groundwater microbial communities from aquifer - Crystal Geyser CG19_WC_8/21/14_NA (SPAdes) (version 2) | ecosystem: Environmental > Aquatic > Deep subsurface > Groundwater | place: USA... | reverse complement strand
AACCATCTCCGGAGCGTCTACAATTCGTGCATATGGGGACCAAGATAGATTCATTTTGGATTCAGAATCAAAAGTGGATCGTAATCAAGCTTGCTACTATCCGGCTATTGTTTCCAACAGGTTTAATTCATGCCCTAGTGGACACGATTTTGATGCGTGTAACTGACTAGCTAACTAATAACTATTTATAATTGCATTAGGTGGCTTGCTGTAAGATTGGAAGTGGTGGGCAACATGGTAATATTTTTTGCATCACTTTTCGCTGTACTGGGAAGAGAAACACTAAGCCCTGGTTTAGTAGGTCTGTCCGTTTCTTATGCTTTACAAATCACAATGGCATTGAACATGCTTGTGAGATGGACTTCAGATGTGGAGACAAATATTGTGGCTGTTGAACGAATCAAAGAGTACGGAGAATGTCCTCAAGTATGGCTTTCCCTTACATTTCATTTCATAATGTGAAGAAATAAGTGGAAGATTAGGATTCATCGTTTGTTTGCATTACGTTATTTAGGAAGCAGATTGGGAAATTCCTGACAGGAAACCTCCACTAACTTGGCCAGAACGTGGTGAAGTAGTTTTTGAAAAGTACAAGACTCGATATAGGCCAGGATTGGATCTAGTTTTGAAAGGGATAGACTGTACAATTCAGAGTGGAGAGAAGGTATTTTTCAATGAATAAGACAGAAACGATTAAAAATACGAAATGATCACTCATGGGCTTTGTATCTAGGTGGGAATTGTAGGTCGAACTGGAGCAGGGAAGTCATCTTTGACGCTAGCTCTGTTTAGAATCATAGAGGCGGCCGGTGGCTGTATAAAGATTGATAACGAAAATATTTCGAAACTTGGACTTCATGATTTAAGATCAAGAATTACAATTATTCCTCAGGTAATGTGTGACACTCGAGTCGAATTTGTATTTATAGTGTAATAAACTACTGGGTCGAAGCAGTAATTAATGATTTGCTGGTTTTTTAGGATCCAGTTTTGTTTTCCGGTTCTCTGCGTTTCAACTTGGATCCTTTCGAAACAAATTCTGATCAAGTTATTTGGCATTCTTTAGAATTGTCTCATTTGAAATCATTTGTTAAAGGATTACAATCTGGTTTAGATCATGAAATCTCTGAGGGAGGAGAAAATTTAAGGTGAGTTAAATTATTGTTAGAAATTTATTCGTTCATATTGCATCTCGGTGTGTTTCATAGAAACATTTCCAATACTTGCGTTTGTTTTTTAGTGTTGGTCAACGTCAACTTGTATGTTTGGCAAGAGCCTTGCTACGAAAAACGAAAATACTCGTTTTGGATGAAGCTACTGCTGCCATTGATCTGGAAACAGATGATTTAATTCAGGAAACTATTCGGAAAGAGTTCAAGGAGTGTACAGTGATTACTATTGCTCACAGATTGAACACCATAATGGACTCGAATAGGTTCGTTTGCATCTCAATTTCATAAATTATTGCCATTGTTTCTGTTTAATAATACCGAGATATTCGTGGTTTCCGTAATATTAACTCATGTCTTTATTTTTTAATTTTCAGAATCATGGTTTTGGATAACGGTCAAATTCGGGAGTACGATTCACCAAAGAATTTACTAAATGACAATAGCTCTCTATTTTACTCGATGGCAAAAGATGCAGGCATTGTGTAACAAGTATTAACTGTAAAACTACACAGTGTTCCCGATTCCCGGTGCTCAAAAGAATATTTTAGTGTATTCTTTTATTTTTAACTATTAGTGACTTCATCATGAAATGGATGATTCAATTGTGTTTGTTTGACATGAATAGTTTTTCATAACATGAATCAATACTGACTGCATAGAATTAAGTCCGTCCTTTTGGTAGAATGAAAATAAAAAACGATTTTTGGTAAATGGTGCATTTTTAACTGTGCATAATACTTTGCCAAAAGAATCTGAAAATTGTCATAGGACCATATTTCCCTCAGTATGTTAAGAAAAAACAAAAAAAATACTATAAATAATCTCACGTTGCATGTTGCACTGCTGAAGTTTTCGTACAACATTGCTACAATCAATCATACCTTGTATCCAAATTCTTGTATAAAATATTCCTACAAAATGGCTCATCAAAATCAGGAAGACCCGGGATACGATGAACTGGACGACCCGACTTTTCAACCCGTGGCCTTCGATCCAGATGGGCCAGGAGCGGATGGTGGGGAAACCCGAAAGCGTCTTTCACAAGTATGGTTGATACAGAGTACCGAGCATATTAAAACAAGCGGGGGCTACAGCTTTGTAAAAAAATTGCATTCCCTATCCCTATGATATACTTTTAGGCAGTGGTGGACGAATTAACAATCAAACTCGAGTTAGACGATGAAGATGAAGATTTCATGACATCCTTCAAACCTCGTGGGCTGCCTCAAGACATTATGAAAACTGGGAACATGGTGAATGCTCAACGTACATACAAACTGGATTTGCCAGCCAACGCAATAGATCCGGGTAAAGCCCGTGCTGCACCATACAAGTCCAAAAAACGACCATCAGAGGAAGAAACACTTCGATTATTCCCCGCCATGACGAGACTTTACACGAAAGCTACTTTCGCAGACAGCGACGAAGATTTAGATGAGGAAAATAAGGAAAAGTTGATTGAAGGTCGTCTCCAGGAAATCAAGGAGCATTATGATACGGCAGGGAAGAAAGTTTTACAGCTGAATAAAGAGAAATCTAAAGCAGCAGAACACACACACCATCAGCACCACAACCACAATCATGCCCATGAGAAAAGAGAAGATGATGACAAAAGGAGCTCAGAAATTAGTAGAGATAAACACGGACACCCGCCGTCAATTGACAAAGGAAGGGGGAAGGGGGATCAAATTGATCCAAATGCAAAAGATCGACCAAATCAACTGAAGCAAAAGAAAATGCAAGAGTTGAAGAAAAGAGAGCAGCTGTTAAAAAAACAAAAGGGTATGGAATTCAAATTTACCACCTTTTTTGCTCTTTGTTCTCTAACCAATATGAAGTCGTTTTAATTTTTTATTTTTAGCCAAGAAAAAACAAGAATCGTCATCATCAGACTCCTCATCGTCAGATAGTGACAGCAGTAGTAGTGACGACGGTTTTGGTGGTTTTACAATCTCCCCTCAAATGATGATGCAAATGATGATGATGAATCAATTCGGTGGTGGCCAACTACCATATCCACCCCCACCCCAATATCCTCCTCAGTATCAAAGATGTCCACCTTGTCACGGCGGTTCACATAATGTACGACCGAAAGAAAAAGGATTGTGCTTTGAATTTAACCCTCACGATCACTTTTCAACCGAATTCGAGATTACAATTGATCCCGAAGAAGAGCCAGATCCTTTAGCTTATGCTGTAGAAAGGGGAATCATGCCAATTGTGTCCTGTCTGCAAGGACCATCAACTGTTCCCTTCAACGATCGTATGAGGAAATGTCTGGATCAATTGAATGGCAACTATTACAGGGAAGCTTGTCTTGGTATGAACGACTGGCCCAAAGGACCTGAAGCGGCGGGAAACAATGGTGCCAATTCTAATGCTAATGCTAGAGCCTCAGCTTCTAATCCCCATTCAAATGGGAACTCTCGTTCTGCATCCAATACTAACTATTATAGCTATTCCAGCTATCCCAGCCAGCATGAGACGGTTGCTGTACCTGTTGAACATCAACACAAAAAGGGCAATACCTGGACGTCTTCTTCATCTTCTTCATCGTGAATACATGAATTCGTATCGTGTAATGTTTCTAAGATAGGATACTAATATTTTCAATTGGTCATCAATATCCGCGTGCATTTATATTTCACATATGTACCACTAACTTTGTCTGATTGATAGTAATACAAATGCATTCGTTCTATGGACGGTTGAGCTAAAACATTAACTACTACTATTTTAGTTCTGGAATATTTTTTGTTTTATTTGTTTTATTTCACTTCAATCTGCGCTCGCGAACTAATATAAGTTAAAATTCAGCAATACACTTTTGGTATATATGAACTGAAATTTCAAATCATATGAATACTTGGAATTTATTCTGTACTCGTGGGCACAGGTTTAGTGCACTGCCCAATGGTTGCTTTATCTTTCTTGATAGTATTCACTCCATCCCCATACACAGACGGATCTTCTGAGCAGCATTTCGAATTCCCGGGACAATTGTAATCATTCACACAGGCATTGTAGTGATGGATAATGTAGCCGTACCGATGTTTTACATAATGCTCTCGACGTACATGATGCTCTCGACGCAGGTTTTCCTTTGTATTCACAGACGGTATTGTAGTTGTGTGGTATCCATCATCAGGGTTGCTGGCAAGAGTTGTAGTTTCCGGCGCTTGGCTCTTATACGTTTTGTTATAGGCAACCGGATCTTTGGCGTAGAGTTCTGCAGGACACATCCCTGGTTTACCTTCTGATCGCAAAAAATCAATGCTTCAACATGATTACTATTCTGTAGCACTTTTAAATGAATTCAAATATTTTTATTATTCGAACATATCACTGTCGAACCTCCTTTGCATTGGAATTTGTCACAGCATCCGTATGGATCTATAAATGTAACACAGCCTTCTTTGTCCATTGGCAATTGTGGACAAGTTCTGTGGCGATGAATTTTGCTACAATCAGTTGGAAGATGTCCTTGTTCACAGAAATATTGGGGGCAACAATTCCAACCATCGCGTTTAATTGGAGTGTAGGCAGTGCAGGTCCGATTGAATGGGGCAGGTGAACATGTGACATCATGGCAAGGATCTGTGTAATAATATGCATTTAATGGGATGTTTTGACATCGCTGTTCAACCTTCAACTTATAATATTAGACGATTATAGTTACCCGCAACAGAATCCATTGCACAGCAATGCCACGGTGCTTGAACAACCATACTATTATTTCGGTCGGCCGGACACTCCTTGTTCCTTTTCTTTTCTGCACAAGTTCTAGGATGATATTTAAAGTTTTTGTCTGGTTTTTGAAAAAAATATGATATGTTATACTATATACATATGTTTAAATTCAAAATTTTATGATTTGGAGTTCATAAGTTGTTTTTACTTGTGCAAAAGTACATGGATTCGTGCTGCCAGGGAAGTTTAATACGGATGCAAAGTTTGTCTGGGTCTGATTTTGCGACTCCACACATGCTTTCGTCATCTGTGGTAATAAACATAAAATTTCCTAGAAAAATGTTTCAAATTATTTAGTTTATTATCGAAAAACATCTTGATTTACAGTTTACCTTGTGCGACTACAAAACAAGTCATAGTGGCGCAAATGAAAAAAATGCCTTTCCAGTCCATAATGAATTTCCGTTTTCGTTAGATGATTTTTACTGTTTGTACTTGTAACTTGGTCAAGCTTAGACTAAATAAAGTTTGGTTTCAGTGGTTTAATAAATTGGCATCCTTTTTTGCTTACTTATTGACATGAATTAAAAGTTTCATGATCAATAATGTGAAACGGAAACCGAAGCACACGCTATACACAAATGATTTATTCCATGTGATGCCACATCCATTATCAAGAAATAAGCATGATGAAGCTGATTAGAGATTATTAGTACAATGAGACCAGAAATAACCGGGTAGTTAATCGCATTATATAAATGCATCCATTTTGAAAATCTGAAGAATATAGACTGAATACCTGAACAGTTTTTTTCTTCCAAATTTTAACCCAATCTTGTTAACTTGGGCTTATATGTTGTCCTTATCAACATTTTGTGGGTTATACTACTGATGTAATAGTAAAAAATATGCATTGTATTACATACGTAATTTTTTGTAACTTTAAAAAACTAAAAACTGCATTCAGACTGCAGCAACATGAAATCATTATTCTCGGCAAAATCGTATCAAGAAGAAATACAAAATATTTATTCGCCAATCAATACACATTTAATTTAACTAAGAGCTATCCAATAAACCATTCAATCCAGCCAATAGCACAAGAAACTTTTATTACATTGGTGTAGACGCTGCTGCTGGCATAACCGGAGGCAAACAAAACCCTTTAGTCGGCTGATCATGTCTTGCTACAATAGAGCCATCTCCGTAAGCCCTGATATCTTGAGAGCAACATTTCATATCTCCAGGACAGTGGTAGTCACTCACACAAGGATGGTGACTTTTGGGGGGGTAGGGATGATGCTGAGCATATTGTCTTGTAGACACTCTACTTTGAGCTCGAGACATGGTACTTGCGCTTTGTGCAGATAATCTATCATGTTCTGGGACACCAGATTTTTCTACTTCTGCATTGATTGGAGGAGCATCGCCATTCCCGGGTTCATTACTACGAGTTGCAGGTGCAGCCGTAGTAGCAGGAGCTCCACCCATGTATCTCATTGCTTCAGCTTCTGCTGGACACATTCCGGGTTTCCCGTCTAATATTAAATGTAACATTTTAGATCATCCAAGCCGAAATTACTACTTTATTACTGTAAATATGTTGAATTAGTTAAAATTGTTGTGGTAAATATTTCATGACCTCCTTTACACTGGAATTTGTCACAGCATCCAAAAATATCCGCAAATCGGACGCACATTTCCTTGCCTACTGGAGGCAATGTACATTCTGGCTCCAGTCGTTTGAATTGGCAATCCTGTGGTTTACCTTCGTCACAAAAATATTTCGAGCAACAATCCCATGGTCCATTACTGGCATCATTTAGGGCTTGACAAGTTCGATTGAACGGTGGTGGTGGACAATGGAATTGACTGCATGTATCTGTTTTTAAATGAGTTAGATAAGACTTAATCTACTACTTACTAAACTTTTGGGATTTTTTTTCTTTAATTGATTAGAGAAACTTTGAGAAATAGCACATACCTGGGACACTGACAATAGGGCAACACTGCCATGGTACTTGGACTAGCAAAGTATCATTATTGTAGGCTGGACACCGGTGCATGGGATATGAACAAGGTTGTGAACGATATTTGAAAGATTGCTGATCTATTATAATGTAGAATTAAAGTTTGAAAATGTATTTATATTTTGTAGTCAATGTTTTTATAATGGCTACCAATGCAAAAGTACACAGGTCTTGGGCGCCAAGGTAGACGAATACTTAGGCATGTTTTCTCAGGGTCAGGTTTATCCATTCCAAACATTTCATCTATAAAAAAAGCACGTAATTTTAATTAATTTTAAAAAACCATGGAATATACGGATTCTTTTTACCTTGTCCGTGTGCAATGGATGCAAAAATAAATATTCCAAGATGCCACAATCTCATAATTTTTGCTGGTTTAATGCAGAGAATGGAAAGAAAACTATAAGACGAAGATTGAACCTGAGAGTGATGTTTATATTTGGCAACAGTCTGAATACAAAATGTACGCAGATGATAATGAGCATTCCCTAAAATCCAGAATTGATTTACTGCGATCAGGGTATGATTAACAGGATGAAGTAAACTCACCGGATGTTAAACTTCGGCACGCGAAGGCAAAACTCAATGCTGAAAAATAAAGTCAAAAATTACATTTATGATTATTAACCTGCATGTTTATTTCTCACTAGTCTATTGTCCCCTATACATCAAAATAATTTAGTTCAAGGTATCAATATAAAAGCAATCATAATTCTGCAGGCTAAATTCTCTTTTTGCAAATATTTTAAATCATCAGGCAAACTCTTTAAATAAATGTTTGAAAATAAATTATACTCCAACTAACATTCACTAGACATAAAACATTTTATATGCACGGAACATTGATTGGCTAACAAACTAAAAACTAAGCAATAATAATTTTTCAGAGCGTGTGGCACGGGAATCTTTATCCAACTAACCGTATTTACATATGGTCTCTTTTTATCAGTTTTCACTGCCAAATTGGCGAAAAGGCAGCGAAAAATGAGGCAACCATTGACCTTGATTTTTTATAACTTGATAAAATTTTGATTACTCTTTTAACATCTTTTTGGAACTTTAAACTACTTTATACAGCTAGAAACAAAAAATCAAAAGTCAGGATGTCTGAATCCGTCTGCTACGCCCGAAGGAATTTTCATGTCTTCGTCCACCGGATATTTGATAAACAGTAAATTTTTTGCAACTAGCATTCATAATTCGAAACCTGCTTTTATGGCGTGACGAAACTGAACAAAGAAAATTCTACATAATTCACGATGGTAGTAGTACGCGAATAATAAAGCAACAGTGAAAGCTGTTGCTACAATACCAAAGCGTGGGAATTCCAAACGTATACAAAAAGGAGTTGCCTTGCGATTTACATTTGAGAAATGAGATTTGTAGCTTGCATGCATTTTACTGCATTTTGGTCATATGTTTTGTTTACTTGGAGGAAAAGAACGTTATTAAGAGGAGTTTGATTTTAAATTGAAAAAGTTTGCACTTTATTACCATTTTAATTGATGGACATAAACTGTGTAACATAAACTTCTTTAAAAATGGAGATCTGTAAATCATTAATAATAACAATCGATCCGAAGAGAAGAGAACCCTGATATAGACTTTTCGAAATATTCAGCAATCTCAGTGGTTTGAAGGAATCAAGGAATACCTATTTATTTTGTGTTTTGAGGTACGTAATCTGTTCGTCACATCTCTTGATCAGTTGACCAATTTTTACGCAGTGGAGCCATTGTGATGGTTCTGGGGAGTAGCCAAGTTAGCAAAACTACCTGGGTTTTGTTCCTGGCTCCGACAAATTTTTTAACATTACTGAATATACTCACGAACTCAAAGGACTTAACAGTTCCTAGTTTGTTGGCCCGACCTAAAAACTTTATATTCGAATTCGCGGTTCGCAATTATATTTTGTTGAATGAATTTTGTACTTCTAGGTGTTCAGTATTACATTGTTGAGGAATCATGGCTGATAGTGCTAGTGAAAGTGACTCAAGCTCAATCGATGGAGGCCCAATTATGATGCCACCTAGTCCAGTAACCCGAGAGCAGCTTCATAAGAGAATCGAATCTATTCAACAACATAATCGAGTGCTCAAAGTTGAGCTTGAAACTTACAAGCTGAGAGTGAAGGCTCTTCAAGAAGAGAATAGGAATTTGAGACAAGCCTCTGTGAATATTGTAAGTTTAAGTTAAAATCTTGTTCAACAGTTTATAGGGGCCAAGGGCCATCTTTCTTTGGTGTGTACTGTTAACACGAGATTTTATTTCCATGTGTAGCAAGCAAAAGCAGAACAAGAGGAAGAATTCATTTCCAATACGCTTCTAAAGAAAATTCAAGCGCTTAAGAAGGAGAAGGAAACTTTAGCTCATCATTATGAACAAGAGGAAGAATGCCTTACAAATGACCTGTCTCGAAAACTTAATCAAGTACGTGTTTCATTTTTCATTGAAGCGATATACTTTCACGGTAGTTAGTAAGTAAAGTATCTGACTGAGAGTGCATCTTTAATGCGTGTTTCTTTATTTTTAGCTCCGAGCAGAGAAATGTAAGCTGGAACAGACATTGGAACAAGAGCAAGAATGCTTGGTAAACAAACTGATGCGAAAAATTGAGAAACTAGAAGCAGAAACTAATTGTAAACAAAGTACACTGGAGCAGCTCCGACGTGAAAAAGTGGAACTCGAAAACACATTAGAACAGGAGCAAGAAGCTTTAGTAAACAGGCTGTGGAAGCGTATGGATAAACTAGAAGCTGAAAAAAGGTGTGAAATTTTGCAATCAATGTCCCTCGACCCCAACATTAGCTAGCTAGAAACTCAATTCACTTTTCATGTTTTAGGAATTTGCAAACTAAAATTTCCCTTCGCGAAGTCCAAATATCTGGAGAGGCTTCTCATGAGTCTGAATCCTCATTGCTGACAACAAACTCAGCGCACAATTCTCTTCAGAGTGACTCTTCCAATAATTCTGATGATAATGTTAACAAAGAAATGAAAAATAATGTTAACAACAATGCCAACAAGTTAACTGATGGAGACTTGGCAGCTCTTAGTGGGAATGTGCAGCACCTAAGGAATGAAGTGGATCGCTTGAAAGCTCAATTGAACATTTCACAACAACAACGTAAGTTTGATAAATAAAATATTTCACCAGTAGCAATACCCAATCTCTGGTTGTCATTCACATCCACAAAATCGATTTTTTACTTCACTTTTAGACACTGAAAAAATGGCTCACTATGTGATGGAAGAGCGTCAAGTCAAAGAGGAAAATCAACGTTTGGAAAGGCGCTTACAATTGGAAATAGATCGACGGGAATCTTTATGTCGTAATTTGTCCGAGTCGGAATCTAGCTTGGATATGGATGACGAACGTCATTTCCATGATGCCGTGTCTAATCAAGGTATTGATTGATTTTAGTACTATACTATTGCAAATAACAAATCTAATAGTCACTATGTAACTCTAAGTTTTTGCTGCTGGATGCATTTATTGTCATTTTTTTACATACGTTTAGTCAACCTTCCCAACTCGATGGCATCAGGCAGTGCAGCACCCATTTCTTTACTGATTCGTCCCCGACCTGGGTCCAGTCCGGGTCCTTTTGTGCCTTCTCCTGGCTCTGGCTCGAGGCCAATGAGTCCTGGTACGAGAGTGGAATCTTTTTCATCACCCAATAATAAGAATGTATTATATTATTATTTGTAACTAAGCCTAAAGCTTTAATTACTTCCATTTTGATTGTAGGACTTCACTTAGCAGCTGGCAATCGGGACGTTCTTATGAGCCCTCCTAGCCCTGTTAGTAGATGTCACTTTTGCAACGGTCATGGATGGTTGAGTGGTACCGGTGGGCCACTCGTTGTGTCCACGGCGACTTCTTCGTCTCAAATGATCTCTTCCTCGTCCCCTCCTATTCGGCATTCCAGTAAGGAAAGATTTGCTCGACCTGCCCCACCTTCCGGTAACTAATTTTTCTCTTCTGACAAGTGAGAGCACTGGTAGTTATGATTCTAACCCCTAATATTTCTTATTCTGTTGTATTCTCAATTTTATAGTGGAAAAAAATGCAGAGCCCAAAACCCCTGGAGACAGCACCATGTCCAGTCCTTCGCCAAGCCCTGCTCCTTTGGAAGCTGTGATGAGCCCTGCTGCAGCACCCTCACCCATGGATACATCCAAAACTTAAGTAGAAAAGTATCAGACTTACTTACCTACTTGCTATTTTGGTCATTTTTCACCTATTTCAAAGGTGTGCATCAATAAGTGTGTATTACTGTTCATGGAATCAATGTTTTGTGTCCCAATTATTCCACATACTACAACTACTTGTCCCATATTTGTATTCCTGTTTTTAATTCAATGCCCAATTAATTCTTAAAAATTAAATCAATGTAGGAGCGGTTGGTTGACTGGTTCTTGTTTACTCTTATATTTAACTATTTAAGGAATAATATTGTTATATTGTTGGTTAAACATTTGGGAACGGAGGTGTGTATTTGTAGTCTTTTAACTTTAAGAAGATATTTTTCTTCATAACGATAATCCATAAGATTAACTGTATTATTCAAATGTGTACCTTTTGTGCTGGGATATGTGCACAAGGAGAACATTGAAATTTTGTGGTACCCTTGTTCTGAAATAAAGTGGACATTTTTTGTGATGACATAAACTTGTGTCTTTTTTTGTCTGTCGTTTTGAGTTGAAAAAAAAATCATATGGTAGAAATTGTATTTTTTATTCATTTCGAAGGAATGTATGAACCTCAAAAGCACGGAAAAGAGAATTCAAAAGTTGAACCAACAAAGCCGCTGTAACATTTCTATCTCTCACAGTAGTATATAGTATACATCGTCTATCTATTTATGTAGTTGCATATTTTTCCTGTCACATTAATACAAGAATACTTTGAAGCGTGCACAAAAAACTATGTAAATGTTAACAATCACAATGTCCATTCGGGTGTAGTAATGCATAGTATGGGTGACTGACAATGTCTCCAAGTCAAGTGGTATTAATTCTAATTAGTAATGGTTAACTAGGGGTATTCACTCTACCTATCATTATTGATATTATTCTTCAGTGATCTCTTTCTAAAGTCACAGTAGTTTACATAAATAAGTTGGGCGCAGGCAACATTGGGTAATAATACAAAGCATAATATAATATAAAGAGGGAAAAGAAAAAACAAGTTTTTTCTATACAATAAGCAGAAATTAGTAGGATTACGTGTAATAATGCCACAAAAGATAATGTTCTCTGTTCTTCGGATGATACTTTTCTACCATTTGATTAGAAAGGTGAAACCTTAATATAAACCCAAGGCCCCTATAAAAATACCCCCCTCTCATACGAGGGTTGAAAAAACCTTACGTGAGAATCCAAATGCAGGTGAGAAATCAAAAATGGGACGGATCATACCATCATTATGGTTAATTTATCGATAAATTATTTCGCAATTTCTACCCATTTTGATTTTCCACTTGAAATGAATTCTCAGATTCGGGTATTTCCAAACATGTTAAAACAGGGGTGTTCTCTAGGGACCTTGCATAAACCTATGAGAGTTATACAGTTTGTGTTAGTGCGGCCTCGCAGGAATCGCTGGTCTATCTGGAATTCGGGGAGGAACTGCATTTGGATTCGGCCTCCTGTAAAAAAGCAAAGAAACAAAAATAAAGTAAAAAACAAAACAAATGGCAGATACTACTGAGTAATCGGTCATAACCTATAGATGGAACTTAATGTGCTTAAAGGGACTACATAAACAAAACAATATTGATTTTGCATTCGTCACATGCAAAATTGACTTCTCTAATGACCTTCAAACCACTAATTCAAAATTGAGCAAACCATCATCATTACTGCTTATATTTAAACCATTCCATTTTCCCTACTTACTCAATAAATACATAAAACAAATTAGCATTTCCAATACAGGTTCCATGCTGTGAAAAAATTACGAAGTAACTAACTACAAGTAGATACAGAATGAAACTTAAAAAAGGCCTGAAAAAAGCGAAACTACTAAAAAGAGAAAGTTTCATCACCTCTGTAGTTAGTTGAGAAAGCTTTAGAAGAAAAGTTTTAGAGAAACACACCATACACACCAACCAATGTAAGTTTCCATACAGATTTTATTATTTTTCACACTAGTCCTCATTTCATAATATAGATATATATTTTTTTCACAAAGCTTCATTATCTAGAAGTAAATGCAGTGCTGCTAAATGTCTTATGGTTAGTTAGTTACAACATTATACCACTAGTTCGTGAAGTAAGAGGTACTAAACATTTAGTATTTAGTTATAGTTAGTGAATCGTACGTACAGTAGTGTCTCCAGTAATTGACATTTTTTGCAGAATTCCATCATATTCAGTACCCCAACCTTACATCCAATAATAATGCACGCGAGGGTAAATAATGAACTAATAATCATGGTACATGACATATAGGTAAGGGGAAAATTAAAAAGACCCCTACATCTCATTTCATGAGCTGCATTCTATCTTACCTTATGTCAAGCAATGCAATCAAAACTAACTATGACTAACAAAAAGGATGACTTGCGAACACATCAAACGACTTTTAACTTGCTTTAAATATAGGTTAGTTGGAATTAAGCAGACAAATAATTATTACTCGACGCAAGTCAAAACTAAAAAGTTTGCTCCCCCATGAAATTGAAATTCGCGAGGATCGTAGATTAAAATTCAAATAAAAGGGGTTAACAGTAAGGGCGCCATAGTATTTATGTATTTGCACAGAGTTGTAAAACCCCAAATCAGACAGAATGGAATGTTTTCAAAGGAATTACATATTTTTTCTCTGCCGGCTTTACTAACAAACGAGTACACAGCCAATGGAAGCCCACCCTTTTTTAGAGGATTTGAGATATCTTTAAAGACTTCGTCTTGCTCTTAATCAACTTACGTTATCACTCCTAACAAACTAGTCCAAGTTAAATATACAGTGAGTGCTCTTAACCTAGCCTACACATGTTTAGCTACATAGCATGTAACAAATCATAGGATTACACTTCTTCTGCGGGTGTCAGTAAGGGTTTTCAAAAATCAAACGGCGCACTTTGTCAATTTATCAATACTACGGTCCTTAACAATCCATCAATCTGACACAAAAATTCAAGGCGAATATGACAAAGTGAGGGTCGTGGACCAACTCCAAATATTTTCTACTGCGAGAAGCCACTGATAAGATATTCAAAGTTAAGTTAGTTTTGTTGGCATCCACAGATTTTTTTCTCGCAACTTTCACTATCCATTTCATTAACTTACTAACTGTAACAATAATTTCATGCAATAACTTGCATGGACAATCCTATAACATTAACATCACTGATTAGATGGAAAAGAAAAGTATAGTTGAGAAAAAAAGATGCTGATGAACTAACAAGCAACACAAGTCTAACAAGGATCTAAATTGATCATATTTAATCACACAGTAATTTTAACATTACAAAGCGGTATGATGCGTTATTTGCGTATTTTAATGATTTTCATTTCAATTTTCTCACACCAGTTAAATATATACTGCTATATATACTTTTCTTTTTATGCCATAATCTCTACTCCCTGGACTAGTTAGTACTCACATCATAATGAACTCTATAGAATATATTTTTGTGTCTACAACAACATTCATCTCTCGAGTTTTCCACTACTAGATGATTTCTTTAGGCGAATAGCTGTAGTAATGATAAAGCTATGGTGGTGAGTTTCTATCACTAAAATATTTTCCATCCTTCAGAAAAGAAAGCAATTCATAAAATACTATATTACTAAAACAAAAACAAATATATTGGCTGCTCGTTGTTTGTATAAACGAATCCAAAAATCACTCAAATAATCATTTTTCGTCACCTGAAATTAACTTAACAGCTGCAGCAAACACCCAAGCCAAATTCACAATGCGTTAACAATTTTTTTGTACCACTTCTGATGACAAAATGGCCAGCATTTTCCGGTAGATAATAACAAATATGAAACTCTGGTTCTGACTCTTATCCAAATTCCATTCATTATTGCTAACAACATATACAGATTAGGAATAAATATACCCAATGAGTAGAGTATAATTATTATTACATGGTTAGTTAGTCAAGATGCATTGCAGCTTTTTTTAGTTGCTGTAGTTTATTAGTTGGCGGTTCTCAGTATAGGTCAAAAGAGTGAGATAGAGTTGTAGTCAGGAAAGTTCTCTAGTTTGTAGTAGTATGGGTTGAATTTCACTCTAGTTCATTTCTTCTTGTTAGGCCTAATGAAACAAAATTTGTTTCACACATTGTGCACATACACAAAGTATTATTTTACTATAGTCACACACAGGACAGCAATAAAATATCAGATCATATCTGCCCTAATCATAGATATAAGATAGTTAGTTCGTTAGTTAGTAGTTATTCTTGTCTACGACGTGTTATCTTTGCAATACATCATTTTTGCTATTAGCGGAGCATTATCATCCAATGTTGGATTATTATTGAAGTTCCAGAATGCATTTACCATTATTATTATTATGTATCAAGGGGATATTCGATCAAATCATACTTATCAATCCTCATCCATCATTTGATATGATATTTTTTTGCTTCACTTACTCCATTTATTTTTTAGTCAGAAGATGGTTGAGTGCAGCGGAAGCCATTTGTTTCTGAACTTGAGGGGGCAGTGACCCCACCAAATTTGCTGCGGCGGTTACCGCCCCCCGTCTAAATAATATCAAAAAAGAAACTCTACTGATTGATTGCTACGAAAATAGTAATGCATTATCACTCAAGAGATTTTATTTTTACTGTTTTGCATGGTAGACAGCAAGTCTTTAAAAAAAATGGCTCCGGTTTAAAAAGTTCAAGAGCATTAGCTAAACCATACTCGCAAAAAGTTAAAAGGGAACACACTGGTATGGTAATACATTGTGTGAGTTAGTAGGTATTGAAAAGGAAAAGCAACCATGTATAATATATATCATGGAATGTAAACCTGCTCTTTGAATCTGAGTGTGCCCTAAGATTCCATTTTCCAAGTATGATATCAGTCCATCAAAACCGACTATCGGAGAAAATATTATACTATTCGCTAATAGTTGAAATGTTGAAAATTTGGAAAGAAGACTTACGAAGGAATGAGTGGAGTGGGAAGACCTCCTTTGCCAGGCTGTGGAGGTGGTCCACCACCAGGTCGATTAGGTATTGCTGGAGCAGGACGACCCCCTTGTGGGGGAGGAGGGGGTACCCGTCCGCCACCTCCACCTGCTGGGGGCATCGGGGGGCCAACACCTCTCTTAGCACCTCCGGGACTAGGTGGACTTGCCCTTTCAGAATTAAAAACAGTCCGCATTGAATTGTCCAGCTGAGTAAATCCACGTTTCTCCGTGTCCATTTTACTCAGATGTGAAGGATAATGGTTTGAGGACGTTGGCGGAGCAAATGGAGGATTTTTCATACTCAAGGAAGAATTTTTTGAGAAATTGGAGTCCCTTTGATAGTTATAGTTCCTGTCCCTACACGAGGGTCGGTCAATTCAAGAACCAATGAGAAAATTTTCGAAATTCAAGAAACGGATATTACGTATGTGAGATTGTGCTTAGACAACACACAAAAGCTACCCCACAAGAAATTGTTTTTACAGTCTTTCAAAAGCGTTATTATCACTTTATATACAAATAAGTAAATTATTATGCCTTGATGGCAAGTCAATTCGCAGTTTCAAAAGGCTGTTGTTAAACTGGGAGCAGCATGTCAATAAAATATTTTAGTAGATGATACTTACTATTTTTCATCCCAGTTACGTAAATAAGTCATGAAAAACTGCCAAAATCTCAATGTATTATTCCTTGGTATTATGTTATCAGGACTAGGTAAGTAGGTTACAGGGATGTTAGGAGCACGAAGTGTAGGCATTTTCAGTCAATGAATTCATTTTCAAATTAATTTTGCATGAATTATTACAAAGTAAAAAAATGGCAGATTTCATTGTAATGATGCAAATTAAAGTCATACATAGCAAAGTTCAAGTCAGACGTAGCATCAGCAATAAAGCAAATAAAATAACTTGCTAATAAACAAAAAATACAAAACAAGGCAAACATGCCTTTTTCATGGACATACCTGGCAGAATCCATTCTATCCAAGCTATTTCCCAACCAATTGTCATTACCGCCCCCACTGCCACCCATTGAGCTCACCATTGGGACACCCCCACCTGCGCCTCCACCCCGCACAGGTGGAGGCATTGGAGTTGTAGATGTTGCCATTGACACATCACCAATAATCCTCAAAGCTTCTTTGCATGCATGGTACATTCGTAGCATTTCTTCCCGTTTGATTGCCTCTTCTGCACTTTCTTCCATCATTGATTGCTACAGCAAGTAAAAATTTAGCCGTCAGCCTTTCAAAAATCCGTTTTTTAAATGAACTGACTGGCATTCCTTCTTACCTGATCACCAGTAGCATACAAATGAGCCAAGAGTTCTCCATTGATGAAATCCTTCGTATCGTTAATAATTAAAAACATGATCTCTTTGGGGACCAAATCTCTTGTAGTCTTCGTAACAATCTTCATGTACGAATCCACCAAATTCCGAATGGTTTCCACTTGGCGCTCGAGCTATACCAATTGGACAAAATAGAAAGTCATTACTGTACTTATCCGTATTCCAGAGTAATAAAACAAGTCACTAGTCAGTTTTTAGCACATTACCTGGGGATCCAAAGAAGATATTCCTTCAGACGCACTACTTCCTTCCTCCCCGTTTGAAGCTGATTCCGACTGCTTCTCAGGGTAAACACCGGCTCGCAATAGAGAAGCTTTCCATGAGTCCACCTCATCTTGACCTTCACAGGACAGTTCTAAACTTTTGTAGTCCTGAAATGTTTTTTAAAAATGCAAAATACAATTCCTCATGGACGACTGACAGACTACAACCATAAACAAATGGCTGTAGTACATGGTAAATTCATTCAGTTAATATCACACAATCATCAGCTATCACTTATTACTCAATTGTTGTGGGAACAAAAACGAAAAGACCTTACCTTGTACACATTACGACCATCGGGATTGAATAAAGCAAAAGTGTGTCGACGAGACATGAATCCCCCCTCAATGTCCCTAACTTTGAGGCCATCTAGAGGTAACATGTACTTCTTGTCCCTCTCCTCTTCATCTTTGTACCACGATAAACTCTCGGAGCTTAGAACAAACCAGTAGTCTTTGGAGCCTCCCTTCATGATCCCGAGGTTATGAATGCACATGTAGCCTTTTCGAATAACTTGATTGCCCAACTTGCGTCCAGTTTTATTGGAATTCTCCGATTTCTGTTGCGCACTACAAGACAAAATGATCAAGGATTTTGAGTAACATGTATAAATCACACGCGTCATACATTCAGGCGTATTGAAACCATTAGTTCAAAACAAGTAACAGAAAACAAAGTCAAAATTTTCGGTGTCTAAGATTCATATATAACAGTTGTAGCAGTCATTAGCAATATCACTTGTACAAACACTTAAAAGCCAAATAACATTAAAACTTGAGATTGAAGGCAAATATGGAAGTCACCATGTACTACTAAAGAATACAAACAAAACGTTTTTCAACAATTTACTGCGAATTACTTCTAGAATGCGAATGTATTAAAGGTACTACAGACTAAATTACCGACTTATTGCCTATAGTAAAGTGTAGTCAACTTACGTAACAAAATGCTAGGCTAGTCATACTCACTCCTGGTATAAAAAATATTTCATCAGCAATGATGTAAATCAATCGTTCAATAGTTAGAAGGAAAAAACCGACTTTTTTCACCAAACATAAAATAAAAAAGCGAAAAAACAGCCATTTTTTAATTCTGTGTGCTTGTTAGCGCTAACCTTCCACTTCCACCACCCCAAGTCCCTTCTACGGCCCTAGAATTGATTATGAACATTAGCAAAACCTATGAAATATAGACACATGCTAATAAACGTCCATATTTCTTTGATCAATTCACAGTGGAGGCCTCGGAGAACGGAACGGATCTTCCTGCTAATATATACCACCTGAATACCTATAAAATGATACCTTAGGATCAAATGACTCATTAAACAAATGCCGACTCACTTGGCGAATCCAATGAAGTCTTCATGATTCGTGTTCATATAAGCAAGTTCACAATCAACATATAGCTGAAGTTGCCGTTTACAGATTTGCTCTTTTTCACGGACATGACCAGTTATGATTCGTTCCGTCTGTTCTCTTAGTCTTGGATATCGATTCATCTGAGAGTGAAAATCAGGTTAGATGGAAGAAATAATGCATCGTATTAACTACACAATTTCAAAACACTTACTTTTTCTGTGCACATGCGGACAACATTGGTTAGCTCTTGAACTACCAAATCGACACATTTCAGACTAGGTTCTTTCAGCCGCTCAATTTGTTTCTTTACTATTGCCTCGAAAGCCAAGTCAGGAGTGAACAAACCCACTCGAATACCATGAATGTTACGAATTGCAAAAGCAATTTCTCGTCTTAGTTCTTTCTCATCAAATTCCATCTTGACAATTTCAAAAGGAAACCTTTCGTGGAAGAGCCGATTGATTTTTGCACCTCCAGATAACTCATTTGTGTTAATCAAAGCGGATCCTGAACCCTCGATGGTGCGTTCAAAATCTGACTGCAATTGCTGAATCATTCTAAAGACAAAAGAAACATACATATTTTAAGCCCCAGCCATATCCTATAGCACATTTTATCTAGAATGATGAGTTATATCATACTGGAGCATAGCTTTAGTTTTGATGGCCGGATCATCAGGTCGAAAGTACTTATACTGCTCTACGTCTTTCTCGAGTCCCAACAGTTGCTTCTGCAATTTGTCTCTCAGGGCTGGCAAACAATCTCGTATATGATTGGTAAGTTGCGCATTCAAACACTTTTGAAGGTACGGAGTTCCCATGCGCTCCACTAAATGACGATAGGAAGGGTGAGTCAAAAAGAATTTGCGTTCCGCAGCAACAGCAGCCTTGATATCCTTCCTGCCATCTATATCCTTTTGGGAACGATTGACTACACCCACATATCCTCGTCTTAGAGGTACTACTTTGTTTTCTAAAACTTCACGAGCATCTGTCCCTTGATCCATCAAGTCTAGTTTTGTGACGACGCCAATAGTTCGGAGACCATCAGGGTCAACTTGCTTTGCTAAGTTAAGAGCATCAGATGTGGCCAAGTCAGAATTTGCAGGTGTCACGGCCAGAATCAGACAAGTCTCTTTTGAAATGAATTGCATAATCATGTCTCGAATCTGAGCCTCAATGTCCGGTGGCTGATCGCCAACTGGAACTCTTGTGAGACCTACAAATATAACCAATCAGATATCACAGTAGTTTTTTTTACTATCTTTTTCGTGAAATATTAAAGCTTCAGTTGATTCTTTACCCGGCAAATCAATTAGAGTGATGTTCAACACATGTGGAGAGTACACTCGCAGATTTATAGGTAGATTAGATATTCCTTTGTTCCCGCCTGTGACTCGGTCCGTCTCTGCTTCAATTTCTCTACGAATTTCGTCAAAGTTCGAAAACTTTTGTCCCTTAGCATGCAAGAACTCGCCCCATTCTCCCGGATTATTGATTAGTTGCAAAATTAATGGCCTCCTAGTTACGATTCCGGAGCCACGAGGTAAAAAGTCGCTGTAAATTGAAAATAACGATGGGATATAGGTAAATATCCGATACTTATTTGTTGTCAGAAATATTTCTACCATACCGTCCCACAAAATTTTCCAATACTGAAGATTTCCCTGCGGACTGGCCACCAATTACAGCAATTTGGGGCAAATCTAGAGAAAGTATGAAATTGTTACAATTGATTTATAAAACATTAAGTAGCGTGTGTTCGGAAGTTGTAATATAGTACTGCTAAAGATTTGGTTCCAGGAATCGAACCCGGGTAGTTTCATTAATATGGTTAATTAAAAGGAAATATTTAAAAATAAATAAAAAACATTTAACTACTAGGAAAACATTAACAAGTCTTTACCCAATTGCATGGTAACTCCCAGCTGAGTGAAAGCATCTTGCAGTTTATTGACAATTGGAATGAGTTGTTCCATTCCACTGTTCCCAGTTGCAGCAGCTGGAGGCATCTTGATGATTTTAGCGCTTTCGCGCAACTACTCTATTTTTTCTTCAAACTGTTCCAAAATATTCTATCCTCGCCGTTTGAATAAATTCTGCAAAAAAACATCAAACATGAGAATTGCCATTAGAGATAAACCCCCAAACAATAAAACTTCAACCTCAAAAACAACCCACTACAAACCCTACAAGATACACAACATCACAAATACCATTCTATACCTTGCCTACAAGCTAGCTTTTACAACATTTTAACTTTGCGAGTTCACATTTTAAATCTGTAATTTTCTTACATACCTACAGGGATGGGCTATTGAAAGAAAACTGCAAAATATCTGCTTTCACCACATGATCACCTTTCCCGTTATCTCTGATTAAATACAAACTGCTCAATCCTCATTGCTTAATGTAAACAACACAGCCTAATTACCACCAGAGAGACTAAATGGGGAGTCCCAGGGCTAATGAAGATGCCCTCTTTCCAGTTAGATTACAAAAAAAGGGAAATTCGGGTAGTGTCTCACACGAGAACGGAATTCGCCTTTTCTTTACACATAGGGAGTGAGCAGTAACAGATATCATGAGGGCTGAATATAAGAGAAAGTTGGCTCCGTTCTAGACTAACTATACCCTTAGTGAAAGCAAAAAGCAATGGGGGAGGAAAGAAAGTTGACGGAGCCAGAGCCCTATATGAAAACATGGAGAAAGCGGGCGACCTTCTCCACTCGCAACTCAACTTGTCCTCGTGATGATTCGGTTCTGTGTATAATACACAGTAGACAGAAATTTTGTCTTCACGTATGCACACCCATATGCATTGGTTTCAAGAGAAAGCAGTCGGTTGTGGGGAGAAGGCCAAACGGTATATTTGTATAGACTGAACTGACTGAGAAATGGTTCCGACTAACTTGTATGCTGTGAACCGAGTTGCTGTGTAAAGAGAGATTCAAACTGTACTTACAGAGTTCGAGTTCTATATGCTACTGCATGTTCGAGGAATATGTTATTATTATTTCCCCTTGCTCTTGGCGGTCCACTTTTTTCCTTGTGGCCTTGCAAAAAGTATTGATTCTGGAGGCCCTACTGTTATGTATAAACAAGAGAGCCAAATTCTTGTGGTAGATGGCCCACTTTTTTTAGCATTCGTCTAGATGATGATGACATGGGGAAATTGTTGAATGTGAATCCAGACGACTTTCAATTTTTTGTGTTAATGAGAATCGAGGACATGCGGGAATAAGATGGTAGGAGAAGCAGAAGTGTGATGAAATAGTACTGGGCTCCGTGGTCTATCTATGCACATCTGGTTTTCAGTAGCCAAATGTGATTAGTGATTGATAGGTGTTTATTTTATATGCATGATATTGATGCCAATGTTGAAACCTTAACGCAATTAAAAAGGTTTTGTATTATGAAAAGGATTATTTTAGCGCAACATATTTTGTAGCTGTGGTTGTTATTGTTAACGTTTCAGGTGCATATTGTTCGTTTATAGTGCGCAAGTACAGCAGAAGCCTACCTCGTTTTGTAAAAGTCAATGAGTTAAACTAACTACGTTTTTTTAATTGCATAGAATTTGAATACTTCATAGGGTAATTTTGAACCACATATGAAACGATCATTTTGTGATAGAATGATACACATGTCGAATAAATAAATAAATAAAATGTTTTGGCCCATTTTCCTTCGCCAAAATTTTTTTGTATTCAAAATCTGTGAATACCATTTTCTTCCAAAATGTTTCGTTCTGCAAAATTTAAAGGCTATGTTATAAGCTTTTATGTATGGATGAGCCGAAAGCAGCAAAAGTTTACAGAACCTTGCGAAATTATAGAGAAGAAAATTTGTGTAGCTTAATAGCTTTGCTTGAACAGTCTAACGACACCTCAATAACGACAATTTTGAGCACACTTAATAGTTTCGTTCCTGTTTTCTTTGATGAAAACAAGAAAATGTAGTTTTTACAAGCCCGTACCGTTAATAAATAATCTGTATAACCGTTAAAGTCATAACTTCCAACTTAAACGTCAAAATCCGACTACACAGTTCTAGCAGCTATAAATTCGATTCAAATATAAATCCACAATTAAATCTAAAAAACAGATTGCAATGCCTTACCTTTGACTGTCTTTCAATCACTCCTTTTTGTTTCTAAACGGTCCAACCAATCGAAAAATTATAATTTTAATACAGCGTCCGTTCAGTACTCCGCAACCACCAATAAGTTAGCGATCAACCTCCACTTCAAACCGAGAGTGGACTAATTGCTTAGTCAAAATCAAAATTAAATAAAAACATTATATTTCCTACAAATAAATATCCTTGAGTGGAACAGAAAAAATACAACTTCCTTTTGTCTTAATAATAATATGAAATTGCAGAGAGCAGGCCAACTCAACTCTGCTGAAGAATAGTAGATAAGATTGAAAAGTCAAAAAGTCCCACGTCCCACCCTTTTGGTGTGTATGTAATAAATGTATTACAGCATGCAATACATTCAAATTCATCATCCTCACTTTTAAGTTAAGTAGCTACAGACAGCAACAGCAAATAAGTACCTATGTTAAATAGCAGCTATATTCAAGTACGAAAAAGTCTGTAATTTTGCTATCCTAATTTTCCAATGTAAATATGTGACCGTCTCAAGTGGCAAAATACGTCATCATTATGCTATTATAATGCATGGACACTTTGTCATACTTTTTGAGGTTTTCTTTTGTTGTATCTTTGCTGGAGTGCAATTAACGGAATGTTGTAATTTATTACGACTAAATTCACTTTCATGTGGCTTCAAATAATACTTTTTTGATTTGATTTGATTTGATTTGATTTATAATAACTGATAATCTGATATAATAATGATAATGATTAGTAACTAATGTTTATAGCTTTAGAGTGAATTAATTCTTAGAATATTATGGATAACCTCAGACATGGGAGTCATCAGAATGAGGATTCTAATCTAATTTCAAATACATAAATAGGTTTTATGTG
>Ga0210040_10002834_pt1 | contig 24031 bp, 20 predicted proteins | sample CryGeyCG12114_NA_FD_185462 | JGI IMG/M metagenome (GOLD analysis project Ga0210040, IMG submission 185462) | Groundwater microbial communities from aquifer - Crystal Geyser CG19_WC_8/21/14_NA (SPAdes) (version 2) | ecosystem: Environmental > Aquatic > Deep subsurface > Groundwater | place: USA... | reverse complement strand
CATGACCGCGCTGAATTGCAGCGGCCCGCCCAGATGCTGCTCGGCCAGCCGCAATCCGTCGGCGAAGAACGGACGCCCGGGCCAGATCAGTTGCGGATCCTCCTCCAGCCCGGCATCTTGCAGGGCCGCGCGGTAGCCGGCCAGGCGGGTGTGCCCGACATGCGAACCGGGCAGCTGGACAAAGGCAATGCGGCGATGACCGTGGGCGATCAGGTGAGTCGTCAGGGCGTGGGACGCGGCGACGTCGTCGATGCGAATGCCGGACATCTGGTGCATTGCACTGCCCGGCGCCAGCGCGATCACCGGCACTTCCAGCTGGCGCGCCAGGCCAGCATCGCCAAACCGTTCGCACAGCGGCGGGGGCAGCAGCAGACCGTCGAGCCCGGTGCGGGCGAAGCGCAGCACTTCGTCCAGATCGCTCTCGGCGGCGAACGGGCGCAGCACGAGCTGCGCGCCCAGCCGCGCCGTGGCTTGCAAGGTACCGGTGAGCATGGCGCTGAGAAGCGCGCTTTCCTCGTCCCGATGCATCAGCCCGATGCGCAGCAGAGACGCACTGGCCAGCGCCCGGGCAGCCGGATTGGGGCGGTAGCCCAGCTCCGCCACCGCCTTCAGCACCGCGTCGCGCGTGGTGGGCTGTACACTGGCCTTGTTGTTGATGACGTTCGACACCGTCATGGCCGAGACACCCGCATGATGGGCAACAGCATTGATGGTCACGCCGGCGCCCGCCCGCTTGCGGCTGCGCTGCGGTCGGGCCGCACCCGCATCGACATCATCCGAGCTCATCGCACAAACCTTGGATCGGCAGGGCGGCATTGACAAGCCCCGGCAGGGGTCCTAGCGATTTTAGCGCTACATAAGACTCGTGACCGCTTGCCAGGCATTCCGGTTGATGGGCGAGAGAGGAACAGCGGCATGGCGCACTTGCCTGCCGCCCACAGGGGTGCCTGATGCACACGAATTCCGCCACCACCGTCGCCGATCCGCGCACCGCCGGAGATGAAGAAGCGTGGCCACGACCCGCGCAGGCCTGGACGGCGGCGATCCTGCTGATGGTCGCCTACACCCTCGCCTTTGTGGACCGCCAGGCGCTCGCCCTGCTCGTGCAGCCGATCAAGGAAGATCTGGGCGCGTCGGATACGGCGATGAGCCTGCTTTATGGCCTCAGCTTCACGATCTTCTACGTGCTGGTGGGTGTGCCCGTCGCACGGCTGGCGGACCGGGCCAACCGGCGCAACATCATCGCCGCGTCCATATTCGTGTGGAGCGTCGCCACCGCTGCGTGCGGCCTCGCGCGCAGCTATTCCGGGCTGTTCGCGGCCCGCGTGGCGGTCGGGGCGGGCGAAGGCGGGTTGAGCCCGGCCGCCTATTCCATGCTGGCCGACCTGTTTCCCAAGGAACGGCTGGCGACCGCCATGGGCGTCTACAACATGGGCGTCTATTTCGGCGGTGCCGGTGCATTGATCCTGGGCGGGCTGCTCGCCGGGCAGATCCCGCCGGGCAGCGAAGTGACGGTGCCCGTGCTGGGGACCATGAAGGGCTGGCACATCATCTTCCTGCTGCTCGGCATTCCCGGCACGCTGCTGTCGCTGGCCATGCTGCTGGTGCGCGAGCCGCGCCGGCGCGGCTCTGTCGCCGGGGTCGCGCCGCAAACGGCCGCTCCAGCGGAAATCGGCCGTCACCTGAAGGGCCACGCCCGCGCCTATGTCGGCCTGATCGTCGGCTTTGCGCTGATGATTTTCGTCGGCAATGGCACTGGCGCGTGGATCCCGGCCTTCCTGGAACGCACCCACGGCATGTCGATCTCCGAGATTGGCGCCTCCTATGGCTGGATGGTGTTCTTCTGCGGCACCACCGGGGCGCTGAGCGGCGGCCTGGTGGCCAGCTGGCTGCAGCGCCGCGGGTTCGAGAACGGCAATCTGCTGGCGGCGGTCATCGGCTTCTCGGTGCTGATCCCGCTCACCATCGGCTTCCCCCTGATGCCGACCGCGACGCTTTCGCTGATCGGCATCGGCGGCATGAACTTCTTTGCCGGGTTCAATTTCGGCGGCGGTCTTGCGGCGTTGCAGGAACTGACACCCAACCGGATGCGAGCGCAGATCTCCGTACTGTACATGCTGGCGATCAACCTGATCGGCTCCACGCTGGGACCCACCTCCGTCGCGCTGGTGACCGATTTCGTGTTCGGCGATCCGTCCCGGATCAACCATTCCATATCGCTGGTGTGCGCCATCGCTTCGCCGCTGGCGCTCATATTCCTGCTGATCGGCATGTCCGGCCTGAAAGCATCACGGGCGCGGGCGGCAAACTGAGCGGAGCGCAAGACATGGATAGCTTGGGACAGCGTGGCACTCGCAGGCGGCGGCTCCTTCGGTCTTCCGCCGCAGCGTTGCTGGCGATTGCCGGTTTCGCCCTGCCCGCCGCCGGGGCGCTGGCCGACGAACCGGCTGTTCCAGCCGACCAGCGTGGCGAGCGTCCCGACATCATCCTGATCGTGCTGGATGATGTCGGCTTTTCTGATCTGGGCGCCTTCGGATCGGAGATCCGCACCCCCAATATCGACGCGCTCGCCGCCGGCGGTCTGCGCTACAACCGCTTCGATTCCAAGGCGGTGTGCTCGCCCACACGGGCTTCGCTGCTGACCGGCCGCAATCCGCAGACCGTGCGCATGGCCGACCTGCCGGCGGCCCAGGTCGACCCGGCCGACCTGACGCGCGACCGGGGCGAGCTGCCGGCCAATGCCAGCACCATCGCCCAGGTGCTGCACCGCGCCGGCTATGCCACGCATGGCTTCGGCAAATGGCACCTGGCGCCCGACAACGAGGACGGATCGCCCGGCAACAACGCATCGTGGCCGCTGCAGCGCGGCTTCGACGGGTTCTACGGCTTCTTCTCCGGCTGGACCGACCAGTACCATCCCGAGCTGATCGAGGGGAATGCGCACCTGCCCACGCCCGACCAGCCGGGCTATCATTTTTCCGCCGACATCACCGACCGCGCGATCGCCACCCTGGATGCGGGCGCGCAGCAGCCGCAATTCGTCTATCTGGCCTATGGCGCGGGCCACGCACCGATCCAGGTGCCCCAACCCTATATCGACGCCTATGCCGGCATCTACGAGAAGGGGTGGGACGCGTTGCGCGTGGATCGCCTGGCCCGGCAGAAGCTGCTGGGCATCATGCCTGCTCAGACCGAACTGACGCCCCGTGCCGCAAGCGACCGCGCCTGGGCCGACCTGATCGATACGGAAAAGACCGTCTTTGCGCGCTTCATGGCGACCTATGCCGGGTTCATCACCCATACGGACGAGCAGATCGGCCGGCTGGTGCAGCACCTGAAGGATACCGGCCGGTTCGACAACACCCTGATCGTGCTGGTGTCGGACAATGGCGCCGCCTCGGAGGCCGGACAGAAGGGCGCCTTTGAACGGATGTACCGGCCCAACACGCTGACGCCGGAACAGATGCTGGCGCGGCTGCCCGAACTCGGGACGGACCAGACCCAGAGCGAATACCAGCGGCCATGGGCCTATCTCGGCGCCACGCCCTTCGAACGGTACAAGCTCTGGCCACAGCTGGGCGGCGTGCGCACGCCCATGGTGGTCAGCTGGCCCCACACTATCGACGATGGTGGCCAGGTTCGCCGGCAATATGTGGACGCGGTGGACATCGCCCCGACCCTTGCCGATGCCGCCGGCACCACCTTCCCCGAGGCGGTGGATGGACGCGAGGAGATTCCCGTCGCGGGCCGGTCCATCCTGCCGACGATCGATGACGCCGCGGCGCCGGGTCGCGACGTCCAGTATTTCGAACTGCGCGGCAATCGCGCGATCACCCAAGGCAAGTGGCGCGCCCTGGCTATCCACCCGCGATATGGCGATTTCGCCGACGATGTGTGGGCGCTCTACGACATGGAGGCCGACCCGTCCGCACTCCACGATCTGGCGGCGCAGATGCCGGACAAGCTGGCCGAGTTGCAGGCGCTGTGGTGGGCCGAGGCGCGCAAATATTCCAACCCTCCGTTGGCCGAAGGGCCCGAGCCGTTCAATTCGCGCGAACTGTTCGACGGCAGCGGCGATCGCACGCCCAGCCAGCCACCCCGCTGACCATCGATGCAGAACAAGGAACGGCCATGATCAGACACGGCATCACTGCCCGCCTGCTGCAGGGCGCAGCCTGCCTTGCCGCGCTGGCGCTGCCGGGCGGCCCAGCGCTGGGGCAGGCCGCCGCGGCACCCGCCACGCAGCAGCAGTCACAGCAGCAGCGGCCCCGCAACATCATCTTCGTGCTGGTGGACGATCTGCGTTTCGATGGCATGGGCTTCCTGCAGCCGGGCCTGCTCCACACGCCCAATATCGACCGGATGGCGCAGGAAGGCACCTACTTCCCCAATGCCGTTGTCACCTCTTCGCTGTGCAGTCCCAGCCGGGCGACGATCCTGACCGGGATGACCGCGCGCAATCACGGCATCGTCGACAACAACAACTCTTCGGAAGAAGGGCTCACCTACTTTCCCCGGTATCTGCAACAGGCGGGATACCAGACCGGCTTTTTCGGCAAGTGGCATATGGGCAGCGAGACGGATGATCCGCGCCCCGGCTTCGACCGCTGGGTCAGCTTCAAGGGGCAGGGCAGCTACTGGCCTGCTCCCGCCGAAACTCCGCAAGCCTCGCCCAATCTCAACGTCGATGGCGAGCATGTGCCGCAGCGCGGTTACATCACCGACGAACTGACCGATTACGCGGTGGACTGGCTGAAGAACGGGCGCGAGCCCGGCAAGCCGTTCTTCCTCTATCTCAGCCACAAGGGCGTCCATTCCGACCCCCTGCCGCCGCCCCGCCATGCGCATCAGTACGACGATGCGCAGTTCGACCTGCCTGCCAGCGCAGCCAACACCGCCGAGAACAATGCAGGCAAGCCGGTCTGGGTTCAGAACCAGCGCAATTCGTGGCACGGCATCGATTTCTTCTACAACGCCGATGTGCCGATGACGGAGTACCTGAAGTACTATTACGCCACGCTGTCCGGCATCGATGACAGCCTGGGCCGGATCATGGACTATCTGCGCGCCGAGGGCCTGGAGCAGGACACGCTGGTCGTGTTCACCTCCGACAATGGCTACATGATCGGCGATCATGGCCTGATCGACAAGCGCAACGCCTACCAGGCGTCCGTTCGCGTGCCGCTGGTGGTGTGGGAGCCGGGCACCGTGCCCGCCGGACAGGTGAACGAGGGCCGCATCCGCAACCTCGATTTCGCGCCGACCTTCCTCGACCTTGCCGGGGTCGCCAGGCCCGCACAGTTCGAGGGCACCAGCGCCTGGCCGCTATGGGACGGGCAGATACCCGCATCCGAGTGGCAGCCGGGCGACTTCACCTATGAATATTACTGGGAATACAACTTCCCCATGACACCCACGACCTTCGCCATCGAGCGGGAAGGGGTGAAGTACATCCAGTATTATGGCGTGTGGGACCGGGACGAGCTGTACGATCTCGCCACCGATCCGGGGGAGATGCGCAATCTCGCCGACGATCCCGCCTGGGGCGCGAAGAAGCAGGAGCTGCGCGTCGCCTTGTATGACCAGCTGGCTGACACGGAAGGCCGGCATGTCATCCCTTACGGCGCGCGCCTGTCCACCGGGGCGGTGCGGCGCGACGTGAACGGCACGCGAGCGGCCGACTTCCCGGCCGAATGGTACATCCAGCCCAATCCCACCGATCGCTTCGACCAGATCGGCCCCGACACGCCGGCCAAGCGAGCGGCGCATGCGGCGGGTCGGCCGCTGACCTACACGCCGCCCTTGGCCGATGAACTGACCCGCCAGATAGAGGAACGCGGACAATGACGGCTACTCACCTGTCCCGCCGCATGTTGCTGGGTTCGGCCGCCGGGGCAGGCGCCATGGCGGCGTCGCGCGCCGGCGCGCAAGGCCGTGCGGAGCCGGAGCGGCCGAACATCCTGTGGCTGGTCAGCGAGGACAACAACCCCTTCATCGGCGCCTATGGCGATCCCCTGGCCCGCACGCCCACGATCGACGCGCTTGCGGCCGGAGGGCTGCTGTTCCGCAACGCCTTCTCCAACGCGCCGGTCTGTGCGCCATCCCGCTTCGGTATCCTGACCGGGGTCTATCCGGAAAGCTGCGCCCCGGCGAACCAGATGCGCGCCGAGGGGCACGTGCCGGAAGGGTTCCGGACCTATCCCGAACTGCTGCGCGCTGCCGGCTATTTCTGCACCAACAACGCCAAGACCGACTACAATTGCGACGTCGATCCGGAGGCGATCTGGGACGGGCAGGGGACGGATGCGCATTGGCGCGCGCGCCTGGACCCGTCGCAACCGTTCATGGCAGTGTTCAATTACGAGACCACCCACGAATCCCGCCTGTTCTCGCCAGCGGAGGGGCGCGTGACGCCCGACATGGTGACGATCCCGCCGTTCCTGCCGGACACGCCGGGAATGCGGCAGGATTTCGCCACCTATTACAACCTGATCGAGCGGATGGACGGGCAGCTTGCCGAGCGTCTGGCGGAACTGGCGGCGGACGGTCTGGCCGAGGACACCATCGTCTTCTACTATTCGGACAATGGCGGGGTGCTGCCCCGGTCGAAGCGATATTGCAATGATGACGGGCTGCGCTGCGCCCTGGTGGTGCATGTTCCGCCCAAATGGCAGCATCTGATGCCGGCCCGGCCCGGCAGCGAGATCGCCTCCCCCGTCACCTTTGTGGATCTGGCGCCCACCGTGCTGGCGATCGCCGGCGTGGCCCAGCCTGCGCAGATGACGGGCAAGCCGTTCCTGGCACCGAAGGCGGAGCCGCAACGCTACGCCTTTGCGATGCGCAACCGCATGGACGAGCGGATCGATTTCCAGCGCACCGTCACCGATGGACGCTGGCGCTATATCCGCAATTACATGCCGCATCGCCCGCTTGGCCAGCAGCAGGCCTTCGCCTGGATCGCCAAGGGGTACCAGGATTGGGAGCAGGCCTGGATCGACGGGCGGCTCGACGAGACGCAGGCCCGGTTCTTCCGGCCCAGATCGTTCGAGGAGCTGTACGACCTTCAGGCGGATCCGCACGAACTGACCAATCTCGCGACCGACCCAGCCCATCAGACTACCCGCCTCGCCCTCAGCGATGCGCTGGACGGGCACATGCTGGCGATCCACGACAATGGCTTCCTGCCGGAAGGGATGGCGGGCGAGGGGTGGCAGCCGAGCCGCGACCGGACGCTGTATCCGCTGGACCAGGTGATGGCGGTGGCAAGGATCGCGGCGCTGGGGCAGGTGGATGGCTTGCCGCAGCTCACGGCTGCGCTGCGCAGCCCGGTGGAGGTGATCCGTTACTGGGCGGCGATAGGCCTGCTGATCCTCGGCAGCAATGCGGCGCCGGCGCGGACGCAGATGCTGGAGGCGCTGACGGGCGATCCATCCGCTCACGTGCGCATCCAACTCGCCGAGGCCCTGGGGAAGATGGGCGAGGCGGAGGGCGCCGTGCCTGTGCTGGTGGCATTGGCCGATCCGGCGCAGCCATGGCAGATCCGCCTGCACGCCATCAACGCCCTGACCTTCCTCGGCAAGGCAGCCCTGCCGGCGCTGGATACCGCCCGCGCTGCAGAGGCATCGGACAATGAATATCTGAAAAGCGCCGGGAAATACCTCGTCCTTACCCTCACCGATCGCTACACGCCCCAGACCGAAATCTTCGACTGGCAGGGCATGCTGCGGCGGATGCGTGCGCGGCCGGCAGCGCAAGAGGGCTGATGATGGGCGATAGCGCCGGCATGATCCGGGTCCCGGGCGGCACCTTCACGATGGGCTCGGACCGGTTTTACCCGGAAGAGGCGCCGGTGCGCCGCGTCAAGGTCGATCCCTTCTGGATGGATGTGGCGCCTGTCACCAACCGCCAGTTCGCCGCGTTCGTCGCTGCGACGGGCCACGTCACGCAGGCCGAGATCGCGCCCGATCCGAAGGACTATCCCGGCATGCTGCCCGAGATGGCGCAGCCCGGATCGCTGGTCTTCCGCAAGCCGGGCGGGCCGGTCGACATGGGCGCGCCGGGCAATTGGTGGCGGTTCGAACTGGGCGCGTGCTGGAACCGCCCGCTCGGGCCGGACAGCGACGTCGATGCCCTCGACCTGTGGGACCATCCTGTGGTCCATGTCGCTTATGGGGATGCCGCCGCCTATGCCGCCTGGGCGGGCAAGGCTCTGCCGACCGAAGCGGAAAACGAATTTGCCGCGCGTGGTGGGCAGGAAGGCGCGGACTATGCCTGGGGCGACGAACTGGCGCCCGGCGGGGCGATGCTGGCCAATTACTGGCAGGGCCGCTTCCCCTTCGCCAATCAATGCCTGGACGGGTGGGAGCGCACCTCGCCAGTCGGCGCATTCCCCGCCAATGGCTACGGCCTGCACGACCTGATCGGCAATGTCTGGGAATGGACCGCCGACTGGTGGACCGACCGGCCGCAAGTGGCGGACAAGCCCAGGAAGAGCGCGTGCTGCACGGTTTCCAACCCGCGCGGCGGGCGGCTGAAGGACAGCCTCGACCCCGCCCAACCCGGCGTGCGCATCGGACGCAAGGTGCTGAAGGGCGGATCGCATCTGTGCGCCGCCAATTACTGCCAGCGCTATCGCCCGGCGGCCCGCCACCCGGAGATGATCGACACCTCCACCACCCATATCGGCTTCCGCTGCGTGATGCGGGACCAGGATACAGGAGCCACGCGGTGAACAGGCGACAGATGCTGGCGGCGGGCGCCGCCTCGATAGTGGCGGCTGGCGCCCCTCCGGGCCGTGCCGCGGGCATCCGCCCGCCCAATTTCATCGTCATCTACTGCGACGATCTGGGTTACGGCGATATCGGCCCGATGGGCGGTACCACGATCCCGACGCCGCAGCTGGACCGGATGGCGCGCGAAGGGCTGGTGCTGACCGACTTCTACGCCCCGGCCAATGTCTGCACTCCGTCGCGGGCGGGGCTGCTGACGGGCCGCTATCCGATCCGCACCGGCCTTTCTAACGTGCTGCTGGCCAACAGCACCGAGCGATTGCCCGCCAGCGAAGTCACGATCGCGCAGGCGCTGCGCCCCGCCTACACCTCCGCCCTGATCGGCAAATGGCATCTGGGTCACAGCGGCGCGAACTGGGATGCGACGCATTACGGCTTCGACCTGTTCTACGGCCTGCCGTTCAGTCACGACATTCCGGGTCTGAAGGTCTTCGAGTTCGACCGCACCGGCCAGACCGGCGAGTGGGAGCCAGACTTCCCCCAGCTGCAGCAGCAGTTCCATGCCCGCGCCGAACGCTTCATCGCGGACAATCACGACCGGCCGTTCTTCCTGGAACTGGCGCTCAGTGCGCCGCATCTGCCCAACTACCCTGCCGACCCGTTTGCCGGGCAGTCGCAGGCGGCAGGCGCCTATGGCGACACGGTCATGGAGATCGACGGCATAGTCGGCCGGCTGCTGGACCAGTTGCAGGCACTGGGGATAGACCAGGATACACTGGTGGTGTTCTCCTCCGACAACGGTCCGTGGTTCGAAGGGTCGAACGGCCCCCTGCGCAGCCGCAAGGGCGGTGCGGGTTATGATGGCGGCTACCGCGTGCCCTTCGTCGCTCGCTGGCCCGGCCGGGTGCCGGCCGGTGTGCGTTCGAACGCGATCGCCATGGGCATCGACCTGCTGCCGACCTTCTGCGCGCTCGCCGGCCTGCCGCAGCCTGCGGGCGTGGAACTGGACGGAATGGACATCTCCGCCGTGCTGACCCGTAATGGTGCCAGCCCGCACCAGGAGCTGGTGCTGTTCAATGGAGAGGACGTGGTCGGCATCCGGTCCCAGCAGTGGAAATACGTCAATGCTGACTACTATCACGGCATGCTGATGCTGCTGGAAGGCCGTGGCTACCCGCAGCTTTACGCGATGAACGACCCGACGGAGCAGTATAGCGTCGCCTCCGTTCACCCAGACGTGGCGCGGGCGATGCAGGCGCGGCTGGAGCAGGCGGCGGCCCGGTTTGCTCCGTTGCGCAAGGGCGAGCCGGGGCCGCTGCAGCGACAACGCGCCGCCCAGCCGGGCCGCCATGTGCCGCAGATCTGGCAAGATTGACGCTCTGCCCAGCGGCTTTCGCTCGGCGCATTCGCGATCGCGTGCCGTCAGGCGCGCCGCACCCCGGTGCCGATCAGCATGCTGCGCGCGAGCGCATGCGTCCGCGGCGCAACCGCGCGTGAGTGGGCAAGTGGTGCACCCGACAGGATTCGAACCTGTGACCCCTGCCTTCGGAGGGCAGTACTCTATCCAGCTGAGCTACGGGTGCGTGGTCCGGGCCTCTACAGCAGGCGGCGGGCGGTCAAACGCATTGTGGTGCGCTTGGACCCGCATCTCGCGGGGCTTGACGATGTTCCCGCTACGTTCCAACATGCAGCGATGAGAGATTCAGTGCTTCTTCCCGCAGGCGGCGGCGGGAATTTCGCGCGCCGGGCGCAGGCGGTATCGCGCGGCATCTGTCGCCTGTTCGCGCGCAACGACATCTGGGTCATCGGCGAGATGCCCTTGAGGAACGGACGCCGGGCCGATCTGATGGGCGTCGATGCCAAGGGGCAGATCGTGATCGTGGAGATCAAGACCGCGCGCGGCGACCTGCTGGGCGACGGCAAATGGCCGGACTACCTCGATTTCTGCGACCGGTTCTATTGGGGGCTGCCGCCCGAACTGGACCGGTCGCCGCTGGAAGGGGCTGATTTTCGCCCGGATTGCTGCGGCATCATCGTGGCCGACGCCTATGATGCGGAAATCGTGCGGCCGGCACCCAGCCACGCGCTCGCCGCCGCCCGGCGCCGGGTCGAAGTCGAACGCCTGGCCCGCGCCGCGCTGCGCCGGCAGGTGGTTGCGCTGGACCCCGATTGCGGCGCCTTCGGGCAGGGCTGAAGGCAGCCCTATCCCCTGTCCCCCGGTTCCCCGCTCTGCTAGGCGAGAGGGCATGCTGGTCGCCATCCTCCTGTCCACGCTGGCGATGATTGTCATCGTGGCGCTGCGCTACCTGGCGGTCAGCGGCGCGTTCGCGCTCGCAACCAGCAGGGTGCGGCCCGGGCTCTATGCCGGGCTGGGCCCGCAGATCCGGCGGGAAATCGGCTGGTCGCTGTTCGCCGCCGCGCTTTACGGATTGCCCGCCGGGATCGTCGCCTGGGGATGGCAGGAACATGGCTGGACGCGCATCTACAGCGACTGGGACGCGCTGCCGCTCTGGTGGCTGCCGGTGTCCCTGTTCGTGTACCTGTTCGTGCACGACACCTGGTTCTACTGGACCCATCGGCTGATGCACCGCCCCCGCTGGTTCAAGGTGATGCACGCGGTCCACCATGCCAGCCGTCCGCCCACGGCCTGGGCGGCGATGGCGTTCCACTGGACTGAATCGCTGACCGGGGCCATTGTCATCCCGTTGCTGGTGTTCCTGGTGCCAATCCATGTTGCGGTGCTGGCGCTGGTGCTGACCGTCATGACGGTGATGGGCGTCACCAATCATATGGGGTGGGAGATGTTCCCCCGGGCCCTTGTTCATTCCCGGTTGGGCGGCTGGATCATAACGGCCAGCCATCACCAGCGTCACCATGAAGAGTACAGATGCAATTACGGCCTCTATTTTCGCATCTGGGACCGGCTGTGCGGCACCGATCGCGGGCTGTCGCGGGGGTGGGGTCGCTGATCGCCGGCCTCGTGCTGTCCGGCGGCGCCCCGGCGCCTGTGACCGGCGGGGTGGAGGTGCGGATCGAGGTGACCGACCTGCGCAACGCCCAGGGCATGGTAATGGCCTGCATGACCCGCGACGAGGCGCGCTTCCCGCGCTGCCGCGGCGATGCCGCATCCTACCGCGTCAGCGTGCCGGCGCCGGCCGCGGGCGACAGCGTCACCATCGCCTTTTCCCATGTCGCTCCCGGGCGCTATGCAGTGGCGCTGCTGCATGACGAGAACGAGAATGGCGAGGCCGACCGCGCGGCGATGATCCCGCGCGAAGGCTACGGTTTTTCGCGCGATGCTCCGGTCCGCATGGGCCCACCCCATTTCGCCGCCGCCGCCTTTCCGGTGGGCAGCCAGCCGGTGCACCAGACCATCCGGATGCGGTACATGCTGTAAGCCGCCGCCCTGCGCCAGAGGCGCCGTCCGGGGGCGGCCGCCGGCTTTACCGATCCTTCACCCCCGCGGGCCGATAGGGGTGCCGCGCCCCTCCTTTTCTGCGGGCGCACGACAGGGGCAAGGGGCAGATGGATTACCGGCGGGCAGCCGCGATCGGAGACGAGGATGCGACGCTGGCCTGCGGTGCAATCACCGTGGGCCAAGGCGAGCGGCGCATGCAGGTGCGCGCTTACAATTATTGGATCGGGCTGCAGGGCGGCCGTCCGCTGCCGGCAATCCACGCGCTCGATTGCGCCGCCTTGCCGGGCTTCGGCCCCCATGCGGTGCTGCTGCGCTTCGCCCCTGCCGGCGCCAGCGCCGCAGATGATCCGGGCCCAACGATTGCCTGGCTCGGCAGCGCCATTGCCGAGGAATGCGGCGCCGCTCCCGGCACGCTGGTGCGCCTTGCCGATGCGCCTGCCGGATCGCTGCTGGCCCGCGTCGCCGGTCATCACCATGCCATAGCCAACAGCGGCGCGCCCGCCGGGTTCGAGGCGGAGTTCATCGGGCTGCGTGGGGCCACCATGCTGTATCGCGGCATCCTGCTGCCGTTTTCCGCCGATGGCACCACGCCCGATCACGTGCTTGCGGTCATCAACTGGAAGGAGTTGGCGGGCGAGCAGCTGGAGGCGCAGATCGCGCGCGAAATGCGGCAGGTCCTGGGGCAGGGCAGCGTGAGTCCAGCGGGCGCACCCACGCTGACGGATTGGGCCGATGGTCCCGCCGCCGATGTGGGGCCACCACCCGTGGATGCGGCGGACGCGCTGGTGCTGCTGCTGGTGCGCCGCGATCCCGCCGGGGGCGACCATCTGCTGGGCGAGATCCGCGACGATGCCACGCTGATCGGCGCGGCCGTTCAGCGAATCGGCTTGTAGCGCCTACCCTGCGTCATCCATGCCGGATTCGTTCGCCGGCTCTGCCATCTGCGTCGTGCCTGGCAGGCGGTCGGCCAGCGCGCCGATATGGCCGCCGCTGAGTTCCGCCATCGCCACGCCGTCCAGCATCAGCGGGCGCTCGGGCGTCAGGACCGCATCGGCCTGATGCGCGGGATCGAGCGACAGCCACTCGCGCACGGCGCCTTCCAGGCTGGTCACCTCGGCCACATCCTGCTGACCGCGCGGCACGTTTTCCAGCGCCGCGCTCATGCGCCAGTCGATCTGCGGAGAGGCGGCATCGCCCCAGCTTGCTTCGGCCATTTGCACTTCCTTCCGCCAGTTCCTGCCTGTCGAGCGCGGCGGCAGCGGCAAAGTTCCCCGCCGCGCGCCTTCAGGCTGGCGGGAGACAACCGCTAGAGCTTGGCCGTCAGTTCCGGCACCGCCTCGAAGATGTCCGCCACCAGGCCGATATCGGCGACCTGGAAGATCGGCGCGTCCGGGTCCTTGTTGATGGCGATGATGGTCTTGGAATCCTTCATGCCGGCAAGGTGCTGGATCGCGCCCGATATGCCCACCGCGATGTACAGTTGGGGCGCGACGATCTTGCCGGTCTGGCCCACCTGGTGCTCGTTGCCGACATAGCCTGCGTCCACCGCCGCGCGGCTGGCGCCGATCGCCGCGTGCAGCTTGTCTGCCAGCGGGGAGATGATCGCCTCGAAGGTTTCCGCATCCTTCAGCGCGCGGCCACCCGATACGACCACGCCGGCGCTGGTCAGTTCGGGCCGGTCGCTGGCATTGTCCTCGCATCCCACAAAGCTGGAAAGGCCCAGGTCACCCGCCCCGCCGACCGCCTCGACGCCCGCCGATCCGCCGCTGACGGCGGCCTTGGCGAAGGCGGTGCCGCGCACGGTAAGGATCAGCTTGGGATCGCTGCTCTGGACCGTGGCGATGGCGTTGCCGGCATAGATCGGACGGGTGAATACGGGCCTTCCGCTTTCGGCGCCCTCGATGCTCAGCACGTCGGAGACCTGCATCACGTCCAGCAGCGCAGCGACGCGGGGGGCGACGTTCTTGCCGTTGGAGGTGGCGTTGCACAGCAGCGCATCATGCTCGCCCATCAAGGGTACGATCAGCGCCGCGACGTTTTCCGCCAGCATCTGGCCATAGGCAGGATGATCCGCCAGCAGCACCCTGGCCACGCCTTCAACCTGCGCGGCCGCTTGGGCAGCCTGGCTCGCCTCGTTCCCCTCCCCGGCGACCAGCACGGTCACCTCGCCGAGCTGGGCGGCGGCGGTGATGGTGGACAGCGTCGCGTCCTTCAGCGTGCCCTGTCCATGTTCGGCAAGAACCAGCGCCTTCATGCGACCACTCCCATGTCCTTGATCCTGGCGACCAGTTCGTCGACCGACCCGACCAGCACGCCGGCCGCGCGCGCCGCCGGCTCGGTGACCTTCAGCATGGTGAGCCGCGGCGCGACGTCCACGCCGTAATCGGCCGGGGTGGTCGCTTCGATCGGCTTCTTCTTGGCCTTCATGATGTTCGGCAGGCTGGCGTAGCGCGGCTCGTTTAGGCGCAGGTCAGCTGTGATGATGGCGGGCAGTTGCAGCCGCACCGTCTCCGCCCCGCCATCGACCTCGCGCGTCACGGCGACATGGTCACCCTCAACCGCCACCTTGCTGGCGAAGGTGCCTTGCGGCCGGCCGGTCAGGGCGGCGAGCATCTGCCCGGTCTGGTTGGCATCATCGTCGATCGCCTGCTTGCCCAGGATCGCCAGACCGGGCTGTTCCGCATCGAACACCGCCTTCAGGATCTTGGCGACGGCCAGCGGCTCCACCGCCTCGTCCGTCTGCACGTGGATCGCGCGGTCGGCGCCCATCGCCAGCGCGCTGCGCAGCGTGTCCACCGCCTTGGCTGGACCGATGGAGACGACCACCACCTCGTCTGCCTGGCCCGCTTCCTTGATCCGCAACGCCTCTTCCACCGCGATCTCGTCGAACGGGTTCATGCTCATCTTGACGTTGGCCAGATCGACGCCGCTGCCATCGGGTTTCACCCGCGGGCGGACATTGTAGTCGATGACCCGCTTGACCGGGACCATGATCTTCATGCGGGGCGTCCTTTCCGTAGACTTTCCTGGCGGGCCGCTTTCGTGAAAGCGCCGCCTTCGCGTTCGGGGCGGCGCCCGTCAAGGCTGGCCGACGTGGAATGCCTGTGGCGTGCTTTAGTTCTCCTTCCCCGGTACGGCATTCGGTTCGCGCCGCGGGGGGCAGCCCGTTTCGACCGAGCCATCCGGAGAGAGACCTGGCGAGGCGCCCGCGCCCGAACGCAAAAAGGGGCGCCGGTGAGGGCGCCCCTTCGTGAATGCGGGTGAGGAGGAGGCCTCAGGCCGCTTTCTTCACCTCCGCCACGATCTTCTTGGCGGCGTCGCCCAGATCGTCGGCAGCCACGATCGGCAGGCCCGAATTGGCCAGGATGTCCTTGCCCAGCTGCACGTTGGTGCCTTCCAGGCGGACCACCAGCGGCACGGACAGGTTCACTTCCTTGGCCGCCGCCACGATGCCCGCGGCGATGATGTCGCACTTCATGATGCCGCCGAAGATGTTGACCAGAATGCCTTCGACGGCCGGATCGGCCAGGATGATCTTGAAGGCCGCGGTCACCTTCTCCTTGTTGGCGCCGCCGCCGACATCGAGGAAGTTGGCCGGGAAGGCGCCATTCAGCTTGATGATGTCCATCGTCGCCATGGCGAGGCCGGCACCATTGACCATGCAGCCGATATTGCCGTCCAGCTTGATATAGGCGAGGTCGTACTTCGATGCCTCGACCTCCATCGGGTCCTCCTCCGTCTCGTCACGCAGCGCGACGACGTCGGGGTGGCGATAGAGGGCGTTGGAATCGAAGCTCATCTTGGTGTCGAGCACCAGCAGCTGGCCATCCGTGGTCTCGACCAGCGGATTGATCTCCAGCATGTCGCAGTCCAGCGAAGTGAACGCGTCATACAGCTGCTTCGCCAGCTTCTGTGCAGCCTTGGCGAGGCCGCCTTCCAGCTTCAGCGCAAAGGCGATCGCGCGGCCGTGATGCGGCTGGAAGCCGCTCGCCGGGTCGATCGTGACGGTGTGGATCTTCTCCGGCGTGTCATGCGCCACCGTCTCGATATCCATGCCGCCTTCGGTGGAAACCACCATGGCGACGCGGCCGCTGGCGCGATCGACCAGCATGGACAGATAATATTCCTTGGCGATGTCGACGCCATCGGTGACGTAGAGGCGGTTGACCTGCTTGCCGGCATCGCCGGTCTGCACGGTCACCAGCGTGTTGCCCAGCATGTCGCGCGCGTCGTTCTCGACATCGTCCAGGCTCTTGGCCAGGCGCACGCCGCCCTTGGCCTCGGCACCCAGTTCCTTGAACTTGCCCTTGCCACGGCCACCGGCATGGATCTGCGCCTTCACGACGTAAAGCGGGCCCGGCAGGCCCCTGGCCGCCTCCACCGCTTCCTCGACGCTCAGCGCCGGCGTGCCCTTGGGAATGCCGATGCCGAATTTGGAGAGGAGTTCCTTGGCCTGGTATTCGTGGAGGTTCATGGGCGACTGGCCTTCTCTTGCGAACGGGGGAGAGCGGATTTGCGCCTGCGCATAAGCATGCCGGGCGCGGCTTGCAAACCTTTCCCTGCCGCTGCACAGCGCAGGGCGGAGCCATGATCGACCGCAGCCGCCTCGAAGCCATCTGCCGCCAGGCCGGCGCGATGGCGCTGGCCCGATGGCCCGGCGGCGGGCACGCGTTGCGCTATTGGGACAAAGTGCCGAACAGCCCGGTCAGCGAGGCCGACCTGATGGTGGACGCCTTCCTGAAGCGCGAACTGGGTGCGCTGCTGCCGGCGGCCGGCTGGTTGAGCGAGGAGACCACCGACGATCCCGCCCGCCTGGCCCACGACCTTGCGTGGCTGGTCGATCCGATCGACGGCACGCGCGATTTCATCCGTGGGCGGCCCGGCTGGGCGGTGTCCGTGGCGCTGGTCAGCAGCGGCCGGCCGCTGATGGGGGTGCTGGTGGCGCCCGCGCGCGACGAGATATGGAGCGCCACGGCCGGTGCCGGGGCGGTGCTGAACGGCCGCGCGCTTGCGGCGAGCTGCCGGGCCAGTCTGCCGGGTGCTCGGGTGCCGGCGGACACCCTGTCGAAGGAAGATCGCGACCTGACGCTGGTGGAGAGGCCCAATTCCATCGCGCTCAGGATCGCGATGGTGGCCGACAACCGGGCAGACCTGCTGGCGACGCTGCGCTGGGGCTACGAATGGGACGTTGCCGCCGCTGCATTGATCGCGCGAGAGGCAGGGGCTGCGGTGAGCGACGCCTTCGGCCGCACGCTTGCCTTCAACAAGCGCGACCCGCGCGCCTTTGGGGTGCTCGCCTGCGCACCGGCGATCCACGATGCGGCGGTGGAGCGGCTGGCCGGGCGCGCGCGCGCGGCGGTGGCGACGGGGTAGAGCACGCCGGAAAAGGGCATGCCCGACCGGCCATGAAGAAAGGGTCCGGGGCGCGCAGCTCCGGACCCTTGCCTCTGTATCGGGATCAGAGCGTCAGTTGCGTGCGTCCTGTACTTCCTGCTGGGTGATCGGGGTGATGCGGATTTCCACCCGGCGGTTCTGGGCGCGACCCTCCGGCGTCGAATTGTCGGCGACCGGGTACTGCTCGCCATAGCCGACCGTTTCCAGCCGGGCGCGCGAGACGCCGCGGCTGACCATGTAATTGGCGACCGACTCGGCCCGCCGGCGCGACAGGTCGAGGTTGTAGCTGTCGCTGCCGGTCGAATCGGTGTGGCCCATCACGTCGACCAGGCTGTTGGGATAGGTGATCATGCTCTGTGCCACGGAATCGAGCGCGGAGCGGAAGGCCGGGCTCACATCCGTGCTGTCGACCGCGAAGGTCACATCGGGCAGGTTCACCAGGATGCCGGTGCCGTCAGGCGTTTCCGACACGTCCACGCCGGTGCCCGCCGTCGCCTCGTCCAGCTCGCGGATCTGCTGGTCCATCTGGTTGCCGATTACCGCGCCGCCGACACCGCCGATGCCTGCACCCAGGATGCGCGCGGTCTTGCCGCCGATCAGCCCGCCCAGCAGATAGCCCAGGCCTGCACCACCGACGCCGCCGATCGCCGCGCGGCTGATGGAGCGCTGGCCGGTGTTGGGATCGGTCACGCAGGCCGACAGGCCGAGCAGCGAGAGAGCCGCGACACTGGCGGTGGCCATGCGGCCGATGCGCTTCATGCGATGCGTGCCGGGCTGCTGGTTCGTCGTGTTCATCACAATCGCATCCTTGCTGTTGTCTTGTGCGAAGCGAATGCTCCGGCGCAGGCGGTGCCATGGCGCGCCCTGCGATCGCCTTAACGAACATGAATACGCCACGTTCCGGATCGGTGCCCCAACAGACCCTATCGACTCGCGCGTCCGATCTGCTAGCGCTGCCCACGAGATGTCACCTTTTCCCTGGTTCGACCTCGCCATCCTGATTGCGCTGATCCTGTTGAACGGGGTCTTCGCAATGTCGGAACTGGCCATTGTCTCCGCCCGCACCGCCCAGTTGCGCATGGCCGCCGATCGCGGCAGCCGCGGGGCGCAGACCGCGATGGAGCTGGCCGCCGATCCCGGCAAGTTCCTGTCCACCGTGCAGATCGGCATCACCCTGATCGGCATCGTCTCGGGCGCCTATTCGGGCGCCACGCTGGGCGGCCCGGTCGGTGAACGGCTTGGCGCGCTGCTGGGGCTGGATGCCGAAACCGCAGAAACCGCCGGGTTCGTCGTCGTGATTGCGATCACCACATATCTGAGCCTGATCGTCGGCGAACTGGTGCCCAAGCAGCTGGCGCTGCGTGCGGGGGTACCCGTGGCGCTGCTGATGGCACGGCCGATGGCGCTGCTGGCGAAGGTCGCTGCGCCGTTCGTGTGGCTGCTCGACACCTCCTCCTCCGTCCTGCTGCGGCTGCTCGGCATGCGCTCTCACGGCGAATCGGCGCTGACGGCCGAGGAGCTGCAGATGATCTTCAAGGACGCGACCCATCTGGGCGTGATCGGGGAGCAGGAGCGGACCGTCCTGTCCAGCGTGATGCGGTTGAACGAGCGGCCGGTGCGCGAGGTGATGACGCCCCGTACCGAGCTCGACTGGATCGACCTGGGTGCAGATGAGCTGGCGATCCGCGCCGCGATCGAGGCGACACCCCATTCGCTGCTGCCGGTGGCCGACGGTTCGCCAGACAAGGTGTGCGGCGTCATCAAGGTGCGCGAGGTGCTGGCGCTGCTGCTGGCGGGCGAGCCCGTGCGGCTGGAGCAGGTGATGCGCAAGGCCCAGGTGGTGCCCGACCAGCTCGACGCGATGGATGCGCTGGGCGTGCTGCAATCGAGCGGCACCGGGCTGGTGCTGGTGCATGACGAATATGGCCATCTGGAAGGCATCGTGACCCCCGCCGACCTGTTGAGTGCGATGGCCGGCGGCTTTGCCAGCCATCAGGACGAGGGCGACTCGCCGCTGCTGACCGAACGGGCGGACGGCTCGCTGCTGGTGGCCGGGTCGATGTCGGCCGACGCCATGGCCGAACGGCTGGATATCGACCTGCCGGAAGATCGCGAATTCGGCACTGTCGCCGGCTACATGCTGTGGGTGTTGAAGCACCTGCCGCAGGAAGGCGAAAGCTTCGAGGACCAGGGCTGGCGGTTCGAGGTGGTCGACATGGACGGTCGCCGGATCGACAAGCTGCTCGTCGCCCGCGTCACGGTCGGCGCCGCGAGCGACTGAACCGGCTCAGGCCCCGGCCAGGCTCATCGCTCGACAGGATCGGGATGGGCCTGGCTTCACACCAAGCGCGTCAAATAGGGAACGTCAGTCCGCGGCCGCAGGCGCCGTCGGCGCGTCGGGGATCGCGGCGCTGGCGTCCTGCCCGTCGCCTTCGGGCGCCGCGATGATCGCCTGGGTCGTGGTGCCCTTGTCCACCGTGAAGGTGCCGGTGTCGCCGGCGGAGGAGCGGATGCCCGGATCGGCCGTGCCGGCCGACTGCAATGCGCTGCTTTCCACCGCGCTGCGCTGTGCGGGGCCGCCGAACAGGGCGCTCAGCGCCTGTTCGCTGGCGGTGCCTTCCGCCGGGCGCGGTGCGCCGGGGGCGGGGGGGACCAGGGCGAAGTCGGGCGGCACCACCAGCGGTGCCTGGCGCTGCACGGCGAATTCGTCCGGCCGTTCACGGTCGAGCAGGCCACCGCCGCCGCCGCATGCGCTGAGTGCGCTCCCGGCAAGCAGCAGGACGGGAAGGGTCAGGCCAGGAAAGAAGGGGACGGCGCGCATCAGGAAATCTCCGCGGGGGTCTCCGCTCGCCCGTCGCTCTGCTGGGGCTTGCGTGTCTCGCGCATGAACAGCGCGCGGACCAGGATGGTGAGGACGCCGACGGTAATGGCCGCATCGGCGAGGTTGAAGATCAGGAACGGACGCCACTCGCCCAGGTGGAAATCGGCGAAATCGACGACATAGCCATACAGGAAACGGTCGCGGATATTACCCAGCGCGCCGCCCAGCACCAGCGCAAGCGCCGCGATGTCGCCCAGCAGCCGCTCGCGCAACATCCACACCACCACCACGGCTGCGATCATCCCGGTCACGCCCAGCAGCATCCACCGCCCTTCCGCCGATTGCGCGCTGAACAGGCCGAGGGAGATGCCCGTATTCTCTGCCCAGGTCAGGTCGAAGAAGGGCAGCAGGTCGATATGACCCACTTCGCTCAGGCGCAGCGGGCCGATCATCAGCCCCTTGGTGAACTGGTCCGCCAGGAAGACCAGCGCGGCCAGCGCCAGGCCCAAAACGCGGTTGGTGGCGGGCTTGCTCACCGCGCGCCCTCCACCTGCGGCACGACGTCGGCGCAGCGGTCGCACAGTGCGCCGTCCTCCGGCACCTCCGGCAGCAGGCGCCAGCAGCGGCCGCATTTGTCATCGGCGGACTTGGCGACAGTGATGCTGTCGCCCTCGTGCCGGGTAACGGCGCCGGTGATGAACAGTTCTGCCAGCATCGGATTGTCGACTCCGGCGGGCACGGTCGCGGCGGGCAGGGCGACCTCAGCCTCCAGGCTGGAGCGCACGATCTTGTCCCGCCGCAACGGCTCGATCGCCTCCAGCACAGCGATGCGCAGGGTGCGCAGGGCAGCCCAGCGATCATCGTCAGCCGCGATCGCCGGCACTTGGGGCCATTCCAGCAGGTGGACGCTGCCACCGTCCGGATAGCGCGTGCCCCAGGCCTCCTCGGCCGTGAACACCAGCACCGGGGCGGCATAGCGGACCAGCGCGTGGAACAGCGTGTCCAGCACCGTGCGATAGGCGCGACGGCGGATATCGCCGGGCGCATCGCAATAGAGGCTGTCCTTGCGGATGTCGAAATAGAAGGCGGAGAGTTCCTCGTTGCAGAACTCCGCCAGCGAGCGGACGTAGCTGTTGAAGTCGAACGCATCGACGCTGGCCCGCATCTCGCCATCGAGGCGGTGCAGCAGCGCCAGCATGTAGCGCTCCAGCTCCGGCATCTGGTCAACCGGCAACGCTTCCGCATCGGTGTAACCGTCCAGCGCGCCGAGCAGGTAGCGCAAGGTGTTGCGCAGCTTGCGGTACTGGTCGGCGACGCCCTTCAGGATCTCGTCGCCGATGCGGTGATCCTCGGTGTAGTCGACGCTCAATGCCCACAGGCGGATGATGTCGGCGCCATAATCGCGCATCAGGTCCAGCGGGCTGATCGTGTTGCCCTTGGACTTGGACATCTTCTCGCCCTTGCCGTCCATGGTGAACCCGTGGGTCAGGACGGCGTTGTAGGGCGCGCGGCCGCGGGTGGCGCAGCTTTCCAGCAGGGAGGACTGGAACCAGCCGCGATGCTGGTCCGATCCTTCCAGATACAAATCCGCCGGCCATTGCAGCGCCGGCCAACGCCCGCTGGCGAGGACGAAGGCGTGGGTCGAGCCGGAATCGAACCAGACATCGAGAATATCGGTGATCTTCTCGTAATCGGCCGGATCGTACTCGCTGCCCAGCAGATCGGCGTCGGGCGTGTCGTACCAGGCGTCGACGCCGCGCTCGCGCACGGCATCGACGATGCGGCGGTTGACGATTGGGTCGGCCAGGTACTCGCCCGTGCCGCGATGCAGGAACAGGGTGATCGGCACGCCCCAGGCGCGCTGGCGGCTGAGCACCCAGTCGGGCCGCCCCTCCACCATCGATCCGATGCGGTTGCGACCCTTTTCCGGCACCCAGCGCGTGTCGGCGATGGCCTGCACCGCAGTCTGGCGCAGGGTCGTTTGGGGACGCGCACTGGTGCCGAGCGCCACCGCCCCGCCGACGGCATCGAGCGGCGCGACGCCATAGTCGAACGGCTGCATCGGCCGGTCCATCGGCACGAACCATTGCGGCGTGCAGCGGTAGATGACCTTGGCCTTGGACCGCCAGCTATGCGGGTACGAATGTCGGTAGTCCGCGCTCGCCGCCAGCAGCGCGCCGGTTTCGCGCAGGTCGGAGCAGATCGGCCCGTCCGGCGCGTTGAACTTGGGATTGATAACCGAGCCTTGCCCGCCCAGCCAGCCCCAGTCCGCGCGGTAGCGGCCATCGGCCTCCACCACGAATTTCGGGGTGATGCCGTATTCGCGGCACAGCTCGAAATCGTCCTCGCCATGGTCGGGCGCCATGTGGACGAGGCCGGTGCCGCTGTCGGTGGTGACGAAGGTGCCGGGCAGCATCGGGCGCAGGTCGGCGAAGAAGCCGCCGAGCGCGTGCATCGGGTGGCGTACCATGGTGCCGGCGAGGTCGGCACCCTTACCAGACCACCGTTCGTTGATGGAGGCAAATCCCATCCGTTTTTTTGCTGCCTCGATAAGAGGTCGAGCAATTAACAGCGACTTACCCGAATTAGCGTCCGAGTTGTCCCAAGACTGTTCGGACAGTTCCCGATCGTAGGACGGTGTAAACCAGACATACTCAACCTCCCGCCCGTAAGCCAAAGCCTGGTTCACCGGGATCGTCCATGGCGTGGTGGTCCAGATCACCGCATGGGCGCCGACCAGCTCCGCCACCGGCGATTCCACGATCTCGAACGCCACGTCGATCTGGGTGGAGGTGATGTCCTCGTATTCCACCTCGGCCTCGGCCAGCGCCGTTTTCTCCACCGGGCTCCACATCACCGGCTTGGCGCCGCGATAGAGCTGGCCGCTTTCGGCGAACTTCAGCAGCTCGCGCACGATGGTGGCTTCCGCCTGGTAGTCCATCGTCAGGTAGGGGTGGTCCCAGTCGCCCATGCCGCCCAGGCGCTTGAGCTGCTCGCGCTGCACGTCCACCCAGTTGGCGGCATAGGCGCGGCATTCGGCGCGGAACTCGGCCGCGGGGACCTCGTCCTTGTTCAGTTTCTTCTTGCGGTACTGTTCCTCCACCTTCCATTCGATCGGCAGGCCGTGGCAGTCCCAGCCGGGCACGTAGGGCGCATCCTTGCCCAGCAGCGTCTGGGTGCGGATCACCATGTCCTTCAGCACATGGTTCAGCGCATGGCCGATATGCATGTCGCCATTGGCGTAAGGCGGGCCGTCGTGAAGGATGAACTTCTCGGCGCCGGCGCGCGCGGCGCGCAGCTGGCCGTGCAGGTCGGCCGCCTGCCAGCGGGCCAAAATCTCCGGTTCCTTCTGCGGCAGGCCGGCCTTCATGGGAAAGCCGGTCTTGGGCAGGAAGACGGTGTCTCGGTAGTCGCGCTGTTCGCTCATCAGGCGGGCGCCTTAGCCTTCGCGCGCGCCGACTGCAATTTCGCCGTGCATCGGTGCGAAGTTGACACTTGTGACACAGGGGTCAGCGCTGGCCGCTGCGGCACTGAAGTTGACACGTTGACACCCTGGCTGCGAGTGCGTGGCCGAAGTTGACACAGGTGACACTGTCCTAAGGCACCACGTCCGCCAGCAGCTCCCGCGCCCGGTCGCAGTCGCGGCCCATCTGCTCGATCAAGGCATCC
>Ga0210040_10002833_pt1 | contig 24033 bp, 14 predicted proteins | sample CryGeyCG12114_NA_FD_185462 | JGI IMG/M metagenome (GOLD analysis project Ga0210040, IMG submission 185462) | Groundwater microbial communities from aquifer - Crystal Geyser CG19_WC_8/21/14_NA (SPAdes) (version 2) | ecosystem: Environmental > Aquatic > Deep subsurface > Groundwater | place: USA... | reverse complement strand
TCAGCACGACGGTGGCCATACCGATGCTCCTAATTTTAAGTATTTTATTCCTTGGGCAAATAGATTAATCAAACAAACACCATCTGCAACAACCCGGTAATTGCTTCAGCCTAAAATTTTAAGGAATATTTTTTGTTTATTTTTCCTTCACACTTTTTATTGTAACGGTAGCTCCTTCTAATCCCCCGGACGATGCTTTTAATTTGATGGTTCCAGCTTGACCGGGCTTTGCCCGAACAATTACCAGGCAGAGGCCATTAAAAGCCTCCCGTTCGGAAGAGGCAAACGACATCATGTTTGCAGCATCACCGTTGTCGGTTGCTACAATTTCACCCGGTCCTTCAATGGTAAATTGCAGGGCATTTTTCGCATTCGGTACAATTATATTGTTCTTATCAGTAATCTGCACGGTAATAAACGATAAATTCTTTCCATCTGCTGCCAGTACGGCACGATCTGGCGAAAGAGCTAGCTTCCGAGCTTCATCGGTAGTTTTAATACGCTCCTCCGCCCATTTCTTCCCTTTTTTATAGGCCACTACTCTCAGTTCGCCAGGCGTGTAGGTTACATTGTCCCAGCGCAAACGATATTCGTAGGTGCCCTTTTTCTTGCGGCCTAGCGACTTGCCGTTCAGGAACAACTCTGCTTCGTCGCCAGAAGTAAATACATGCACCGGGGTAACCTGACCAACCCGATCGGGCCAGTTCCAGTGCGGCAGAATATGCGCCATAGGCAGTTCCGGCCGCCAGTGTGCCTGATATAAATAATAACGGTCTTTTTTAAATCCGGCCAAATCAATAATACCGGAGTAGGAACTACGGGACATATAGTAAGGAGTAGGTTCGCCGAGATAGTCCCAGCCTGTCCAAGCAAATCCTCCGGCTACGTACGGATGCTTCTCCAGGGAAGCAAACACCTTATCTGCCGAGGAGCCAAAGGCAACCGAATAAAGTTCATAGGCACTCACTTGTTGTGTTTTCGGATTACCACCCATACTATCGCTTACCGGCGCACTGTTTCCGTTAAAAACCGGAAACAGGTATTCACCCCGACTGCTTACAGCCGAAGCATTCTCGCTGCTCAGGATTACTTTCTGGGAAAACTTTTGGTGAAAGGCTGGAAATTGCGGGGGTGTCATAATGCCTTTTAGTACTTTATAGGCTCCCTCGTAACGAATGCCTTCGCCCTGGTAATTCAAACTGATAACGTCTACCACGTCTGGCAGAGGCATGTTCGGTTTAGCATAGTTCATGGCCACCGTTGTCGGGCGGCTTGCATCTTCATCTTTGGTGATCGCGTACAGCCGTTTTGCCACGGCAGCGCCTTTCTCATCAGTATATTGCTCACCAACCTCATTGCCGAAGCTCCACAGAATCACAGAAGGGTGATTCCGGTCCCGGCGAACCATGGCACGTAGGTCCTGCTCATGCCAGTCCGGAAAAATAAGATGAAAATCTAACGGTGTCTTTTTTAACTCCCAGGAATCAAATACCTCATCTATCACCAGAAAGCCCATCCGGTCAGTTAAATCAAGTAATTCAGGAGCAGGCGGATTGTGCGACATCCGAATGGCATTACAACCCATTTCAAATAGGATTTGTAACTGCCGTTCCGCCGCCCGTTCGTTGAAGGCTGCCCCCAAGGCACCTAAATCATGATGCTGGTTAACACCTTTAAGGTAAATGCGTTCGCCGTTAACAAAAATTCCCTTGTCTGCATCAAACTGCACCTCTCGTATTCCAAAAGCTGTTTCATAAGTATCTACCACTTTGCCCGAAGCAGAAACCGAGGTAACAGCAACATAGCAATTAGGTGTTTGCGTTGGCGGCGGCCCCCATAGCTTAGGACTTGCAATAGTAACCGTGCCGGAAACTGTATTGCTGGATTGTGTACCTATCGTAGCTGTCTTAGCATTCATCTTGGCAACCGGCCGTCCTGTTTTTAATCCCTTTGCATTAAGGAAATAGATTTCCGTAGACACCTCAAAGTTTCCGCTGGTATTGGTATTGTTGTCCACCGTAACTTTTAGGTCAATAATAGCTGAAGCTTTGGAAACTTGGCGCGTCGTAATAAAAGTACCCCATTGGCCTACGTGTACTGGATTTACCTTGGTCAGCCAGACATTGCGGTAAATGCCACCTCCGGGATACCAGCGCGAGGAACTGGGCGGATTATCTAAGCGAATGGCTATTTGATTATTGCCTCCTGGGGTAATAAAAGGTGTCAGGTCAACGCGCCAGGAAGTGTATCCGTTTGGCCAGCCACCTACCAATTTGCCGTTTAGCCAGACCATAGCATAGGACATTGCGCCATCCACCTCCAAAAATATAGATTTACCCGCATCAACAGCCGGGATGTCTAGCTTTTTCCGGTACCAAGCCACCCCATGAACTGGCAGGCGGCCCATGCCCCCGCCAATGACCGCATTGGCTTCTTTATAAAATGGGCCTTTAATAGCCCAATCATGGGGCAGATTTACGCTTTCCCAGGAGCCATCATTAAAATTCGATTGAACAAAAGTAAAATTACTTCCAGGATTGCCTGTCGGACGCACGTGGCGCTTAGCCGGGTCCTTCATGAAATCGTTGCCGGTTGGTAAAATATACGGTTTCAGAACTGTTTTTTTAGCGGCAACGGCTACTGCCTCCGTTGGCCGCGCATCAGCCGGCCGGGCATCATTATTCTCGGTAACTTCCGGCCGCAAATCGTAGATAAGGCTATCCGCATCCGCTATCGAATTATATCTGTAAAATTTCCAGCCTTCGTTGATTAATATGCGCTCCCGGTTTATAGTTCTTGCACCTTTTTTATTTGCAGTTCTGCCCTGAGCTTGCACATAAACCTGACAAGACAGAAAAAAGATGCTACACAACGCTACAGTGATGGCTAAGGGCAGCCTGTTCGATATTTTAAATTTCATCTAAATCTTTTATTATTTTATTCCCGGCTACGGTAATTTAAATTATTTTCCAATAATAATTCAACCTAATTAATAAGTCATTACTATAGTAGCAACAGTTTTAGCCTCCAGATCAACCACTACGGTCTTATCCGTGGGTTCCAGCTCTTTTCTGGCAATATTTGCGCTTAACAAGGTAGTGTAAGCTACTCCTGAGGTAATATTGGAAGGAAGGGCAAGATTTAATCCCTTAAACGGGTGCATTACCTGAATTTATAATTACCGCTACAATTTTGTTATCGCCTTTATAGGTGATAATTTTTACTCCTGATGGAATATTATTGGCCTGAACAGCAATTCTAAAATAACCCGGTCTTACAAATAATTGCGGCAACATAACAGTTAAGCCGTTATGCTGCCGCGATTGCGAAATACAAATCAGATAAAAGTAACAACCTTAACTTCTAGGGGTGCTTTCATCTAGCTTTTACAGCCGTTGTAGTCTCGTATACCGAGTCGTTGCCTTGGTAAGCAAACCAATCGAATATTGCTTTCCCGTTGGAGGGCTTGCCTTGTGAAGAGGCATACATGCCAAGGGTTACGCCAACAAAACTACCTGCGGTGCGTGTGCTCAAAAAGGTGCCATCTACATTGTTCTGTAGCAGCTTCCAGTCCCGGTCTTTAGAGCCATAATAAAAGGCATATTTACCCGCATTGAAACCTACTTTCAGGTAAAGTGGCTTTTTCATGTCTTTCTTTTTTAAGGGAGCTTCGGCCAGTACCGTCGTTTCCGGGCTGCCCGTAACCGTAGCATTTTCTGATTTCCGCAACTGCACTACTGCTTTGCCGTTGGCGATTGTCTTACCCAGGGCATAATAATGAGTTTCATCCTGGAGCGCAACAATGCCAGCAAACTCATCGGCAGTGGCTGGTTTAAAATCCATTTTTGCACTGGCACTGCCGTTTATATGCTGCTGCCGCCGGGCAATAAACGAGGGGTTGGCTGTACCGGATATTGTTTCCGGCCTTACCTCTAGTGTCAGGCTGCCGGCGGGTTTGCTCAAGCTGTACCAATCAGAACGGGGCGTACGGAGCATCATCCAGTATAAGGGCAGTTTACTATCTTTAAATTCTTCTTTATAGGTAAAGTTGCCATTCAGCGGAAGCTTTGGCGTTGGTCTGGCCGGCAAGTTAGGCTGCGGATACGAATACTGCACCTCTTTGAAATCCGGATTTATAATGGGCCAGCCATCTTTCCAAGTTACGGGAGCCAGGAAAGTTTCCCGACCAATATTATAGTGGTCTTCTGTATCGTAAGGGCGAGTAGCCAGAAATACCGCCCACCACTCGCCGTTCTGCGTTTGTACCAGGTCGGCATGGCCGGTAGCCGAAATTGGGTTCTTCCGGTTGGAAGGCAAATGACGTTGCGTCAGGATAGGGTTGCCGGGATTTGGCGCGTAATCGGCGTTCACTTTTCTGCTTCTGAGTATTACTTCCGAGTGGTTTACACTGGTACCGCCCTCGGCCGCCATCAGGTAGTAATAGCCGTCTTTTTTGTAGATGTGCGGGCCTTCAATCCAGACCGGCTTTTTTGAGAGATCTACGCCGCCGTTCACCAAAATAGTCGGAGGACTGGTGGTTTTCAGATTTTTGTAGTCAAATTCCTGCAGGCGAATGGTACGATGCCCACTGTAGAGCGGCTTGTTATCCGGCGCGTCGCTGTTGTAAATGATATAGGCTTTTCCGTCGTCATCAAAAAACAACGAAGGGTCGATACCATGAACATCCCGCAACCAAACCGGATTAGACCACGGACCGGCCGGATTAGTGGCGGTTACCACAAAGTTTCCGCCTGTGTCTATCAGAGTGGTTACCATGTAATATATCCCATTATGGTAAGAAAGCGTAGGCGCAAAAATGCCGCGCGTTACACGGTGCTTATCCAGGTTTAACTGCTCCGTCCGGTTCAGAATATTGCCAATCTGGTTCCATTTAACCAAATCCTTACTATGGAAGATGGGGACTCCCGGATAATAGGAAAAGGAGGAGAGAATGAGATAATAGTCTTCGCCTACCCGGCAGATAGCCGGGTCTGGGTAAAAACCAGCTAAAATAGGATTCAGAAACTTTTGTTTTTCCTGGGCAAGCGTAGCGGTGATAAACAGGCAAAAGCAACAGGTAAGTAATAATAAGGTTCTTTTTAGAAAATAGTTTATTTGATTCATGTACACATTTATATACTTCATTTACATTTATTCTAATACCTATATTTATATTTGTGCCGATGGGCATTATTTCATTTCTGGAGTGATAATCCGGTAATTTCCGCTTAAGTGCATTAAACTAAACAGGTACAACAAACCATCAAAATAAGGATCAAAATATCCGTCCGGGTAGGGCTCCAGTTTAGCATTCCAAACCTCGTCAACAAATTTCCAGCTTTTAGCTTGGGTTCCCATGATAGAAGCCGCGCCAGCCGTAGACACCAACCCTAATGAATGTCGTAATTTCTGGTAACCTCCGGCCGGAAGAATCCATTCCGGACGTGACCCATCTATATTATATTGGTCATCAAAGGTTTCTATTCCTTTGCTATACAGAAAATTTTGAATGCGTCTACCATACTCCTGTTGCCGCCCGATGCAAGAATACTCGTGCCGTGTCAGCGCAATCTCGGTAAAACTGTTCCCGGCCATCTTTAGCATATTCGGCCCACACTTCAAAAAATGCGGGTAAATGGTAAGATGGGTCCGTCCAATCATAACCACTGCCATCCGGCACAAAATTTATCTGTTTGTGTTCTACATTAATAACGTTTTTAATACCCATCGTGCCGTCTTTACTCCACATGGCATCCAGAATTCTTCTTGCTTCGGCGTGATAGTTTATACCCGTATTATTGCCCCAGCGGTTTGATGCAAATAACAGGTCCGTCACAAAATACAACTCACCATCCGAGGCCGAACCTTCCGAATTATGTTTTCCGGTTTTCGGGTCTACACTCCAGGCAAAATAAGCATCGCGGGGGCCGCCCTGGTGTTGCATATACTTATTGGTCCAACGCCACAGCCGGTCAAAGACTTCCTTTTTATTCAATTGAACGGCCACCATTAACCCATACGAAAGTCCCTCTGTGCGGGCATCTTTATTCTTAACATCCGACACATAGGCCATTGAATCGCCCACTTCAAAATAAACCCGGTCAGGCCCTTCAAAAGTGTTATAATAGGCTTTTGCCAGTTTTGCATCAATCTCCGTTTGGGCATAACCTGCTTCCCGAAATACATTCCGGTACTTACCAGTTTCCCAAGCCCCGGTTTTCCACGGCTTCATTTTTCCGCGTGGATCTTTTACATCGTTTTCCCCCTGTTTACCAGTCGAACATCCGGTTAGCAAAACCATAGCAGTTACCGCAAATATGATTGCGGATAGATAAGTACTTTTTATCATTTGAATTAGTTAGTATTTTAAAATCTGAGCTAAGTATTATCTCCTGCCATGTAAAAATTTCAACATATTAATAGCCTATTATAGGTTAGCATTTTTACTAAATCCCGGATGACTTAGCTGATTACTTATCGCCTTGGCGTTCTTATTATGCTTAGTTTTTTTCGGTAAATGAATGAGGAAGATTTTTTATTCCATCGGGCCTATCAGTTCAATAAAGGTACCGTCCGGGTCTTGTACTAAAACAAAGTGAGACTTCTCGTTTAAAGGAATAGGAGTATTTCCCAGGAAAGGAATATTTTTAGCCTTAAGTTTTTCGATTATCGGTTTTAAGGCTTTTACATTAATCGTAATGTACTGGGGACCAATGTCGTCTTGGATATATTTTTGCTTCGGGTGGGCTGCTTCTTTGTTAAAGCTCATCAGTTTCCATTCGTTGGCTTCCGGACTATTATCCAGTTTTAAAACGGTTACCGCCGTAGGCACCCCGTTTGATAAGCCGGAACGTTTCCCGAAATCTTCATTTATTTTAAAACTATAGGCTTTCACCATGCCAATGGTGTTTACATAGAAATCTAAGGAACGATCCAAATCTGCTACCACCACACCTATGCCAATTAACTTACTACTGAAGTTGGACTGCGCATAAGAGGCAAAAGACATTAATAAAGCAGCAACTAAAACCGAAAATGTTAGGGCAGTTTTTTTCACTTGTTTTGATTGTTTAAATATTTTAATAATTAGGTTCCCTGACTTAATGGATAAAAATTAGAGTTTCTCTCTGCTTTTTACCTAAATAGGTGATTAATTTTATTTTGCTGATATAAATTTATAAGCCTATATTTCCCCATAGTGCAGCCCCCCGTCATAGCCGGGTTATTCTACTTTGGCATTTTTATATCCCATTAAGGCTAACATCTTGGCGGCATACTGTTTGCCTAACATCCGGTAACCTGCTGCGCTAAAATGCAGGCGGTCAGCAATGGCCGGGCAACCTTGCGAAGAAATAACATGCGCATTCGGAATGGTTTCGGGCAGCCTGGCAATTATAGCATTCATGCTGGCGCAGGCGCCATTTTGATCTTTACTTACCAGTTCCCCGGCTAATAATGGCACGGCAACTGGTTTAAGATTTAAATCTTTTATCAGGTTGTCGTAAACGCCTTTTACCTTTAAAGGCCATTGGGTATCGCCGGTATTTGATTCGCCCTGATGCAGCAATATGCCTTTAATAACACCAGCCTGCTGGGCCAGTTTTGCCATTTCTACGAGGCGACCGTAGGGGTTTTTATCATAAGGTTCAAGAAAACCAATCATCCAGGACGGCGCGGTGTCCACATACGACTGATAACTATCTTTTTCGAACAACTCTATTTTGCAACCGCCAACCGCAACATTAATGATGCCTACTTTAATGTTGTCCGGCAGGTTGGCCAGCATGGTTCTGCCAAAATAATCAGCCGGAGTCAGGCCGGTAGTACATCTGGCTAATGGCGGGACAGCCGGGTACCACTCGCCTTTTTTTCTTCCTAGGTTAGGACAATTAATTGCTTCTAATACTTTAAACCGGCTAACGGCTATGGTGTCCTGCGGTTCAAATTTGGCATGGCCCTCCATATTTGATTGTCCAAAGCACAGGAAAATATAAAAGTTCGGGTCCTGAGCAAAAACAGATGTGTTTACAAATAGCAATACGGCAAGTAGAAAAAAACTTATTTTAAATTTCATACCATTATAAATTTAAATTACTGCTGATAAATTATTGCGGAACGGGTCAAAACTCAATTATTTCTTTAACCGCATTAGTTTTTAATTTTAGTCAATCACTAAATTGGTCCGCCACTTTTTCAAAAAGAATGTAATATGTAATAATATTTTGTTGTAGAAGAAGTATTCAAGACCTTCACAAAATAGTAGGCCTTCATTCATATTTTCAGTTTAATGATATATACACCTCTTGTTTGGTTGAAGGCCTCAAGAATTAAATTTTTTCTTTTTACATAAAGCCAATGCGCTGCTCCTACCAAGCGCCAATTACATTATACACATATCTAGGTTCCGCTGCGTAAGCGATTTAGCCAACTTAGACTTTGTAATTAATGCTTTGGTTCAGCCACATGATCCAACTACCTCCACCTAGGGTTAGAGTTGTTAGCTTTCACATTTCGTGGCTGTGCCAGACAAAGAAGGATTGTCAATAAATTAGAAGATGAAATGAGCCTTAGCATATCTAATTTTTATATTCATCAGCATAACAACACTACCGTGCAACTTGAATAATGGATTTGACTACCGGTTTAGGTTGATTTTTTCGATCAAAAAGCAAAGGATAATTTGTCCGGCCCCGTACTGGCCAGCCGTTGAGCCAGGATTGTTCGTCATTTACCCCCCAAACTGTTACCCGGTCTATTTTATCCTGGTACTTTATAAAAAGTTTAAAATAATTTATGTAACGTTCATTAAAAGCCGCTGTCACAGAATCGGGCAAGCCGTTGGTGTAGGGGTTCAGTTTTTGCTGGTATTCGAAACTCGCAGCTACATCGGCCCCAACATTTCTCCAGGCAGATGGTAGTACGTTAAGGTCCATCTCAGTAATCGCAATGTCAACTCCAAGGGCAGAAAATGCCAGAATGCTTTTTTCAGTTTCCTCAATCTGAGGTTCGGTTAAACCAATATGGGTCTGCATTCCAATACCGTCGATGCGCACGCCCTGCTGCTGGAGTTTTTTTACCATCGCCACTATTCCGTCGCGCCTTTTTGGGTTTTCCATGGAATAATCGTTGTAGTATAATTTTGCATTGGGGTCCGCTTCGTGGGCAAACTGGAAAGCCAGCTTCATAAAATCTTCCCCCAAAATCTCGTAAAACTTACTTCTTCGCCAGGTACCATTATCCATAATAGCTTCATTTACTACATCCCAGGTGTGTACACGCCCTTTGTACCGACCAACTACCGTGTAAATATGGTTTTTCATGCGTTGGGTTAATACTTCCGGCGATACATTGTTGCCTTGATTATCGGTAAAAAACCAGCGGGGCGCCTGCGAATGCCAAATGAGCGTGTGTCCATGGATATTCATTTTATTTTGCTCGCCAAAAGCTACAAAACGGTCTGCCAAATCAAAACGAAAATCCCCTTCCCGTGGCTGGAGCAAGGCGCTTTTCATAATGTTTTCGGCAACAATAGAGTTAAAATGCTCTTTCACTACCCTGATAGCAGCTGTGTCTTGCCCCGTTATTTGTTGGGTATTTAATGCGGTACCTATATAAAATTTATCTTTAAAGGCATCTTTCAGGGTTAATTCAGCGGTATTTGGTTTTGCAACTTTACAGGCACCACTTAATATAACAACCCAAAGAATAGCTGATTTTGCAACAACTGTTATTCTTTTTCTTCTCATATTTTAAAATTTTCTCCAACTTTAATTGGGACTAAAATTGTATATTCAGCAAACTCCTAAAACAGATGCTAGTTTTATTGTTTGTATTGTAAGCAAAAGTTGCCCTTCCAAACCCAAAGTCCGACTACGTCATCAGGTAAACGGTAAATAATTTTAACGGAATAAATGCAAAAGCCTCTCCATTATTAACTCTAACCAATTGATATTTACTGTATAATTTTTTCCTTCAATATTGGCATGTATATCCTGGAATGTGGCCAAAACAGCTATATCAACATTTTTAATTTTGCTGACTTGTAGTTTGGCAATGCTAGATAGAATCTTATCTGAGTAGGGGCGTTGTGTCCGACTGTCTCTTGCCATTTTTAGGTCTGATCGGTCAGTTGTTTACCCAAGTTATGGGTTACAAAGATGAAAATCTGCGAAATGGTACAATGTCCATAAACAGTATGGGGTACCACTTACCAGTTTGTGCTTAAATTATAGCACCCAGATGTTTGCCAAATATGGGTCAGGGGAGAATGACTACTTCTTACTCATAAGCTAGTAACAGATGTATATTATTGTGGGATTCTGAAAAAATTACTGACGACCGTACACAGACAGCTAATTCTCTCTGGCTAGCTTAACAAATAAGCAGTATAGGCGGACTATTAAGAGACTAACTACTCTCGTCTAACTTAATACGTTTTTCCTTTAAATAACTTTTATCTTTTAAGATTAGCAATAAGAAAATGATTAAAATCAATTCCTATTGCTAACCTGTTATTATAGGATTATTAGCTACTTCAATCCCCTGAGCCCATCGGCAAAACCCGAATAGGCAGGTTTCCGGTTAAACCCTTGTGTCCAAAGGCCACTAGGCTCGGCGGCGACGTCCATGGGACTGGAGACAGTAATACCATAGCGCTGTTTAGCAGGCACCAATTCAATATATTTGTCAACCACGTATTTGTACATTTCTTTTTGAGCCTGGTATTGTTCCGGAGTAGCTTTATCTGTAGTAACACTAATTGCAACGTTTAGTCCGGATATTCTTATCATTTTTCCGGTAGCGGCCAATAACTGAAACATAGTTGCAATATTTTGCTTATCGGTATTAAGACTAATGTTCATTTGGGTTCCTATTCCATCTACTTTCGCGCCATTGCTTTCCAGATATTTTACATATTCAATAAGTCCTCTGGTTTTATCCATGTTTTGCTCCAGATTGCTATCATTTATGAACAACATATCATTCGCATTGCCATTTTCCCTGGCAATTTTGAAAGCCATTACAGCATAATCTTTTCCCAAATAATCCTGCCAATAAAACTCATCCGCAGCTAACGTTTTTCCTGTTCCGGTTCTAAGTTCAGTGGGCCTTGTATCATCCATCGGTTCGTTTACTACATCCCAAGCCTTTACATGACTCTTAGAAGCGGTTACCATACCGGAGATCCAGCGTTGAAATGCATCACTAATAATGGCTTTCTTCTCTTCAGTTGTTTTCTCGATTGTTATATCGGTGAGTTTCCATTGCATAGTAACATTGTCAATATAATAATTCGCCGCTCCGGTACCTGAGCCAACTGCAAGCGTGAAACTAGTCAACTTTTTTTGCTCTTCGGTCAAGTTTAGAGTGGATAATTGCATAACAATTTTTCCTCTTCCCCAAGCACCGTCTGTATTTCCGTAAGCAGACGGCGAATTAAAGCTGGCTAAAGTTCCGCCATTAATACTCATTCTCATCCCTTGACCAAACAGACCGGTAGTGCCCGTACCGTAAAAATCTATAGTGACCGATAGGTAATTGCCTAAAGTCCTTCCGTTGGGCAAGTTAACTGTGAATTGAGGATGTGACTGGGCGCCTTTAACATTCAAAACCTTACCGGATCCTCCCGCAGGATCATTTACTACGGTTCCGCTGCCACCACTGGTCATCGTATAAGTTTTACCCAAATTATCTGCTTCAAAATCAGCTATTACGTCTGTTCCTGTGGTACCACCACCACTACCCGTTGCGGGAATAACTATCGGAGCAATCAAACTTTTTAAATAAGTTGCATTCTGGTTGGAGTGCGAGGCTAGCGTATGTCCATAAACAGAAACTCCGGCCTCATCAGCTGTTTCCAGTAAACTTATTACATTAGCGAGGTTAAGGCTCCCATCCGATTGAACTACCATTCCATGCTTCATTGCATTTCCCGGCGTAATTTCATCAAAATTACGGTTAACCAGCCGGTACATTACCCCTTTTTGGTTATAATCGGCTAAGGCTACACCTGAACCTAACTTAAATCCAGGATTGGCTTCTCTGTTTATATAAGTTTTTAAGTCATCATAAGCGTCAATTTCTTCCTGTGCAGCAACACTTGCCGGCTTTTCAACATTAAATTCAAGTGGATCGTAATCACATGAGGTGGCCATTATTAAACCGGCAACACAAAGTCCTATTTTATATAAATGCTTCATACTATTCTAATCTAACTGTAATAAATTATTTAGCTACCGGTACAAACGTTTCCATGGCAACTCCCCGATTTCGCATCACTAATGTATCGGTAGAAGTAACCTGCATTTGCTCTAAATCAATTTTATAATTTAGATAGATAGCATCGCGATCAGTATTGCCCCAGCTTTTCTTTTCTCCTCTTTTCACAAACTTTCCACTACCAGTAGCGGTGTAGTTAGTAGCATTGGTAGATACGGTACAGTTACCTTGCTCATCAAAAGTTAGTATTAAAGTAGTATTAATATTTTTCCCCTCTCTATCTTTAAATACTACTGGCACCTCTACTTTGCTCAGCGATTGGGTAGTTAGTTTAATGACTTCGTCTTTCTCTACATATTGTTGATGCCTTACAATTGTTTGGTTCAGGGAGGTATTTCCGTTCTTACCTTCCATAACATCTTTACCCCTGCGCAAGTAAAAGCCATGCCACGGATTAACATATTTTACTGCATATAAAGTGAAATTCTTACCGGTCAAAATAGAATCCGCATTCTCAACAGTAGTCATTTGCAGGGGAATTACGTAAGTATTTTTTATTGCCAACGGATCGGCAAAGAACGCATCGGTGAGCTGTACCTCAACCCCACCTATTAATTTGCCACTGGGAATAACAATTCTGTCTGATGTTAGCTTATAGTAGCTGTCGGGCATAGTCTTAACCTCGCTTCCATTGGGGTTAAACAGCAAATTTTGATTTAATTCGTTATTTACCCTTACACCAATCGAAACATCTTTTTTATTTTCATAGACACCACCTGTGGTAGCCATAATTTGAAATTTGTGCTCATTGTCAAGTGAAGTGTCAAAAATATCTTCCCCTAAAGTGATGGTTCTTACCGGATACTGATAAGCGAAATACGTTGACTGATATTCGTAATCCGGGAACACCACTTCCTGATTTTCGCATGAAGTCAGAATGGCTAATAAGATTAAAAATGTAAAGGTTATCTTTTTCATCTTTTATAACTTTTTATTATATATTTTTTTGTAGGCATAATAGGTATTACTACCCTTTACCATCCAGTATTTTGGGTTAAAGCATTAAACTTCAAAATTTCACTGTACGGAACAGGTCCATAATTCATGAATTCACTATAAATTCTATCCTCAACTTGTATTGTTTCCTGGTTTCCGCCTATAATCTGCACCCCACGCGCCGGTTCATTAAGGTTTAACTTCCAGCGACGTAAATCCCAAAAACGAAAACCTTCAAAACATAACTCTAAACGGCGTTCATTTCTAATTAACTCCCGCATAGCATCTTTATCAGATCTAACAGATTCGAGATAATTATCCGGTTGGGTAATGCCGGCGCGTCGGCGAATGGCGGCAATTACATCATAAGCCGAGAAACCGAAAGAACCGGTTCCGGCAGGCCCCCAGGCTTCATTAGCAGCTTCGGCATAGTTCAGGTATATTTCGGTGTAGCGAATACGGGGCTGATAGCGTCTTTGGGTGGTGGTTGATTGTGGGTTAAGGTTAATATCTTGCCGGAGTAATTTCTTTAAATAGTAACCGGTACGGGTAGAGGTTTCTACTTTTCTTAACCCATCGTTGGTTGGACTATCAGCGGCCGTATTAATTACCGTGTTACTTACGCCGGCCGTTCCTCCGTTTACTAATATATAGCGGTTTAAACGCGGATCGCGATTAGTATAAGGGGCCGAAGGGTTAAAGTTGCTGGCCGGATGCGAAATAGGATACCCATTGTTCATCGGAAATGAGTTTACTAAGTTTTGTGTAGGATTTAAACGCCCACTGCCAAAAAGGGTAGGCGGATAATGCTGCCGTTCAAGGGTATTACTTTCACTAACATCAGCTCGCCAAAGTATTTCCCGGGGATTTGATCCTGATGCCAGGGAGGTAAGTTCTGGTATATTAGTATACCAAGTTCCACCATTAGGGTCTAGTCCGCTTACACCACCATTCAGGGTTATTACTTCCCCGGCATAGCTAGCTGCATCTGCCCAAGTTGTGGTGTTACCAGTATTATAGGCTGGACTGGCGGCTAATAAGGCAGCTTGAGCTCTTATGCCCTTGGCAATCCGAGCGGTCATGCGCAATTTGGCATACTCACCAAATACGCGATCGTAATTGCTCACTACATCTGTTTCATTACCCGTACGATACTTTTCCGGAACCTGGGAGATGTTGGTGACCAGGTTATAATCCAACGGAAGCAGTTCTTCGGCATTTTTCAGATCACTATAGATTTGTTTCATGCAATCCTCGAAGGTATTCCGCGGTTTGTTAAAGTCGGAATTCGCATCTTCCGGTTCCAGCACAATGGGAACCCCGAGCAACTCACCGCCAGACCAACCGGCATGGTTCAGCAACAAATGATACATAAAAAGTGCCCTTAAGCCGTATGCTTCCCCTTTCATCCGGTCTCTAAACATCAGGCTTACTTCTTCATTATTGGCCCATTCTACTTTATCAACTTCTTTCAGCATGATATTCAGGTATTGAATAGCTGCTTTAGAGTTTTGCCACTGGCTGAATGGGTCCATATTGGCTGCCCATTGGCCGGTAGCTGCTCTTCGAAAATTATTGTTAACATCATTACTTACCGCATCATCCGTTGCTACATCATTAAAGGTATAGCCATTAGTCGGGATACGGGCATATCCGTTTAGAAGAATCCCCTGGGCAAAAAGCGGTTCGCCATAGATGGCCTCCAGGTCCCGTATATTCTGAGTTGCCGGTTCAAACAAATCATCACAACTGCTGAACATAAAGGCAACTGATAAAAAGAAAAGTAGTTTCTTTTTCATATCTTTATAACTTTTTTATACCAATTAGAATAAGGCTTTAACCCCTACATTATAAAACCGGGTTTGCGGAGCACTGCCCACATTCATCTCCATAATTTCCCGTTCCTTCGCAACGGTGAGTAAATTAAAGCCATTCACATAAACGCCCCATTCGCGGATAAGTGAATTTCCATTAGTGTTTTGCGGAAAATCATAGGAAATCTGCACTTTGGCCAGATCGAACCGATTATTTTTATACATCCAGAAATCGGAACTTCTGAAATTATTATCCGCACTTAAGGTAGTTAATCGCGGATAAGTTGCCGTATTTTTAGTTTCCTCCGTCCAACGGCCACGTGCTACCTCAGAATACTTACTTTCTCCGGCTATCCGGAAATAAGAACTGTTTTTCATTGCCTGAGCTCCGTAACGGCCAAGCCCTAAGGCAAAAAAGGTAAAGTTATGCCACTTAGCGGTCAGGTTGAGGCCTAAAGTAAGCGGAGCACCGTACCAACCACCTCTGCCCAGGTAAACTTCGTCCTGCGCATTAATAAGGCCATCGCCGTTTTGATCCAGATATTTAATATCTCCTGGTTTAACCTGGCCGAAAGTCTGGGTAGGCGCATTATCTATCTCTTCCTGACTCATAAAAAACCCATCACTTTTCAGTCCCCAAATGGCATCCAGAGGCCTTCCTGTTCTATTCTGGTATTCGTCTTCGTACATTTCGGCCCGCTTGGTAGCTTTGGTCTTATAGTAAGTTCCTACAAATCCTAAGGTCCAGTCTACCTCCCCCATGTGTTTATTTAAATTCAGATTAAAATCAAAGCCTACCCGCTGGTCATCGTTATAGTTTACATAGGGAATAAAGGAAGCATTGGGAAAACCAGTAGAAAAATAACTAGGATACAAAACAGATGTCTGTACCACATTGCCCGTCATTTTATTCGCAAAAACAGATGCTTCAAAGGTGAGCAACTTTTTAAATAAAGAGGCTTGAATACCCACGTTTACCTCATCCCGTTTGGCAAAAGTAAGGTTAGGGTTTTCTCCTCTTCTGGAATCGGTAGTCCGGTTCAGCGCGCCGTCACGCCAACTGTACCAGGAGCCATCGGTTTGCGTATAGATACTGGTATACAAATAATAATCAGGGATATTCAGGTCGGTATGTAATCTTCCGGCCGATACCGAAAGCTTCAAGTTATCTACTACCGATGAATTCTGCAGGAAATCTTCTTCGCTCATGCGCCAGCCCAGAGTGATGGTGGGAGAAAAAGCTTGCCGGTTAGCTTCCGGTAATCTGGCAGAATGCACCACCGCGCCACTGAAATCAGCATAATATTTATTCTGGAAATTATAGCCCAGGTAGAGTCCCAGGTTGGCATTACTGGTTCTATGATAAACCCCGGAAGCAGACTGTTGATACCCATTGGCTACCAGGATGGCAGAAATATTGTGTTTATCGCTTACTGTATTCTGGTAATTCAATTGTGCTGATAATGCCAGGGTTTGCTGGTACGTGGTACCTGAAATATTTAAATTTCCGGATCTGATATCGGTACCATATTGCGTTAAACTGCTCACCTGGTCGTAACCGGCATAATTATTCCAGGCTGCCTCAAATACCGCATAATTATTATTAAAAGATTGGGAATAAGAGGAGGCATAATCAACCCCAAAGGTGGATTCGAAACTTAAGCCTCTTAGCACGTTGTTTAAATTGGCACCCACGCCCGTATTAAACTGAAACTGTCGGCTGGTAAACTGCGAGCTTCCGCCGGCGTAAATGGCGGCAAACGGATTTGTCTGATCTAATTGGGTACCACCCAAAATGTATTGACCATCTATCAGGTTTCTGGTACCGTTTATTCTCTGCCACGAGGCTTCATCATTTTCCTCGACCATGCTTACCGGAATAAGGGGTGCGAACCGGTTAGGGCGGAGCGTAGCGGCACTTTGCCAATAATCGGTGTTTACCCCACGCTGATTGTTGTAAATAGCGGCAGCATCAATTTTAGCATAAATAAACTCATTTATATTAACATCAACATTCCCGCGCACATTCAACCGGTCAGAAGTATTATTATCTTTTGCTTCCCCAAAGTTTAACAAAGAACCGGCCGTATTATAGCCAATGTTGGTATAATAGCGGGCTAATTTGTTGCCGCCGGATATTTCTACGGTACCATCGTAACGATTATAGGTTTTATTTAAATAATCCGATGAATAATAATCTACATCCGGATACCGGTAAGGATTTAGCCCGGCCGCGTGGTTATAAATGGTAGCATCCGAATATGAATTACCTAAACCGTCGTTTCGGCGGGCTTCGTTATAAAGCGTCATATATTCCGCTGATCCCAGGTACTTGGGAAAGCTTTTAGGAACATAAATTCCCGCATTTACCCGGGCCCTGATTTGCAAATCTCCTAATTCTCCTCTTTTGGTAGTAATATATACCACGCCTTTGGCGGCCCGGCTACCGTAAAGAGCTACCGCCGAAACACCTTTCAGAAAAGATATATGTTCTATTTCAGTCGGCATCACGCTACCTGCATCACGAGGTACGCCGTCTACTAATAGCAAATAACTATCCATTCCCCAAATATTGCCATGAAAGCCATTAGCCAAACCTTCCATGTTCTCTAAAGCGTTGGTGGTATAGTTTCTTTCCAGCATTTCGGCTATGTTAACCGCAGTAACATCGCCATGCAGATCTTTTTTCTGTACTTTACGAAACGCTGCCTGTACCGGCAGTAAATTATTATTTGAATCATTGGTAATTAAAGAATCAGCAACTACCTTTTTGCTATTTTCCTGTTCCTTCCTGGTTACGGCCCCGGCACGCGGCTTTTCTTCCGCATTTCGAACAACTAACTTAGCCGGAATCTTATCAGTTGTTTGGGCATTCAGTACCACCGGTAAAACCGTGATTAGAGCGCCAAACATTATTTTTTTATATATGTATTTCATTTAATTCAGTTCAGTTTTAAACTTAATAATATTAAATCATAAGGGATTAGGACTTACACAAAACAAAATCAATAGCTCTCAATGTTCTATTTATGGCTGCTGTTGCGTGTTTACAACAACATACTAATGAGAGAGAGGCATAAGAGCAGCTTTGCGTAAGTCCTATTGGTTTTACCAACCTGGGTTTTGATTAAAATCCAGATACATGTTTACATCGGTGTTTTTCAAAGGCAACCAATAGTGTCTTTCAGTATACCTACGTTCTAATATTACCACCTCCCGGAGGTTAGCCACCCGGTTTTGTTTAGGATCGGTAGTATTAAAAGTACCTACCCGGTCAAATTCAATTGACTTTTTAAGGGTATAAGGGCTTTCAATTAACAGCAACCAGCGGCGTAAGTCATTAAACCGGTGCCCTTCAAAAGAGAGCTCCACGGCCCGTTCCCTTCTTAGTTCACCCATAAACACATCTAAGGAACCTAAAAATTTACTGGCCACCTGGCCAACACCAGCCCGGTTCCGGATAACATTTATGGCTTCCACCGCATTTTTGCTATAATTCGAAGCCTTACCAGTAGGAGATCCATATCCCTGGGCAGCCGCTTCGGCATACATAATATAGATATCAGCCAAACGCATATAAGGAACTTTAATATGTAAGCTGTTACCGTAATCAAACCCGCCATCGTATCGGTTAGCCCGGATAGGAATAAATTTGTAATTTAAATACCCGGTGCGGCTACCCGAATTAATATTCCGGTAATTACCGCCGGTAAACAAGTTGGCATAGCGGATACTCTGGTCTACGTTAGCCGGCAAGCTTCCCTGAACCGTTCTTACCCCATCGTATACAATATCATTATAAAACCGCGGGTCACGACCCCGCCAAGGAAATTCCGGATTATAACCTGACTCCGCGTCCGGTTTGGTTATATCGGGAATAGGTAACCCGTTGGCCATACCATAATTATTTACATAATTAGAGGTAGGCAGGAATTTGACTGTTTCATCCGTTAGATGAGGAGATGGCTGGTACTGCTTAGAAGTATTCCAGTTAGAATTGTTTGCCCCCCAGGTAGGTGCCCGGAAAATGGCTTCTGTGCCACCCGGCATTAGCCAGTTTTGGCCTTGCGTGTAAAAGTTATTGTAATAATTAGTAAAAGGAAGAAGCGCATACTGGGTTTGTCCGCTTTCTACCAGAGTTAATAATTCACCAAATGCTTCGGCTGCTTTTTTGCTAAACTCTTGATTATAAGCGCTACTTCCGGTCGATACTTTATTCATCAAGGGGCTTCCGGCCCACAGATTGTTTTTGCCCAAGTACCCCAGAGCCATAATTTTATTAATACGGAGCGAATTTTTTCCCAGGGTTCTTCTGCCGGCCGTGGTATTGTCCCAGTTAATCGGCAATAAGTTGGCTGCTTCCCTAAAATCCTGAGCTGCTCTTTCTGCACATTCCTGATAACTTAAACGGGGCAATCTTAAGGGCTGGTCGCCGGGGAGTACCTCATCTATATAGGGTAAACCTCCAAAATATTGCATTAACTGAAAATGGAACCAGGCCCGAAAGAAAAGTAATTGCCCTTTAATCAGCATTTTTTCTTCTTCGGTAGCATCCGTCAATTTATCCAGATTTTCGAGGCCCAGATTGGCTTTCCGAATGCCGTACCAGCTTAATGGCCATAATCTTTTTTGCATTCGGTCAGTTGATGCTGGATTGGCAGCACCTCCGTTACCATCCAGCCAGCCGGCGCCCCAGCCATCATGTTCCCGCTGCCAGCCCCAAAAATCTCCGTTATCAATTTTAATTATATAATGGAAAGTCTGTGCGGTGGATTGTATTTCATCTTCTCCCCAGTTAAAGGAATTAGTCCAGTAGGCATTTGTAAAATCCGGAACGCAATGATAAAGTTCTTCGGTAAAGCCTTGAAAATTAACAAAATTTTTAAAAGCATCCTCCGGAGATACCACAGATTCAGGGGTTCTTTCCAGGTAATCTTCGCACGAGGCCATTAAAATTAAACTCAATGCCAGACAACTCTTAACTATTATATTTGAAATTTTTTTCATAGTAATTTAAATTAAAAAGTAATATTGGCCCCAAGGTTATACCTTTTCACAGTTGGGTAAGCGCCTTGGGAAGCCCAACCGGTACCCGCAAAATTAGATTCCCGGTCATCCGGCATCTTGGTCCATAAAAAAAGGTTATTTCCGTTCACAAAAAGACGGATATTATTCAGGCCGAATCTTTTTAAAGCTTTGGCATCTAAGGTATAGGCCAGTTCCGCATTTTTCAGACGGATATAAGAACCATCATAAAAGTATTGACTGCCTCTATAATAATCGGGAGGAGTGGATAACCAACGCGGCATAGGCGTATCGGCATTCGGATTGTCTTTCGACCAGAGACTTCCTTGCTCATACACGACATTGTTTTGGGAACCTAAACTATTAAATACCACCTGGCGGGTTACATTGTTTACGCCGTAGAATTGTACGAAACCACTAAATCCTTTCCAGTCTAAGCCAAGGGTAGCATTATAGGTATTTTGCGGACTACCCGAATAGCCATAAGGAATCACGTCTTGGGCGGTAAGTATCCCATCCCCGTTAAAATCTATGATATGGTAGTTCCCGGGCAATTTTTGCGCATCATTTTGGTTGTACATGGTACTGGCATAAAGCTCATCCCAGGTATTATAATAACCCTGGCTTACATAAGTTCTAGCTTGCCCCAATTGAAAGTCTGCTCCTTTTTGGTATTCCGGGAGAAGTTCCGGGTCATCCTGAAAAAGCACCTTGTTTATGGCATGGGTCATATTTACATTAGACCACAGGCGCATGCCATTTCCGAAAGGTTGGTTCAGGTTCAGTTCAAATTCATAACCCTGGTTTTGTACTCTTCCTAAATTGGCAGTCGGAGCTTGGGTTCCGTAATAAGAAGGTATGGCACGGCTATTTCCCGGCAGGAGAATATCGGTACGTTCGTCCCGAAAGAAATCTACGCTACCTCTTACAAGCCCTTTAAAAACTTCAAAATCAACGCCGACATTTGCTTTAGTTACCACTTCCCAGTGTACATCCGGGTTTCCTACTGAGGCTTCCCGATACCAGGTGTACGGACTATTTTCGCCGCCCTCGCCCACTACACCAAAGCGTCCCTGGCCTCCGTATGCCCAGTTAGACATGAAAAGAAATCGTCCGTTAATATTATCATCGCCAATTTGCCCGTAGTTACCCCGGATTTTCAGGTAGTTCAGAAAGGTAATAGGTTTCATAAAGTTCTCCTCGGAGATCATCCAACCAAGGCCGGCGGATTGAAAGAAGGCAAAACGGTTTTCTGCACTGAATTTTTCCGAACCGGTATAGGCTCCGTTATATTCCAACATGTATTTGCCGCCGTAATTATAAGTAGCCCGGTATACCCAGTCTTCCCGAACCCGGGGAATTTCACTTCCGGTAGCAGTTTCATTGCGGTTAACCAGGCCCAGGGTAGTTATATTATGTTTTTGCCCCAGGGTAACAGCATAATTAAGCTGCGCCTGGTAAAAAAGCCTATGGGCCGTAGCATTATTATTAATAGCACCCGAAGCGGTAGTCCAAGCTACTGCTTCCTGGAAATCAAACCGGTTATTAGTATCAAAAGCTTGCCGGTATACCTCCTGACCCGTTTCCGGATAAATGTATTTTTCTTGGGCGGTATTATTAGCGTCATTAATTCCTCTACCATTTTCTACAAAGGCATTATCAAAGGCAATGGTGCCGGCTAACCGTAAGCCTTTAACCAACTTATCTAAGTTCTGTTCCAGGGTAAAATCGGTATTCAGGCGGGTATTCGTTATATATTCAATGCCACTAATTCCCAAGGCCCGCATTGAATTTTCGGCTCTACTAATTAAAGGCGCATAATAACCCCAGGAGCCATCCGAATATTGTGGATAAAAGGCATCGGGTGCATTACTGTAGGCAGCAATCCACGTGTTATATTCATTATTCCTGGCCATTGGTTTTTTTGACACACCATACGAACCGGAAAGATTACTTTTTAAAACCGTAGTAGGCGTTAACTGAAAGTCCAGGTTGCTCCGCACGTTCATGCGGTTAAAGCCATAACCTCCTGTATATCCTCGGTGATTGTCATACACCTTAAAGAGGTCGTTTTCTTGCAGAAAATCGGCACTGGTAAAGTATTTTACCAGTTTAGTACCGCCACTTATATTAAGGCTGGCATTATAAGCCATGGCTTGATCTTTGAACAACTCATTTTGCCAGTCTATATTCGGATATCTTTCTCTTTCTGCCTGATCGGCCGGATTGCGATATTTTTCAATAATTGCTTGCGGCATATAATTGGCCCAGGATTCCGGTTTGAGCGCCAGCTCGTTCTCAATGGCCTGGTTTCTTACCTGGTAGGTATCGTAAGCATCCATTTTGCCAGGCAATTTAGAAGGCGATTTCACGGTGGTTTGCACCCTTGCCCGGATCAGGGCTTTTCCTTCGACACCTCTTTTGGTGGTAATTAAAATAACGCCATTTGCTCCGCGCACCCCGTACACAGCAGTAGCCGAGGCATCTTTTAATACCGATACCGACTCAACCGAACTAATATCAACACTATTCATTGGCCGTTCAATACCATCTACCAATACAAGCGGCGAGGAGTTATTCCAGGTACTGCTACCCCGAATTAAAATTCTGGGATCTTCCTCACCGGGCATACCTGAACTAGCCATAGTAACTACCCCGGGTACATTACCGGTTAAGGCGGCCCCAATACTTTGTACGCCACCGGCCCGTTCCAGCACCGCACCTTTGGTTTGGGTAATGGCCGCAATTACGCTTTCTCTCTTCTGTTCCCCGTACCCAACTATTACAACTTCTTCTAAAGCTTTCGCATCGGGGCTTAGATTAACATTTAAGGTGGTTTGGCTGCCTACCGGCACTTCTCTGGCGGTAAAGCCAATAAAGCTAAAGACCAACACGGCATTATTTTCCGGCACCCCAATAGTGTAACGCCCCTCGGCATCGGAGGTAGTGCCGCTGGTAGTACCTTTTATCTGCACGGTTACGCCGGGTAGCGGGCCACCATTAGCTTCTGTTATCTGGCCAGAAACTTGCCTGCCTTGGGCTTGGGTCTGCAAAGAGGCTATTCCTAAAAGTAGAAGTAGCGCAGAAGCAACCACTAACTTCAGCCACTGAACCTGACGGTTTTCAGGCGGTGAAATAAGTTTTTTTTGTAAAACTAAATGCTTCATAAACAAAATTTAAGATTGAATGATAGATAGTTTGGATTTTGGAAATAGTAATGGATAAAGGGAGTAGCTAAGCATTATTTATTTGAATTCTATGTCTACAGGATAATACCAGCCGGGAGCGGAACAAAAATGACAAAGCGATAAATTAACATAAGTATTAATTAAGTATACTTTTCAGGTTATAAATATCTTAACTAAATATGGGATTACAATCGATTGCATTAATAATAATTTAAAAATTGTTAAATTATTATTAAGTTTTAAAGATATTTAGATATTTAATAATATAGCCACCTTTTTATTTATACATTTTCAAACAAGACAAAACACATTATTAAATTAATCATGTACAAAGCATTTAAAATACAATATACATTCAAAAACATACCGGTTGAAGCTTTGAATTTAATTATTGGTTAATACTAATAATCTCTCTAAAGGCGCTCCATTATTTTTAAATTAACTTTCTTAAGGTATTAAGATAGATTTATAGTCTTATTAAAGCCGCTTACAAATTGTATGTGTATAAAATATGCTACTTAAAATGTTTTAAATTTAATCATACATTACAGCTACCCGGTTCGTTTTATTGAAAATGCGATAAAAAAAGCTCAATAGTTCTATATGACTATATTTATAAAATAATTGTGTTAAAAAGAATTATATCATTGTAATTCATGTAAATTGCAACCGATTACATATATATTGCATTATAGTTGTGCAGCAACAATAACAAATCAGTAATATGGAGTATCTAAGTTCTAGTACCAAGGATGTAACGATATACGATATTGCCCGGGAATTAAACATAT
>Ga0210040_10002832_pt1 | contig 24034 bp, 21 predicted proteins | sample CryGeyCG12114_NA_FD_185462 | JGI IMG/M metagenome (GOLD analysis project Ga0210040, IMG submission 185462) | Groundwater microbial communities from aquifer - Crystal Geyser CG19_WC_8/21/14_NA (SPAdes) (version 2) | ecosystem: Environmental > Aquatic > Deep subsurface > Groundwater | place: USA... | reverse complement strand
TCGATGCACGCCGCGGGCCTCTCCGTCGCGTGGCTGGCGCGGTTGCTCGGGGGGCCGGTCCCTGAGCTGAGCGCCGACGTGGCACCGGAAGAATGTCCGCTTTTCCTGCCGTACCTTCAGGGACATCGGGGAGGCAGCGGTGCGCCGGGCTCATTCGTCGGACTCGACGCCCATCACCTGGCACCCCATCTCGCATACGCGGTCATGGAGGGCGTCGCTTTCGAACTCGCGCGACTCGGAGAGGGAATCGGTGCGCTCGACCCGGCCATGCCGGTCCGGCTCGGTGGAGGCGGTGGTCGCAATCCGCTGTGGAGGAAGATCATCGCTTCCGCATTCGGCAGAAACGTCTTCTACAACGACCGTGATTCCTCGTTCGGCGCCGCGGTCGTCGCCGCGGAGGGAGATGGCTGGTGGACCGGATCGGCCTCCGACGACACTGCTTCAGGCGTGGTGACCGACCCAGATCCGTCGATGGTGGTCGCCATGGTCGACCGGCGGCAGAGATTCGAGTCGATTTCGCGCGCGCTGGCAAACGTGAAGTGAGCCGAGCTCACCCGGCCCGAACCTGCCTCTCGCCGTGGTGATACCTCGCTAGTGCCAGGCGGTGGGTGAAGACCAATCGCGTAAGCGGCGATCGGAACTCCAGCGCGAGTGCGACTCGGGGCGAACACGGAGGGCTGGCGCCGGTGCCGACTGCTCGGCGCCGCTTGTCAGCACCGCAATGACCGCGGCGACCTCGTCGTCGGTCGGGTTGCCCGAGGTGATCTCGATCACCGTGGGATCGACGGGTTCTGCGGGCTTGGTCACAGCGGGATGTTCCCGTGCTTCTTGGGTGGCAGACTGGCCCGTTTCGTCCGCAGGGCCCGCAGCGCCTTCACGACGACGACACGTGTCGCGGCCGGTTCGATGACGCCGTCGAGCTCACCCCGTTCCGCCGCGAGGAACGGGCTTGCCACGTTGTATGTGTATTCATTCGCCAGCCGCGTGCGAACCGCGGCGACATCCTCGCCTGCTTGTTCGGCTCGCTTGATCTCGCCTCGGTAGAGGATGTTGACGGCACCCTGGCCGCCCATCACGGCGATCTCGGCGGTCGGCCACGCGTAGTTGAGGTCAGCCCCCAGCTGCTTGGACCCCATCACGATGTAGGCGCCGCCGTAGGCCTTGCGGGTGATGACGGTCACGAGCGGAACCGTCGCCTCCGCGTACGCGTAGAGCAGCTTCGCTCCGCGACGGATCACCCCTGTCCATTCCTGGTCGGTGCCGGGAAGATACCCGGGCACATCGACGAGGGTGAGGATCGGGATCGAGAACGCGTCGCAGAAGCGGACGAATCGTGCGGCTTTCTCGCCTGCGTCGATGTTGAGTGTTCCGGCCATGGCGCTCGGCTGGTTCGCGATGATCCCCACCGATCGGCCCTCGACGCGACCGAAGCCGACCACGATGTTCGGCGCGTAGAGCGGCTGGGTCTCGAGGAACTCGCCGTCGTCGACGACGTGCTCGATCACGGTGTGCACGTCGTACGGCTGGTTGGGGCTGTCGGGGATGATCGTGTTGAGGCGCCGGTCGGCGTCGGTGATCTCGAGTTCGGCCTCGGCGGCATAGATCGGCGGGTCGGACATGTTGTTGTCCGGCAGGAAGGCCAGGAGCGTGCGGGCATAGTCGAGGGCGTCGTCCTCGTCGCTCGCGAGATAGTGTGCGACACCCGACCGGGTGTTGTGGGTCAGAGCACCGCCGAGTTCCTCCATGCCGACGTCTTCGCCCGTGACGGTCTTGATGACGTCGGGGCCGGTCACGAACATCTGGCTCGTCTTGTCGACCATGATGACGAAGTCGGTGAGGGCGGGGGAGTAGACCGCGCCGCCCGCAGCGGGGCCCATGACGATGGAGATCTGCGGGATCACACCGGAGGCTGCAGTGTTGCGACGGAAGATCTCGCCGTACTTGCCGAGGGCGACGACACCCTCCTGGATTCGGGCGCCGCCCGAGTCGAGGATGCCGATGATGGGGACACCGGCCTTCAGTGCGTGCTCCATGACCTTGATGATCTTCTCGCCGGCCACTTCGCCGAGAGAGCCGCCGAAGATGGTGAAGTCCTGCGAGTAGACGGCGACCTGACGCCCGTGGATGGTGCCGAGACCGGTGACGACCGCGTCGCCGTACGGCCGCTTCCCCTCCATCCCGAACGCATGGGTGCGGTGGCGCACGTACTCGTCGAGTTCGACGAACGAGCCGTGGTCGAGCAACTGCTCGATGCGTTCGCGAGCTGTTTTCTTGCCCTTCGCGTGCTGCTTGAGGGCGGCGGCTTCGCTGCTGGCGGTGACGGCTTCGTGGAAGCGGTCGCGCAGATCCTGAAGCTTGCCGGCGGTGGTGAAGAGGTCGGGTCCCGAGGAATTGGCGTCACTCACCGGTTCACCCTATCCAAGGGTCCTGCGGCTACCGGTGGAGGAATCCGACAAAGGATCGCCGCGCGCGGAGGAGGGAGCGGCTGCGGCGGAGGAAGCCCCACCAGGTGACGCGCAGCATGGCCTCGGCGACGATCGTGCGACTCATCTTCGATTCCCCCCGCCGGCGCTCGCGGAAGACGATGGGGATCTCGACGACTCGGGCGCCCGCGTCGATCGCGCGCAGGGTCATCTCGATCTGGAAGCAGTAGCCGTGCGAGTGCACATCCGAGAAGTTCCATCGACGCAAGAGGTCGGCGGTGTATGCGCGATAACCGGCGGTCGCGTCCCGAACCGATATGCCGAGGAGCATCCGGACGTACCGGTTGCCGCCGCGACTGAGTGCCTGACGGGCCGCAGGCCAGTCGACGACCGCGCCGCCGGGCACCCATCGCGACCCGATCGAGAGGCTCGCTCGGCCTGTGATGAGCGGAGCGAGGAGTGCGCCGAGACGGTCAGCGGGGTGCGATCCGTCGGCGTCCATCTCGACGATCGCGTCGTAGTGCCGGGCGAGACCCCACTCGAAGCCGTCGAGGTAGGCGCGCCCGAGGCCGTCTTTGCTGAGGCGGTGAAGGACGTGCACGCGATCATCGTCCTCGGCGATCGAGTCGGCGATGGTGCCGGTTCCGTCGGGCGACGAATCGTCGACGATCAAGACGTGCAGTTCAGGCTGTGCCGCGAGAACCGAGGAGACCGCAGTGGTGATGTTCTCCGCCTCGTTGTAGGTGGGCATCACAACGAGCGCGCGCCAGTCGGCAGGGGAGTCAGCCGGATCTGGCACGCCCGCAATCCTAAAGGTCCCTCGACCGCCGTCTTCCGCTCGGCTACCGTGGCGCGCGTGCACTTCCCCCGCCTGAGCGCCGCCGCGAGCCGCTTCGATTGGCTAGCGCAAGCGGCGTCGACGAACGACGAGCTGACCGGACGTGCGACCGGTGCGGGTGCCGACGGGTGGGGACACCTATCGATCGTTGCGACAGCCGCTCAAACGAGCGGCCGCGGCCGTCTCGGGCGTTCGTGGGTCGCCCCGCCCGGGAGCGCGTTGGCTCTCTCGGTTCTGGTGCGGCCATCGATTCCCGTCACCGCCTTCGGCTGGTTGCCCCTCATGGCCGGGGCTGCGATGACCGCGGCCGTGCGCTCCGCGGGCGCGCAGGCCAGCCTGAAGTGGCCGAACGACGTCCTCGTCGGAGATCGGAAGCTTTCGGGAATCCTCTGCGAGCTTCTTCCCGACTTGCGCGGCGCGGTCATCGGCGTCGGCGTCAACGTCTCGATGACGGACGAGCAGTTGCCGGTTCCGACGGCGACCTCGCTCGCTCTCGAGGGCGCGTCGACCGACATGGACGCATTGGCGGCGGATTTCGTCGCTGATCTCGGCTCGCGTATCGCCCGGTTCGAAGCGGCGGCGGGTGACGCCATCTCGAGCGGGATCCGAGCGGACATCGTCGAGGCATGCGGCACGATCGGCCGCGCGGTCCGAGTCGTCATGCCGGATGGCGGCGAGATAGTGGGGGAGGCGACGGATATCGACGCCGATGGCCGCTTGCGTGTTGCACGAGATGGTGTGTCCACCCTGTCTGTCGCCGCGGGTGACGTCACACACCTGCGGTATTAATGATTCATGGCGGCAGCGGCACGGCAGGGCGGGGCGGATGCCCATCCCCCTCGTGGAACCTTGAATGCCGGCGTCGACCCGATCGCGCCCGCTACCTCGACCGGAACCGAGCAGACCGTCGCGCGACTGCATCCTTCCTCCAGAAGACTGATTCTTCCGGCGATCATCGTCGTCGCGGTGTGTGCTGCGACCGGTTTCCTCGCGGGCAATCTTCCCGAGGAGTGGGAGAACGTGGCGCTGCCGTTCGTCGCAGCGACCGTGATCCTGTTCACCGGGGTTTTCCCCCTGCTCTTCTGGCTCAACCGCGTCTACCTCATCACCACGCGGCGCATCGTCGCCAAGCGTGGCCTGTTCACGCGGGAACGCCGTGAAATCCTGCACAGCCGAACACACCAGATCGTGCTGCGCCGGGGCCCGTTGCAGATCCTTGCGCGCAGTGGCGACATCGTCGTCATGAGCGGTGAAGAAGAACTGTTCCGGCTCGCCGACGTGCCGTCCGCCGATCTCGTGCACGAGGCGTTGTTGCATCTGGTGGAGCACGGCTCGAGCGTGCCGCTGTCGCGGAGCAGGCAACCCGAAGAGACGCGACGGCCGTTCGACCCCTCGTGAGTCGAGGTCGCTCCCTGAATCTCGCTTCGCTCAAAGAGTCCGCCCGTTGAGCGAAGCGATACGAAGGACTGACGCCCGAGACTTAGCGGCTGCTCCGGCGCGGGTGGTACACCCAGTGCCGGTATAGGGCGAAACGCAGCACCGAGCCGAGCGCGAGGCCGATCACGTTGGACGAGATGTTGTCGGCGAGCAGCGAGGTCAGTCCGAGCGCGTAGTGCGAGACCCAGAGGCAGAGGAGGCCGACGCCCATCCCGGCGAGGCTGACGACGAGGAACTCGAACGCCTCCAGCGCGCTATCGGACCGGCGGTGCGGACCGAACGTCCAGTACCTGTTGCCGATCCAGTTCGCCGCGATGGCGACCGCCGTCGACACGACCTTCGCGATGATCGGCCCTTCATGCACCTCGCTGGGGGACAGGACGGTGAGTCGGAGCAGATTGAACAGGCCGAGGTCGATGACGAAACCGACTCCTCCGACGAGCGCGAACTTGGAGAGCTGCTGCACGAGTGTGCTGACTGCGCCTCCGGATCGGGATCTGCTCCCGATCGGCGCACGCTCGTCGGTCGTCACGGGCGGTCTTCTCCTAGGCTGGACGCGAGTCGCTTGAAGGCTTGCGGGGCTCGGCGAAGTCTAAGACACCGAAAGGAGCGGGGATGAGAGTCGGCGTCATCGGTGGAGGGCAGCTCGCACGCATGATGGTGCCCGCGGCCCTCGAACTCGGCATCGATATCCGAGTGCTCGGCGAGGCGGAGGATGTTTCCGCTCGGCTCGCCGTCAGCAGCATCGGCGACTACCGCGACCCCGGTACGGTCACTGCTTTCGCCCGCGATGTCGACGTCGTCACCTTCGACCACGAACACGTCCCGCAGACCCTTCTCCGTGAACTGGTCGCGGCCGGTATCACCGTCCATCCAGGGCCCGATGCGCTTCTCTTCGCCCAGGACAAGCTCCTCATGCGCGAACGTCTCGGGTCGCTCGGGCTGCCCGTTCCCGACTGGGCACGCGCCGCGAATACGGGGGAGGTCGACGTCTTCATCGCGGAGCACGGCGGTCGCGCCGTCGTGAAGACGCCGCGCGGCGGGTACGACGGCAAAGGTGTGCGCGTCGTCACCTCAGGGGACGAAGTCGCCGACTGGTTCGAGCAGTTCGACGCCCTCCTCGTCGAAGAGGCTGTGGCCTTCACGCGTGAGCTCGCGCAACTCGTCGCTCGCAGGCCGTCGGGTGAGATCGTCGCATGGCCCGTCGTCGAGACGGTGCAGCAGAACGGCGTCTGCGCCGAAGTCCTCGCCCCGGCGCCGCGCTCGGCGGGCCTCATCGCCGATAGGGCGGAAGACATCGCGACAGCTGTCGCAGAGGGCCTCGGGGTTACCGGGGTGCTCGCGGTGGAGCTGTTCGAGACCGCCGACGAGCGGATCCTGATCAACGAACTCGCCATGCGTCCGCACAACTCGGGCCACTGGAGCATCGACGGCTCCACCACGAGTCAGTTCGAGCAGCACCTGCGGGCGGTGCTCGACCTTCCACTCGGCGCCACCGGCTGCCACGCACCGTGGAGCGTCATGGTCAACATCCTCGGCGGTCCGGCTGACGCGCCATTGGAAAGCCGCTATCCGACCGCCCTCGCCGAGCAGCCGACGGTCAAGTTCCACTCGTACGGGAAGCAGTCGCGCCCCGGAAGGAAAGTCGGTCATGTGACGGCGATCGGCGACGACCTCGACGAGGTCGTCTACCGCGCCCGCGCGGCAGCCGCCTCATTCGACTGACGGGCCACGCCGGGCCACCTCGTCATGGCGCGTCCCCGAGCTGCAGCGTCGATCACGGCGTGCGATTGCGTCGCCTCGATGCAGCCGAGCGTGCCGGGCCGGGTTTCTTAGGAAGCCGTCCTAGCATGGCCGTCATGTCCGAGGAGAGCCAGCTATCCGCAGCACGCGCCGATGAGGAAATCGAGCCTCGCCCGGCGCTCGCCGGAGACCCGGCTGAGGCCGAGATCTCCGTCGGCGTGGTGATGGGATCGGACTCCGACTGGTCGATCATGCGGGACGCAGCGCAAGTGCTCACCGAATTCGGAGTCGAGCATGAAGTCGAGGTCGTGAGCGCTCACCGCACGCCCGAGAAGATGATCGACTACGGCAAGTCTGCGTATGAGCGGGGCCTTCGCGTCATCATCGCGGGCGCGGGCGGCGCCGCCCATCTCCCGGGAATGCTCGCCAGCGTCACCACACTTCCGGTCGTGGGGGTACCTGTTCCGCTTTCGAGACTCGACGGGCTCGACTCGTTGCTGTCGATCGTGCAGATGCCGGCCGGTGTGCCGGTCGCAACGGTCTCGATCGGGGGAGCGAAGAATGCGGGACTTCTCGCCGTCAAGATCCTCGCCGCATCCGACGCGGTCCTGACGGGCAAGCTCGAGGCTTACATGCAGACCCTCGCGGCCCAGGTGGAGCAGAAGAACTCCGCCCTCCAGGCGGGGCTCGGGCGCCCGCACGTATCGTGACCGCGGGCGCGTCGACGTCGACACGTCGGACGACGTCGAACCACCCGGGCGAAGTACTGGGCGCCAGCAGCACGCTGCGCTCGCCGAGTCCCGTCACTCAAGGGGTGATGGGACGACGTGGCTGGTTTCTCGTCATACTCAACTTCCTGATCCCCGGCTCCGCCCAGGTGCTCGCCGGGAGCAGGAAGCTCGGACGTTTCGGTCTCGGCCTGACCCTTCTGTCGTGGGCATTCGTCGCCCTCGCCGGGGTCCTCTATTTCGTCTGGCCCTCGATCCTCTATGTCGTGGCGACCAATCCGATAGCCCTTTGGGTCGCGCAAGTAGCGTTGGTCGCCTATGCGATTCTCTGGATCGTGCTCACGATCGACACCCTCCGCCTGGTGCGGTTCGTGCGGGTGAGAGGCTCTGCGCGGCCCGCCATCGCGGCCTTCGCGGTCGTCCTCCTCGCCGTCGGTGCCGGCACGGCTGCCTATGGTGCGACGATCGCGGGCGTCACGCGAGAGACCGTCACGAGCATCTTCTCGGCAACGCCGCCTGAGCCGCCCATCGACGGCCGCTACAACATCTTGCTCCTCGGCGGCGACGCCGGGCCCGACCGCGAGGGGCTCCGCCCTGACAGCATCTCGGTCGTCAGCATCGAGGACGCGACCGGCGCCGTGAGCATGCTCGGCCTGCCGCGCGACCTCCGCGACATCCCGTTCTCCGCCGAGTCTCCGATGCTCGCGACCTATCCCGACGGGTACGGCGACGGAAACTACTGCGACGTCGACGTCTGCCAGCTCAACTCGATCTACACCGAGGTGACGCTGAAGAGCCCCGAGTTGTACCCCGATGCGGTCGCGCAGGGGAGCGAACCGGGAATCGAGGCCATGCGTGACGCGGTCGAAGGTGCTCTCGGTATCCAGATCCAGTACTACGTGCTCATCGACATGTACGGCTTCGAGCAGCTCATCGATGCCCTGGGTGGGGTCACGATCGACGTGACCGAACGGATTCCGATCGGCGGAAGCGAAGACCTTTCCGATGTCGAAGCGTGGATCGAACCCGGCGTACAGCACCTCGACGGGAACTGGGCGCTCTGGTACGCGCGCTCTCGCCATGGCAGTGCCGCAGGAGATTACGCGCGAATGGAGCGGCAGCGTCAGGTTCAGCAGGCGATGCTGCAGCAGATGGATCCGGCGAATGTTCTGCTGCGCTTCCAAGACGTGGCTCAAGCCGGTGCCGATGTCGTGAAGACCGACATTCCGCAGGGCACTCTCGGTCGTTTCGTCGAGCTGGCCTTGAAGGCCAAGGAGCAGCCGATAACCGAGGTCGAGTTCGTCCCTCCGACGATCGACCCCGAGTACCCGGACTACGACCTCATCCAGCAGATGACGCGTGATGCGCTGGCGCCGACCTCGATGGAGTAGTCGCGGCGTTGCGAACGTCTTCGGGGCGCGGGGAGCGCTTACCGTTGGGGTCGTTCAGTCAGGAGAGTGTCATGAAGATCGAACGTATCGCCCCCCTCGCCCTCGCCCTCGCCGTGCTTCTGCTCAGCGGATGCGTCGCTGGGACACAACCGGTCGCGGCCGGCAGCACCTCGTCTGCGTCGACACCCGCGGTGACGCCGACGACATCCGCGAGCGATCCCGACCCGAACGATGCTCCCGCCCCTGCACTCGACACGCCTGAACCGGTTGCACCGATGCCCGCGACGTGGAGCGACGACGAGCTGATCGGGGCATGCAAAGTGGCTTGGAACGATTCGGGCCGGGTGGACGAATGGAGCCAGTACTCGCCGGACGCCGTCATCCAGGAGGATGCGGAGAGCTATTACGTGGCCTTCATCAACGACTCGAGCTCCGAGACTCGCGCGTGCGACATCTCAGGGACGCCCGCCGAGCCATCGATCCAGCTCGCATCCTGACCGCTACAGGTCGGCGTGGAGCTGCCACACCTTTTCCGCGGAGTCCCGCCAGCTGAACACATGGGAACGGTCACGACCGGCCACAGACATCAGCTCGAGCCGCTTCTCGTCGCCGACGACGAGTCCGATCATCTCGGCGAGGCGCTCGTCGTAGTCGGGCTCCATTCGGCCTTCGACCATAGCGCCTGCTTCGGCGACGACCTCGATGAGTGCTGGCGCATCGGAGTGGATCAGTGGCGTGCCGAAATGCATCGCTTCGATCGCCGGCAGGCCGAAGCCCTCGTGCTGACTCGGTAGGACGAGGGCCCGCGCCCGGGAGATGACGACCGCCAGATCGCTGTCTGCGAGCGGCTCAAGAGGAATGATCGTGCCCGCAGGGGCGCCCGACTCGAAGATGGCGGCCTCGACCGTGCGCTCATTCCACTGTGACGGCCCGACGAAGACGAGCGGCAGGTCGGGAAACCGGGGCGACGCCACCGCCTTGAAGAGGGATTCGATGTTTCTCCGTGGCTCCAACGTCCCGACTACCGCGACGAAGTCATCGGGCAGAGCCAGCCGGTCGACGACCGCGGCGATGTCGGCGGGAAGGGCGAGGTGGCTGCTCATCGCGCCGCTGACGACGCGGACACGATCGCCGAAGTCCACATGCTCCGACAGGTCGTTCGCCACCGCGTGGGTGGGCACGACAACGGCGTCGGCATGCTTCCGGGCACGTTTGGCCATCGCACGCAGCCACGCTCCATTGGCTCCAGCATCGCGCGGGAACAACCACGCTGACGCGTCGTGGATGGTGACGACCGTTTGTTCACCGGGAGTCTCGTGTCGATTGTGGCGGCCAAGCGGCGCCAGCAGCGTCGGGGAATGGATCATCCCGCCGAGTGACTTCGTCGCCAGTCCGAGTTGCCATGCGGCTCGCAGCTCGCGCCTCGCCAACGTCGTGCTGTGCACAGCTGCGAGGCCGGGAAGGAGGTTCCGCAGTTCCTCCTCAGCGCCTTCCGCGTGGGCAGGAAGAATCGCCTCGACTTGGCAGTCGGCGGGGGCGTACTGAATCAGAGCGCGAGTCAGCTCCTCGGAGTAACGCGCGACACCGCGCGGCGATCGCTCGAGGATGCCATCGACCACGACCCGCAGGGTGACCATTACAGCGAGCCTAGCCAGAGGTGACTGGGCGGGAACGGTGACGGTGTCATTCCGCAGAAGCGACTTTGCTGGCTTCGTCCGCGTCTTCGAACATCGCCAGAGCGGCGGCTTCGGCTTTGCGCTTTCGCGCGGTCAGTCCGTCCGCCCGGTGGTGCCCGTAAACCCAATACCGGTAGAGCAGGAAGCGGAAGGCTGTCGCGAGCACCAGCCCGATGACGTTCTTGGCGATGTTGTCTGCGAGGAGATTGTCGAGACCGAGTGCGTAGTGCGAGATCCATAGGCACAGGATGCTGATCAGCATCCCGGCGATGGCCACGATGACGAATTCGAACAGTTCGAGGAGGTAGTTCTTGCGGCGGTGCTCGCGGAAGGTCCAGTAGCGGTTCCCGAACCAGGTGGCGATGGTGGAGAGCGTCACCGACACGATGTTCGCGCCGATCGGGTCGCTCACGAATCCATCCCCGAGTGCGCCGAGGCGCAGGAAGTTGAAGGCGAACACGTCGATGGCGAGGCCGACGAGCCCCACCACTCCGAACTTCAGCACGTAGCGCAGCAGCTCATGCCATAGGCGTCGGGCGAGGGAGATCATCGGCGCCGCAGAGTTTCGACCGCGTCGTGTGATGTGCCGTCGAAGACGACCCGGCCCTCGCGGAGCAGAATCCCGCGGGTGCACAGTTGGGAGACCATGTCGAGGTCGTGACTCACGACGACGAGTGTCTTGCCCTGGGCGGAGAGCTCCCTGATTCGGGCGATGCACTTCTGCTGGAAGGGTTCGTCGCCGACCGAGAGGATCTCGTCGACGAGCAGGATGTCCACCTCGGTGTGGATTGCGACCGAGAACGCGAGACGGAGGAACATTCCCGACGAGTAGTGCTTGACCTCGGTGTCGATGAATCGCTCGATCTCCGAGAATGCGACGATCTCGTCGAATCGCGCATCGATCTCGGATTTGGTCATGCCGAGGATCGCGGCATTCAAGTAGATGTTCTCGCGACCGGAAAGGTCGGGGTGGAATCCCGCGCCCACCTCGATCAGACCGGCGACGCGCCCACGCGTGAGGATATCGCCCGAGTCTGGTCGGAGAACGCCTGAGATCAACTTGAGCAGTGTGCTCTTGCCCGAGCCGTTGAAGCCCAGCAGAGCAACCGACTCTCCCTCGTCGATCGAGAAGGAGACGTCGTTCAACGCGTTGAACGACGTACTGAGCTGTTTCCCGCGGATGGCGGAGATGAACGTCTCTTTCAGCGAATGCGTGTGACGAAGCAGGAATGTCTTCTTCACATCGCTGACGATCACGCGACGTTCGTCAGAGGTCTTGGGCAAAGCGGCCCTCCAACTTGCGGAATACGAGCTGTCCGAGAAGGAGAGCCAAGACGGCGACCACGACTGCAGCGCCGGCGTAGAGGTAGAGGTGATCGGGGAGCTCGCCCGCGCCTCCCGTCGTCGGATACCAGAAGCCGGCGTGGAAGAGGTTCACTGCGGCGGTGATGGGGTTCAGCTGGTAGACCACCAGCAGCCACGGCGGAAGCGCTCCCTCGACCTGCGCGAACGGGTAGAGCACGGGTGAGGCCCACGCAGCGAACATGACGATGAGTTCGACGAAGTTCTGAGAGTCGCGGAAGGAGACGTTCGCCGACCCGAAGAACATCCCGAGACCGATCGCGAATATCACGACGATCAGAACCCCGATCAGAATGCCGAGCAGCTGCAACGGCTCAGGAGTCCATCCGACGAAGAGGCAGACGACGAGGAGAACCAGCATCTGCGGCAGGAAGTTCACGAACGCCACCACGGTCGATGAGACGGGGAACATCTCCCGCGGGAGGAAGATCTTCTTGATCAAGGCGCCGTTGTCGACGAGGGAACGGGTCGAATTCGAGAACGCCTCGGTGAAGAGGTTGATCAGGATGATGCCGGAGAACAGGTAGATCGGGTAGTTCGGTTGCGAGTCGTTCAGTCGCAGGAAGACGCCGAGCGCGACATAGAAGACGGCGAACTGCGCCGCGGGCTTCACATACGACCAGAGCCAGCCGAGAACACTGCCCCGGTAGCGCACCTGAACTTCTTTGCGCACGAGCAGCGACAGAAGATATCGACGCTGGAAGACGGAGAGGAGACCCGATCCCGCCCCCGGTCGTGAGAAGCCGGGAGGAGTCGCGGGAAGCGCTTCCGACATTCGTATCCTCTCACCGTGCGCAGATCGCGCGCGTCCGATTGTAGCCGTGGCGAAGCGTTCACCCGTCTCGACGCGAGGTGCTCGCGTGCCTTGGTCAATCTCGAGACACACGACCGCTGATCCAGTCGCGGACTCCTGCCGCGCCTATCCTGTGCCAGTGAAGCTCTGGGGGAGAGGCACGCGTTTCGCGTGGATTGCTGTTGTCATGTCGTTACTGGCGGGGGTGCTGGTGGCGATGCCTGCGTCGGTGGGTGAGGCCGATTCCGCGGAAGCGGCGAACGCCTGGAATTTCGATCCGGGTTACATCATCTCGGACGGAGTCTTCTACAACTCGTCCGCGATGGACGAGTCCGCCATTCAGGCATTCCTGAACTCGAAGGTGTCTCAGTGCCGGTCCGGGTACACCTGCGTGAAGGATTACCGAGAGACGACAGCCAGTCGCGTCGCTGATCCGATGTGCGGGGCGTACTCCGGAGGGAGCAACGAAAGCGCCGCCCGCATCATCGCCAAGGTGTCTGCCGCGTGTGGCATCAACCCGCAGGTGCTCATCGTGCTCCTCCAGAAGGAGCAGGGGCTGATCACGGACACATGGCCGACCGACCGGCAGTACCGCTCGGCGACCGGTTACGGATGCCCGGACACCGCGCCGTGCGACGCCGAGTATTACGGCTTCTTCAACCAGGTCTACAAGGCCGCCTGGGCGTTCAAGCGTTACACGCAGCCCACAGGTACAGGTCCTGGAACGAACTGGTACAGCCGCTACGACCTCATGTATCCCGTCGGTCAGACCGTGAACATCCAGTTGAACCCGAACGTCGCATGCGGCACGCAAAGCGTGCGGATTCAGAACCAGGCGACGCACTCGCTCTACGTCTACACGCCGTACGTGCCGAACGCGGCAGCGCTGAACGCAGGCTACGGCACAGGCGACTCCTGCTCCGCATACGGCAACCGTAACTTCTACCTCTATTTCACCGACTGGTTCGGCGCGACGAAGTACACCGTCAGCGGCCTCATCGCGACCTATTGGCAGGCTCAGGGCGGAACCTCGGGTCCGCTCGGCGAAGCGGTATCCGAAGAGAAAGTGGGCAGCGGCGGACGTTGGCAGGAGTTCAGCGGAGGCGTTCTCACCCTCATCGATGGTGAGACGACCGTTCGGCTCGTTTCCGGCGCGCTGGGGGACAGGTACCGGCAGATCGGGATGGGTGCATCGTCGATCGGTCTGGCGACCGGCGCGGCTGAACAAGTCACAGGCGGATGGCGGCAGAGCTTCCAGAACGGCATCATCCTGCATTCGGCCTCGGGTGGATGGGAGATCCCGCAGGGACCGGTCCTCACCGAATACGTGAGGCTCGCCGGCCGTGACGGCTTCCTCGGCTGGCCCACCGAGGCGTACCGCTGCGGACTCAAGGACGGCGGCTGCTATCAGGGTTACCAGAACGGGTCCATCCACTGGTCTGCAGCGTCGGGAGCCCACAGCACGAGCGGCGCTATCCGCACCCTGTGGGAAGCGAGTGGCTGGGAGACCGGTCTGATGGGTTATCCGACCGGTGATGTGATCACCGAAGGGACGACACTTCGTCAGACGTTCCAGGGCGGTGAGGCGATGGTCACCGGTACCGCTGCTGCGAAGCTCGTCCCTAGCGCAGGCCCGATTCAGGACGAGTACCTGAGGCAGCAAGGCCTTGGAGCCCCCATCACGCTTCAGCGGTGCGGGCTGACCGGCGGTGGCTGCTACCAGGACTTCGAGAACGGCTCCATTCACTGGTCGCCCACCACGGGAGCGTTCCGAACCGACGGAGTCATCCGGTCCTTCTGGGAGTCCCTCGGCTGGGAGACCGGAGTCCTCGGCTATCCGGCCGGGAACGCTGTGACGACCTCGAAGGGGACCTGGCAGGCCTTCCAAGGCGGAACCGTCTTCGTGAAGACGGGCGGAAAGGCCGTGCTGGTTCCCGCCGGCCCGATTCTCGACGAGTACCTGCGCCAGGGTGGAGCCACCGGCACGATGGGCTGGCCGAAGACGAGCCAAGGCTGCGGGCTCGCCAGTTACGGCTGCTATCAGGAATTCGAGAACGCATCCATTCACTGGACCGCGTCCACGGGTGCGTTCAGAACCGATGGCGTCATCCGCACCTTCTGGGAGAAGGCAGGCTGGGAGAACGGGTCGCTCGGATATCCGACGGCCAATGCGGTGACGACGACCAGCGGTGTCTGGCAGAAATTCCAGAACGGCGCGGTCTTCATCAAGACGGGCGCTGCGGGAGTCATCGTGCCGACCGGACCTCTACTCGACGAGTACCTCCGCCAGGGCGGGCCGACGGGATCGATGGGCTGGCCGACTAGTGCGCATCAATGCGGACTGACCGGCGGTGGCTGCTCACAGGAGTTCGAGGCGGCGTCGATCCACTGGTCGGCGAGTACAGGGGCGCACCGCACCGACGGGGTGATCCGCACATATTGGGCGACCATCGGCGGTGAGCAGGGCATCGCGGGTTACCCGACGGGCGACGTCATCGTCGAAGGTTCCGGTCAGCGCCAGACCTTCGAGAACGGCGTCATCATCTGGTCGTCAGCCACCGGGGCCCGGTTCGAAGCCACGATCGTCTTCACCGATGTCGGGGGCTTGGGCTTCGAGGATCAGATCAACTGGCTCGCCGCGCAGCGGATCAGCCTCGGCTGGGAGGAGAGCGACGGGACTCGGACCTACCGTCCCTATGAGGCCGTTAGGCGCGATGCCATGGCAGCGTTCCTGTATCGCCTCGCGGGTTCGCCCGAGTACACCCCGCCGGCAGTGTCGAAGTTCGCCGATGTTCCGACCAGCCACGAGTTCTACAAGGAGATCTCCTGGCTCGAGTCCGAGGGGATCACCCGCGGATGGGAGGAGGGCGGGGTCGTGACCTACCGACCGAACGAGGCGGTGAAGCGCGACGCGATGGCAGCGTTCCTCTACCGGTTCTCGGGAAGCCCCGAATACACGGCTCCTATCGCGTCGAGCTTCAGCGACATCAACGTCGACACCCTGTTCTACGAGGAGATGTCGTGGCTCGCCTCCGAGGGGATCAGTACCGGTTGGGTGGAGAGCGACGGGCGTCGGACCTACCGCGGGGACGCGGAGATCACCCGTGAGCAGATGGCCGCGTTCATGTACCGGCTGGCCAACTGATCGAGGCGGTGTCCGCTCGCCGACGGCGGGCACCGTAACCGTGTCCCCATCGGTACATGCAGTGAGACGCTGGATAAAGAAGGACCGCACTTGTCGTGCGGTCCTTCTTTTCAGGTTCGGCCTTCGGCGAGGATCACTCGCGCTCGATCGCGAACAGCTCTCCTTCGACGCGAGTCGCCGCGTAGCCCTCAGGCAGGTAGTTCGAGGTGCGCAGGTCGTCGTTGCACCGGTAGAGGAAGGAGTAGTCGTCGATGTCCTGGTACTCCCAGACGGGGTCGACCTCTTCGGGCTGTGCGATCTGCATGCCGCGTCGGTCGGCCAGGAAGAGGAAGCTCGGATCCATTCCGCAGCCGATCATGACGACGAGATCGTCCTCTTCGGTGTTCTCCGCGATGACGGTTGCCTGTTCCGGCATCAGGTTGAGATAGCGCAGATCGAAATAGCGCAGCGAGCCGTACGACGTCGTCACCGTGAGGAAGAAGATGAGCCCGGCCGCCGCGGCGGCGAGCGAGTAGGAGGTCAGCGTGCCTCGCCGGGTGGCTCGGGCGATCACGCGCGCGAGCCAGGTGATGCCGAGGGCGGTCACGACGACAACTGCCGGGTAGATCGCAGCCAGGTAGTACTCGTGGACGACGTAGAGGTTGAAGAACACCAAGGGACCCGAGGCGGCGACGGCGAGCCACCCTGCGCCGAGCGCCCGCTGGGCGTGACTACGAGCGACGATGACCGCGAGAGCGCCCAGGATGAGCCCGACGCAGAAAGGCCCCGCCATGAGGTCTGCGATCCGGTAGTAGAGCGTCGACCACATGGTTGGGTCAGCGCGCTGATCGAGTGTGCCGAAGTTCCAGGTCGTGAGCTCGGAGCTCTTCCATACGTAGGCGACGGGGTTCGTGGCCTTCACAGCGTCTGCGTACCGGGACCAGGCGACCCCCGCTATCAGACCGAGCCCCGGCCCGACGATCAAGCCGAGGAGAGCCCTACGCCAGATGGCGCGCAGGCCCTGCTGACGAGCCGTTGCGTAGACGACGGCGAGGAGAAGGATGGCCCAGCAGGGTGCGGTGGTCACCTTCACGAGGAAGGCCAGGATGGCCGCGAACGATCCGAGTACCAGCGCGAGCTTCGACCGGGAGTCGAGCCAGATACCGAAGCCGAGCACCATCGCCAGGGCGAGGGCTGTGGCGAAGAACTCCATGAGCGACGCCCCACCCCACATGAGGCTGAACGGCGTGACCTGGAAGAGGCCGAGGGCGACCACGGCCGCGAGCCGGCCGTGCCAGCGGGCGACGATGATCGTGAGCAGCAGCGCCGTCGCCTGGAACGAGATGATTCCGAGCAGTCGGGACGCTTCGCCTGCGTCGAGACCGAGTGGGACGAGGAGAGACGCCAACGCCTGGAAGATCGGGAACTCCATCGGCACGGACGCCTCCGGACCGAACACCGGCAGAGGTGAGATGAAGAGGTTGATGCCGTTCTCAGCGAACTCGCGCACCGCCCACGCGGTCTGCGTCTCTCGAAAGGCGTGATCCTCCCAGAGGATGTGGCCGACCTGGCGGAGCCGGATCAGAGTGCCGAACAGGATGAGCCCGGCGGTGAGAATCCAGAAACTCTCGCGGCGGTGGCGATCGACCCAGAGGGCCACCCGTCCGCCGTCATGGCGCTCGGCGGCAGCGACCGCGGCGGGAGAGGGATCAGAAGTGACAGTCAAGAGAAATCCGATCGGTGAGGCTTTTCATCACGTCCGGCCGCATGGTCGTGGCCGGTAGGGCCGGGTGGGATCGACACATCCACCCGCTACACAAGAGTGGGGTCCGAAGCGATACCGCCTCAGACCCCACCTCTGCGTCAATCCGGTCTCGAGGGGACCGACTTATCTAGATGGTTCCTTCGTCGACCGCGTTCTTGATCCACGGGATGACCTCGTCGAGCATGTCCTCGAGCTTCGTGGTCGCCTCGAAACCGAGCACTTCCTTGGCTTTCGTCGTGTCGGGGACCCGCTTCTGCACGTCGTACTCGAAGGCCGGATCCTTCACCAGATTGAGGGGAACGTCGTCCCCCTTGATCTTGCGCCAAATGATCTCGGCGAGTTCGGTCACGGTGTGGCCTTCAGCCGTCGAGACGTTGAAGTCGTTGTTGAGGGCCTCGGGGTGGTCGAGGCTCAGCACGATTCCTCGGGCGAGATCGCCGCCGTAGGTGTAGTGACGAACCTGGTTGCCCTCGCCGAGGATATGCAGCGGGTCTTGGCCCTTGAGGATCTTCTGCACGAGGTCGGGCACGACGTGGCTCATCGCGAGCTTCACGTTGCCCGAGTCGATGTCGACGTCGCCCACCGCGCGGGATTCACCGATGCCGACGCAGTTGAAGGGACGCAAGATCGTGTAAGGCAGTTTGTACTGATCCCACGCGGCCCGTGCGAAGTACTCGACCGCGAGCTTCTGGAACCCGTAGGACGACAGCGGCGGGGGTACCTCGCGCTCGTCGCCCTCCTTGCTCGGCCAGCGGTCCGTCGACTCGAAGACCATCGAAGAGGACATGTAGGTGACCTTCTCGAGGCGTCCCTTCTTATGTGCCTCGATCGCGGCATCGACCGACGACGCGATGATGCGCTCGTTCTGGGCGAGCAGGTCGTATGCGTACGTGTGGAAGTACGAGATACCGCCGATGAGTGCTGCTCCGGCGATGAAGTGGTCGACGTCTTCGAGCAGCTCGACCATCAGCTTCGTGTCCTGCACGTCGCCGACCACCAACCGGTAGGAGGGGTGGTCGTCGTAGGACTTCTTCACCGGTCCGTACTTGGAATAATTGTCGACACCGACTACTTCATAGCCCTTGCTGAGCAGCTCCTCGACGATGTAGCCGCCGATGAAACCGCTTGATCCGGTTACCAGAACCTTCTTTGCCACCTGTGTCACGTCCTATCTCGGTTCCATCGGAACCGGTCAGCTTCCCTGTTCGGGCCGTCTTTGTTTCAGCTCGTCGATCGTCAACTTCGGACCGAACGCGAACCGGTACCAGTAGAGGTACTTGGGGATCCACTTCGCCAACTTGAAGTTCGACTCTCCGAACTGCCGGTCGAGCCAGATCGTCGGCAGTTCCGCGACCGGCATGCGCAGCCTTCGCGCCTTGGCCGTCAGTTCGAGGCCGATCTCGAAGCCGGCGCGGCTGTCGATGCCGACCGCTCGGACGAATTCGGCGTCGTACGCCTTGAAGGAGTTGGTGCTGTCCCTCGTGCCGGCATTCGTCAACAGGTTGAGGGAGACGCCGGCGAGTCGCGAGAGCAGACTCTTGAAGCGCGGTCCGCCGACCTGCTGACCGCCCGGCATATAGCGAGAAGCGGCCGCGACAACGGTTCCTCGTTCGACGAGGCGGACGAGATCGTCGATCTGCCGAGGGTCGTCGCAGCCGTCGGCCATCGTGACGACGACGGTCGGAGCCGCAGCCTTCGCCATGCCGTACCTGATGGCGTTCGCGGGGCCCCTGCCGTAGTCGTTGATCAGCAACTGCAGACGCGGTTCCCGCTCGCGATAGCTCTCGACGGCCGGCGCCGTGGTGTCCTCTGGAGTGTCCACGACGACCAGCACCTCGCACGACAGTTTGACTGCCTCGAAGATCCTGGTGAGACCAGGGATGATCGCGTCGCCCTCGTTGTAGGCGGGGATGACCACCGATACGCGTGGGCGCTCAGCTTCACTCAAACGACGACTCCGTTGCCCAGGATGTTCCACACGTCCGCGACCGGCTTGTCGGTCTTGATATCGCGGTACTCCGCGTGCGGGGTTGCGACGATCAGCAGATCGGCCTTCTCGAGGACGAGCTCGAGGGGGAGCAGCGTGTCGTCGACCGCTTCGCTCACGTGGGGGTCGGTTCCGATGACGGCCTTCGCCTTGAACTTCAACACTCGCCGCAGTTTGTAGGAGAGGCTCGACCGGATGTCGTCGGATCCTGCCTTGAAGGACATACCGAGGATGCCGACGGTCAGGTTCTGGAGGTCGAAGCGCTTCTCGAGCTGCGTGACGAGATAAAGAGGAAGACCTTCGTTCACCTGCATCGCCGAATGTCCGAGCGCGAAGGTGTTGTCACTGAATGCCGCCAGCTGCATGGTGTCTTTGAAAAGGCACGGTCCCGCGGCGAATCCGGGGCCGGGCATATCACTCGCTCGCGGGTAATCCTGGCTCAAGCCCTTGCGGATTCGGTCGAAGTCGAGGCCGCGGTTGTTGGCCATCATGTAGAACTGGTTCGCCGCGGCGAATTTGATGTAGCGCCACGTGTTGGTGAAGAGCTTGGCGAGCTCCGCCTCTTCGGGCTCCAGGTGAACGATCTGCTCCGTAAGGGTGCCGAACAGGGCGGCGGCTCGTCGTCGACCGTCTTCGGTGCGCGCCGACACGATCTGCGGAAGAGAGAACAGCTCTTCCATGGCTTTGTGTTCCGCGATGCGCTCGGGGCAGAAGGCGACGGGGATGTCGAGACCCAAGCCGGCGACCATCTTTTCGACCAGGGCGGTCACACCGGGGTAGACGGTGCTGCGGAGGACGAGCAGCTGGCCGTCTCTGAAATGCTGGCTGGCAGCGCCCAGAGCGGCAGGGATGGCATTCGGGTCGGGGTTCAGGTGCTCGTCGACCGGTGTGCCGATGACGACCACGACGTTCTCCGCCGAGGCCACAACGGCGGGGTCGGTCGATGCGTGGAGCCGGCCCGCGTCGATGGCTGCCCTCAGCACAGACTCTGCACCGGGTTCGCTGAATGGAACGACGCCGGAGTTCACGAGTTCGACAGCGCGTTCGCTGACGTCGTAGACCACGACTTTCGAGCCTCGGTCGGCCAACGCGATGGCGAGAGGCAGACCTACATGGCCCCCTCCACCGACGACGACGACATCATTTTCGAAGGTGCTGACCAAGACGCTCCTTAGCCGATCGGCATGGTGTGCTGGGGCTTGCATTTACCTCGGCGAATATACCCGAGGGCTCTTCCGCAGCGCGGGATTTCCGCCTCCGCGGCGCGGCGTTGCGCGAGGCGAGCTAGTCGCAGGCCGTTATCCGGTATAGCGTGCTGTCCCCGATCGAGGTCACTTCGGTCAGCCCTGCCGCGTCCGGAGCGCGATCGATACCGGGGAAGAGCGTCGCCTGTTGGTCGCCGTTCCAGAGCAGGCCGTCGGAGGCGAAGAGGTAGTGGGCATCGAGGCGATCGAGCGCTTCGCACACCGCAGGGTCTGTTGCCACGGTGTCGAGCGATGAAGCGACCAGCAGTCGGTCGGCGTCCCATCCGCCGGTGAAGTGGGGGAAGAGCGGCTCGCGCTCGCCCAGCACCCAGGTGAGGACGGACCCATTCCATGGGTTGCCGATGACACGGGAACCTTCGGGCACGAGTGAAGGCAGTTCGAGTAGGAGCTGCGCGTCCGACTCGTCGATGAGGGAGCCGCTCTTTCGTTCCGGGACGACGTAGTTCGCACCGATCGCGCGCGACATCTCGGCGGAACTCGGGCCGAACCAGCTGAGGGGAAGGACGAGGGCGAGCAGGGCGGTCGAGGCCGCAGCACCTCGATGCGAGCGGGCGCGATCGATCAATCGGCCGAACGCGACGAGGCCGGCCGTGGCGAGCACGGGGACGAGGACTCCAACCGCGGAGAGAATCCGGTACTTGTCCTTGTACCAGACGGCTGTCGCAACCTTCGCGAGATCCGAGTTGCTCGCTGATGCGAGGCAGTAGAGGAGGACGAGGAGCAGATAGGCGACGGCGACCCATCTCAACCTGGGCGACACGAGGCACCAGACGAGACCCACCAGCGTGACCGCCGCGAGCGCAAGCGCCGGCGCGATGGTCGACTCTCCCGAGCCGACAGGGGGAGCGAGGAGGACTATCTGCGTGAGCGATTCCCATACCGTTTGGTGCGCAGTCGCCGGCGCGCCGTTCAGACGGTCGCTTATCGGCCGAGTCGCGGCGTCGAAATAGGCGAACGCGGCGGCGAGCGCAGCGACAGCTGTCGCCGCTGTGACGAGGAGCGCGGAGATCGCGAGGATCGCCGTTCTGCGCCTAGCCGCGGGCTCGGCCCACCGGGCCTTGAGGTGGCGCCCGAAAGCGATGAGCAGGAACGGCGCCGCCATGACCGCCGCGGTAGGAAGTGAGCGCGGATGGGCGAACGCCGACCCGATGAACCAGACCACGAGTAGTCCGAGGACCACAATGCGTTGCCTGCGGGAGAGATCACGGCGAAAGCCGAGAACCATGAGGCCGAGACCCGCCGGTAGCAGCGCGTACGCCAGACCGGTCGGGAAGAGTACGCCCCACTGCAGCAGGACATAGGGGCTGAAAGCCCCCGCGGTCGAAAGAAGTGCGGCCGAGGGAACGACGACCCTGCGCCACGACGCCCCGATGTCGAGGGTCGAGACCAGGAAGGCCGTGCCCGCGGGGAGCACGAGGCCATTCACCGCGATCCAGACGCAGCTCGTCGAGGTGGCCACCGACGCGCCGGTCACCTGCGCCACGATCGCGACGACGTCATGCCAGCCGGCCGGGTAGAACTCGATATCGGTCCCGGGATGGGCGACCCGGTAGAGCGTGAAGGACGAACCGTCACCCACCTCGAGGATTCGCGCGACGGCGTTCAGGTGGAAGACGCCGTCATAGGTTTGCGTGACGAGATCGGGGGTTCCGACGTCGCGGAACGCGAGGTACCCAACCACGGTGGCGGACAGGATGAGGGCGGCGAGCAGGGGGCCTGTCGAACGCCAGCTCGATCCCCGAAACGCTTCGGGGATCTTCTCGATCATCTGCGAACGCTGCACCGCGAACAGGGTTACGGCGAACAGCACCGTGACGACTGCGGGGACGGCGATCGAGAACGGGATCGACACGAGTCCGGCAAGCACCGCCGATCCGCCGATGAGCGCGATGGAGACGGGCCCCGCTAGACCGATGTTCGCTGTTCCGCGGATACCCGCGACAGCGAGCAGCGCGCCTCCCGGTAGCAGCAGGACGAGCGCCGCGAAGGCTGTGATCAGGGAAGCGGTGGCCCAATCGCTCATTCGGGCGAAGACGCTGCGCTCGACCCCGCGACCGACATGCGACGAGAGAGATAGAGGTAGGCGAGGCGCCGGAGAGCCGCGGCGGAACGCGCTCGGGTGTTACCGAGGAGCGCGTCCTGGCGGCGCACGATGGCCGGATGAGTCGAGTGCAGCCAGCCGTGGAAGCCGGCGGCCTGCGAGGCCTGGCTCCTGGCGAGCGCGACGCTCCACTGGCCGCTCGAGATCCGGAAAGAGGCGAGCGGTTCGTCGTCGAGGGCGACCATCGGGCCGAAAAGCAATACCTGCGCGTAGGTCGCCTCGTCGATGAAGTAGGGCCACCGCGAGTCCCACCATCCGGCCTGCTCGAGCGCTTCACGGCGGAACGTGACGCAGCCGGGCTCCCCGAACAGATTGGTGCCCGCGCGGACAGTGCGTCGGAGTGCTTCGTGCCCCGGAACGAGGCCGCGCAGCCCGTTGAGCCCCCGGCTGGAGATGATGACACCGCCGCGGGCGTCGATGATCGATCGTGGCGAGGCGGTGAGGACCGCTGACGATTCCTTCTCCAGTGCGGCGATCTGTCGTTCGAGGATCTCAGGATGAAGAAGGTCGTCACCGCAGACGAGCTTGAGGTACTTCCCGGTCGCGAGCTGGCTGACTCGATTCCAGTTCCGAAGCGCGCCTCCTCCCGCTTCAGTGCGGTGGAGCGAGACCCTCGAGTCGTCTTCGAACCGGCGCATCACGTCCCAGGTGCCGTCGGTCGAGCCGTGGTCGGCGACGATCAGTTCGAAGTCCTCAATCGTCTGTTCGAGGATCGATCGAAGGGTCGACTCGAGGAAGTCCGCGTTGTTGTAGGCGGGCACTACTACCGAAACGAGAGGCGGCATCCGCTCTCCTCACTGACTCTTCACGGGTGTTGTATCGGGCTCTCGGGGCCTGCGGAACGAGAACCCCCTGTGGCCGAAGAAGCTCATCAGCGAGGTCACGAAGACGATCAGCGCCTGAGACAGGATGACGGGGAGGCCGCCCAGCTCGACCAGCAGCGGCAGCAGAACGAAATTGACGCCCAGGGCGCTCAGGTAGACGAGCTCGAAACGGGCGAGATCTCGGAAGACATGACCTCTGACGCGGAAGACGAGCTTCCGGTACAGCACGAAGGCGCACAGCACGCTCGCGATGTGCGCGCACAGGAGCGAGACGAGGTAGCCGAGCCACACACCGACCGTGTACTCGAAGAAGACGAAGAACAGGAAGCCGATCGCGGTATTCGTCGCGCCGACCGCGAGGAACGCCACACCCTGATTGCGGAACAGTCGCAGTAGGGGGCCGGGTGGCCCCTGCATTCCGCCGGGTGTCACTGACTCGTTTTCGGCCATCCGTCGCTCTTGTCCCTCAGCTAGAAATCCCGCAAACGATACAGGCCGAACATGTAACCTACGGCGCAGCCCCGCCGTGGCGCCGCGCCTCTCCAGCCCTCGGATTGCCTCGGCTATATTCGAATTC
>Ga0210040_10002831_pt1 | contig 24047 bp, 20 predicted proteins | sample CryGeyCG12114_NA_FD_185462 | JGI IMG/M metagenome (GOLD analysis project Ga0210040, IMG submission 185462) | Groundwater microbial communities from aquifer - Crystal Geyser CG19_WC_8/21/14_NA (SPAdes) (version 2) | ecosystem: Environmental > Aquatic > Deep subsurface > Groundwater | place: USA... | reverse complement strand
CCGACGTCGATACCCCGGGTGGGATCGGAGCACAGGTAGACGGCGGGGTCGGCGGCCAGCCACTTGCCGAGCACGACCTTCTGCTGGTTCCCACCGGAGAGGCCGCCCGCCGCGACGCCGGGGTCACCTGGTCGGACCGACAGCGCGGCCACGGTCGACTCGGCCAGGGCCTGCTCAGCGCGGCGATCGACCAGGCCGGCGTGCGCTCGGCGTCTGATCGTCGGAAGACCGATGTTCGCTCGGACCGGGAGCTCGAGCACCAAGCCCTGCGTCTTGCGGTCCTCGGGAATCAGGGCGACCCCGGCTGCGATCGCGGCCGCTGGACTGCGGAAGGGACCCCGGCGGGCTCCCACCACCTGCTCGCCGACGCTACGGCGCAGTCCTGCAAGACCCTCGAGGAGCTCGTTCTGCCCGTTGCCGGCGAGCCCGGCGATACCAACGACCTCACCCGCGCAGACGCGGAGGGTGATGTCGGCGACGGAGGTCCCGGTGACGCCGAAGCCGCTCACCTCGAGCAGCGGCGGTCCTGGCGCAGTGACGGCCTTGTCCGCGAAGAGGGAAGCGATGTCACGACCGACCATGAGCCGGATGATGGTCGACGCTGTTGCCTCTGACCGCGGGACGTTGCCCACGCTCTGACCGTCCTTGAGCACCGTGAAGCTGTCGCACACCTCGAACATCTCGCTCATGCGGTGGGTGATGAAGATGATGCTGCGCCCAGACCTCTGCAGCTCGGTCACCGTCTGCAGCAACCGACCGACCTCGGCGTCCCGCAGGCCGGACGTCGGTTCGTCCAGCACGAGCAGTCGCGGGTCCTGCACGAGCGCCTTCGCGATCTCCACGAGCTGGCGGTCGGCGAACGAGAGGTCACGCACCATGGCGTCGGGCGAGATCGCCGCTCCGAGCTGCTCCAGGGCCGCCGCGCAACGGGTTCGGACGACGTTGCGTCGGATCAGCCCCAGTCGGTTGCGTGGCTCCTGCATGAGGAGGACGTTCTCGCTGACGCTGAGGTGGTCGACCAGCGACAGCTCCTGCGTGACGGTGGCGATGCCTGCCGCCCGCGCTGCTGCCGGGGAGTAGTCCGACTGGACCTCTCCGTCGATGATCACCTGGCCCTGGTCGGGGGTGTAGAGGCCAGAGAGCACCTTGAGCAACGTCGACTTACCTGCGCCGTTCTCCCCGGCGAGGCCGATGACCGTGGCTCGCGGGATCGTGAGTGAGACTCCGCGCAGAGCGTGTACGCCGCCGAACCGCTTGTGGATGTCCTTCAGCTCCACCAACGGCTGGCCACCGTCGGTCCCGAGGAAGCCGATCGCCGTTCCCATCGCATGGCTCCCGCTCATCAGAAGATCTTGTTGATCACGTCATCCGGCAGGGCGGTGGGGAGCCAGAGGCTGTCCGAGAGCTCCGGCTTCACGAACTCGCCGAGGTTCTCCTGGGTGATGATGTCCAGCTTGACCGCCACCTCCTTGCCGGGGTCATCGCCGCGGAGTGCTTGGATCGCGGCGTCGAGCGACTTGACGCTGATGGAAGGGGGAGCTGCAGGAGAGATGGACTCCCAGCCCTTCGACGCGCTCAGGGACTGCCACTTCTTCAGGAAGCCGTTGTAGCTCTCGCTCGGGATCGGCAGCAGCGACATGTTGCGCTGCTCGAGCACGGAGAGCGCGCCGAGGGTGATGGCCCCTCCCTGAGAGTAGATGCCCTTGACGTCAGGGTGAGCTGACAGCAGGTTGGCGGCCGCAGACTGCGCTTTCGCCTGGTCCCAGTCGGTGTCAGCGTGGGCGACGATCTTGATCCCTGCGTCCGTGAGTGCCTTTGTCGCCGCGTCGATGCGCGCGGTGTTGACCGGGACGCCGGAGGTGCCATCCAGGGTGAAGACTGTGTCGCCGCTCTCGAGCTTTCCGGCCAGCCATTCGCCACCGATCCGGCCGAAGTCGGTGTTGCTGTAGCTGACGATGATGCCGTTCTCGCTGGTGATCGGGCTGTCGAAGCTCACCACCAGGACGCCTTGGTCGTGAGCCCGCTTCACCACGTTGTTGAGAGCCGTTGCCGACGCGGCGTCGATCAGGAGGATGTCGATTCCCGCGCCGAGCAGGTCGTTGATCTGGGAGATCTGCTTGTCCACCGAGTTGTTCGCGTCGGTGACGATCAGCTTCTTCACGTCGTCGGGACGATTGTCAGCGGCGTACTGCAGCTCGGCGACCATCTGCGTCCGCCAGGAGTTGCCGGCGAACGAGTTCGAGAGGCCGACGGTGAAGGGGCCATCCTTCTTGGCGACCAGGTACGGGGCGGCCGGCGCACCCGAGGCGCTTCCGCTGGGTGCGCCTGCGGTGGAGCAGCCAGCGAGCGCACCGGCCGCCGCCACGGTCGCGGAGAGGCGGAGGAAGTTACGACGGTCGATGTTGGCGATGGACATGTCACTCCAATGTGTGGTCTCTGGTCACCGGCCGACGCCTGGGGCGTGCTCTCCACGCCTGCGCCGATCGATCTGCAGGATTCGTCCTATCATACTGACAAAGGTCGGCGCTGGTTCTCGACGAGGATCAGCCAGCGAAGTCGGTGCTGGGGAGTCCGGCCACCCCGACGTCGAGCAGGAACACGGCCCCGTCGACGCCCTCGGGTGAGAGGGTCGACAGCCCCCAGGCGGCAGACGTGACGACCAGCGTGCGCAGGTCCGACCCGGCGAAGGTGCAGCTCGTAGGACGTCGGACGGGCATGGTCACCACGCGGTCCACCCGTCCGTCGGGCGCGTAGCGGACGATCCGACCCCCGTCCCACTTGGCGCTCCACACGAAGCCTTCAGCGTCCACCGTGAGGCCGTCGGGCACGTAGTGCCCGGGATCCTGGGCGAAGACGCGACGGTCGGAGATGCTGCCGTCGTCGTGGAAGTCGAAGCCGTAGATCTGACGAGCGATGGAGTCGGTGTAGTAGAACGTCCCGCCGTCGGGACTCCAACCCAGTCCGTTCGAGGTGGTGATCCCGGTGAGCATCTGGCGGCAAGAGCCAGTCGGGTCGTAGCGGTAGAGGCCCCCGACCGGATCGGACTCGAGATCGTGCATCGACCCGAACCAGAACCGGCCTTGCGGGTCGCACTTGCCGTCGTTGAACCGCTGCCCAGGCTTGTCCTTCTCGAGCGTCAGCACCATGTCGACCTGTCCCGACTTCAGGTCCAGGCGCCCGAGCCCGTCGCGCAGGGCGAGGATCATGGTGCCGTTCCGGGCAGGCACCGCGCTGCCGACCTTCCCGGGGGTGGGCCAGACCTGCAGACCCTGACCGTCGAGGTCCGCCCTTCGGACCTGGGCGCCGACGATGTCCACCCAGTACAGGCACTGACCCTCGACCGACCACACCGGACCTTCCCCGAGGGAATCCCGGGAGGGCAAGAGGATGTCCATGTGTTGACCTGACAAGGTGACTCCTTGGGTGATGGTGGGGTGAGAGCGCCTGCTGTGCCGTCGCCGCGCATGGTGGGGCGGTGGCGAGTCGCGAGTGCGGGGACAGGTTGGCACGTTGGGAGAGGCACCATCGGCGGGGGGTGCCCGCTCCTGACCCTCTGCGGCCGCCGGGGTCGCTGGCCATGGTCGACGTTGCCGGCCGAGGCCGCTGCCTGCGCGCTTACCGGACACCCAGCCACGTCCTGGGTGTAGGCGACAGCGGTCGGCACGAGGTCGTGGAGAACGACGAAGCCCGCTGTCGTGGCTGCCGACGGCCCTCGCCGAGCTGTCACCGCCCTCGCAGCAGGTGTCCCGGTGACCCGCGCCCTCGCAGCAGGTGTCCCGGTGACCCGCGCCCTCAGGGTCGGTGCGCCACGGCCGCCAGCTCGGGCAGTGCCTGCTTGGTGTCGGCGACCTGGGTGATCTTGGACGTGACGGGCTTGAGGAACGGCGAGGTGAGGACCTTGTTCAGCACACCCTGGAGCCGGAGACCGAGCGCGGTCTGCGGGTAGGCGAGGCGCATGAGGCCGCGTGGGATGTTCTGCACGTCGTCGACGACCGGTCGCATCCAGGTCTCGAAGCTGGACAGGGCGGTCTCGACGGAGCGGGCCCCGGCAGTCGAGAGGTAGGCGGCCAGGACGTACCCGCTGGTCAGCGCGAGCGAGGCTCCTCCGCCGCCCATCGGCGTGACGCACCAGGCCGCGTCGCCGACCAGGCACACCCGACCCCGGTGCCAGGTGGGCATCCGGATCTGGGTGAGGTGGTCGATGTAGACGTCGTCGGAGGTGCCGAAGGCGTCCAGGATCCGGGGGGCTTCCCAGCCGGCGTCGGCGTACCGGTCGCCGAGCCGCGCCAGGGCCTCGGCGCGGTCGCGCACGGCGAGGTCGTCGCCGGAGGTGTAGGCGAGGATCGCCCGGGTGGTGCCGTGGTTGTCGGGTCGGAGGTGGATCTGCCGCCCGCCCACGGCGTTGTGCCACCGCCAGCGGTCGTCGTCGTCCGGTGTCCGCGGGATGGTGCCGAACACCATGGTGACGCCTAGCTCGCGGCGGTCGACGAGGTCGCCGAACAGCAAGTCACGGGTGGTGGACCGCACGCCCTCGGCGACCACCAGCAGGTCGGCGGTCACAGCGCGTCCCGAGGTGGTCGTCACGGTGACGGTGTCGCCCCGGTCGTCGACGTGGTCGATCACGGTGCCGTAGATGACCTCGACCCCGGCGGGCAGGGCGTCGAGGACGACGCGGGCGAAGTCGCCGCGCAGCACCTCGAGCTCGGCAGTGGCACTGTCCAGACCGTCGGAGGGCAGCTCCGCGGTCACCCGGCCGGCCCGTCGACGAAGACGGTCCCCGTCTCGGTGGTGTTCTGGGCCGCAACCGCAGCGGTCAGGCCCATCCGGTCCAGCACCTCGTGCGCGACGCCGCGGACGTCCACGTTCTGCCCGCCGTCGCGGAACGCCGAGGACCGCTCGACCATGGTGACCTCCCAGCCGATGCGACGAAGCCAGTAGGCGGCGGACAGCCCGGCGATGCTCATCCCGGAGATCACCGCGTGCGGTGTGGTCATGCTGTGCTCCTCGTTCCCGCCATCGCGGATCGATTGATACGCTGCAGCAAAGATGCTTTAAAGAAAAGGTACACGCATGAAGAACCCGCTGGAGTCAGACTGGACACGGGACCAGGTCGAGGTGATGAACCGGCTCCAGGACTGGGCCGTCACCTTCGCGGAGCTGAACCAGCACCTCTCGGCCTGGATCCAGCTGCCCACCTCCGACGCGAACGCGCTGCAGCAGATCATCTGGGCGGCCGAGTCCGACGCGCCGCTGTCGCCGGCTCAGCTGTCCCGACGGATCGGCATGACCTCCGGCGCGACCTCGATCCTGCTGAACCGGCTCGAAGCCGCCGGGCACATCAGCCGCAGCCGGGTCAGCACCGACCGCCGCCGGATCACCCTGCACCCCGACCCGGCCGCCCGCGAGCAGACCCGTCGCTTCCTCGCCGTCGCGGGAGTCGAGATCGCCGCCACCCTGCGGGCCACCGACCCCGACGAGCTCCGCGCTGCCGGGGCCTTCCTGGCCCGCCTCACCGACGCCTGCACCCAGGGGAACCGCCGTCTCGTCCAGGAGTCCCGCCGCGACCAGCACTGACGCTGACTGCTCGGCACAGCTCGTCTCGGTAGCCGGTGGTGCACTCGTAGTTGAGGTGTGCCAGCGCGTCGACGAGCAGCTGCTCCTACGGCCGGGCGGAGGTCCCGACCGATGCCGCCCCGTCCGATCCGGCTCCGGCCCTGAGCCGGTCCTGCCGTCGAGGAGATGGTTCACCGGCTGCCATCCTCGAGGGATGGACGGGTCACCCGCGGCTGAGGTTCACGACCTGGCCGGGGCAGCACCCACCGCAGCCGTGCTGCAGGAGGTCAACCAGGCTCGTGGCACCACCTACCGGCTGACGAGACCCCTTCTTGGGTGTTCCAGTCCGGCGCCTGGCTGATCACCGACGCGTCCGGATCTCCTACCGTCCTGAAGTGGAGTCCGGATCAGGCGTGGGCGCACCAGATCGAGCGAGCCGCCCGAGCGGTGGCGGTGGCGCGCCGGCACGGCTATCCGACTCCAGCCTGGTTGGCTGCCGGCTGGACCCGTGCTGGTCACGGCTACCAGGTGCAGGAGCTCGCGCCCGGCCAGCCGACGCCCGAGCTGACGACCGAGGTGGTCGGCGCCATGATCGAGCTCGTCGAACGCCAACGCGACGTCGACCCGGATCCTGACCGGTCCTGGTCCACCTACCTGGTGGACCAGCTCGAGCACAGCTGGGTCTCGACCACCGCGGCGGTCAGGGGCAGCGGCCCTGCCGGCGAAGCCCTGGTCGACGCCTGCTCGGCGCTGCTGGCACCGTTCGACCTCCCCGCCCTTCCGTCAGCAGACCTGGTGCACGGCGATCTGCGGCTGGGCAACGTGCTGTTTCACCGCGGTCGGGTCAGCGCGGTGGTCGACATCGAGGCTCTGGGCAGCGGGACCCGCGTCTTCGACCACGCGACCCTCCTCGACCACGAACACGCCGACGAGCAGGCCGTGCATCTCCTGGTCGACGCCGCCTGCGAGGTGGCCGGTCCCGCCGTCCTCGCCTTCAGCCTCGCCCACGTCGTCCTCGACCTCGCCCGGTTCGTCCACCGTCGGCAGCTCCCCGCCGATGCCCCGTCCGCTGCTCGGCGAGTCCGCTCACTCACCACCCGCACCCAGCTCGTCCGTCAGCTGCTGTCCTGATCCTTCCCGGTCATGGGCGGACGGCGGCACTGCTACCGGAGACTGGGCTGGTCGCCTGGCTGATGGCATTCGCTGGCTGTCAGGTGCCTGGTGGGGTACCGCCCGCCCGTCCGCTGATTCTCACCAGGTGTCCAGGACCTGACCGGCAGGGCCGTAGCAGGTGTAGACGGTACGGGCGACCAGCAGCGGCTCGAGGTCCTCTGACGAGCGCTCCAGCCGCCCGCCCTGCTCGGCGCACGCGGCGGACCACCGGGCCTGTTGGGCGAACGGGACGCCGACGGCCAGGACCGCCACGGCGAGCACGCAGGCAGCGCCGAGCCCCAGGCGCCTCAGCCCGTGCCGACTCCCAAGACGGACGGGGCTGATCGTTCCCGGCACCGCGCTCACCCCTTCCACCGCTGAGGCTTCCAGTTGTACGCCGGTCGACGACGATCTGTCCTGCGGTGAGGAGGAAAAATCAGGTCGAGCTGATGCTCAGCACGACCTTTCCGGTGGCGGTTTCCTCGGCGTGGCGGTGGGCGTCCGCCGCCTGGGCCATGGGGTAGCTGCGGTGCACGTTGGCACGGAGGTGGCCGCGGTCGACGAGGTCGGCCAGGTGCGCCAGGTCCCCCGGCCGAGCGCTGGTCATCACCGCCGTCCATCTCCGCGAGGAGCGTCGCAGCCGGTCGGAGACCGAGCGGAGAGCGTCGGCGGCCAGCGGCCGAGTGGTCACGAAGGTGCCGTCGCGGGTGAGCAGGTGCTGCAGCTGAGGGAAGGTGTGCCGCGCCGGGGTGTCGAAGACGACGTCGTAGCGCTCCCCCGGTGTGGTCAGGTCATGGGTGCGGCGGTCCAGGACCTCGTCGGCACCGAGTCCGGCGACGAACGACACCTTGGGGCCGCTGGCCACTCCGGTGACGTGGGCACCGGCCAGCTTCGCCAGCTGGACGGCGAACGAGCCGATGCCCCCGGAGGCACCGATGACCAGCACCCGGGCGCTGGGACCGTAGGACGCCAGGCGCGCCTGCCGGTGCAGGGCCTGCAGCGCGGTCAGGCCCGCCAGCGGGATCGCCGCCGCCTCGACCAGCGAGCAGGTGCGGGGAACGAGCGCAGCCCTGCCCTGCCGCAGCACCACCCGTTCAGCCTGGCCACCTCCGCCGTGCCCGAGCAACGCCATGACCTGGTCCCCCGGGCGGAAGGCGGTGACCTGTGGCCCGCAGGCGAGGACCGTCCCGGCCAGGTCGAAGCCCGGGACGAAGGGCATCCGACCCCAGGTGGCGATCTTGGCCTCCCCGCGGCGGAGCCCGAGGTCGGTGCCGTTGATGCTCGAGGCCTCGACCTGCACGAGCAGCTCGTCACCGGTCGGCGGGTCAGGGTCTGCGGTCGTGCCGAGGTGCAGGACCGAGGGGTCCCCGAACTCGCAGAACTGGACGGCGCGCACGGCCACCTCTTTTCGTCAGGTTGCCTGACAACCTACGCCTGCTGCGGCGGTAAGTTGAAGCTGTGCCGGTCCCCCTCGCCCTGTTGCTGCTGCGGTCCAGCCGGTGGTTCGACCGACAGCTGCTCGACCGTCTGCAGCACGAAGGATGGCCCGCGCTCAGCCCCGCCCAGTCCCTCGTCTTCGCCTACCTCGACCCCGACGGCACTCCCCCGGCCGAGCTGGCCCGACGCCTCGGCCACACCCGCCAGGCCACCTCCCAGCTGGTGGCGGGCCTGGTGCGACTCGACCTGCTCGCCCTCCGCCCGAACCCGGGCCGTCGCGGCGGGCTGCTGGTCACCATGACCGACCGCGGTCAGGCCATGAGCATCGACGCCGGCCGGATCCTCCAGACCCTGGAGGCCGGACTCGGCCGGGCCTCGGCCGACGAGCTGCGTCGACTCCTCCATGACTTCGAGCAGCCCGACCCCGCGGGCATCAGGAAGGACTGATCCCCCGCACGACTCCGCTCACCCGGTCCCGGCAGCCCTTGGAACGGCAGACGTCGGTGCTCAACCGGCGGCAAATCGGCGGTCACCCTGAGCGAGTTCTCGGTTCGCGCGGAGCCGTGCGAGACCTGCCGTGAAGCCGGACGCCGCATCGTTCAGCTATGTCCTGGTCCACTAGCTCGCTCGCCCTGGCCGCTCAGCTCGTGCTCGGAGCCACCCCGGTCGCTCTGCTGCTCGTCTTCCTCAGCGTCCTGGCCCGCGTCGTGCTGGGCTGGATCTGACCCTGGCGGTGGCGCTCCGATGGCGGGCGCCGGAGCCGTGCCGTCAGCGGAAGGCGGACGGGACCGGGCCAGTCAGGGGATGACCAGAGTTCTCTCGGCGTAGCCACCGTTCGTGGGGTCGGTCAGCAGGAGGACAGCGGAGCCCGGACGCAGAGTGCTCGGCAGCAGCACGTCGAGGCTGCTGCTGAGATCCGGACCGATGCCGAGGGGCGCGAGGGTCCAGGTGCGGTCGCCCTGTTCGAGTCGCAGCTCGACGGCCTGAAGGGGTGCTAGCGGCTCGGCTGGTGTGGCCGGGGCTGCACCGCAACCCGGTGTCCCGGCGTAGGTGTCTTGGCAGTCGAAGGTGAGGTTGAAAGCCTCGACCTGCAGCGGTTGGTCACGGCTGGTGACGTCGTACAACAGCTGTTCGTCGAGCCCCTGTCCGACCCGGCGGGGCTCGATGGGCACCCCGTTCTCTGCTGGACTCTGGGCTGCGGCCGGCACAGCTGGCGTCAGCCGTTTGAATCCCGACCGCACCGACGCCCATCCGACAGCAGCGCTGCAACGGCGCGGCCCTCGCTCAGGCCTTCGCCGTCGGCGGCGGGTCCGCCGGAGCGAACCCCGTCCCCATCGTCGTGATCCCCTGGGCCCAGCTGCTGGCGGTCACCATCGGGACGCCCCTGGCCGCCGCGCTCGCCTCGGCCCTCGCCGTCCGCAGGCTCCCGACGCTGAACCGCCACCTCGACTGACGGAGCGAGCGCCCGAGGTTGCGCGGCACCCCACCTCGGGCGCTCGGCCGTCGCCGCTTGCCGAGCACCTCGTCGACAGGCCGCGCTGGCCGGGTGGCCGCTCGTCCTGTGCTTGGGTGGCGCATGAGGAGTTGGGCTTCGCCGCCGCCGCGCCCCTTTCTCGGCGGCGGCCCGTGGGCGTACCTCGGCTGGCTGGCGTCCCGTCAACGCGGTCGGGTGGCGCTGGGCGCGCTGCTGGGCAGCACCTGGACGGTGGGGCTGGCGCTGCCCCCGTACCTGCTGTCCCGGGCGGTCGACAGCCTGGCGGACGGCCGGCGGGACGCGGTGCTCGGGTGGGCGGCGCTGCTGGTTGTGGTCGGCGGCATCCTGGCGTGGTTGAGCATCTGGCGGCACCGCACCATGACGCGGGTGCGGATGGACGCGGCGTACCGGACGGTATCGGAGGTCAACGCGCACGCCGTGCGGCTCGGCGCCACCTTGGCGCGGCCGACACGCACCGGTGAGGTGGTGGCGATCGGCAGTGGCGACGCCTGGACGATCGGGCGCAGCCTCACCGTGACCGGTCCCGGGGTGGGCGCCGTGCTGGCGTACGGGGTGATCGCGGTGCTGCTGCTGCGGATCTCGGGGCTGCTGGCGGTGGTGGTGCTGGCCGGGGTGCCCGTCCTGGCGTTGGTCGTGGGACCGGCTCTGGGGCAGCTGCAGAAGGTCGGGACGCCGTACCGGGAGCAGCAGGGCCGGCTGACGGCCCGGATCGTCGACGTGGTCGCGGGGCTGAGCGTGCTGAACGGGTTGGGCGGCAAGGACGTCTACGCCGAGCGCCTCCGGACCGAGTCGCAGCTGCTGCAGCAGCAGGGCTACCGGGTCGGCCGGGTCACCAGCGTGATCCAGGCGGTCGGCCTGGGCCTGCCCACGCTGTTCTCCGCGGTGGTGGTCTGGCTGGCCGCGCGGCTCGCGGTCCAGGGCAGCCTGACGGTGGGCGAGCTGGTGGCGGTCTACGGCTACGTCGCGGTGCTGGCGGTGCCGGTGTCGTTCTTCATCGAGGGCGCGGTCGACCTCAGCCACGCTCTGGTGGCAGCTCGGCGGGTGACCGACTTCCTGGCCGTGCCCCGCGGCAGCACGGGGGCACTCGCTCTGCCCCGCGGTGGTGATCTGGTCGACGAGGTCTCGGGCCTGCGGATCAGGCCGGGGACGTTCGCCGCCGTCGCGACCGCCCGGCACTCCGAGGCCGCTGCCCTTGTCGACCGGCTCGGCGGCCTCCAGCGTGGTGCGACGTGGGCCGGGCAGCCGGTCGCTGACCTCGATCCTGGACCGCTGCACGAGCAGGTGCTGGTGGCCGACCACGAGGCCCACCTGTTCGCGGGCTCCCTGGCCCAGGTGGTGGCCGGTCGTCACGACGTCGACGCGGTCGGGAAGGCCGCGCTGCTGGCGGCGCTGCACACGGCGGCGGCCGACGACGTGCTGCGCGGCCTGCCCGACGGCCTGGGTTCGCGGATCGACTCCGGGGGCCGGAACCTGTCGGGCGGCCAACGCCAACGCGTCCGGCTGGCCCGCGCGACGCTGGCCGACCCGACCGTCCTGCTCGCCGTCGACCCCACCTCGGCCGTCGATGCCGCCACCGAGGCCACCATCGTCGACCGCCTCGTCCGGAACCGTCGCGGCAGGACCACCCTGGTCACCTCCACCTCGGCGCTTGTCCTGCAGGGAGCCGACGAGGTGCACCTGCTCGTCGACGGTCGGGTCGCCGCCACCGGAACCCATCCCAGCCTGCTGCGCGACCAGCCGGCCTACGCCGCCCTGGTCCACCGCGGCGAAGCCCCGGACGCACGTTCCGGAGAACCTGAGGCGCCGGCGTGAGCGCGCAGCCGCTCCCGGTGGCGGAGCCCGTCGAGGTCCGTCGCGCTGCCGGGCGGCTGATCCGCGCCGACCGCGCAGCGTTCGTCGTGGTGCTGCTGACGAACTGTGCGGCCGCCGGGGCGGGCCTGCTCGGGCCGTGGCTGCTCGGGCTGATCATCAACCGGGTGCAGGCGGGGGCCGGCATCGCCGCGGTCGACCGGCTGGGCCTGCTTGTGCTGCTGGCCGCGGTCGCGCAGTTCGTGATCGGACGCCAGGCCCGCTACCTGGGCTACCGGTTCGGGGAGCGGACGGCGGCCCGCCTCCGCGAGCAGCTGACCGGCCGGTTGATGCGGCTGCCCGCGCGGCTTCTGGAGCGGGCCGGGACCGGCGACCTCACCTCGCGGGCCACCACCGACGCCGGGCTGGTCTCGCTGGTCCTTCGCGACGCCGCCCCGGAGATGGTGTTTGCCCTCGTCCAGGCGCTGATCATCATCGTCGCCGTCGTCCTGCTCTCGCCCCTGCTGGGACTCGTCGGGCTGGTCGCCCTGGTCGCCATCCCTGTGGTGCTGCGCTGGTACCTGCGCCGCGCCCGGTCGGCCTACCTGGCTCAGGGGGCCGCGAACGCCGAGGTCGCCGACGTCCTGGCCAGCACCGCCGCCGGTGCCCGGACCGTGGAGATTCTCGGGCTGCAGCAGCAGCGCAGCACCGCCTGCTCGAACGCGGTCGCGGCCGCGACCGCCGCCCAGCTGCGCACCCTCCGGCTGCGGAGCGTCTTCTTCCCGACGATCGACATCTCCACCGCCGTGGCCGTCGGCGCCGTGTTCGGGGTGGGCGGGCTGCTCTACCTCGACCAGCAGGTCAGTCTGGGCACCGTCGTCGCCGCCGTCCTCTACCTCCGCCAGCTCAGCACCCCGATCGACACCGTCCTGACCTGGGTGGAGACGCTGCAGAGCAGCGCCGCATCGTTCGCCCGTGTCGAGGGCCTCGCCGTACCAGCCGAGCCGCCGCAACCTCCCCGTGCCGGTGCCCTGCCAGATCCGGTCGACGAGCACGTCGTGGTCACCGACGTCCACTACGCCTACGACGACACCGACGTCCTCCACGGCGTCAGCCTCGACGTCCGGCCCGGAGAGCGGCTCGCCGTCGTCGGGTCGTCCGGAGCCGGCAAGAGCACCCTCGGCCGCCTTCTCGCCGGCGTCGACCGGCCGCGAGCGGGGCGGGTGACGGTGGGTGGCGTCGACGTCGCCGACCTCGCGCCCGAGCAGCTCCGCCGGCACGTCGTGCTGGTGACCCAGGAGCACCACGTGTTCGCCGACCCGCTGCGCGACAACCTCACCCTCGCTGCCCCAGACGCCACCGACGAGGAGCTCCTCGCCGCCCTGCACGTCGTGGGCGCCGACTGGTTCGACGACCTGCCCGACGGACTCGACACCGACCTCGGCAGCCACCAGCTCGGCGGTGCCCAGGCCCAGCAGGTCGCCCTCGCCCGCGTCCTGCTCGCCAACCCCCACACCCTCGTCCTCGACGAGGCCACCGCCCTGCTCGACCCGAGCGCCGCCCGTCGCACCGAGCGGGCCCTCGCCGCCACCATCCGCGGCCGCACCGTCATCGCCGTCGCCCACCGGCTCCAGACCGCCCAGGACGCCGACCGCATCGCGGTCATGGAAGGCGGTCGCATCACCGAACTCGGCCCCCATAGCGAGCTGGTGGCCACCAGGACCGCCTACGCGGGCCTCTGGCACGCCTGGAACGGCGCCAACGACCAGGAGTGAACTGGCCGGTGATCCTTCTCATCCGTCGACGAGCGCTCCTGGAGGCTCGGGTGTCGCGCTGATCGAGATCGTCTCGTGCCTCACAACAGTGCCGGACAGGTTATCGGTGACGACCCTGCTGTGGGGTCACAGCTCCTCTTTGGGGTCGACTATGACGTAGGGCTCCGGTGGCCGTTGGGTACCGCTGTAGGACTCGAGGGGCAGGTAGGGAACCGGGTTGATCACCCTGGGGATGGCGGCGCGGGACGCGGGCAGCTTGGCGGGGACGACCTGGCCCAGCTGGTTCAGCAGCCCGAAGCAGTACCCCTGCTGCCGGGCGCGACGGATGATCTGCGGTAGTGCGGTCTGGACAGCGGTCCCTGCCGCGGAGTCCACCGGGCCGTCATGCATGAGGATGACCAAGCCCGGACGGAACTCCTTCACGATCGTGTTCCGGATCTCGGCACTGGTCGTGGTGACGTCCCAGTCGACGGCGACGACGTCCCAGGTGACGTATCGGTAGCCGAGACGCGTCAGCTCGGTCGAAACCGCCTCGTTGACGTCCCCGAACGGAGGACGCAGAAGCTTGAACGGCATCGGCGCACCCGCCTGACGGAGCACCCGCTGCGATCGCCGGACCTGCGACCGCACCTGAACCGGCGTCAGCGCAGACAGGCGTGGATGGCTCCAGGTGTGGTTCAGCACGAGATGCCCCTCGCGAGCTTCGAACCCGGCGAACTGCGGGTTGGCCGCGACACGCATTCCAGTATCGAAGAAGGTGGCGGGCACGTGTTCGCGGCGGAGGGTGCGCAGCGTCTGGGTGCGATAGTGGCTGGGCCCGTCGTCGAACGTCAATGCCATCCGCTGATGGCACGGTCGTGGTTGCTCGGACCCCGTCGTGGTTGTCTCCGCAGACCCCGTGACGGCGGACAAGGCCAGTGGCAGCCCTAGCGTCGCGGCCGCAAGTGCCCGAACAATGCGCTGCATGGTTTCCCCCTACGTCATTGTATTGAGCGGGACGTTACTCCCCCAGACCAGCCACGAGAAAGCGCCTACCCTGCACCGGGAGATGAACTCATCAGAGACACAGCGAGGCCGAGCATTGACGCAACCCGACAAATCATCAGCCGCGATCGAGTCGGAGAAGTAACCCCCGCAGCAGGACACCTGCCCCTGACCTTGCTGGAGCTCGGGTCAAGCGAGCCTTGCGGGGAGGTTAGCCGAATTGATCTGCCGGGAACGTCATCGTCAGCGAAAGTATCGGAGCGGAATGGCATCCGCTAGCGCGGCCATGCCGGCGTCGTTGGGGTGGAGGTGGTCCCCGCTGTCATAGGCGGCGCGGAGCCGTCCCCGATCGGCCGGATCGCGTACTGCGGCGTCGAAGTCGATCACACCGTCATACTCACCAGAGCGGCGGATCCAGCGGTTCAGGACTCGACGCTTGCGCTCGTTCTCCGGCGAGTAGAAACCTAGCGTGTCGTCCTTGAAGGGCAGCACCGTGGCGCCGAAGGCGCGTAGACCCGCCGAATGCGCGCGGGCGATCAGCTGCCGGTGACCGAAGATGAGGTCCTCAGCGGACACCACTTCCGAGGTCGGCGCCACCGTGCCGGGGTGCCCGAGGTCGTTGACGCCAAGCAGCACGACGAGATACTCGGCGCCGGGTTGGGCAAGCACATCGCGGTCGAACCGCCGTAGCGCGCTCTGTCCGAAGTAGGCCGCGTAGGCGACAGCAGGGGCGCCTGCCGGCGGATTGGGATCGTGCAGCAGCCGGTTCCCCGACACTCCGACGTTGGCCACACCGCGCAAAAGGCCCGCACCGCGCAGGCGCTGCGCGAACAGGTCCGGCCAGCGGTTGTTGGCGTTCGTGACGGTGTTGGCTCCATTGGTTATGGAGTCGCCAAGCGTCACGATGGCCGCGCCACGGGCTCGCACGCTGACCCCCGAGAGGAACATGTACTGATTCACGGTGGCGGTCGGCCGCACAGCCGGCGCCGCGGTGACGTTTCCGGCAGAGACCACGTTCTCCTGAAAGGCAAACGCCGCCAGTGTGGTGATCGGCGTGCGATCCGGTAGGTAGAGACTGACAACGAGATCCGCTCCAGCCTGGACGTGCAGCCGGACCGGATCGCTGACGAGCGGCGCTCCAGCCGGAATCGACACGTCGGCGCGATCGCCGAAGGTCACTCGCCTGTCGGTGCCGACCACGGCGTCGGTGCCGGCACCGGCGCGAAGCGCGACGCGGACCTCGCCGACGTGCAGCGGCTGCTCGCCGAACTCATTGGTCAGTCTGATCCGCAGATGCTCCCCGCCCATGCTGAGGTGCACAACCTGGCGGACGGTCTGGTTGAACAGCACGGTGGGTGGTGTCGGCGGCACGGCGGTGGGCACGGTCGCCCACGTTGCCATCCATTCTGCGGTGGGATGACCTGCAGCGGGATGACGCCCGTGGGCGTGAGCCGCGGTGGGTGCCGCCGCGGCAGCCGCGGCTCCAGAGGTCAGCGCAAGAAATGCACGTCTGGTGGTCATGTGGTCCCCCGGCATTGGGTCGACTACGGCGTCCGAACCGGGTCAACGTACGGCTGTTCCTCAGATGGCGTCAAGCGACGGTCACACCAGGCGCAAGCCGTCTCGGTAGGACTCCTTACCCAGACGGCGGCGAAGCTCCGCCGCAGGCAGAGTGCCGCATCTCAATCTCAGATCGTGACGAGCGCGCATTGATTCCACCCTGCAGCTGTACCCGTCAGCTTTCCGTATCCAGCACATCGAAGTATCTCGTCCAAACTCGACTCCACCTGCTCTGGCTTTCTGAGGCGCTGGTGCTGGTCGACCTCGACAACAATCTGATCGACCGCACATCGGCCTTCGACACCTGGGCATCAGCGTCATCCAGGAAGTCATCGGCAGCGCTGTAGACCAGGCGTGGCTGCTGAAGGAGGACGCTGACGGCTACCGGCCGCGCCCGCGCTGGCCTAGGTCATTCTCAGCCGTTTCGGCCGCTCATTGAGCAGCGAGCAGCTCGTCCACCGGCTGCTGCACGAGCACGTCGAGCTCAGCGACACTGGTCGCGAGGCTCGACGACGTGTAGGAGAGCAACATGAACGTGATGCACCTGGCCGAGGCCGAGCGGCAGGACCTGCTCGTGCTACTGGATCGCTGTCGGAAGACGAGTGGCAGAAGCCGACCCCGTGCCGCGGCTGGAACGTGCAGGACGTCGTCGCGCATGTCCTGAGCTACGAAGAGCTGAGCGCAGCGCAGTTGATCGGCCGCTTCGCCAAGGGGCGGCTGCTGACGGATCAGGTGAATGCAGTGGGAGTTGCCGAGGATCGGTCCCGCGGCCCGGAGAGGCTGCTTGTCCGGCCCAGTGGCCGACCAGCGAAACCGGGACGGCTCTGACAGGCCCGCAGGATCGGCCGGCACACGCGAGTAGGCCTCGCCGCCGGCACGCGTCAGTGGGCGATGGCGGGCGCCGCCGGCCCCTGACCGGCGGGCGCGTGCGGCGCGGCCGGCGGGCGGCCCCATCGCAGGACGAACACGGCCAGCACCGCGATCCCGAAGAACACCCCCGCGGAGGTCAGGAACACCGTGTGGTAGCTGTTCAGCTGCGCGAGCTGCTGGGCGGATCCGGAGGTGCCGTTGCCCTGCAGGTAGCGGGTGACGGTGTCGGCAGCAAGCGTCGAGAGCACCGCGGTCCCGATCGAGCCGCCGATCTGCTGCGAGGTGTTCACCATCGCGGAACCGACGCCGGCGTCACGGGGGTCAATTCCCGCGGTCGCGGTGTTGAAAGCCGCCCCGAAGACGAGCCCCATGCCGAGGCCGAGCACGACCAGCGCGGGCGGGATGGTCGTTGCGTAGTCGCTGTCGAGACTGATCCGGCTGAGCAGCAGCAGACCACCGCAGCCGAGCAGGGCGCCGCCGACGATCATCGGCTTCGGGCCGATCCGCGGCAGGAGATTCGGCGCGATCAGCGTCGAGGTCAGCGCGATCGTCACGGGCATCGGCAAGAAGCCGAGTCCGGTCTGTAGCGGCGTGTACCCACGGAGCGCCTGCAGGTAGTAGGCGAGGAACAGGAAGACGCCGAAGAGCGCGGCGCCCGTCAGCGCGACGGTGAGGTAGGAGCCGCCGCGCTGGCGGTCGAGGACGACACGCAGCGGCAGCAGCGGGTGCGCGACCCGCGACTCGAGGATCACGAAGGCGACCAGCAGCAGAACGCCGACGATGAGCGCCACAAGCGTTCGGGCGTCATCCCAGCCGTCCGTTTCCGCTGAGGAGAAGCCGTAGACGATGCCGACGAGCCCGAGCGAGACGATGACGGTGCCCGGCAGGTCGAGCTTCGGGCGCGTACCCGTGGGCCCCTGCCGGCCGAAGAAGATGAACGCGCCAATCATCGCGACAACCGCGAAGAAGAGGTTCACGTACAGGCACCAGCGCCACGACCAGTACTCGGTGAGCACGCCGCCGAGAAGCAGGCCGATCGCACCGCCAGAACCGGCTACCGCACCGAAGACCCCGAACGCCCGCCCGCGCTCCTTGCCGTCGGTGAAGGTCGTGCTGAGCAGGGACAGCGCTGCCGGAGCAAGCAGCGCGCCGAACGCGCCTTGGACGGCCCGCGCCGTGACCAGCTCCCCGAAGCTCTGGGCTGCGCCGCCGAAGGCGGAGGCAGCCGCGAAGCCGGCAAGCCCGACGATATAGGTGACCTTGCGACCGAAGAGGTCGGAGAGGCGTCCGCCGAGCAGCAGCAGGCCACCGAATGCGAGCGAGTAGGCCGTGACGATCCACTGCCGCTGGTCTGCGCCGAAGTGCAGTGCCTGCTGGGCGGTCGGCAGCGCGATGTTCACGATCGTCGCGTCGAGCACGACCATCAGCTGCGACAGCGCGAGCACGGCGAGTACCCACCAGCGGTGCTCGTGGCGTGCGCCCTGCCGGGGGGACGTCCCGGGCAGCCGCTCAGAGGTCTGCGACGACGACTCGGCCTGAGCATCCTGTTCCAGGGTGGTGTCCGCCACGCGGAGCTCCTTCGTTCGTACGCAAGGGTCAGCGCGCCACTGCGCAGAGAGGAGCCGTCTGAGGACTCACGGGGTCAACCGAGCGGCACCACCCGCTTATTCCCCCTGGGTGCCCGGGCAATGCCCTCGACCACGCGGACTCCGTCTGGGACACAGGACGTACCGGCGGCTGGGCTGCCGGTCGTGCTGGCTGGGGTTGGCGGTGTGCTGACCATCCCCGGAACCTGCGGGCTCGCCCGGCGCCGAAGGCTCCACAGCGAGCCCACAAGGAACCCGGGAACATCGAACCCGGTGCGGACAGTTGTAGGGGGCGCCTTTGGAGGCCCGTAACGGGGACCGCTCAGCGATTATTGAGCGCAGTCCATGGTCTTGGTGGGCTCATCAGGTCTTCATCTCCGGGTGGCTACCTTGGAAAGACCTCGAACCACTCAGCTGCCGCCAGGGGTGACGGGGCTGCAGCCCATCAGCAGCCAGCTGAGCACGGCCGGCCGGCATGACATCGCTCATCGCATAGACCGCGTGCACCTGACCCACCGATCGTGGGCTCGCCAAGATCTGGGCTGGGCGGTAGACCAGCGACACCGGCCGATTCGACTACGGGCTTGGCTGCATCGGGCCCGGTCGACGTTGGAGCCTTCGAGCCGAATGAGGACCTGCTGCCACTTCCCAGCCGTCGCACCAGCGCCGACGGCCGTCGTCAGCAGCCGTCCAAGCCCGCCAGTCGCCCCGAGCCAGCCGCCGTTCGCGGTGAAGCTGCAGCGGGTCTGCGACCTGGAGCAACGCCCGCTGGCGGGCCGAGTGACAGGCCAGCCGCCCTTTCCATCGACGGAGACGTTCGCCGGCGTGACGGCGGCCCACCAGAAGCGATGGTGTTGCACCGTCAAGGTTGATGACTGAGGAACAGGGCGACCTTGACGCCGGGTTCGGATCGCGCTCCGCGGACGGGCAGGCAGCGCTGTCCGGTGAGAGGTTCCCCGCTGTTGCCGGTGGATGGTGCAGCGGTTTGGTTTCGGCGCGGTGAACGCCGAGGACGCCTCTGGGAGTCGGTGCCGGTCCAGGTGGTGATGACGTTGACGGGGACTAGTCAGGTCGGGTCGGTGTGCTGGCTAATGAGGAGGGCGACGGCCGCGCGAGGTTCGACGTCGGTCCAGGTGTCAACCATCAACCGAAGGCGATGTGCAAGCATCAGCCGAAGGTGCACAGGGGTGTTGTAGGCCCCGTGGGACTCGAACCCTGAACCTGCGGAAAAAGGGCTAGGCAACGAGTCCATTGAAGTTCGTCGGCGTCTGTTCGCGCCGCTCCTTAACCAAGGGCTGCTGTCATGAGCTGAGCTGGTTGCCGTCAGCGTTGCCGTCCGGCGCCTAGGCCGGCCGACGACGAGCCGCCACAAGGTCGCGGGCCGTGAGCCTCAGTCCCACTATCAGCGTCGAACGCCAACTGAGAGCAGATACTCCTTCTCGAAGCGGGCTGGACCGTCCTCGCCTTGGTTCCACCGGTCGCAGAACTCGTCTAGGGCAGTGTCGAACTCGTCAGCAAGACCGTTGCGCTCGGCGTTGGCGCGGGCAGAGATCGTGGGTCCGTAGTAGGCCTTGAAGTGCGAACCGTAGTCACGTGCCTCTGCGAACGCCGTAATCTCCAAGCTCTCTCGGCGTTGCGTCCTGAAGCTGAGTCGATCCCCAAATAGCTCTGCCAGGTGCTCCTCGCTTCCCCATAGCGGAGGAGGCTGGGCACCGGGTGGCGGGGGCGCTGCGAATGGGCCCATGGTACGGAACAGGTCGCCGATCATGCCCTCCGGCGTCCAGCTGAGCAGGCCCAGCGTCCCGCCCGGTCGGCAGACTCGCAGCAGCTCCTCAGCAGCCGCGCGGTGGTGCGGTGCAAACATCACCCCGATCGAGGACATCACCACATCGAACGATGCGTCCTCGAACGGCAGGTGTTCGGCATCGGCCTCCTGCCACTGCAGTTCTAGGCCCTCCACTTCGGCACGCTTGCGTCCGGCCTTCAGCAACCGCGGCGTGAGGTCACTGGCCACCACATCGGCCCCTGCTGCGGCAGCGCGCAGCGCGGCATTGCCAGTTCCAGCGGCCACGTCAAGCACCTTCATATCCGGACCGATACCGCACGCTTCGACCAAGCGGGGTCCGAGGGGGAGGAGGAACGTCTCGACCATCACGGGGTAGTCCCCCGAACCCCACATCGCCTTGTGCTTCTGCTTGAGTGCCTGGTCCGCATCGAGCGCGGGGTCGGGTGCCAACGTCATTGCTGTCCCCTCTCGTTGCTCCTCACCCTAGGACCGCGGCCGCGACCCGGCAATGGGGGACGCCGGTCAGCCGAACCAAGAGCTAGCCTCCGTCGGTGTCTGATCACCGGAGAACGGAGATTGATCATGGACAGACTGGCAGTGACAGCCGAGGAGGCTGCGGAGATGTTGGGAATCGGACGCTCGGCGGTGTAGGACCTGATGCGCTCCCACGCTTTGCCGAGCGTGAAGATCGGGCGCTCTGGCCGTATACCGGTGGCGAGCCTGCGCGAGTATGTGGAGGCGCTGGCCAGGACGAGCGAGTACGTGTGACGCGTCGGGCGAACGGCGAGGGCACGATCTACCAGCGGGCGGACGGTCGGTGGGAGGGTGCGGCGTCCACGGTGAAGCAGATGCACGCCATCCTCCGAGCCGCGTTACAGCATGCGATGCGGGAGGACCTGGTGGCGCGGAACGTCGCCAAGCTCGTCGTCGTGTCCAGCGCTCGGCCTCCTGAGGTGGTGCCCTTGACCGTTGAGGAAGCGCGAACGCTTCTGCGTACAGCTGAGGGCACACGGCTCTACGCCTCGTGGTCGGTCGCTCTCGCGGTCGGGCTCCGCCGCGGAGAGGCCCTGGGCTTGCGGTGGTGTGATGTCGACCTGCGGCTGGGCGAGCTGCGGGTCTCGCAGACGTTGCAGCGCGTCAATGGCCGCCTGCAGTTCGTACCTCCGAAGTCGGAGCGGTCGCGGCGTCGGGTGCCGCTGCCTGCGGTTGCGGTCGAAGCGCTGAATCAGCACCGGGACCAGGCCGTCAGCGAGGCGGTCGTCCGCGGCACCGGTATCGCCGCGGATGACTTGGTGTTTACCTCGACCATCGGGACACCGTTGGAGCCGCGGAACGTCAACCGGACGTTCACCGAGCTTGGTGAGGCCGCTGGTCTGCGTCATGTCCGGCTGCATGATCTGCGGCACACCTGTGCCTCACTCTTGCTGGCTCAGGGGGTTGCGCCGCGGGTGGTGATGGACACGTTGGGCACTCGGCTATTGCCGTCACGATGAACACCTACCGGCACGTCATGCCGTTGATGCAGCGTGACGCGGCCGACCGGATGAACGAGCTGTTGCGGTGACGTTGCCGTCAAATGCTGCCGTGAGAGTCTCCACGACGAACCGGTCGGACGTCGGTGGACAAGCATTTGACCTTGTCAGATGGTGGTGGGCCCCCAGGGGCTCGAACCCTGAACCCGCGGATTAAAAGTCCGCTGCTCTGCCAGTTGAGCTAGAGGCCCGCGTACGGGAGAACGAGGGGGATCGAGCAGGAGACCCCGAGGAACGACCCGGACGATCCTCAGTCTAGGTCACCGGGTGCTTGGAGCGCCGCCCGGCGCTGAGGACGACGCGAGTCGTAGAGGACAGGTGCGTCGCTCGTCTCGACACCGTCGCGCGGCCAGAACCGCTCACTGGACCAGCCCGCCGGTCTGCGGCCGATCCAGCAGCACAGACCGGTCCCTCCCCGTCCCCGGCCGGGGCCGTCGAAGCAATGACACCGGCTCCCCTTAGCCTCTGGAAACACTCTGGTGGGGCCGCCCCCGCGACCCCTCGTCACCGCCGATCCTGGAGACCACATGTCCCCCACCCGAAGTCGTCCACGCAGCGCAGCGACGGGAGCGGCCGTGGGCGCTCTCGTCCTCGGTCTCGCTCTCAGCACCCCGGCGACGACCGCCGGCGCCGAGCCCCGACCCACCCCGGAGGCCGCCTCACCGGCCCTGACGAACGGGAGCGTGCCCGCGGCTTCGGACCGCAAACCCGCACCCGCCTCGGTCGTCCCCAAGCTGAACTGGGGGTCCTGCGGCGCCGGGCTGGAGGCGTTCCAGTGCACCACGGCGCAGGTGCCGTTGGACTACGACCAGCCCCGCGGCGGCACCATCGCCATCGCGTTGACCCGGCTGCCGGCGAGCGACCCGTCCCGCCGGATCGGCACGCTGTTCACCAACCCGGGCGGCCCCGGTGGCTCGGGTGTCGACTTCGTCCAGACCGGCGCCCAGGTCCTCTTCCCCGCTGAGGTGCGCGCCCGCTTCGACATCCTGGGCTTCGACCCCCGGGGCGTCGCCCGCTCGACCCCGGCGACCTGCTTCCGCACCGAGGAGGACGAGGCGGCGTACGGGGCCTCGGCTCTCGCTTTTCCGGTGACCAAGCGGCAGGAGCGCCGCTTCGACCGGGAGTCGAAGGCTCTGGCTCGCAGCTGCGCCGCCACCTCGCGCGTCCGCTTCCGGCACATCTCCACCGCCAACGTCGCCCGGGACATGAACCTGCTGCGTCGCGCTGTCGGTGACGCGAAGCTCAACTACGCCGGTTACTCCTACGGGACCTTCCTCGGCGCCACCTACGCCAAGATCTTCCCGGACCGGGTCCGGGCTCTGGTGCTGGACGGCACTATCGACCCGCGCGAGTACAGCGGCCGGGCCTCCCGCTACCGCACCATCCCGGTCAGTCGGCGGATCGAGCAGGACCGCGGCGGCGCGCAGGTGTTCGAGGAGTTCCTGAGGCGCTGTCGCGCCACGGGAGCGGAGCGCTGCTCGCTGGCCGCACTGGGCGATCCCGCCGCGGTGGCGCGGCGGACCCTCGACGCGCTCAAGAAGCGGCCAGCCGTTCTGGCCCTGCCGGACGGCACCTCGGTCACGGTCGACTACCAGCTGGCGGTGAGCACCACCTACAGCGGGCTCTACTCGGCGACGGTCTGGTCCGACCTCGCCGACTTCCTTGCCGTGCTGGCTCTGGGCACGGGCACCAGCACGGTGTCCCAGAGCGCCTCGCCGGCCGTCGCGGCCATGGTCCGCGCTGCTCAGGACGAGGACTACGCCAGCTTCGGCGGCTCCATCGGCAGCACCTGCGTCGACGTCCGGACGCCGGCCCGCTCGGTGTTCCCGGCCGCGGCGGACCGCGCCGACCGCCGGTTCCCCGACTTCGGCCGCTACCGCGCCTGGATCGCCTACCAGTGCTCGTACTTCAAGGCCGAGGGTCTGCGCGACGCCGACGCCTACACCGGTCCCTGGCGGCAGACGACCTCAGCCCGGGTGATGGTGATGGGAACGCGCTGGGACCCCGCCACCCCGAACCAGAACACCCGACCCTACGCCGACCTGTTCCGTCGGGCATCGGTGACCACCCTCGCCGGCTGGGGCCACACCACGCTGGGCCAGAGCCGCTGCGTCGACTCGCGGGTGGCGGCCTACCTGGTCCGCCCGGGCACGAAGCGGGCGGACGTCACCTGCGCCACCGAGGTGGTGCCGTTCGCGGCGCCGGCCACCACGTCGGCGCGGGTCGCTGCCCGGGAGGCTGTGTCCGTGGAGGCTCAGCAGCTGCGTTGAGACGGTGGCGGCCCCGGTACCAGCGGTACCGGTGGCCGTCGCACGTCCTGACCAGTCACCCCATCAGGCGGGGTGCGTCAGTGGCACCGTCAGGACTGGAAGCCCAGCTCCAGATACCTGTCCACGTTGTCCTTGGTCACCACCGGAGCGTTTTAGCACGATCCGCTTGGGCACCTCGACCTGGACCAGGTCGGAGAGGCCCTTGTTCTGGGCGATCAGCCGGGCCAGCCGGATGCCGTCGGCGGCTTGGGTCGGCGGG
>Ga0210040_10002830_pt1 | contig 24050 bp, 18 predicted proteins | sample CryGeyCG12114_NA_FD_185462 | JGI IMG/M metagenome (GOLD analysis project Ga0210040, IMG submission 185462) | Groundwater microbial communities from aquifer - Crystal Geyser CG19_WC_8/21/14_NA (SPAdes) (version 2) | ecosystem: Environmental > Aquatic > Deep subsurface > Groundwater | place: USA... | reverse complement strand
TACCAGCTAACCCGCTGTTGTTGTTTCCCGCCACTTCCTTACGGTTGAGCCGAAACGGATGAAGCAGGCACGGATGAAACGGCGCTGTCCGACTGCTTCAGGCGATCAAATTCGGGAGATAAAATCGTGATCGAAACCCGGCGGTTGCGGGCGCGATGCTCGACCGTATCGTTGGCGGCAACCGGATGATTGGCTGCCATGCCCACCGCAGACAGTCGTAACTCCGGCACACCGTATCTGACAAGCATTCTGACCACGCTGCTGGCACGTCCGGCGGACAGTTCCCAGTTGGACGGAAATTGCGCGTTTTTGATCGGCACATCATCGGTATGTCCTTCCACTTCCACCGCCTGATTTTCACGGCTCAGCACCCGCGCCACCTGTTGCAGCGTCTCCAGTGCGGCAGGTTGCACGGTCGCCTCACCTTCCCTGAACAACGCACTGGCACTGATATCAATCACCACCCCGCGCCCGTTCCGAGTGATACCGACCTGCCCTTGTGCGATCATTGAGGCCATAACTTGGCGCAAATTGTTATCAACGGTCTTCATCTGCTGTTCATTTTTGTGCTGCTGCTCTAAAAATTGCGCACTGCGCTTATCCACCAGCACCTTGTTTTTTTGCTCGGCCAGACGGGTCACGCTACCAACCGCAGGAGGCTGTTTATCGAAAGCAATACCCAAAGAGGTACTAAACGTCTTGTATTTTCCTTCATTAACCGAAGAAATCGAGTACATCACCACGAAAAACGCAAACAGCAGCGTAATGAAATCGGCGTAGGAAATTAGCCATCGTTCGTTGTTGTCGTGCTCGGCACGTTTTTGTCGGCGCGCCATCGCTAATCCAGATAGCCTTGCAGCTTGATTTCTATCAGGCGCGGATTTTCACTGTTGGCAATCGCGCCGAGTCCATCCACGATCAAATCACGCAACTGCGTCTGTTGCATGATGATAGCCTTGAGTTTGTTGGCTATTGGCAAAAACAACAGGTTGGCAAATGCCACGCCGTAGATGGTGGCAACAAAGGCGACCGCGATACCGCTGCCCAGCTTGCCGGGTTCAGCCAGATTCTGCATGACGTGCATCAGCCCCAGCACCGCACCGATAATGCCGACCGTAGGCGAATACCCGGCAGCCGCTTCCCATACCCGCGCAGCTTGCCAGCGCAACTGTTCCCAGGATTGCGTATCAATTTCCAGCACTTCACGAATTTCTGCGGCGCTATGCCCGTCCACCAGCAACTGCGCGCCTTTTAGCAAAAACGGGTCGGTTATACCGGAAAGCCGCGCTTCCATAGCCAGCATCCCTTCCCTGCGCGTCAACGCTGCCCATTCGACCAATTGTCGGATGACTTCGCGCTCGTCAGATTTGGGGGGGACAAACGCCCAACGTCCCATCTTGATGGACAGCAAAAAAACCTTGCGCGGACTTTGTACCATGACTGCGCCCAGCGTGCCGCCAAATACGATCAGAAAAGCCGCGCCCTGAAACAGGATGCTGAAATCACTGCCCTCCAGTATCTGCCCGGTCATGATGCCCACAAGCGCCACCAACAAACCCAATAGCGTCAGTTTGTCCATCAGTAACCTTTCAACCAGCCACGCAGACGAGCCACCGCCTGACTATGCAACTGCGAAATGCGCGATTCGCTGACACCGAACACTTCCCCCACTTCGCGCAGATTCATTTCCTGCTCATAAATCATGCCCATCAGTTGCCGCTCGCGTTCAGGCAGTTTTTCTATCGCCCGCATCAATTCCGCCTTGAACCTGTCATCCTGCAACAAGGCCAGCGGATCGGCATCGTCGCTAAACTCGAACCGCTCGAAAAAATCGTTGTGATCCTCGTCCTGAAAGTCTTCGTAATACACCAATTGCGCGCCGCGAGATTCCTGCAACATCTGCTGGTATTCTTCGAGCGGAATGCGCATTTCTTCGGCTATTTCGGCTTCATTGGGTGCTCTGCCCAATTTCTGTTGCATCCGGCTGATGGCTTGCTCGATTTTTCGCATATCCCGGCGCAGACTGCGCGGCAACCAGTCCGCGCTGCGCAATTCGTCCAGCATCGCGCCGCGTATGCGTTGCGTCGCATAGGTTTCAAACTGCGCACCGTGAATCTCGTCGTAGCGGCTTGCCGCGTCCAGCAAACCTATCATGCCCGCCTGAATGATGTCGTCAATTTGCACGCTGTAAGGCAATTTTGTCATCATTTGATGAGCAATTCGCTTTACCAGCGGGGCATAATCCCGCAGGCATTGATCCTTGTTTTTTAGTCCAGAGGCGTTATACATAATCGGCCTTTAATCGTTGGTCGCAGGGGTATATAGCAATACGCCCTGTTGAATTATTGGATGTCGTCAGCAACTCACTACGGCTGTGCGCGCCAGTTGCGCGATCAGGTTTTTCATCATCTGTGCAATACCGCCTGCCATTTCATCCTGATGCAGTGTCATCTGTAATACGCCTTGCGACAATGCCAAATAAGACTGCGTCGAAAGGGCAGCGGGGTATGCCTCTACCACCGACCTCGCCAATTGCGTCGCACGTTTCATTTGCTCATCCAGCGGGATGCAACCCAGGTATTCCAGGCGGGCAGCCAAATTACTGCGCGCCACTTTTTCCATATTGCCGAACACCAATCGGGCTGTTTTTTCATCCGCCACCTTGTTTACCACCACTTCAAAACGCAGCCGGGCATTTTCCAACGCCAGCCGTTTAATCAACCCATAGCTCTCGGTGATGCCGCTTGCGGTCGCATCCATTACCACCAGCAACCTCACCCCGGGTGCCAGACTCGAGGATATGACATGTCCGGCCAGCATCGCCGCATCTACCAACACAATATCTACGCCCCCGCTCACTTCGGACAGAGCCGCTTCCATACTTTGCTGCTCGGATGCCTGCAAACTTGCCAGCGCGCGCAGCGCGCGCGAGGCAGGCAGGATGACATAGCCTTTACCCTGCAATATCGCATCGCGTATCTGGCATTTTCCCTGTGCCACATCCAGCAAATCATAGCGGGCGAATAATCCCAGGCTATCCGTCAAATTATGCGGCGCGGGATTCTCGTCCAGCACTAGCACATCCTTGCCGGCACCCGCCAGCGCACTAGCCAGATTGAGTGTCACACTGGTGCGCCCCACGCCTTGTTTACCTGACACCAGCGTAATCACCTGGGTTTGATTACTCACCAGTAATCTGCGCAACCCTTCGGCCTGGTCAATCCCCGCTGCAATTTTGGCCGAACTTCTCAATTTACCCTCCGCACTGTCAGAGCGCATAGCTCACCTCGCCTGTGGGTGAGACCGCCACCCCCGAAGTCATCTCGGTTGCGGGCATCATCCCGGTTGCCGCCATCAGCACTGGAAAATCTTGTTCGTTCAGGGTAAACGGTGATTTTTCTTCCGCCAGTTTAAACACGCGATGCAGCAACACCTCAATACTGACCGGATGCAAATCTTCCGGCACGCGCTGCCCGTTCGCCATGTAATGCATCACCAGACGATGGCGCACCACCACATCCAGCATTCCTCCCAGAGTCACGGCTTCATCCAGCTTGGTGGCAATGCAGCCGATCACCTTGCTGCCGTGGTACATGCGCACCACTTCTTCCAGAGTATCGCCGCTACTGGCGGAGTTCAGCACCAACAACCGCTGCACCCCACTCGCGTCAAACATATCGCCCTGCTCGGCAACACGTTCATCGCGTTGCCCCATCCCGACCGTATCAATCAGCACCAGATGCTTGTGGCGCAAGGCAGAAAGCGTCAAGCGTAAATCGTCTCCATCCTTCACCGAATGCACGGACACCCCGAGTATCTTGCCGTAAATCTTGAGTTGTTCATAAGCGCCGATACGATAGCTATCCGTGGTCAGCAACGCGACTTTATCCGCGCCGTAGCGCACCACGGCACGCGCCGCCAGTTTGGCGGTAGTGGTGGTTTTGCCCACCCCGGTCGGACCTATCAGCGCATACACACCGCCCTTGGCAATAATGTCATCTTCTTCACCGGCGACATGCACATTGCGTTTCAAAACCTGTTTAATCCATGCCTCGCCCTTGTCGTGACCTGCTGGCATCTTGTCCAATAATTGCCTTGCCAGCAAAGTACTGAATCCGGCATTGAGCATACGACGCAATAAGCCTGCACGTTGCGGGTCACGCTGCTGAACGTTATTCCATGACAAGGCTTCGATCTGCTTTTGCAGCGTGCTGTGCATCGCCTTGATTTCCACCAGGAGCGAAGATTCCGCCGTAAGCGGTGTCAGAGGAGTTGCAATAACAGCCGGATTTGCGCTTTTTAGAGTGGCGGCGCACTCCCCTATTTCAGCCTCCCGATCGCGTCCGGGCTCGTTATGCTGCACGGCTTGTTGTATCGCTTGATTGCGTTGATCCTGCTCCGCTCTGGGATAACGTCTTGCTTCCCGCACACGGGTGGCTGATTCCGTCAACTGCTCCATCGCTTCATTCGCCATGGCGACGATTTCTACACCTTGCGAGGTAGTGCGATTCGACAGGATAACGGCTTCATCGCCCAATTCGTTATGAATTTCCCTGAGCGCCTGACGTGCTGTGGGCGCGATGAATTTTCTGATGTTCATAGTGTTCCTCCTACCATTGCTGTCACCCGGATGGTTTTGAAGTCCGGCACTTCATCATGCGAAATCACCCTTAAATTCGGTACGGTGCGTTTCAGGAAGCGCGCCAGCAAATCGCGCAACGGCCCGGGAACCAGCATCACTGCGGGCAAGCCCATCTGTTCCTGCACCTGCACCGCCTCGCGCGATTCGCGCAGCACGGTATCCGCCAGTCCAGGTTCGATGCCCATGCCGTTCTGGCTCGCCTGCATGGCCTGCATCAGCACATGTTCCAACTCCTTATCCATGCCGATTACCTGCAATTCCTGAGCGGCGGGATAAAATTGCTGGACGATGGCGGGTCCCAGTGCAATGCGTACCCATGAGGTCAATTGATGCGCGTCCTGAGAGCGCGTTGCATTGTCGGCCAGCGTCTCGACAATGGTGCGCATATCGCGGATGTGCATGCCTTCATCCAGCAGGTTTTGCAACACCTTCTGCACCACGCCCAGCGGCAATGTCTTGGGAACGAGGTCTTCCACCAATTTGGGTGCCGTCTTGCCGAGATGTTCGAGCAACTGTTGCACCTCTTGCCGCCCCAGCAATTCAGCCGAACGGGTGCTGAGCAGATGGCTCAGATGGGTCGCCACCACGGTGCCGGGATCAACCACGGTATACCCCATCACCTGCGCCTGTTCGCGCAGCGCCGCATCTATCCACACGGCGGGCAGGCCGAATGCCGGATCCTGTGTTTGTGTACCGACCAACACGCCCGTCACGTTACCCGGATTGATCGCCAAAAACTGGTGCGGATAAGCCTCGCCGCTGCCTATCTCCACGCCTTTAAGCGTGATGCGGTAAGCATTCGGACGCAGGTCCAGGTTGTCGCGAATATGCACCGAAGGCGGCAAAAAGCCGATGTCCTGGGTAAATTTCTTGCGTATCCCCTTGATTCTGAGCAATAAATCTCCGTCTTGAGCCTTGTCAACCAGCGCGATCAAACGATAGCCTACTTCCAGACCCAGCACGTCCACTTGCGCGACATCCTCCCAACTCGCTTCGGACGCTTCAGTAATGACGGGAGAGGTCTCTACGCTGGCCTGTTGCAGATCCGCCGCCTGTTCGGTCTTTTGCGACAAATGGAAAGCCAGCCAGAGCATTCCGCCCGCCAGCAGCAGGAACGGGACGTGCGGCATCCCCGGAATCAGCCCCAACATGCCGACAATCGCGGCGGTCAACATGATGACTTGCGGCTGCTTGAACAATTGCCCCAGCAACTGCTCACCGATATTCTCGTCGGTGGAGACACGGCTGACCACCACGCCGGCGGCGGTCGAAATTACCAGCGCGGGAATCTGTGCGACCAGACCATCACCAATCGCCAACAGGGTATAAGTCTTGGCGGCCAGCGACATGTCCATATTGTGTTGCAGCACACCGACAATCAGCCCGCCTATTAAATTGATGAACAAAATGATGATGCCGGCAATCGCGTCGCCGCGCACAAACTTGGAAGCACCATCCATCGCACCGTAGAAATCGGCTTCCTGAGAAATTTCTTTACGACGTGTGCGCGCCACATCTTCGCCTATCAGTCCGGCGTTCAGGTCGGCATCAATCGCCATTTGTTTGCCGGGCATCGCATCCAGGGTGAAGCGCGCGCCCACTTCGGCGATACGACCCGCGCCCTTGGTGATAACCATAAAGTTGATAACCACCAGAATCGCGAACACCACGATACCGACCGCGTAATTACCGCCCACCAGAAACTGGCCGAAAGACTCGATCACCTTACCCGCCGCATCTCCGCCCGTATGACCTTGCAGCAACACCACGCGGGTCGAGGCCACGTTCAGCGACAAACGCAGCAAAGTGGTCATCAGCAGAATCGTCGGGAAAGCGACGAAATCCAGCGCCTTGGTGGTATTCATGCTGATCAGCAACACCATCACCGCCACCGCGATGTTAAAGGTGAACAGGATGTCCAGCAGGAATGGCGGCAAAGGCAAAACCATCATCGCCAGGATCATCACGATCAGCACAGGCCCTACCATGCCGCGCAGGTTCAGACTACGTTTGATGATACCCATCACCGCGCTCATATTCATAAAGCAACTCCTGCATTGGCCGGGTCAAGTTCGACAGGAACGGGCAACGCGCCAGGTTGCTGCGGACGGTTGCCCCCTTGCGACTGATAGGTTTTCAACTGATAAACGTAGGCCAGCACTTCGGCGACAGCGTTATACAAGGCTTCCGGGATAGCTTCACCAATCTGGGTATGTTTGTGCAGAGCACGCGCCAGCGGCGGGGCTTCGAGGATAGGTACATGATTTTCCTCAGCAATTTCGCGTATCCTCTTGGCGATCAGATCAGCGCCCTTCGCCACCACGGTTGGCGCACGCATCCCGGTATCGCTATATTTCAACGCCACGGCATAGTGGGTTGGGTTAGTCACCACCACATCGGCAGTCGGGATCGCTTCCATCATGCGGCGGCGGGCGATTTCACGCTGCATACTGCGGATGCGCCCCTTGACCATCGGATCACCCTCGGTTTCCTTGGATTCCTTGCGCACTTCCTCTTTGGTCATCTTCAGCTTCTTGTTGTTTTCATAAAGCTGGAACGGCACATCCACGGCCACGATTAACAGCATCGCAGCAGTAATGGACAAGAAACTGACCCCGATCAGATGCCCCATTTGCGGGATAGCCGAAGCAACCGAAAGCGTGGCGAGCTGCATCACATCGGCGCGATGACCCCAGATAACCCAGGTCGCAATCCCGCCCACCACAAGCGCCTTGGCAATCGTCTTGGCCAACTCCACCAATGAATTTACGGAAAACATCCGCGCCACACCGGAAACCGGATTCATGCGCGAAAACTGCGGCATCAGCGACTCAGTGCTGAACAACCAGCCGTTCAGTGCCAACGGCGAAAACAAGGCCGCCAGCACCAGCAACAACAATACAGGGGCAAAAGTGATCAGCATCGCCAGGGAAAGATCGTACAAATGCGGAACCATCAATTCCGGCTTGAAAACCAGTTCCTGATTGATGGTCAGCCCATCCTGCACCATCTGCACCATCTGCCGGGTAAGCGATGCACCCATAAACCACAAGCCCCCGCCACCCGCCAGCAACACAGCAAACGTGGACAACTCGCGCGAGCGCGCCACCTGACCTTTTTCTCTTGCCTGGTCTAGTTTCCTCTGTGAGGGTTGTTCTGTTTTTTCTAAATCGCTGTCTTCTGACATGATGCGCTCCGATGGTTATGACCATTATCGGCAAACCAGCGAAACTTCAATCACGCGAATAAAGAGGGATTTAACAGGCTTTTCGATACGAACAGCGAAGGTGCAAAAAATTCGTCATGCCCACTAGGAGTCTGTCGGACTTGAAGAATCGTAGCGAAAAGGTTTAAGCAGGCAAAGCCGCAAAGCGGCTGCTCGCAAAATTTGGCTGGGCGAGGGCAGATTTTGCTGGTTTCGCAGGTCAATAGTTGTTCTATTGACCAAGAAAGCGGTGAAATATGCGCCGTCCAGGCGAATTTGCAGTAGATTTCCTTTAAGTCCGACAGACTCCTAGCAGGCAAATCCAGGACAGTGCCCTACGCAGCCCGTCGCGCTTGCGCTCGGCCAAACTCAAAGCCTGTCGCAGTTGACTGTTTTCCTGCTCGGTCTGTGCCAGACGCGCCAACGCCAGTTGGTGTTCCTGCCTTAATTTTCCGCAAAACATGGTGGCTTCTTAATTATAGTAAGCGATGGTGAACGGATGGCGAGACACTTCACACCTCAACACAAAAAACCCCTCACTGATTTCCCCGTACATCGCTAAGCAGTTCTTTTATATCGAGAATCAGTATTATGTCGCCTTCGCTGGACATGGTTACGCCTGCCACGCCTTTAGGGTGGAAGGTGTCCAAAGACTTGATAACCACATCGTCATGACCGGCTAAACCGTCTGCCGACAAAATAAAGCTGTTACTGCCGAACTGCATCAACACGCCGACCTCGGGGTATTTGTCGCTCGCTTCCCAACCGATCAATTGGGCTAAAGGCAACACCGGCAATACTTCGCCGCGCACCACCATGGTGGCCTTGCCAGAAACCTGATGCAATTGACCTTGCGATACAGAAAGAATTTCGCGCACCATGGACAACGGCACGGCAAACGACTGCGATCCCAGGCGCAACATCAGTACGGGCAAAATCGCCAGCGTCAGTGGCAGGAATATCTCGAACACACTGCCCTTACCTGGCTCGGAATGTATGCTGATGGTGCCGTTGAGCTTTTGGATATTGGTCTTGACCACGTCCATACCGACCCCCCGACCCGACACGCTGGAAATTTCATCCTTGGTCGAAAATCCGGGCAGAAAGACCAGTTCCAGACACTGCTTTTCATCCAGCGTATTAGCCATTTCAGCAGTCAACAAGCCCTTCTCAATGGCCTTGTTGCGTATCACTTCAGGGCGCATCCCACGGCCATCATCCACGATGGTAATCACGATGTGATCGCCTTCCTGGCGCGCACTCAATTCCACGATGCTCTTTTCCGGTTTACCGGCAGCCTTCCGCTGTTCAACGGTTTCCACGCCGTGATCAACCGCATTGCGCACCAGATGCACCAGTGGATCATTCAGGTCTTCGATCATGGTCTTGTCCATTTCGGTCTCTTCACCGGACAACACCAACTCGACATCCTTGCCCAATGAACGCGCCAAATCCCGCGCCAAACGCGGATATTTTTTGAACAATCGGCCGATCGGCTGCATCCGCGTTTTCATCACCGCATTCTGCAAATTCACCACCAACATATCCAGCTGCGTAACGGACTGATCCAGTTCACGCAAAGTATCCGCGTCGTTACACCCCTGTAACAGGTTGGAGCGCAAATGAGTCAGGCGATTCTTGGTCAGCCCGATTTCACCGGACAGGTTGAGTACCTGATCCAGCCTGCCGGTTTCCACGCGTATCGTTGATTCCCTGGCTTCCTGTATGGGCACATCGCCATCTCGACGACCTATCGTCGCACCCGGCACATCCTCGGTGCGCCTGCCAAACGCCTTTTTCGTGGACTCTTCCTCCGCCACGGCCTCGGCAATTTTTTCAGGCTCGCGCGTGACACCCACCGCCTCAACGATGTCCGTGCCGACCACTGCCCTATACAGAGCATCCCAATCTACCCCTATCGTCTGGACACAAGAGACTGGGGACGGTGTAACGGGTGCTTTTGCCTCAACCTTAGCCACTATTTTTCCGCTTAGTGCCGCCTTCAAATCCTCCAGCATCTGCGCGGGTGCGGCGTGCGGTTGTCGGCTTTGGTGCAAGGCATCAAACATCCTGCGCACATCAGCGGTCGCGGCGAAAATCACATCCATCAATTCGGCACTGAGCGTTAATTTCCGGTTGCGCAGTTTGTCGAACAGATTTTCGGTGAGATGACACAACGTCACCAGCTCGGTCGCATTAAGAAAACCCGCCCCCCCTTTGATGGTATGAAAACCACGAAATATCTCATTCAACAGATTGCTGTCGTCAGGGCGTTTCTCCAGTTCCATCAACTTACTGTCCACGTCGGATAACATCTCGCCCGCTTCCAGCAAAAAGTCGCTCAACAATTCTTCCATGCCTGCGAATTCATTCATGCTTTTCTCCCTATCAGGATCGAGGATAGTGGCAAAATTGGCTGCGCCACTTTCAACTCACGCCTCATTCCCGATTAAAATCCCAAACTTTCCAGCAAGTCGTCTACCTGATCCTGGCTAGTCACGACATCGGCACGCCCGACAGGCTTGATGACGGGTCCGTTCAATAATCCGGAATATTCAATTTTCTTGTCCGTGGGCAGCGCGTTTTCGAGTAACAACGACAATAACTGCTGCTCCATCTGCTGGGTCACTTCGATGATTTTCTTGATGACCTGTCCGGTCAAATCCTGAAAATCCTGCGCCATCATGATTTCCAGCAAATAAGCATTGGTCGCCTTGGTCTGCCTGGGTATGACTTCCAGGAAGGCATGCGTTTGCAACGCCAAAGCCTTGAAATCTGCTACATCCAGTTGTTTATCAAACAACTTTTTCCACTGCGCCGCCAAACGGTTCGCCTCGGTTTCCATGTTTTCCACTAGCGGCTGCGCCGCTTCCGTCGCATTCAAGACTCTCTCCGCCGCCTGTTGGGTCAGCGTCGCGACATAATGCAGCCGGTCATGGGCATCCGGGATGCTGGAAGCGGCGGCTTCAATTGCCTTGTTCAACCCCAGTTCGCGCAGGGTGTCGTGCAGCGTTCGCGTCATCTGCCCGAGCTGATTGATAACCTTGCCCGATTTCTCCTTATTCGCATCAGACTGATCATTCGCAGCAGACTGGCTGAGACAGTGCGTTCCTTCTCCCGCTTCTTCCTGTGTATGCGCCGAAACGATGCTATCGAATAATGCTTCGAGATCGTCGGAATCCTGTGTTGCCCTATTGCTAGCCATGTCAGTTCTCACTTATTCATGTTTTGGAAGATTTTTTTCAGCTTCTCATCCAGCGTGGCTGCCGTAAACGGCTTGACCACGTAACCCGATGCGCCTGCCTGCGCCGCCGCGATGATATTTTCGCGCTTCGCTTCCGCTGTCACCATCAACACCGGCAGATGCTTGAGCTTGATATCGGCACGAATGGCGCGCAGCAATTCGATACCCGTCATATTGGGCATATTCCAGTCCGACACGACAAAATCAAAGGCTTCCGAGCGCAATTTGTTGAGTGCCTGAACCCCATCTTCGGCTTCCTGCACATTCACAAAACCCAGTTCCTTGAGCAGATTCCGCACGATGCGGCGCATCGTGGAAAAATCATCTACCACCAGAAATTTAGTACTTTCCATACCCATGACACTCTCCTACATCGTTTGGTAGGGACGTATGGCAATACGCCCAATTACCGTCATCCAAGGGCGTATGCCATACGCCCCTACTTTCCTCAAGTCAGCAACGGCCTGAGCGTTGTTGACAAAATCATTGAATCAAACTTGGGAATGTAATAATCCACGCCCACCCGTGTACCCATCGCGCGATTCGCCTCGGAAGACAGCGAGGAATGCATCACCACCGGAATTCCGGCAAACCGCTTGTCTGTTTTAATGTTATTGGTCAACACATACCCATCCATTTCCGGCATTTCCGCATCCGTCAGAATCACCTGAATCTGGTCATGCAAGGGCGTGCCGGTATTTTGCGCGGCATCGGCGAGTGCCTTGAGTCTTTCCCACGCTTCATTGCCATTGGCAGCCTGGATGTGTTTGACCCCCATTTTGTCCAATACTTCGGCTATTTTTCGGCGTGCCACCATCGAGTCGTCCGCAAAAAATACGCATAAATCGTGTTCGGAATCCACGCGCGCCACGTTCCCGACAATCGCCTCGCCAAATGCGTCGGACAGGATTTGTTCGACATCCAGAATGGAAATCAGCGTGCCGTCCGGCAACTCCGTGATAGCGGTAATCAGTGACGACTTATCCGACATCATCCCTTCGGTAGCGCGCACCTTGTCCCAGTCCACGCGGATGATGCGGTCAACGTCCTGCACCAGAAAACCCAGAATATGGCTGTTATATTCCGCCACCATCATGGTTTGATGCCGGTCCGCCGGGTAGATGTTCATAAAGCTGGCCATCTTGAGTACCGGCATGACATGCCCGCGCAACGAAACGATCCCTTCCACCCCTCTGGGCATATTCGGTGTGCGCGTGATTTTGCCCGCCCTGCAAACCTCCTTCACTTTGAACACATTGATGCCAAACTTTTCGTCGCTCCCCAAACTGAACAACAGGATTTCCATTTTGTTGGAACCCGCCAGATTGGTGCGCGCATCCACATGCTCCAGCAAACTGTCATCACCACCACTGCTTATCGTGCTATCTGTGTAAGTCATTTATTTCTCCTGGTTTGGAGTGCGCAGACACGTCTGCGCTGTGAAACGGCGGTGCTTGTCGCCGCACACTCCCTGTCACGCCAACAACCTTGCCAAGGTTTGCGACAACTTTTGCGGTTCAAATTTGGGCACATATTCATCTACGCCCACCGATTTACCGAGCTGCTGGTTTGACGCGCTGCTCAATGAAGAATGCATCAACACGGGAATGCCGTTAAAGCGTTTATCCGCCTTGATCTTGCGCGTTAACATGTACCCATCCATTTCAGGCATTTCCACATCGGTCAAAATCACCTGCAGCAGATTCTTCAACGGAAGATTGGCAGATTCGGCGTAATCGGCCATTTTTGCCAACTCAACCCACGCCTGACGACCATTGATGGCTGATAGATGTTTAACGTGCATCGCATCCAGCGTCCTCGATATTTGATTGCGCGCAACGGACGAATCATCAGCGAAAAACACCGTGCGATTTTGCTGGGTGATGGGTTGAACACTCTTGAAGATCAATTCATCACTATCGAAATGCCCCGTCTCGGCGAGCACTTTTTCCACATCCAGCAACATCACCAGACGCTTATCCTTTAGTTCGGTAATCGCTGTCACCATACCGCCCATCTCGGCCATCAACATGGCGGGAGGCACACGCATCGCCGACCAGTCCAGGCGCAAAATATTATCCACCGCCTTGACCAGAAACCCCTGAGTGTGGCCGTTGTATTCCGTCACGATCATGATTTCGGGCTTGCAATCCGTTTCCATCCGAATATATTTAGCCAGATTGATGACGGGAACCAATGCACCGCGCAAGCTGACCATCCCCTCGACCGCAGCAGGCATTTCAGGGGCGCGGGTAATCGCCGGAATGCGCATCACTTCGCGCACCTTGAACACATTGATACCGAAGATTTCCTGGCGCTCAGTTCGCGTATCGCGTCCCAGCGTGAACATCAGAATCTCCAGCTTGTTGGTGCCGGCCAGTTTGGTCCGCGCATCTATATTTCTTAGCAGGTCAGACATTTCGCACTCCTCATTAACCCTCTTCCTCCGCTTCGCTCACCCTCTCCCGCCTGTAGCAGACGGCTCGGCAAGAGGGCTTTACACCTTGAACACATCCACTGCGCGCCGTACTTCGCGCGACTTGCCTTCCAGGTCATTTGCCAACCCCAATAGTCCTTGCGCCGCCGAAGCATTTTCTCCCGACATGGAAGAGACGCGCTCCGTGCTTTGCGCCAGATCGTGCGCGGCGGCAGTCTGCTCCGACAGCGAACCAGAAATCTCGTCAATCACATTGGCTACCTGGCTGAAACTTTGCTGGATCGTGACGATGGAAGTTTGTGCGCTTTCCGCGTCAGACACCCCCTGACGGGTAGTCGCCACCACTTTATCCATGCTGCCCAGTGCATGCCCCGCCACTTCACCGATCTTGGCGGACATCTGGTTGATCTCGTTGGTCGCATTGGCAGTGCGTTCGGCCAGTTTGCGCACCTCATCGGCCACCACCGCAAAGCCGCGCCCCTGTTCACCCGCACGCGCGGCTTCGATGGCGGCATTTAATGCCAGCAAATTGGTTTGTTCGGCGATTTCCTTAATGACTTTGACAACCTCGCTGATGCGCTGAGCATCTTCGCCCAAGCGCGACACTTCGCCTGATGCCGCTTCGATTTCGCCCGCCGTAGTCAATAGTCCGGCAACCGTTTTGCTCACCACGTTACCGCCCTGTTCGGCGCTGCTACGCGAACTGTTGGCGATGCGTTTGGCATCATTGCCCTGATTGCTGATATGCGCGGTGGAAACGCTTAATTCTTCTATGGCAGCCGCCATACTGGCGACCGCATCCGATTCGTGATTGACATTATCAGCGATGTGCTGTGCCGATCCTGCCAGGCTATGTGCCATATCGCCGACCTGATTCGCCTGGTTTTGCACCTTGGCTATCATCTCGCGCAAGGCAACTTGCATCTGGTAGGCATTTGCCAACAGGCTGCCGGAAGTCGGCAATTTATTCGGTTGATGCGAGAAATCCCCTGCCGCCATGTTACCCACGACCCGCGCTACCTCGGCAGGTTCACCGCCCAGTTGCTTGAAAACCGAGCCGATGGCGGTTTTCGCCAGGAACGCCGACAACATCAGCGACACCAGCACCCAGACGATCACCAGATTGCGGCGCTGCTGAAAATCTTCCTCTGCCAACACCATTTTTTCTGCGCTTTTGTCGGCGACAAACTTCACAAAATTATCGCGCAGTTCCTTGACCTGCTGGCTCAGCTCCCGATCCAGCCCCGCCACTGCGGCATCCGACTTGACAGTATCGCCGTGGTGCGCGTTGATTTGCGCCAAATACTTGGCACTCAGGGTTTTATGCTGCTCCGACAGCGTATCGAGCTTGCTGACGAAACCGTTGAACTCGGGATGACTTTCAGCCAGTTTTTTCAAACCGTTCAACGCCTGAACATGATGTGTTTCAAACAGCTCCTGTTGCTCGATAAATTCGCCGCGATATTTATTTAATTTTGCCGCATCGCTGCCGCGTATCCACACGTCTTTAGCCAGCTTGACCTGTTTGAGAAAGGCGATATTCATACTGCCGATGTCGCCCATCACTGCGATGTCTTGCTCCAGGCGCAGCACATTGGTTTTTTCATCCTGCACCAGGTCATTGATCTCCACCAAGGCGAATATCGTCATCGCCAGAAACATGCCTAATGAAACCGATTCCAGGGCAAGGAATTTTCCTTTTAAAGTCAGATTATTAAACATTCTTCATTCTCCAAATTATCCAATCAAAACCACCCATCGCGCTTCCTGACTACACCTTGAACCGACCGACGGTCTTGCTGAGGTTTTCCGAGATCACTTGCATATTCCGGGTCTCATCCACCGTGCGTTTAACCACTTGATTGCTCTGCTCAGCCATCACCGCAATGCGCTCGACGTTGCGGACAATTTCCTGACTGGCATCACGCTGTTGATTGATCGCGCTGACGATATTTTCCAACCCGCTATTGACTCCCGCCACCGAACTGTTGGTGACGCTCAACACCGTGGTCACTTCGCTAATATGGTGCTGGCTGCTTAGCAAGGCACAGATACCAAGCTGCACCGTTTTTTCGACACGGTCAGATTGTTCGCTGATCGTCTGGGTTACGCCGTCAATCTGCGATGCCGCGTTCGCTGATTTTTCGGCCAGTTTGCGCACCTCATCCGCCACAACCGCAAAACCGCGTCCCTGTTCACCGGCACGCGCCGCCTCGATGGCCGCATTCAACGCCAGCAGATTGGTCTGTTCAGCGATGTCGCGTACTTGCTGCGTCATCTCGGTGATACTGCGCGTGTTGCTGACAAATTCGCCTACCGCACTGGTAATCTCATTGACCGCCCGTTCCACACTGGCAAGTTCCGCCATCATTTGTTGCAAACTAAGCTGCCCCTGATGAGCGCGATCCGCACTCTCTTCAGAAAGTTTAGCGACTTGCTCAGCACCTTCCGCGACTTGACTGATACTGTTACTCATCTGCCCTACCGCGCCCGAAGTGGTGCTGGCAGCGTCACTTTGCAACTGAATACTGTGGAATATCTGATCCGAATTATCGGTCAGGCGATGCGCCGTATTGGCGACCTGCCCGGCTTGACCTTCAACCTGACTGACAATCACTTGAAAACTCTGCGCCAGATCATTGAAAGCCTGCCCGGTTTGACCAATTTCATCGCTACTGCGCACCGTGACACGTCGGGACAAATCTCCGCTGTTTTGCATCGCCTGCATGGCCAGTTGTAATTCGCGAGCCGGACGGGTCATGAAACCAATCAGCCAACCGATCACCCCATAGAGAAATATTTGCACGACAAGCTGAATACCCCACATCACATAATTGGCCTTGCGTAGCACAGCAAATTCTTCCCTCATATCCAGCGTAATGCTCGCCGCACCATTTACTGTTCCTTCCGTGACGTTATGGCACATCAGACAATTGGTTCCGCGAAAACTCTTGCTGGCAATAAAAGGAACGACGACCCGCAGCGATTCACTATTTTCCTGGACAGACAATCTGGTCTGCACCTGTGCGCTGCGTAGCGCGGCATGGTCCAGCTCATCCACGGCTTGTTCGGCGGGTAACCCGGGACCAAACTGATCCTGCACCGGCTTGTTGCGTACCACGCGCAACTCATTGATTTTATTTGATGCGCCCATTTTTGTGACATACAAGGCACGCTGTTCGGCATCGCTGATAATGCCGTTAATCATCAACATATTCAGCCCGTTCAACACACCATCGGCAGAGATCAGCGCTTTTTCCTTGGCTTCATCCAGCACATTGCTTTCAAAACTGTTCAGTGCCATGCGTTGCGCCAGCACCAAAACCACCAGCAAAATAAACTGGATAGGGATTTGCAGCTTGTTACGGAGTGAGAGATTGCTCCACCAATTATTCATTTTTTCCTCGCCGATTTGTTTTGCACGGGATTCATGCACCGTGGTTACTTTAACGGCAACCCATGAGCTTTCTTTAGGTGAACAGAGAAAAGAAAAGCGGCCAACTCGATGGATTGATTCGGATCAAGCTGTAAAACGATTCGTGAAGGGGGGATATTTCAGGACAACTTGAGTTCCAAGTCTTTGATAGGCATAGGCTTAGCGTAAAGATAACCCTGATAAGCCTGACAACCACGCAATTCGAGAAATTCGCGCTGCTGCTCGGTCTCGACACCCTCGGCGATCACATGCAAACCCAGCCCTTTCGCCATGGCGATGATGGTCTGTACGATTGCCGCATCGTTCGGGTCGGTAGTGATATTGCGCACGAAAGACTGGTCTATCTTGAGCTGATCCATCGGCAAGCGGCTGAGGTAGGACAGCGAGGAATACCCCGTACCGAAATCGTCCATGGAAAACTTGATGCCCAACGCTTTTAATTCCCGCATCTTGCTGATGCTGTTCTCGACATTGTCCAGCACCAGACTCTCGGTCAGCTCCAGCTTCAACACTTCGGGTCTGATTCCGCTGTTATTCAACGCGTTGCGCACCTGGCTGACAAAAGCCGCCTCACGGAACTGGCGGGCGCTGACATTGACGGCAATGATGAGCCGGTTAAAGCGCGGGTCGGCCTGCCAGCAAGCCAGTTGTGCGCAGGCCGTTTCCAGCACCCATAAGCCGATAGGCAAAATCAGTCCGGTTTCCTCCGCCACCGGGATGAATTGGGCGGGCGAGACACTCCCCAACTCAGGATGAGTCCAACGCAGCAAGGCTTCTGCGCCAATCGGACTCCCCGCAGTATCCACTTGCAACTGGTAATACAGGGTAAATTCCTCGCGGGAAAGCGCGCCACGCAGCGCCTTTTCCAACTGGCTGTGTTTTTCCAGAACTGCTTGCATGGATGCATCATAAAAACAGCTGGTGTTGCGTCCTTGTGCCTTGGCCTGATACATAGCGATATCTGCATGGGCGAACAATTCCTCTTCACTGCGCAGGTTACCCAGGAAAATGACCAGACCCGCGCTGGAGCTGGCGTGGTGTACGATCGTACCCAAGGCATAAGGCAGACACAGTTCGTTGCGGATTTTTTCCGCGACCTGCTCGGCCTGGACAGCCGCTTCATTCTGGTCACGACTCAATTCGCCCAGTACAACCAGAAACTCATCCCCCCCCATTCGGGCAACGGTATCTTCTGCACGCACACAGGCTTTCAAACGGCGCGCCACTTCGACCAGCAACTGGTCGCCCGTGCCATGCCCCTGTGTGTCGTTCAGTTGCTTGAACTGATCCAGATCGAACAGCAGCAACGCGCCATGCTGTCCGCTGCGTATGCTGGCAGTCATGGCGTGGTGCAAACGATCCGAAAGCAGGCGGCGGTTTGGCAAGCCGGTCAGGTCATCATAATTGGCTTGCGTCCAGATCAGCTCTTCCTTGCGCTTCTTCTCGGTGATGTCGGAAAACTGCCCCACATAGCGGAACAGGCTGCCGTCAGGATGACGCAGCACGCAGATATTGAGCAATTTGGCGTGTAATTTACCGTCCTTGCGCCTGTCCCATACCTCGCCCTGCCAATGCCCTTTTTCATCAATGGACTGCCACATCTCCCGATAAAAATCCGTATCATGCTTGCCCGACTGGAACATGCGGGGATTTTTCCCTCTCACCTCGTCCAGCGTAAATCCGGTCAACTCGGTAAAAGCAGCATTGGTATCCACGATAAGATTGTTTTCATCCGTTACCAGCACGCCTTCATGGCTGGACTGATATACCGAGGCTGCCAGTTGTAACGCCTCCTCGTCCCGACGGCGCTGGGTGATGTCGCGCAGAATCGCCGTGTAGATTTTCTTCCCCGCCACTTCCACCTGCGAGATGGATGCCTCGAAGGGAAACTCTTCGCCGTTGGCACGCAAGCCTGAGGCCAACCCACGCACATTCATGCTGCGTGCCGTAACGCCCATCCTGCCAAACTCCGCCACATGCTGGCCATGTTCAGCCCGGAAGCGGAGCGGGATGATCTTTTCAACCGGCTGACCGATGATGTCGGCAGCCCGGTAACCGAACACCTGTTCGGCAGCTCGATTAAAAAGGGTAATGTTCTGCTGTTCATCCATCGAGATGATGGCATCCATCGCCGAATCTACCAGGCCGCTCAGCTTATCCCGATCTTGCTGCGCTTGCCGTTTAGCTTGCTTGCGCTCGGTAATATCCTGAAATACCACCACCGCACCAATTTGCGCGCCAGACTCACACAGTGGATATGCGCCATATTCGACCGGAAAACTGCTGCCATCCTTGCGCCATAGCACTTCATCAAGGCCGGAATGGGGCAGGCCGTCAGTCAGGGTGACATCCATCGGGCAACTTCCCTTCAGATAATTCCTGCCGTCCGGGGCGCTGTGATGCACCGTGGCTTGCATATCTTTGCCGATCAATTCTTCATGCGTATAGCCCAGCATCCGCACGGCGGCGGAATTGATAAAATTAAGCCTGCCTTGCCTGTCCAGCCCCAAAATTCCGTTGTTGACTGATTCCAGTAGCAGCCTGCTGCGTTGCTCGGATTCGCTCAGTTGCGCATAAGAATGGTTGAGCCGTTCCAGCATCCCATTGAAGGCAACGGCCAGTGCAGTGATCTCCTGCGGCTCCCCTGCGCCGATATTGAGAGGTATGCTGCCATCCGCTATTTTGGACAAACTATCGCCCAGCCTTCGCAGTTGCCTGCCGAATTGCCGACCGAGAATAATCGCGGCAAACACGCCCAACAGCCCCACCAGCAACACCAGCATAGCAACTTGAAATTTCAGCTTTGCCAATGGAGTACAGACCTCCTTTTGGCCAAAATCAACCAGGAGGCAGCCGCCGTTATCGGCTACCAGACCGACATCGTTGATGTTGTTTTGCCGGACAATCCTGGAGACGGCATCAACCGCCACCCATCCCACCATCAAAGCAGGTAACAAAGTAGCAGCCAAAATGACCATCATCAGGCGAGTCTTCAGGGATTTTGGCAGGATGGCTTGCAATATTTTCATCGGTTCACCTTAATGCGCTCATTTTCCAACGTGCAATCAACAGGATTATTCAACAACCTGAACGTAGGTATAAATCGTAAATTGAAACTTTCCCATCTGCTCATAACCACGCAGACGCCCGATAATCTGTTCGCTCAATTCATGGCCTTTGGACAGCAGCAAGTCACCGTTCTGCCCCGCCAAATCCTGCGAAAGGATCATGCCCGCCTCCAACTGCCTGGAATGCAGCGCCACTTCATTCACTGGCGCTAAAACAACACTCTCCAACGCAAACTGTCGCACGAAAGCATCCAGCACTTCAGGGTCATAACGCTTACCATTGCTCGCCTGAATTGCCGACAAAGCCTCTTCGGAGGTCAATGGTTTGGCATACTCAGAACCCATCAACAGCAGGTCATAATCATTTACCACCGCAAGGATGCGTGCACCCAGCGGGATAGCCTTGCCGAAGATACGGTCTGGATATCCCCCCCCATTGAAATGTTCGCAATGGCTGCGAATCAGCTTGGCCGTGCCTTGCAACGGCTCCAGCGCCATCAAGGCCATCTCGCCTCGAACCGGACTCTGGCTCACTTTCTCCCGCTCCTCGGTGTTCAACGTCTGAAATGGTTTTCCCAGCAGGTGATCAGACAGGCCTAACGTGCCGACATCCAGCAGCAAGGCGGCGATGAAAGTATCCTGCGCTTCCAGCGCACTCATCCCCATTTTCTCTGCAAGTACTCGCGCCATATCACCGACCCGGCGCGAATGCCCCTTATTCTTCGGATTGCGCATCTCGATCAAATTGGCAAACACCCGCACCGACATGATGAAGCTCTTCTTCTGCTTGTCGTTGGCGGCTTCGAGGGATTGCATGGTCTGCTTCAGTTCGCTGGTGCGTGCCAGCACCCTGGCTTCCAGGTTTGCGTTCAGGTCTGTCAGTTCCTTATTCTGACGATTCGTCAATTCTTCCAGACGCAACTTTTCGCGCTCCAGCCGCTTCTGCTGCAAGGCGTGGCGGATAATCAGCACAATGTCATTATCGTCCCAAGGCTTTGATATATAACGATATATCTGACCCTTGTTGATGGCATCTATGGTCGCTTCAATCTCGGCATAGCCCGTCAACAGAATACGTACTGTATCCGGCCAGCCGCCACGGACTTTTTCGAGAAATTGCGCACCGTTCATTTCCGGCATACGCATATCGGAAACCACCAGATCAACGTGTTCTTGCGCCATGATCTCCAACCCCTGCGCGCCCCCTTCCGCAATCAGGATACGATAACCTTGGGGACGAAACAGTCGGCGCAGGGACGATAAAATATTGGCCTCGTCATCAACGAAAAGTAACGTCGCGGGTGTCTCCGTTACTGTTTCAGCTATTACATCACTCATCTTTGCTCACTTTATCTGAATCCCAAAAAATCCATTTGCAAAAACCCCGTCATTCCGGCCTGGCAGGGGTGGTAACTTTTCCATGCCCGTTAGTCGTTTTATCAATGGGTTATTTGGGTTAATTTCTGCCAGGTCTTCAGCTTCATGACGGTTTGCCGTTTGACTGCTTAATCGGTAGCCACACCCGGAAAGTCGTACCTTGCCCGACCGCGCTTTGCACTTCCATGCGCCCGTGATGCTTTTGCACGATGCCGTAGGATAGTGACAGCCCCAGCCCCGTGCCTTTGCCGATCGGTTTAGTGGTGAAAAACGGGTCGAATATCTTCTTGATATTTTCCGCCGCGATGCCCTTGCCGGTGTCGGCAACCTCCAGCCAAACCTCGTCGCCCCGCTGCCCGGTGCGGATGGTGATCGTGCCGTGTTCCTCGATGGCGTGTGCCGCATTCACCAGCAGGTTCATGAACACCTGGTTAAGCTGCGAGGCCAGACACTCGATTTCCGGCAACGCTCCGTACTCCCTGACCACATCCGCCTTGTACTTGATCTCGTTGTTGACGATATTCAGGGTACTTTCCATACCGGAATGCAAGTCGGAATAATGAAATTCGTCCGAGGTGTCAATATGCGAGAAATCTTTCAGGTTCTGCACAATTTTCTTGACCCGCGTGATGCCGTCCCTGGACTCCGCCATCAAGTCACGCAAATCATCCTTGAGAAAGGCGATGTCCAGTTGATCCCGGGCGGTCTTGAGCTTCACCCGCATCGCGTCATCGCCAATCGCAGTTTCCGCCTGCTCGTACAAGTCGAGCAGACTGAAAACATCGGTGACATATTTTTCCAGCGTACCCAGATTGGAATAGACGTAGCCGATGGGGTTGTTGATCTCGTGCGCCACGCCCGCCGCCAACTGGCCAATGGAGGCCATTTTCTCGGATTGCAATAGCTGATTTTGCGCAGATTTCAGTTCAGTGTTCAGCAGTTGAAGTTCCATCAGCCGCTGCTTCTGTTCAATATTTAACTGAATGTTGCTCAATGCCAGGCTGACCATACTCAGCAAAGCAGAACCTGCCTCCAAGTCAGTTTGCGTGAACGGTGGTCTGTCGGCGGTACGATTCATGCTGACCGTTGCGCTGATGGAACGATTCACGGCAATGCCACCGATAGAGCTTTTTTCGATCTTCAGCGGCCAGCACATCGCCGAAGTTGCAGCGGCGGCTCGACGTCTTTCACTACGCCGCTGAAAACGCGCATCGCTGGAGGCATCGCCGTTCAGCAACAGCGGGGTATTTTCCTTTACCACCCAGCCCAGCACCCCCTCGCCTGGCGTAATTTGCTTGCCGATGACCCCGTCGGGAAGATCAATGCCGGCAACGATGGTCAGGTTATTCCCCGCATGATCCAGCAGTGCAAGTGAACCGCTGTCAGCCTCGAACCCATCCACAATGTGCCGCAAGACGCGCTGATAGACGATGGAGGCATCCCCTGCCGTAACGACATCCCGCCCCATACGATGCAAATCGTATATCCAGGCAATTTGCTTAAAATTATCTTGGTTCATTTTCACCTCCACCCTTAGTTGTGCAACGCAAGACTAGCGGCTTGTTCCAATTGACCGGCACTCGGTATCGCGGCGGCAAGAAGCTCCCATTTCGCAGCCATCTGGCTACATGCTGTTTCCCCTAATCCGGACTTCATGTCTTCCAGGCTTGCGCCGTTTTCCACAGATGCCGCCATATACACCAGACAAATCAATGAATTAAATGTCGGCGACTGTTCCGGCTGTTGCCAGCCGCGAACCACCTGCTCGATTTCCTGCGGGAAATTCCATAGACGGATAAGTTCGGCACCTATTTCGGCATGATCGAAACCCAGTTCGGCGCGCTCGAATTCGAGCAGACTCAAGCCGGAATCCGCATGGCGCTGCAATACTGCGGAAAACTGTTGCGGAATGCACAAATCCAGCAACAGCTGCCCGACTTCACAAAACAGACCAGACGTAAAAGCGAGTTGCTGCCCCTGCTGAAAATGTTTCGCCAGCGCCTTGGCAATTGTGGCGATGCGGAAACTGTGTTGCCAATAGGCCTGCCGGTCAAACAAACTGCCGCTGGCAATTGGAAAGACTTTCATCATTCCCGCCGACAACACCAAGGAACGCACCGTATCGAATCCCAGTACGACGACAGCCTCCTGAATAGAACTGACTTTGCGCGATAATCCGTAAAACGATGAATTCGCCACGCGTAACACCTTGGCGCTCAGCCCTTGATCCTGAGTGATTTTATACGCCAGTGATGCCGTATCCAAGCCTGCATCCTGAAAGCTGGCAATCACTTCCTGCACCACCACAGGCAAAGTAGGGAGCTGGTGCAACCGGGACAGGATTTCTTGTCTGGCATCTGACATCGCGGGTTCTCCTATAGGTCGCACGCATGACTTCCGGCAAGCCGCTCGGAGCAGGGCTGCGTGTCCATAACCAGCAGGATGCCGCGTGACCTTGAAAATTCTCCCAGCAAACGACACCAGCAGCGCACATCGCTACCCGCCACAGAAAATGCTTTTGCATCTTCATCCCGCTGATGCAGCCCCGACCACAGCCATGCCAGCAAATCAGCAGGAAGAACCGTGCCTGCCGTTTCGCCCAACAAGGAATACCCTGCCCCATCTGCCGAAAAAATTTGCT
>Ga0210040_10002829_pt1 | contig 24054 bp, 29 predicted proteins | sample CryGeyCG12114_NA_FD_185462 | JGI IMG/M metagenome (GOLD analysis project Ga0210040, IMG submission 185462) | Groundwater microbial communities from aquifer - Crystal Geyser CG19_WC_8/21/14_NA (SPAdes) (version 2) | ecosystem: Environmental > Aquatic > Deep subsurface > Groundwater | place: USA... | reverse complement strand
AGCTGCGGAAGAGTAGGTCGTCGCCAGGCTTTGCAGCCGGCGGGAACAAGAGATAAGGACCATCAGAGCATCACTCCGATGGATCCAAAACCCATTCACATGTCATCGATCGCCGCCGCGTGCCAAAAGCCCGCGGCGGCGGTTTTGTCTGGCCGACGTGCGTAATGGCGTCTGGTCGAGGAGGGCGGAGTTGAAGCAACCGCCGGTGGACAGCATCTGCCTGTCCCTCTTTTGCTTTGGACCGCGATCAGCGGTCCGACTGGTGACGCGGGGTGGAGCAGCCCGGTAGCTCGTCAGGCTCATAACCTGAAGGTCGTAGGTTCAAATCCTACCCCCGCAACCAACAAAAAGCCCGCAAGTGGAAACACTTAGCGGGCCTTTTTGCGTCTTCGCCACTGCGGTCTTCATCGGCAATGTAAGCACACCGGAAGCAAGAGGGCGCGTGAAACTGCGTAGGTGCGGGTGACAACGTAAATGACAGTGTTGCGCCTCAATCATCATTGTCGCGGATGGTTCTCGTAGCACTCGAAGGCGGACGTTCAAACGGTGCGGAGCCTATGTCTGCTTCCGACTTGCCGTACGGTCGGCCTCCGACAGGCTCCAACCTCACAGGCTGTAATTCTTTGCCGTCAGCTAATCGTGAGTTTGCCTAAGGGCCGACAAGAGATAACTAAGCGAGCTCCTCCGCAGTGCCATCAGGCGCTCCTTTGATTGTCTATAATCAATGGGCTGGCTCACGAGCGAAGATATCGTGGAAGGATCATGAGCGAGCACAAGCCGGTCCATGAGATCGAGGCCCTGCAGAAGCGTGGTGAAGCGATCGAGGCCGCGATCTTTGTTGCCAAGGGCGATGAAGTTCTTGCCGAACAGAATTGAGAAGATGGTGCCGTGATACGAGTCCGTGATGACGAAGTCGGCATCCATGAAGGCGCGCAGCCACTGCCCAACACCCACTTGGCTACGCTCCCAATTCACGAATAGCGAAGTAGTCCCGTAGGTGTCAGGCAGGGCAGCTTCTACCGTCCTGCACGCGGCCATCGAATTGTCGCTTTGATCTAGAACGTAGCTGACTAGGGAGGGCTGCGACTTCGGCCGGGGTGGTGCCGCAGCCTCGTGGTAAAGTACGGGATCCACAACGAGCGTCGGGTCAAGCACGAGATCGCACTGTTTGCGACCAAGCTTGTGTCGGCAGATTTCGACGCCGGATTGCTCGCGGACAGACACAGCATCGAATGCCGCGAGCAAGCCGGAAACCTCCTCCAGCTTATCCGGATGCTGCCAATCCGGATGACCGAAGGATGCGGCATAGGAAAGCTTCCTGACTTCCGGTGGAACAAAATTCAAAAAATAGACCGGATAATTGGAATCCTGGTGGTACTCCGTTCTCCAGACCTGGTCGCTGCCGACGACGACCGCGTCGAGGACCCATTCTTCGATCGCCGCACCCAACTCCTCGCCGTTATGACAAGGGCGAGTACTGTTCGGTAGGAAGCGGCGAATAAAGGGCTGATGCATTTCGCGGGCTTTGGCCCTGGCGCGCACTCCACCAATGTTCTGCCCTGGTATCGCCCGAAGCAGGTTCCGCATCAAACGGCCGACCCGACCTCGATTCTCAGGTTCTTTGCGTAGCAGCACCGGCTCGAAGCCTTCGTCCTTTAACAGCCGGTATAGTGCTGCGGCCTGTAGAATCCCTCCGTAATTGACATGGAAGTGTAGGGTCAGGATTCCGACACGGGGCAAGGGAGGTCCTCATCTGCTACGAAGTGCGGCTTAGGTTCGTTTGGGGTGTTCAGGACACGGACAACCCGATGGTTCCTGCCGCTGTGCAACGCAATGCGAACGACCCTCTTCAATGAGCCGCGCAAGCGTCACTTACTTATCTGATTAACTCACGTTGGCTTCCTGCGGTCTCGAAGTAGACTACGTAAAGATCTAACTAAGCGTCGGACCAAGTTGACCTTGTTAGCAGCCTGATATGCAAGCAGCAGCGCGGCCATGTCCGCGCTGAATCTATCCAGCTCGCCTTCTTCCCTGGCCTGCGCAAATGCCTTCGAGCTTTCTTCTGCAATCCGCAGACGCAGGTCATAGATTTTCCGGCGAGATGACCGGGCTTCAAGCAATGGCGGGACCCGTTTCCGCGGGGTCCACTGGCCCGTCTCTCGTCTGCGCGCCAGCCGATGCATCAGGCCACGGCGCCGGTGCCGGAGCCCGGGCTCCTGGCTTTTCGCGATCGTCTCAGGATCGGTTTCAGTCATGAGCAGATCGCCTTTACTCTCAGCGTCCTCGATGATCATATCCAGTGCCGCTGATCGGATCACCGCCACGTTGGTGCCTTCAGGATCATCGACAAAGCCTGGCAGCCAGGCGTCGCCGATCGCAATGTCGGCGCACTCAGCCAGGACGTCATCGCAAAATTCGCAGGCAGGGTTCTTGAACAAGCCTTCGCCCCAGTCCCGTCCATGCACACTGCTCATGGGAAAGGTTTTCTCGACGTCGCTGCCCTCCTGTCGGAAGGCGAAGCCGTAGTCGGACGCCTTTCGATCAAGCAGCTTGCGGCGGAAATCGATAGCGGCAAGTTCCTGCGGTGGAACACCCTTCTGCCAAGCGAGATACTCTCCGAAGTAACGGCTTTTCAAGTGACCGCAGACGAGACCAACCGCGTGGCGAACGCGGCCTTCCGGAATATGGCCAGAACGTTCCAGAAGGCGAACGGCCTTGATGAAGCAGGGGGTTCCCACGACAGCATAGCGCCCGTCCTCGCGCATCAGACGCTTTAGGACATCTGCCATGTGGATCGGGTAGTACCTCGACTTTGCTCCGGACCTTACCTGCTCGGATGTGCGCGAGATCCTGTACCCAAACAGCAGATCATTGCCCGCCGAGCGCTCCAGAGGTTGGACATGCAGGACCGCATCGACCTCGCCGCCCGCGAGCAGTCTCTCCAGGAGCCAGGTCAGCAACCCCCCCGAACTGCCGGTACTCCGGAATTCGTTCTTGACAACGTGTCCTACGATGTTGCGCCTAAACCGGCCTATGCGGTCGTCATGTGGAAGGTCCGGATATAGAGAGGCAGCGATCCGCGTCTCATCGTCACTGGCGCCGGAAAGCGGGCAGATACTCGCGCCGGCAACGTCGATGATCGGGTCGTAACCATCATCTGCAGATCTGGCCTGCCAATGGCCCTCTGACGTGAGCTCCATGGACATAGATTGAGGATAGGCCGCGGCGCACGCGCCGCAGCCGATGCAGTTGCGATTGCTTATCACTCGGCGAAGCGTAGTCATGCCTGAGATCTCGCCTGAAGCAGCTGTCAGTCTCGGAGACGCACAATCCTTACAGGGATGCGTGCGCGACAGGCCGAAGATCCGCAAGCTTTACGGCGCCATGTGGTTGTCGTGCGCCTCCACCTTTAAGCCGAAAAGTGCTTCAAGTGGGCCATGCTGCTCCGGCGGCAGGCCTAGCTGATGAGCGCAAGACATTGTTTGAGTTGGTGGCCCACGCCCAGAAGCTGCCGGTCCGCTGGCGGCCACCATCGGGCCATCCGGTTCCGATTGGCTGAAGGAGCTGCCACCCGGGGAATCTTACGTCGGTGGTCTACAGCACCGTGGCGTACTGTGGTGGAAGGGACGGCTTAGAGCGCCCCTCCGTGCGGAGCGCATCAGCGGCGGAGACCATCCCAATCCCGGCGCTCCAGGCGCAGGTTCTGCCGCACCCGATTGATACGCAGTTCCAGGTCAGTCACTTCCTGCCGGCTGAGACCGTTACGGTTATACTGGTTCAGCAGCCGGCGGAGGTCGACTGACTGACGCCGGAGGGCGACGGCTTCGCGCTGCGAAATAGTTCGCCGCTGCGCTGCCAGTTGAATCTGGGACTGCAACTGGTTGATATCGGTCCTGATCTGCGTCTGTGCCCGGGGCTGCAAACGCCAGGTCTGCGCCGATGCAGGAACCGACCAAATTGCGGCCGATGCGGCGGCGAGGGTGAGGATCAATGAACGCATTTCATGCTCCTTGGTGCATCCTGTTAGGCCAACTTGGCTGAGGACGGATATGAGCTGTCGAGCTCTCACAGCTGTGTCCGATCCAGCGATAAGTGTCGCAGTTTGTATCACCGCTCGGCGCGTGCGGTCCCATCAAGTGGAATTAGGAGGAGAGCCACCAGCCCGCCTTCGGCCCCATTCTCGAGCCGCAGAGATCCGCCGTGGCTCTCCGCCACTGCCCGGGCGATCGCCAGCCCAAGCCCGTTTCCACCAGTGTCGCGGTTGCGGGAGCCCTCAATTCGACGGAATGGATCCATGACCGTCTTTAGCTGCTCCGGCGTCAGGCCGTCCCCCCGATCTCCGACGGCAATGACCGCGCTTCCCGCTCTCTCTTCGACACTTACGGTTGCCGAACCACCGTAGGTCACGGCGTTCTCGATCAGGTTGCGGATCGCGCGTCGAATCAGATTAGGCTGAAGTTCCACCACCAACCGCTTCGAACGATCCATCTCCACTGGTTGTCCAAGTTCGCGATACTCCTCAACCAGCGCATCTGTCAGCGCAGCCAAGTCCATGTTCCGGGTGGTTTCCCGCGCTCGCCCCGTCCGGGCCAGGATGAGAATATCTTCGAGCATCGCCGCCATCTGCTCGATGGTCGCCACCATTCGGTCCCGTTCTTCCGCAGGCTCAATGTTTTCTGCTCGAATCCGCAAGGACGCGAGGGGAGTACGCAAGTCATGCCCGATGGCGCCAAGCATCGTGTCCTTCTCGTCAAGCAGACTGACAATGCGGGCGTTCATCGCATTAAACGCCTCGATAGCTCGCCGAAGGTCGGCGGGACCGCGGGCTTCGACCCGGTCGGGCAAAGCACGACCCTGGAAGCGTTCTGCGGCCGCGGCCAGATCGGCGAGCGGCCGCGCGAGCCGCAATGCGATGAACAGGCTCGCTCCAAGCACGATCAGGTAGAGCAGCAGAGTCGCAGCGCCAAGGCGGGCAGATAGCCAGCGGTCGGCTCGAGGCGTCGGTAGGCGGCCATTCAACCAGGTGCCGTTCGGCTCCTGAGCCGAGAGGACAAGAACCCGCAAAGTTTCAGCTGCGCCGGCACGAGTTTGCCGTCGTTCGGTGGTCAGCGTTGCCCGCACATCTCGTGCGCTTATGCCAGCTTCCTTCAGAGCGCTCAGAAGACGACTTTCGACACCTTGGTCTCGATCGGAGCCGGTCGCCACTAGACTTTGTGCGTCCAGTGAGAATCGGGCTCCCCGGCGGGAGCTGTCCTCCACCAGGATGGTCCGAAACTCTGGAACTGCTTGACGCACATCGGCAGCTGTCGAGACGAAGCGCGTGATCGCTGGCCCTTGGTTCTGCGCGAGACTCAGCTTCTGACGTTCGTTCAGGATGAGGGTGAAGTTGATCAACTGGGCTACCAGCAAGGCCAAGCCGAGCAGCAGGGCCATCTGGCCAGGCAAACTGCGAGGAACGAGCTTCATCACAGTCTTCGGACGTCAGCCGCGAGCGTATAACCACCACCCCAAACCGTCTTGATCAGCTTCGGATCGCTCGGATCTGCCTCCACTTTGCGTCGCAGACGGCTGATATGATTATCGATGCTCCGCTCAAAAGCGGCAAGGTCACGCTTCTGGCTGAGGTCGAGTAGCTGGTCGCGGCTAAGCACTCGCTTCGGATGGGTCACAAAGGCCAAGAGCAGGTTATACTCGCCGGTCGAGAGAGGGATCGCGACGCCGTCCGCGGCAATGAGCTCGCGCTCTCCGGTACGCAGCACCCACGGACCGAAGGCGTAGGCTTCCGCATCCGGCGCATGAACCTCACGTCCATTGCCCTCGGTGCGACGCAACACGGCCTTGATACGAGCGAGCAGCTCGCGCGGGCTGAAGGGTTTGGTGACGTAGTCGTCAGCGCCAAGTTCAAGCCCGACGATACGGTCGGTTTCCTCGGCCTTGGCCGTAAGCAGGATCACCGGAATGCTGCTTGTCGCACGAACAAACCCGGCCAGCGCCAGCCCACTTTCACCCGGCATCATGATATCGAGCAGCACGAGGTCGATCGCGTGCCCGGCGAGTATCTGACGCGCAGCGGCGGCGTTTTCGGCTTTGGTGACCCGCAGCTCATTCTTGCCAAGGTAGGCGGCAAGCGGATCACGGATGTCGCGCTCATCATCGACCAGCAGAATATGAGGCAAGGAGGTCATCGTCTTCCTTCGGCAAAGGCCACCAGGCGCGATGGCCCCGGAACCTGCGTCCCGGGACCACTTAGATGCGCAGCAGATGGATGTTAGAGGAGATTGCCGAACACCGCACCGATGATCCCGCTGGCAATGGCGACCAGGACGATGTCGTTGCCCGACTGAACATAGCGGTAGCCGTAGGGCGGGGCGCTCAGGTGATAGGGGCGATAGTCGTTAATGACCCGGTAGTTGCTGGCGTAGCGGTGATCGAAGCGCTGACCACGGCTCCACTGATGGCCACGTTTGTTGTGAACACGGACCTGCTGAACCTGAACGGGCTGGCGGTAAACGTTGCGAACCTGGACTGGCTGGCGATAAACATTGCGGACCTGGACCACGTTGCGGTGGGTGCGGTCGGCCACCCGCTGCTTCTGCACCTGTTGAACATGGTTGCCGCGGTTGCCGTGGTCGTTGCGCCCGCTGGGAGCGGCGTTGGCGGGTACGGCAATCATGGTTGCGGCGGCGGCCGCGGCGATGATGAACTTCTTCATGGTGGGCTCCTTGAGACGCCTCCATCGGCGTTGATCAAGAGATAGAGCCCCCATGTCTGCGGCATGTGTCGGCCGACGAGCTAAAGTGTCGCAAATCTTGTCAGAACGACGCGACGGTGGGCACTTTCGCCGTAGGGACCCTTCGGGGCCCCAGCTTTATAAAGCTTCGTTGTTGCGAGTGTCGTCAGTCTGAGCGGCGGCTATTCCCGCGCCCATGCCTAAGCCGCCCATTCCGAGGCCCGCGCCGCCACCACCGCCTCGTCCACGACCACTCTGCCGTCCTTCGCCGCCGGCGTCACCCTTGCCTCTGCCGCCGCTGCCAGTGGCTCGCGTAGGCCCCTGCACGGGAATAAGCAGGTCCGGGGGCACCGGAGCGAGTCCGAGCGCGCTTCGGATGAAATCACGAAGCGAGACAACCAGTTCAGCGGTGTGCACTTGCTGCCCGGACACCAGATCCTGGGCAGCACGGCTGGCAAGCCGGACATGTTCATCGGTGCCAAGCAGAATGATGTCCGACAAAGCTGCCTCCACCGCGTCCCTGATGCGACGGGCGCGATCAGAGCTCTGAGTGTTGGTGACCGCCAAGTCAGCGGGTTCTGCATTGGGCAAGTTCGTGGCAGCGGGGCCGAGAACGTCGCGCAGGTGTGTTGGATCCACGAGGAGATCGCCGGTAAACGATCCGCCCAGCGTCTTGTACGCTGCGATCAAGGTTCGGAGTCGCTCGTTGATCTGGCGGTTCTCTCGCTCGCGGCGCTGCTGAATGGTGGCCATGATCAACAATCGAACGCCCACCCCGATAACGGTGATAAGCGCGAGCCCTGCCAAGGTGGACAGGACTGCCTGCCAGGAACTGAAATCGAAACTCCGCATCAGGCCTCTGCTATGGCATCATCCTGCGCACCAAGACTGCCAGATGCGTGCTGGCTACCTTGAAAAGTCTGCGCTCGTATACCTCTCTCCCATAATCAGCCGGTCCGCTATCAGCCAGAAGGCGAACTCTAGGGTAGACCGCTAGAGCCGCTTTGCTGCGAGCACGACCCTTCCCACGATGTTGATCTCGTCTAGGTGACAATCATACGGCGAGTAGAGCTTGTTATCCGAGTGCAGCCGCACCTGCGGTGGATCACCCGGGATCACTGTCACTCGCTTCGTGACCAGGCCCGTGCCGTCCCACAGGACGTAGACGCCGGGCGGTGAGGGTGTCTTGTGGCTGGTATCAACCATGATCCGATCCCCGTCTGAAAGCGTGGGCAGCATCGAGTCACCAAGGACGGAGATGACCCGCAGGGCATGCGACGGAGCTCGCAGCTCCTGCTCAATCACCCGTGCCGAAAGCGGCCACACCCCAATCTGCTGCGGATGATCGTCGTTGAGGGCACCAGCTCCGGCCGCAGCGCGGACCTCGACCTCAGGGATCGCGACCAGATCAGTCTCGAGCCGCTCATCGTTCATCGGCCTAACTGCCGGCTCGCTTCCCCGAGCAGGTTTGCGCGCCTCCCTGGGCAGCGCAAAGCTGTGCTCCAGCTCGCGCTCGTCGACGCCGAGGTACTGCGCCAGCGCATCCCGGGTGTCGTCCGACAGCGATCGAGGCGTTCCGCGGAACAGGAACTGCTGCATGTAGGCAGAGTTCTTTCCTATCGCCAGCGACGTAGACTTCATGTCCCGTCCAGATTTCTGGATCAGCTGCAGGACCTTGAGCCGCACCGGATCTAGTTGCATTCCTTTTCGCTCCTCTACGCGGGCCTTCTCTGCCAGCAGGAACAGGATTGCACAACAGGAAATCCGCCGACACTATCCTCCCATGAGCATTTATGATTCCTTTCGTCAGCAGATCGAGGAGTACCTCGTCGCAGCTGACATGACCGCCAGCGACTTCGGGCGACTGACGGTAGGCGACACCGGGTTTGTTCTCGAGGTGCGTCGAGGTCGATCTCCGCGCCTCGTCACGGTGGACCGGGTTCTGACCTGGATCGAGAACAACCCACTTTCCAGAGGCCAGCCGCAATGACCAACGTCACGCACCTCCATCAGGTGGACCTCGCCCGCCGGTGGAAGCTTAGCCCGCGCACGTTGGAGCGGTGGCGCTGGCTCGGACAGGGACCGCAGTACGTCAAGATCGGCGGGCGCGTGGTCTACCGCCTTGAGGACGTCGAAGCGCATGAAGCCAGCAATGTCCGCAGCAGCACAAGCGCGACGGTCCGGCCGTGAGGCAAGTCGCAGGCACTGACCTGCGGGCGCGCTGCAATGCTGTTCGTCAGGATGTGTCGCTGTCGAGCCTGGCCCGCAAGTCACTTAAGCTCAGGCGGGTGGGTAGCGAGTGGAAGGCTTGCTGTCCGTTCCACAGTGATCGGACCCCGAGCTTCACCATCTACGCGAACGACACCCGCTTCATGTGCTTCGGCTGTGGAGCCGAGGGTGATGTGCTGGACTTCGTCATGCGCCTGCACCGGGTGCGGCTACCTGAGGCGATGGAGATGCTGAGCACTGGAGGCGAGTGGGCTCCTGCGGCCAACCGGAGCACTCCGCCTCAGGCGCCTGAAGGCGACCGTTCCAAAGAGGCATCGGCGATATGGAACGGCGCTCAGGCGGCCCATGGCACCATCGTCGAAGTCTACCTACGCTCGCGTGGGATCGCGATCGCGCTTCCTGACAGCATCCGCTTTGCTCAGCTTCCGCTCGGGCGGAGAGCGCCGTTGCCGACCCTCGTTGCTGCGGTGTCCACGATCGATGGTCAGGTGAAGGGCATCCAGCGGACATTCCTCTGCGCTGACCCAATCGGCAAGGCTCGGTTGCCAGGCGGGAAGGCGAAGTTCTCGCTCGGTCGCGTCCTTGGGGGAGCCATCCGCCTTGGTCCTGCAGATCGCTCTCTGATCGTCACTGAAGGGCTGGAAGACGGGTTGTCCTTGCTTCAACAGCTAGGGCGGTCCGTCTGGGTCGCAGCCGGAGCCGGCATGCTTCCTTCTATGCAGCTGCCTGCCAGGGTTGAAGCCGTCGTCATCGCGGCGGACAGTGACGCCGCTGGCATCATGGCAGCCGAACGAGCAGCCGCCGCATTCGCAAGCACGGGACGCGTCGTGCGAGTTATCTTCCCTGACCGTCCCTACAAGGACTTCAACGATCAGCTAATCGGTCGACGCCAGTGAACGCGCCCGATTACCTGCAGGACTACTCGTCGGCCGCTCCCGCCCCCGTTCTTGGCTGCTTGGGACTGGAAGGCTGGGGCACACCCGATATGTCCGTCCTGTCCGGTGGACGCACTCCTCCTGTGCCTATGCCAAGTTCCCTCTTCGGCAATCTCTGGTCGCTTGTCTCCGACCTCGCAGAAGGGACCGGCTCGCCCGTTGACTATGTCGCGGCAGGTCTTCTGGCAGTTGCGGCATCGCTGATTGGCAGCAAGCGACGGGTGCAGCCCTTCACCTCTGCCCCGTTGTGGCGCGATCCGCCGGTCATGTGGTTTGCGCTGGTCGGTGACCCGTCGTCGAACAAGTCGCCCGCTCTCGATGCCATCACAGCGCCACTGCGCACAATCGAGCTGGACTATGCCGACGAGCACAAGCGGGAGCTAGTGGAGCATCATGCCGTCCTTGAGCGCGCTAAAGCCGAACGGGCACAGTGGCAGGATGCGGTTAAAGCAGCAACGCGCAACGGGGCCGCAACGCCAATCGTGCCGGCCGCGGCCGAACTCCCGGACGAGCCCGTCCGGCGACGTCTTCTGGTCCAAGACGCTACCCCGGAGTCGATGTGCGAACTGCTGTCGAGTAACATCAATGGCATGCTCCACATGCGTGACGAGCTGTCAGGCTGGCTGGCAAGCTTCGACCGGTACTCGCCCGGCGGCCGCGACTTCTGGCTGGAAGCATATGGTGGACGCTCGTTCGTCGTCGATCGTAAAGGCGCTAGTGGGCCCGTCACAGTCCCGTTCAACGGCGTGTCGGTGCTTGGTGGCATCCAGCCGGAAAAGCTGACCGAATGCCTGTTGAACACGGCCGATGACGGTCTGGTGCCCCGCTTCCTTTGGGCTTGGCCGGACCCCATCCGGTACACCCGCCCGCGTTCCATCGCGGACACTGACCGGCTGGAGGTGATCTACCGGCGGCTTCTGAGCCTTCAGGTCGGCAGGGCCGCTGACGGGACACATGAGCCCGTCACGGTGCTGCTGGACGACACGGCGGCAGACATGTTCGAAGCGTGGATCGTCGAGAACAATGCATCCCTCGGTCAGGCGGCCTCACTCTACAAAGGCTTCTGCGGCAAGCTGAAAGGAAGCGTCCTGCGGCTGGTACTGACGGCGGAGCTGCTGCGCTGGGCCGACCGCGGCGGCCCGGAGCCTCGTCAGATCGCTGCCTCAACGATGGGGAACGTGCTGGAGTTTGTGGAGGCATACGCAAAGCCAACGGCGACGCGTGTCTTCGGAGACGCAGCCTTACCTGAGGTCGAGCGCAACACTGCGGCCCTGGCAGGGTATGTCCTAAAAGCACGAAAGCACTCGATCAACGTTCGCGAGGTTCGTCGCTCGGCGGGCATCGCCAAACTCAAGAGTCCCGAGGCGATTGAGGCTGCTTGCGAAGCGCTTGTCGAGGCAGACTGGCTAAAGCTGAGCGCGGCTCGATCAGGCGGGTCCGCCGGTCGCACGCGCAAAGACTACGTGGTCAACCCGGCGGTGCTGGACGGAGCTCTTGGCCAGTTGTCCTGATTTGCCTGGCTCCAACCATCAACGGACGAAGCTATTGGCACTATTGGCACTACTGGCAAAGCCTCAGACGCGCGATCTCCAGCCCCTCGCGCGGCGTAACCAACAAGATCTTCTATCTATCTCTAGCACCGGCAGGGTGTGGCTGCAGGCAGGGAGTCGCAAATGGTCGTGCCAGTAGTGCCGATAGTGCCAGTAGCTCAGCAACGATGGACTAATGAGAGAACCGATCAGTGACCCCGGGGCAGGGGGGAGGTCTGAAAGTCCACAGCCTTCAAGCGGGAAACCGGTGAGGTCCCGCTCTTTTCACACGCGCGAAATTGAGTAAGGGGTGGGTAGCTTGAAGGAACGTCTGCTTAGCGCCCATTGCGAACGTTCGGATTACCGGACACCTAGGCGCGGTACGTAAACAGCTTCGCCTCCTTCAGATACTCGCCGATGTTTGGTGGGCTGTTGATTGGTCACCTTCTTCGAGATCAGACCTTCAACCCGCAGTTTGCAGCTGTGATTGTCTCTGCGGTCGCCGTGCTCACCCTGGTGGGATAGGTGTCGGCACGTGGTCTGCGCGGCGTCAAGATTGCGTTCTCGGCAAGGTCTACGTCGGTGACGATCTTGGTCAGCAAATCGTTTAGTTCTGCCGGGATCGCCGCGGGGCGTGCCTCCAACTCGGTAGTCCGCGTCTGGGCATCGCTAGTTCCGCCGAGCGCGCGGCCAGGCCGGTTTCCAGCTCCGCGACCCGCGCCTTCAGCGCCACCGTGTCTCCCAACTGCGCTGGAGGCGTCACTACCGGCGGCGGCGGAGCAGCCGGGCGAAAAATCGGTCCCTTCCAGCCAGCCACCGTTCTCATCCCTTCCACCAGCCTCCTTCAGCGTTCTGCTGACAGATGACCTTGGGGCGTAGAGCAGCAGGTTGACGCGCTGCGATTAGGTTTCATGGATCCCGTTGCGATAGATGCCGAGCCCGGCCCATGCCCTCCTGCGCGGCCTTCAGCGCCCAGACTGCGCCCGTGCTGTCGGCGATCTGCCCGGCCGTGCCAGTGAGTGAGGCACCATCGGCGGACTCAGGCAACTGCGGCTGCGGCTCAGGAGGTTGCGTCGGTGCAGGCCGATCGGGACGGCTTCGAAGAAGCCGGCAAGCCAATGATGCATCAGAACAAGCAGCACGGCCCCGGCTCGAGCCGTATCAATTTCCCGAACGTAGCCGCGGACGGACTGCCCCTCATGCGTCGAGCATAGCAAAGTACCTGCGCAAGGACTCGCTTGTTGCGCGAGATAGCTCGACGAAAACTCGGCGACTGTGAAACGGGTCTGGCCGTCGCAGAAGCATGCCTCTGTCCGTCAAGGTCTTAATCCAACGCAAAGCGGTCGTCGAGGGCACTGCTGCTGCTTCACAAAGGCTTGCGACTGGAACCCGTTGCTGCGTGAGTTCAGCATGCAGCAAGTCCAAGAGGATGTCCCAAGCCGGCTCTGCGAACAGTTCTGCCGGCAAGACTCGCGCTCGCAACTTCCTAGCGGCGATCACCTTGCGAACAGTGTTCGCGGAAAGCTGCTCCTCTTTCCCCTGACGCGCTTCACTATGCGGCGAGGCCATTCCGAAAGCCGCAACGTCCATCTTGCTCAGACTGCTGGCGATCCGGTTCACTTCTTCAGCGAGAAGCCGAAGACGTTCCGCTTCAACGTCTAATCCACTCTGCTCAAGGCGATCTAAGAAACGCTCGTATTCTGGATACGCGGCCATCTGTTTCATTCCAAAGCAACTGACAACCGAGCGCGCCGGCCGTAGCACTCGGAATGATACATCCGCAGAAGTTTTTAGGTCCGAAATGGGCCGGAAAAGATTTCGATCAGACAATCACAAAGCATTGTCACTGCTGGCTTTTTTCTTCCAACCAATCTGCGAGCCGGCACTTGGCCATGTCTAGGTGAGCCGCGATGTCCCCAGGGGCTTCTGCGCGGTCGCACCAGTCAATGACCTCATCAATAACACGGAGAGGCATAAAGCTGTCGTCATCACGCAATACCGAAGCCGCCATAGCATTCCTTCCGATGCGCCGCGGACCGAAGAAGACATGAAAGAGAGTTGCAAGTCAAAACGGATGATCCGAGGGCAGCAAGCTGCCTAGCGTTTAGGTGACCTGTGAGAAGGCCGTGCCTTCTGGTCGTGCCGTATCGAGGCAGGCTCAACTAAGTTGTCCCGAAGGTCATCGCCGGAGTGTGCCAATGCTCGCTGCCTTCTCACGGGAGAGCAAGCCACTCTTGGCAAGCAGCACGCTTCACCGGAGTAGGTCAGAAGTCCAATCGGCCTCTGAATGATACTCCGAGGTCGGCCCGGGCGCCTTGCACGTGGCCCGGATTGCGACGAACAAAGAGATTCACCATTGTGCTGCCTTTGTCCAATGCTCTGAAGTAAGCAGTTTCCAGCCTGACTTCCCTGCCAGATGGGGTCAAAGGCATGCTGATATGACCAATCTCTGCCGCCTTGGTGTGGTAGTCCCATGATAAAGGCATGTCGGCACCGAGGCTCCCGCGCTCGATGCGTAGAGGCTGTGAGAGATTAAGCATGAAGCGATCGCCTGTGCTGAGCAAGTCTTCCCTGGCTGCCTCTAGCGAGAACGCAGTGCCCGTTAGCCTGCCTGAGCTAGTTTGAGTAATCTGCCCGCGAAGGAAGCCAGTGAGCGACCATGCGCGGCCCATCCTTCGCGAAGCACGAACGTCGAAGAAGGTAGTTCTGGCAGCCCCGCCGTTGAATGCCTCTAAGAAGTTGCTACCAAGCAGGGTCTCTCGTTCCCGAAGCTGAGTGACGCCAGCCCTCACTGTGTGGGTTTGACCCTGGTAAGAGGCGAATACGCCGATTGCTGCGTAGCTTCCTCGTTTGCCGCCGGCCCGATCGGCTGGCGTTGTACCCTTTTCACCGCCAATTATCAGGGTGGCTCGCCCAACGTCTTGGGCGAAGCTCATTGACCGCTTTTCGATCCCGATCGCGCCTTGTTGCATGAAAGGATCTTGGGACAGCGACAAAGTGCCTGTCTCGGAGGCTAGCTGACTGTTCAAGGTGGCCAAGCCGGAACCTTGAGCAACTCCGAGGACTGCGCGTCGACTCAGACGCACGAGCGCACTTGCGGCGATCAGCCTGGAAGGTGCAGCTTGCTCCTCTCTAAAATCACGTGCTAAGAGCCTGGATGCACCCACCTCGCTAACCGTGAAAGCCAGCTCCAGGCCACCTTGGCTCAAGCCAGTCGAGCGCTCGTCTCCCCGTATCAGACTTGCCAGGGGTCCCGCTTCCACTCGCGCGGACATTTGTTGAGCAAGGTTATATGAGAAGGCACGATCGAAGTCATCCAGTACTACGGTATTGAGATTGTGGCGCCGCACTGCATCTCCGGCCGCTGCGGGAGCGGTCACTGACTTGTTCAAAGCCAGGTTCTGGTTGGCGCTGACAGAACGCAGCGTGCCGACCGGTTCGAACGCCCGTCCGATGTTCAAGAGGCCATGGCCGAACACGGCGTCCACGCCGGAGGCCCCAAGATCGTTCGCGGTTATCATGAGCAGCTGCACCATCTGCTCTGGCGTCAGCGTGGGGTAGGCCTGAGCGATCAGGGCTATGGCACCGGCGACTACAGGTGCGGCGAAACTACTTCCGGTAAGCCGGTCATGACCTTCTTCACGGAAGTACGTAGCCGCGTTGTAGAGACCCGGCGCTGCGAGGAAGTGGTCTTGGTAATTGCCGGCTAGAGCGGTGTTCTGAACCATAATGTCATAGTTGATTGGGCTGGTATCGTTTGGCGCCCCACCCACAGCCCCGACCATGATTGTTCGACCTGGGGCGGCACTGACGATTGCCCGAGATAGCTCCGATGGTATGCTGCTGCCATTACCTGCGCCAATGACAATGATGACACCCGCCTCAGCTGCGCGCCGCGCAGCTTCCACAATCTTTGAACTCGCCTCTCCACCCATGGATAGGTTGATGACTTTGGCGCCGGCGGTTCTGGCTGTCTCAATGCCCCGCACCACTGCGTCTTCATCAAACAGGCACTTCTCAGGACACCCAACATCGGCCTTGGCCATGAAAATAGTCGCATCAAAAGCGATGCCATGAATGCCGCTGTCGTTCTTGGCCGCTGCAGCGATGCCTGCGATTGCGGTGCCATGGCCCCAAGAGTCGCCCATCGGGCGATTGCCTACGAAATCCCGGCTGCCAGGGACGATCTTCCCAGGACCGCTGAAGTCAGACAAGGTCGGGACCAGGCCTGTATCTACAAAGCCGATCGTTACGCCTTTGCCAGTCGCTCCGGCGCGATAGGCGCCGATTGCGTTTGAGGCCACAACTGTGTTGCTCAGCTTATACTCATCCGTCTCGAAATTTTCGGAGGAGGGGGAAGTCGAGGGTGCCGGCATCACTGCTGGCAGGATCGCCGAGCCCGGCGTTGCCGCTGACGGCGGTGGTACGCTGCTGATCTGGCTACCACCGCCCCCGCATGCAGCAACCATCAAAGAAAGCGGCACAGCTAATTCGACACGCCCCCGGAAAAACATCTGCAATCCCCGTCTTGCTTATCTGACGGGGTAGAGTCCCACACAGGTCCTTCTGTATACCTGATAGGAGATCCGTTTTGGACCAGCTAAACCGCTGAAACGCGGGCTGAAATCGAGGGGACCGAAGTCAGGTCGAGCTTTGAACTTCTAGCTCAACCGCACAGTTGCGGATGCCATCTCGGGACGTGCTGATCGTAGGCTCTTGTCACGGTAAAGTGCCTCGTCGGCCGCCTCGATAAGGCTCTGCAAGCAAGGAACGGCAGAGCCTGACATGGCCGAACCCGCGCTTACACCGATCTCAATGTGCCGCCCTGACAGTGCGTATGCTTCTGAAACAACTTTCTTCAATCGTCTGGCCATGAGGTCTACCTCATCCCAATGTTCCACGCCAAGCTGAAGATATACGAACTCGTCACCACCAAATCGGACAGGTAAATCCCTATCCCTAGCAAGCCGCGTTAATCGAACACCGACTTCACAGAGAAGCATGTCGCCGATCAGATGACCGTGGAGGTCATTCACTGGCTTAAAGCCATCCAGGTCAAGACAGTGAATAGCAGTCTTTTGCAGCTGCCCTAAGTCAGCCTCTCTCTGGTAGACGTCTTGGAGAGCTAGCCGGTTGGCTAGCTTAGTGAGAGGGTCCGACTTTGCCATGGTGGCAAGCATTTGCCGTGCTTCGATCCCGGCGATCGCAACTCGGTAGCGTGATAGAACGCTGGTGAAACCACCCACTAGAAGCGCTTGTAGCACGCCCGCCAGTAGGAGATGAACGGCGTCGGCAAGTGCAAGCGCAGCTATTGTAAGAGGCAGAACAGCGGCGAGGATTGCGGAGCATGCAATCCACGGCCGCAAGGAAGTGCCGGCTTCGACTCCTGCGGCATAGCCTACCACTAACGTCAAGAAGATGGCTTGCTCTTGGACAGGGCAGCTCCTGAAGCCAATGGCAGCGAACAAGCCAAGGACTACAGCGAAAGCCACGTAGGTGCATCCGAACGCATGTTCGACCGCTCTGGCATCTAAGGCACGGGACCCCGCCTGCAGAAAACGGCGGCGCAGAGTGTAGAAGAGCACCGCTCTTCCGAGCGACAGCCAGATGCCTAATATGCCGAGCCAAGCCATGTCCCGGCCAGCACCGCCGACACTAACAAGCAAAGTGGTCAGGGCGAAGAGCGCGCTCATGATCAGCATGGGGGTGGGATTGTCGAACAGGCTCCGCACGAGCTCGACATGAGCGGATCGAGAGACCTTCGTCGAAGTAAGGCTGCGTCGTTGCATGACCAAGCATTGCGCTTTTAGGCTATCACGGGCTTACTCCATGAACCGTTTCGGACCTCGTTCAGGCGCCGCTTTTGGACAGTGGCTCGTCCTGGTTGCCGACTAGGACGCAAGTCCTTCGCGCGCGCTGCTCGAACCAATCATCAGCTGAGAGCTACGTGGCGAGCCGGCACTACCAAGGGCTGCCAACGGCCATTGACGCTTTGGGGGGCTCCGCCACCGCCAATTGCCTGCCATGCTGATGCGAGGGCAGGGAGCATCGTACCGTGCTAACCCGGGCGGCACGTTTCGGCGCGGGTAAGCGACTTGCGTTATCGACCCCTGCACGGTACTCCAAAGATACGCTTGGCGTGCTGACTCGGAGGGCGCTGGCCATTCTTCCTGAATCTGGTGCCCTCCTTGTTCGGAGCACAGCGGTGTTCTCTCGGCTGCCTTATGCTTCTGAACAACCGGAAGATGATGCCAACTGAAGAAACGGGCACGAACTGCTTGTTCCAGTAGAAGAGGTGAGCCGCGCCTCAAGCTTCCGCAATCTGGCTATGATCGCGGGAGTCACGCATTCGCGCGTAGACGATTAGAGACAGGGCAATCAGACCGGTGACATACCAATAAAAGGCGCGCTCCATGCCGGCATCCTTCATCCAGAGTGCAACATACTCAGCTGTTCCGCCGAACACCGTGTTAGCCAGGGCGTAAGGCAATGCGACTCCAAGAGCTCGGATGTGGGCCGGAAATAACTCTGCCTTCACGACCGCGTTGATCGACGTGTAGCCGGTCACAATAACGAGTGCGCCCAGCACCAACGCAAAGGCTGCCAGAGGATTTCGCACCCTCTCCAGTGCGGTGAAAATCGGCACGGTAAGGAGAACGCCGCAGATGCCGAAGGACATCATGACAGGTTTGCGGCCGACGATGTCCGAGAGAGCGCCGGCTGCAGGCTGCAATAGCATGTAGACAAGGAGAGCCGCTGCCATGATCGCTGTAGCGGCGTCACGATCAAAGCCGGACGTATTGACCAAGAACTTCTGCATGTAGGTCGTGTAGGCATAGAAGGCGACTGTGCCGCCGGCGGTGAGAGCTATGACGAGCAAGGCTTCTTTTGGGTGATCTCGGATGAGGGCAAGGCCGCTTGAGCGGGGTGCGCCTGCCGCCTGGACGTTGTGGAAGCTTTTGGTCTCCGCCAATCGGCGCCGAAGAACGTAAACAACGACCGCGAGCACTGCGCCAATTCCGAAGGGAATGCGCCAGCCCCAGCTCTCGATGGCTTCCTCGGGCATGTTCGCCTGCAACACCAGCAGGACAGCCAAGGCAGTGAGCTGCCCGGAGATCAAGGTGACGTACTGAAAGCTGGAGTAGAAGCCGCGGTTCCTGCGCCCGGCCATTTCGCTCAGATATGTAGCACTGGCGCCGTACTCGCCCCCAACGCTCAAACCCTGCAGCATCCGAGCAAGCACAAGTATGGCGGGAGCCAAGGTGCCAATAACCTCATACGTGGGAGTAATGGCGATTAACAATGACCCGGCGCACATCAGCGTCACGGATAAGGTAAGCCCAGCCTTGCGCCCTTTCCGATCCGCGTAGGTGCCCATCACCCACGCTCCGATCGGACGCATGAGGAAGCCGACGGCGAACACCGCTGCCGCACTGAGCAGCTGCGCAGTTTGTTCTTCAGCAGGGAAAAAGGCCGGCGCGAAATAGAGGGTAAAGGCGGAGTAGACGTACCAATCGTACCATTCGACGAGATTGCCTGTTGAGCCGCCGATGATGTTCCAAAGCCGATGCTGTCGATCTTTCTTCGGCAACTCGAACATAAACACCTCGTCGTAGCGTCTGCGGCGGATAGTACGAACACGCCAGATCAGAAGGAAGCTGTTCAAACACGGTAACCACGCCTGCAGCGCGGCCGAGCTCACTTCAGCAAAGCGGCCGCAACGGTCGGCTGTGGCGATCATCTAATTCAAAGATCCCGCTCCATTGTCGCCTCGGCTTCTAAGCGTCGTCGCACGATACAGGCTGACGATGTTCATTGAGCCGTGGTGCCCGAACAGACGGACCTTAGCGCACACCAAAGCACGTGCGGGCGGGCAGTTGGGGGAGGCTTCGTCCGCAACGGGCACCTTGGAAAGCCGCGGTGACGTAGAAGAGCGCCGCCGCGAAGTCCTGCGTAGAGCTCCAGCAGCGCAGTTGCTCTACGATGCGGTGGGATTGCTGCGGAGACGAAATGAAAGCCTGGCCAGCCGATTACGTTGAGCGATGGTCTCTTGAGCGGCTAGTGCCGTTCGCACGAAATGCGCGCACCCACAGCCCTGCGCAGATCGATCAGATCGCGGCATCGATGCGCGAGTGGGGCTGGACCAATCCCATCCTGGTGGATGAGGCCGGCACGATCATTGCCGGCCATGGCCGTGTTGAAGCCGCGAAGAAGCTGGGTCTGTCGGAAGCTCCGGTCATGGTCGCCAGGGGCTGGTCGGAAGCCAAGAAGCGGGCCTACGTCATCGCCGACAACCAGCTGGCCTTGAACGCTGGCTGGAACGAAGAACTGCTCGCAGCCGAACTGACCGACCTGCGCGACCTCGCATTTGACCTCGATCTGGTGGGACTGGACGCAAAGGAGCTGTCGCGACTGCTCGGCTTAGGCGAGGCCGTGGACGGTGAGGACGAGGTGCCCGCCGCGCCGGAGCAGCCAGTTACGAGGGCAGGGGACCTCTGGCTGCTCGGCTCACACCGGCTCCTCTGCGGCGACGCCGCGGATGCCGGTACTGTTGCAAGGCTGCTGGGAAGCGTCCGACCGCACCTGATGGTCACGGATCCCCCCTACGGGGTCGAGTATGACCCGGCCTGGCGGAACGAAGCTGGTCATTCGAAGACCCAGCGAACCGGCAAGGTCCTCAACGACGATCAAGCCGATTGGCGTGAGGCATGGGCCTTGTTCCCAGGCGATGTCGCCTACGTCTGGCACGGAGCTCTGCACGCCGGCACTGTGGCCGACAGCCTCATGGCCTCAGGGTTCGACATCCGCAGCCAGATCATCTGGACAAAGGAGCGGCTAGTACTCTCGCGCGGGCATTACCACTGGCAGCACGAGCCGTGTTGGTACGCGGTCCGCAGCAGCGGCAACGGCGCCTGGTCGGGAGACCGCAAGCAGACGACAGTGTGGCCGATCTCGTCCAAGGCGCAGGATGCTGAGACTGTCCACGGCACTCAGAAGCCGGTCGAGTGCATGCGCCGGCCGATGCTTAACAACTCCAGCCTTGGGCAAGCGGTGTACGAGCCGTTCATGGGTTCCGGGACCACGCTGATCGCGGCCGAAACCTGTCAGCGGACCTGCTACGGGCTCGAGCTCAACCCTGCCTACGTCGACGTGGCGGTCCAGCGCTGGCAGCGCCTCACGGGCGAGAAGGCTACCCTCGACCAAGACGGAGCCGACTTCGACACCGTGGCTGCTGCAAGGAGCGCCAGGGCATGAAGCTTTCAGCTGATGCGATAGACCCGGCCGCGGTCCGGCAGCTTCACGCTCGTGACCTTCAGACCCAGCTTCTTGCCGACCACGCCGGACAGAGCGCCTCGGACGCTGTGCGCCTGCCAGCCTGTCGCTTCCACCATGTCAGCGATCGTCGCGCCATCAGGGTGGCTAAGGAGCCGGAGGAGCGCGTCCTGGCGACTTCCCTTGGATGGAGCCGCAGGAACAGCAGGGGCGTCCGGAGCGGTGGCTGGGGCGCACGCTTGTTCAGGGCGGGGCACCGTTTCGCCGTTCAGGGCCAGCTTGCCAACATCTGTGGCCTGCAGGGTGAAGGCACCCCCTTCCTGGTCATACCGCCAGACTGTCATCGTGTCGGCTGCGGGCACTTCCCGTACCAGCCCGCGTTTGAGCAGGCTTTTGCAGACGTTCCCGACCGCTCCTCCCTTCAGCCTGGCCACGATCGGGAAGACGCAGAGGTCCTCACGGCTGCAGGCGGGCTCAAGGATGGAGTGCTGGGCTTCGGTGAGCTGCATGATCATGGCTGGCGTTCCTCGTCTGTAGCATCAGCAGGATCGCTGCGCTTCTACGAGGTCGAGCCCCAAGGGTGGGGCAGGGGAGCCGATGCGGACTCGCTGGCTTGTTTGGACAAATGCTCTGATGCGGACCTGAAGCAAGCTGCATCTGCAGCCTCTGGCTGATGCGCGGCCGCAAGCCTGTGCCGACCCACCTGAAACGGTTGCACGGCAATCCCGGCAAGCGGCCGATGAACGCCCACGAGCCGGTACCCGAGGGCGATCTCCACGCTGCGCCCACCTGGCTCAGCGACAGCCAGCGGGAGGGCTGGGCCTACGCCATCACCAACTCGCCGCATGGGCTGCTCAAGCAGTTGGACCGGTCGATACTGGCCATCTGGGTCGTGGCGGAAGACCTGCACCGTGAGGCGGCTGAGAAGATCAGCCAGTATGGCCTGCTGACCAAGTCACCCAATGCAGGCCTGCCGCTCCAGTCGCCCTACCTCGCCATCCTCAACAAGCAGGCGCAGATCATGCTCAAGGCTGCCGCCGAGCTGGGGTTCACACCGTCCAGCCGCAGCCGGGTGCAGATTGCAGCCGGGACGTCGAGCGATCCGTACCATCCACAGCTGAACCCGACTGGCCGCAAGCCGTGGGAGTACGGGCAGGAGCGGGACGAGTTCTTCGATGACTGACGACCGATTCCGGTGTGGTCCTGAGCTCGTACTCACAACCGATTGATCAGAGGTGGTCGGTATCGAAACTCAGGCCATCGAGCAGTCATGGTAGGCAGCATCTCTTATGCTTGCGTCCGCTCCCGCACGGGCACGGATCATTCCGCCCGGTCTGCCGAAAGGCGGAGCCCACAAGGCGGCTCCTGCCGGAGATCAACTTAGATTTCTCCGCATAGGCTTTCGCGTCGGCATCAAGCGCCGCGTCGAACATCCACTTGCCGCGCAGTTCAAGGCCAGCCCTCGGCATGCCATCGTCCTGCCGGATGAGGAGACCGTGCCACTGCTCGGCAGCGTGCATGTACTTGCGCAGCTCGCAGTGGCGTCGCAGCGCGCCCAACGCCTCGGGAGCCGGCCCGGGGTTGCAGTGGACGGTTAGATGTAGCCTGACGACGTGCAGAGTGCCTGCAGATCGTCGAAGACCTCCTGCTCGGCGCGACCCACGGTGCCTATGCCCATCCCATGCTCCGCCGCCTCAGACCTTGATTGTAAGTGTATTCGTTTGCTGGTGAAGGGGACAGGGGACCCCGGTCGGGTGCCACTTCTGGCCGGAACGTCGAGCGGTCCTAACCACCCGCACCTGACCCGATGGACCGCAAACCGCGGGAGTATGGGCATGAGCGGGATGAATTCTTTGATGATTGAAGACCGCTGACCTCACGAGGAATGCTTCGTTCGCGCATGTCCGCTGCTGGTGGGAAGCGGAACGACTGCTTTCGGACGAATAAGGGCGACAAACTGACGTTCGTTCAGACGCGCGGTGGCGGCAGCTATAAGCCGTTTGCAGTCGCTCAATATCGCTTTGCTGGCTTAAGTGGCGGACCACAGAAGCAGACATCCGCCCGAGCTTGCGACTATGCCGAACAACTCACCTTTAGGCGGCAAAAGTGCAGTGACCACCGCAAGGTACTGGGCTCACCAGTTTCGCGGTTCTGTTCCAAGACGGTCACTCACGGCATTCTCGATGCTCTGCAGTTGATCCCGGTTCAGAGTTCCACTCAAAAGCAAGGCCTTCATCAACTCATCCACGACAGCCGCCAGGAAGTGTATCTCGGCCCGTTCCGATGATTGCTCTTCGCAATCTATATCCAATGGCCGACATCCTTCACGCTAAGCAACGACAAGATTGCGATGGGCTACCCAAGGGCTTGGGCGGCTCCTCTGGTCAGCTTGGATTCGCCTCCGCGGCCTGCTCTTCCAACGACTCCATCGCGACGTCATCATCAGCAATGATAGCAGCGCTGATAGCCAATGCGCTCGTCTCCGTTTGTGCCAGCACTGGCACGTCGCCGGTCATCGGCGCCTCCGACTTCGCTGTAAGCGCCCTCGGCCTCTTGCGCTGACTACCAGCGTCAGAGCGGACCTTGCGGGTACGTTGCAGGACAGGCGGCTCACTGCTTTGATCATTGTATACAGCCCCACTTTCGCCGTCAGAGCCAGTGATTGCTGCCTTCGCGACCTTGGCGACCTTCTTGGCTCTGCGAGTCACTTTATCACCAGCGTCTCCCGACGTGACTGCCTCGGCAGCGTGTGTCACTGCCGCTGTCGCGCTCCTGGCCTTCCTGCGTACTTGGGTGACGATTGGAGAGGACTTCGCCGTCAGTTTCTCATCATTGTGCGGCTCATCGGGTAGCGGCGTTTCCGACGTTAGGTCGCCCGAATGCCCGGACGCTCTGGTCACAAGGGCTGCGGCTGCAGCTGCTAGACCTGCGGCCACTACGTTTCGAAAGAGAGCTGAGTCAAACAGCGACGTGATGGCGCCCTTCGCCGTTGTAGCTTCCGCAGATCGAGTTTTCGTTCTCAAATCGCGATTACGAGCTGCGGACTTCTTCTTGTCTGCGCCACCTTTGCCAATTGTTCTCGCCAAGGATTCCTCCAGTACAGTTCCGCGAGAGACGTTCGCCGCGCCCTGTCAGTTTCCGATAGTCCCGCCAGGGTCGGCTCGGAGGAAAATAATGAGACCACCTACTCATGTTGGACCCTAAGGGTTGGGCCTGCCGACACTCAGCTTTGCTAGAACGCCTGCTCGTGGTGGAAAGCGGAGTGACTGCATACGGGTGAGCACTGGTGAATAGTCGACATGCGTTCAGCCGGGTTGCAACGTCTGCTTAACGCCCTTCTCGGACGCTCGCCGCCGCT
>Ga0210040_10002828_pt1 | contig 24075 bp, 25 predicted proteins | sample CryGeyCG12114_NA_FD_185462 | JGI IMG/M metagenome (GOLD analysis project Ga0210040, IMG submission 185462) | Groundwater microbial communities from aquifer - Crystal Geyser CG19_WC_8/21/14_NA (SPAdes) (version 2) | ecosystem: Environmental > Aquatic > Deep subsurface > Groundwater | place: USA... | reverse complement strand
GCATGCTCGTCCGAGAGCAACTTTGCTCGGAACATAAACGTAAGGAACGTTCTTGTCTTCGCAAAGCAATGGCACTACACACGATTTGTGCAATTAGTACTTATATCGTGGACGACCAGAAAACAGCAATGGTAACAAAAAACTTGTCTGAACAACGTTGACCTTGTTGGAGATGCTGGACCCAGGAACAGGCCGTTTCCCTAATATTTTAAAGCCTCGGGAAGACTCCGAGTAACAGAACAAGCTGAGATGACTTACAGTGAAGCACAATAGCCAAGGGGCTCGTATCAGCAGCAAGTACTAGAAGTTCAGACGTGCCTCGATTAAGAGTTTTGGTTGCTATTCCAAGTTAGCACTTATGTGCCGAGGGAATCTCAGGACGGACCTTCGTTGGCACCCTTCTTCAACTGGCGATAATGCGAGGCCTGCTGGATTACATCGAGAATTTTCTGAGAAAGAGCTTCGTCCGCGACGGGCCAGGCTGCAGATGGGTTGTCGGCCATTTCGATTTGTGAGAGGTGGTGTAGCGTTTGGAAGATTGTGATGGAGTCTGTTGCCGGAAGGTATGAATTTGGCTCAACACTGTAAGTCGCGAAGGGTTCACTGCGTTATGCTCGCCCTTGGTGTTGTGGTCGTGGTTGGCGCAAAGAAAGTTCAACATCAACGCAGAAGCAAATTATTCCTGCGCATCAAGTGCAAACTGAGTAAACATACCAAGCCTGTGGTCGTCGAAGCAGTCACGGTCACGCTGGACTGCAGTGGCAGCTACGCTCCTTGGCGCTGGGAGGCAAGGCGAAGCTCAATCTTCGAACATCATCGCCTGCCATCGACTACGTTCACCCTGCCCGACTCATTCATCAAGCAACAGTTTCAAAGAGCTCGATCAATCCTTCTCCACCCACAAACCCCATCAAAAAGTCATCTCAGAGTAGCTTGAGCCCTTGAATACCGCAGTCATGCCTACAGATCTTTGGTACGTTGCCCCATGCTTGACGCCTGCATATACCTCGATAAGCTCAATGCAACACACGTTTGCCTTCGAGTCCAGCAAGGCCTCCATTATGATTCCATGAGCTGACTTGTCTTTCTCACAGCCCCGTCTATGCGGTACGTCCCCTCCCTCACATCACTGCGATGTGACGTCGATCTATGCTAGCGCTTCCACGGCCCAGTTGCTGAAAGCTCAACCATGACAAGAATACTGTACTGACGAACACGCACAGCCCTTCTTCGGCGCCATGGGTTGCGCCTCCGCCATCATCTTCACGTGCTTCGGTGCCGCCTACGGTACAGCGAAGTCTGGTGTTGGTATCTCCGCTATGGGTGTCCTTAGACCAGATCTTATTGTCAAGAGTATGGAACATCCACAAACAAACAACCAGCAGCTCGCTAATATGCTACTCAGACATTGTCCCAGTCATCATGGCTGGTATTATCGGTATCTACGGCCTAGTCGTGTCGGTCTTGATCTCCGACGGTCTGAAGCAAGACCTTCCCCTCTTTACCGGCTTCATTCAACTCGGCGCTGGTCTCTCAGTCGGTCTGTCTGGTCTTGCCGCCGGCTTCGCCATTGGTATCGTTGGTGATGCTGGTGTCCGTGGTACTGCACAGCAACCAAGACTCTTTGTCGGCATGATCCTGATCCTCATTTTCGCCGAAGTTTTGGGTCTGTACGGACTCATCGTTGCGCTTCTGATGAACTCCAAGGCTGGAACCGATGTCTCATGCTAGATGTTCAGCGAGTTGAGCAACGACGGCTGCTTTGAAGCGTCTAATGGAGCACAAATGGCGGGACGGAACAAATCTCTATCCAAACGAACACAAGATGACAAGAGCTGGCTCGAGCCTGCAGCAAATATGGCGTGCTTGCGCCACTTGTATGAATGCTAGAGCTTAGGAGTGGATGGTGTGGTGGAGGGCGGGCTACTGCATTCATGATGGAGCTATATTGGATGCTCTGCCACGCATTATGTACAGTTCTCGCATTAAATAGATAATGTATGTTCAGCATGCGATGCAGATGTGACCGAACCACTGTTTCAACTGATGTCTTTGATATATGTCGTACGCCACTTTATTTGGATGACTAGTCTGTCTACTTTGAATTCCTATTCGGTGCATTCCACGTGCGCTACGACACCTACTGGCTTCGAGTAATACTCCCAGCTGATCACGCAAAAAATTATTAGAGATTGCCAATGGTGAAGGTGTTGGAAACACGGTTTGATCTGGACAACATGCTTGGTGGGTCTCCATGATAGCTACGGACATCACCCGCCTTAACTATTTGCCGCGAATGGCGACCAACGACGCACAACACGATGATGGCGTAAAGAGGGAAGATCCGTCCATGCGTGCTCATAACGCCTTGCGATGCAAATGACACTCAGCTCTGCCAACATTCCCGTCCTCCCAGACTACCATCGCGAAGCGGCACAGGCAGGAATTGGCTATGCTTCCATTGCCGGAAAAGTGGTACTGCTTACAACTTGTCCTGTCGTCTCCTCAAGTTCCTCGTCTTGCGCATCAACTTCTTGTACTTGTGCTTCTTCATCTTCAACCTGCGCTGTCTCTTGACGCTGATGGCTAGCATCTCCTCACCCCGCCTTCTCCGCGCAGGGATATATACACCTCTTCTTGTTCTGCCACTCTGGGTGGCTCGGGGCATTGGTTCGGAGATCTCCTGCACCTCGGCAGCGTCTTCGATTTGTACTCTGGGAGCGTTGTGGCTGGTGAAGAATTGACCATCCTTGACGTCAGACTTTTCACGCAAAGTAAGTACCATGTTCTCGCCGTCCTGGTGCTCTACGTGGAATTCTAGCTCTTTGGCTTGGTGCGCCTCGTTGGCTTCGATGACTGCCTCGACTTCTGCTTCCCGTGCCTCGAACTCGGCTTCGGAGACTGGGACTGCTGGAGGCGGTGCGTTGAATGGACGGAAGCGCTTTGCTATTTCTTGGATAACAAGCTTGACATTGCTTCCCACACGAAGCTGTGTGTTGTGGGGTGCCCCGTCCAGGTGGTGTGGCTGGTTTGGTTCAGCGGGGTTTTGCACATTGCTATTGTGTTGTGTGAGAGCTTGTATGATGTCCGCTCGTTGCGATACTCCTTGATCGTGCTGGGAAGGCCGCTGTGCTTGGGCTATATTATCATCGAGGGTTTCGACAGCTGAGCTGAGCGTGTAAATGGTTTCTGCCGCTCCGTTCCTTCTTTTACTTCGTGGCTGGAAGATCTTATCGAAATCATCTATTTGTGTCTCAGGCGGTAATGGCCCGGTTATCGAGATAGGTCGGTGGGTTGAGAAGAAAGAAGCTACGTAAACGTCTAACGAACCGATTAGCTAACAGAACGCTTGCGTAGTTTGGCGACTGCGTACCCTTTGGGTTCAGATACTGTGTACTCGGTACACTTGGCAGTTTCAGTGTCCATTCATTCGAGAAGTCCTGCTTGGTCTCTGCCTTATCCTTGGGCACTTTTCGCTTTGATAAGCGCGATTCTGCTCCTGTCCTTTTCTCTGCACGTGGAGCACCAACATGCTTCACTGACGCAGGTGGGATGGCTGAAGAGCCATTGTTAGGAGGAACTGGAGGCTTAGATGAGGAATGCCGCCGTTGATGGGCAGAGGTTGTAATAGAGGCGCTTAGAGGTGTTGTTGGCCGAGATGTGATCGATGTGGCATTCGGACACGTGCGCGCCGCCCGGCGTAACGATGAATTGAACATTGGCAGTGTCAGTACCTATGCTCTGTGATATAGGAACGAGCTGCGCCAGAAGCGACGAGGACGATGCTCCGAGTCAGGCTTCGTCAGGTGCAGCAGCGGCAAACAAGTTGCCAAGCCTACGGTGGGCCGATCTCGCCTCAGCTTCTAATCGGACTACGGTGCATACCTAGATAGGTACATGGCTGGGCTACCTTAGTACACGAGTATCGTTCAATCATGTTACACCTTCTGGGGAAAAAACCGGAGCTGCCATTGCATTTAATTGTTGCTATTTGTGGCTGGGCAGCTCTGCTATGTAAGTATGTACGTTTGAATGGTATTCTATTGTCTGCAACATTTTCATCCTTCGTGTGCTGGGGTGTGGTGCTAGAAGACTGCCACTTGTCGCTCGATCTGGTATACATGTGTTGCAAAAGCTGGAGTGGACAACGGGGACGTTCGAGCTATGATCTGACTGATTTGTTGTCGGTGAATGGCTCTGGCAATGGTGTTTGCTTTTGGTTAGGGTTGGAATTGTGGATACAGACCCTCAAATGTAGTACATGGTGTCTCTGATCTTGGGATTGATATCTGACTGGCCTTTGAAGTGGTTGTTGATGTTGTACACCATACCATCTCGAAGTGGAAAGTAGACTTCATAGAGATGGTGCTTAGCACGTTCGCATAAGAGATCTGCTAGTCGTGCTGGTGAAGGAACGCTAATGGGAGTGGTGGCACGACCGAACACAAAACCCATATCATTCGTGAGTTTTTGTATGTGGTCAGTCCCAACGCCGATGCTATCGTAGATAACGATATGCTTTGCTGGACGACTGGTACCTTGGAGGGTCTTATGACTTATTCCGTACCAGTCCCAGTGCTGAGTACTTATAACATCCCGGTCGACAATGAGTCCTGGTAACGGATTACCCTTAAGGTCGAAGCATCCGCTCTTATCCCCTTTTGGTTGATAGAAACGCTGGTGATGTCGCTTCTGAACCGTTTGAAAGAAGATCTTCGGCTGTGGCTGTTTCAGATATATTCTCTTACAGGCCCCCTCGATTAGGCTGAGCTCCCTGTCGAGACATTGTTCAAGTTGGGAATCGCCGACGCCATCTCGGTATACTATGATTTGTTCGGGCAACTGATTCTGAGCGTGCTGCTGCCATAAACGGAATCGTGTTTCGACCATTCTATCGAGTGTAGGAATCATTTCCACGGCTTTTTTGCCCTCGATTGGATGTAGAAGGCACACGTCCCCCGGCATATTGAACGGCTGATCTGGTGACTTAGATGCGACTAGACCAGCCACGCTAGGAGCACCCTCCATCCCACCTGGACCCGGGTGGATGACGTCGATTCCCATAAACATCGTGGTCTTGCCATGGAGGATAGGGTTCTTGAAAATTGGGATCCAGTTGTCACTACCTGCTTTCAAATTGAACTTCAAAACAAGGTTTGCAACCTCTCCAACCGCTGCCTTCACAGTACCATCTGGTTTTCTCAGCGTCAGCGTCGTTTGTACACCCACCTTGTCGGCCTCTGTTTTGATGGTGGAGTACCATTTACGGTCTGTACTGATGACAAAAACATAGCCAATTTTCTTCTCGTCAAGTGCTCGGAACAGCCTTGTCATAAGTTGGCGAGCTGCTTCTGGCGTATCCGGCCATTCGTGGACGTGTGGGATCGGTTCGTGTGGGGCTGCTCTGGTCTGAGAAGCAGGAAAGCCGCAATACTTGCTGATTTCTGAAGCTAAAAGTGCTTCGAAGGCTGCGATATTCGAAACACTTTGAGCACCAGAAGCTCTGAATTCCACCCACGTATATGGGATCTTGACACCCCCCTTCTTGAATTTCTTGCCCTGAAGATTCCATTTCCCTTTGGCAGCATTCGTGCTAGAAACAACATTGGTTAAGAACTGAAGGGCAGGAGACGGAATACGTCTAGCTCGGGCGGTTATCATCTCGCGACTGATCTGAATGCTGGGGTCCGCTATCAGCGTGCCAGTTGGTGAGAAGCCAACTTGATCCAAGCCTTCGTTGAGGATGAAGTTGATGTTGTTCGCTGGAGGCTGACAAGCGAACCGAATCATCTGCGTAGTTTGTTCAGAAAGCGGTAGAAGACTCTTATACGACTGGCCAGGCAGAACGCAGCAAAGATCTGCTGGTACCCATATAGGTCTGCTATTCTGCTGCGAGGCAACGTCAACGACCCATGAATTGGGGTTTGTGCGTCGATCATTGGGATATGCTGTGTCTGTTAGTGATTACTCATAGCATGGTAAGAAGGACGTCTTACTTTGTGAGAAAAACTTTTCAACTGTCCATGTTATACCTGCATCATCGACGAAAGTCACGTTTGTGGCCGTTGGCAGATTTGCTCCAGCACGGGCAATCGCCTTGATTGTTCTTACTCGCCTCGTTCCATACGTACATTCCACACGTAGCTTCTTGATGAAGCCTTCGAGAAGAGCAAGTCGCCCCACGGAAGTGTTAGTAGGTCGATGGGGCTTCCAGACGTTCATGAGTTCGTCTAGACGACCCTCACGGTAACATGCTGTGGCTGTTGTGTTGACATTCAGCAACATACCTGCAGTACATCGTCGTACTTTCAGGGCGTAGCCACGATAAGCCCAAAGACCATGACCAAGATCCTTGCGACTGTGTGGATTCTTGAGGGCATAGCATTTACTGCCATAAGCTGCCGTTTGTATCTCAGGGTTCTGGTTGGCGCAGTGAATCATCATGATGCCGAGCACCTGCTCATATTCTCCAGCCCTGTATACGAGTGGGATCTGGCTGTTCATGAAGTCGAACAATGGCTGCGTTGGGAGTGGTGAGCGCAGTGGACTGATGGTGATAGAATATCGGACTTGCTTCGAGCCACCCTGTGTTCCAGAGCTGGGGACCGTCTCAACAACATGGAACACCCGGGATGCAGCTCCTTCAACTAGGAGCGAAGACCAGGTCACGAGCATCTGCTCATAATCACTGAATAGGCGCTCATGGTTGTTTTGCGAGAGGAGCAACGTGAAGATGTGCCGTTTGAGCCTACCAATTAGACGAGCACCGGGCGTGGTTTCATTTCGGATGATGGCTGTGTAGACATGGATGTGAGTGGCAGGGCTTTTCGCAGTGAGCTTGAAGTGATTTGTCAAAGCTTGCACTTTCTGGCCCAAATTGCCGTAACCTGGACGCTGCGGCAAGGCTCGTACCGAGAGACCTTGCATAGAAGCTGTTGCGGCCTCCATGCTGCTATATGGCCAAGGCGACCGGCAAATGTCTGGGGTTCAGACTGTTACAGAGTATGATGGAGGTAGAGAAAAGTGATTGATGAACGTGGAAAGAAGTGATTGATGGACGTGGAGATGTTGCTGAAGGTAACGTGCGCTTGAGAGAGAAGTAGAGGCAGTGGAAGAGGGTATAAGTAGTCAGAAGAGCAGACCTCCCCTGGTACAGTTGTGCCAAGGATCAGTTGCCGGCTAACAATCTAAAGCAAAGTGAGGTGAGATCTTATGATTGAAACTAACCTGAAGTGAGGTCTTCTGGTTTGCACAAACGGTGCGTGGTGGTGGTTTGCCCTCGAACAGAATCAAACTAGAGCAGCTGAAAAAGAGCTCCTTTGTACCCCTACCTAGGGTATACATCACATCTTCCCAACGCCGTAACGAGAACAGACCAGCAGGCACACGCTTGATGCCATGGTGGCCAGTGCCGAAAGGCGTGCCTTGCTGGAACAACCCTAAACTGAGAAGGAACACCTTTGAGGAGCTTACCAAGTCTTTGTGCAGTAAGATGCCTGGTCCTCTCTTTATCTCGGCTAGTCGTATGAATTGTACCATCCTGAAATCTGTATACACATCAGTTTGCTCGGAGATGACGTTTTCCAGCTTGATTGCCCTCCTCAGGACAGAGAGGTTTTGCAACCACCAAACATCTATAATAACTCTGCTGTGCACATGTTAAAGGTTAAAGTTTCTGAAACCTATACAATCCGCCTGAGCACATGACCAAGATGTGTGCTAGCTGGCCCAGAACGAAACTGCGCACTATATCCCATAATCTTATGTTGTGTATGCGAGACTGGTTGAGACTAAGGAAGTCTAGGTGCCTTGCCATGATCCCTTTGTCCTTCTTCTGTGCCAAAGAACGAGATTCCATGCATGAGGACTATTGCAAAAGCACCTCCGAAGTGTCAACCGGATTGGGATGGCTGTACTAATCTCGATACGGACTAGCTTCGATCTTGGGCCCAAGGACATGCACAGCGACCACTGGCAGCTCTTCTGTCTTAAGCCTGCGCTCATCTAACTGCCTGAGTGTCGTAACAATGTCTGTTGCTCGACAAAAACCCTCCTTGCCCTGTTATCCCGTGCGTAAAGGAGGAGCTCGGGAAGAACCCCAGAAACCATTGAAGCCACAAGGAACGAAGGCGTACTTAGTGCTAAGGCATTCGTCCGTCTACACGGCTCAGTGGTAGCTATCCGGTGGACAACGTATTGGCTTCTGCCTGTTGAGCCCTTGATGCTATTTATTATAGCGCAATGTATGAATGAAGAGCACCCTCACTTTTACATCCTGTACAGCTGCATGCCCTGTTCATTTTTCTTCCACGATGCGAGCCTGGACCTTCACATCCCGAGGTTCGCCTTCCAAGGTTCTTACTCTTCGTTCAGATCTTCCTATCCCTTTAGCTTCAGACCTAAAACCAAACGAAGTTCTAATCAAGATCTCTTATACTGCATTGAATCCAGGATTTGTTGTGGCAATTGCGCTTTTGCCGCACTTCAATTCAAGTCCGTGGATTCCAGAGATCGAATTCTCCGGCACCGTAGCGGCCATTGGAGATAATAGTACCACCAGATTTGAAATAGGCGATGCCATTTTCGGTGGGCAGAGCTTAGCCGGTCATTGGAAGTATGGAGGCTGCTTGGCTGAGTATGTCGTTACGACCAGTGATTTGATTGTGGAGAAGCCGAAGAATGTTTCCATGGCAGGAGCTTGTGGTTTGGCTGGCGTGGGATGTACAGCAATCCAAGCAGGACGTGTTGTAGGCTTGAAGAGAGGCGACAAGATCCTTGTGAACGGCGCTAGTGGGGGGTTAGGGACAATACTGGTACAGTATTGCAGAGCCGTTGTGGGAGAAACTGGCAGCATCGTCGCAACGTGCTCCGAAGCGAACACCGAATTGGTGAAGAGCCTAGGTGCGGACGAGGTAAGACGCCCCGTGGTGACCAGCGACTGTCACTGCACGGCAGGAAAAGATTCAGTACTGATACCAGAGACCTAGGTGATTGATTACAAGCTCCATCAACCACTTCATCGTGTGCTAAAAGAAAAACATTCTGAAACACCTTTCAACGCAATTTTCGATGTAGCTGGAGACAATTCGATTTTCACGCAGTCCGAGTCGTACCTGACAAAGCAGGGCATCTTCCTGGTCCTCGGCGCTATCGGTGCGTCCCATGCGCCAACTCTCGCAGGCTTCCTGAGATTTGCTTGCATGGTCCAATGGTACAAGTATGCTCCTATGATCGTGGGTGGGAGGTATCGGGCGTATAACGCGATTCCCGACGGAGAGGGCATGGAGAAGATCAAGGAAATGGTAGAGACCAGGCAGATCAAGCCCGTGACGGACAGTGTTTGGGCCATGGAGGATGGGACGAAGGTGAGCTATCGAACGGCAAAACCAGGATCAGGCCACTAACTTGCCATAGGCGTACGACCGAGCACAGAGCCAGAGAGCAAAAGGCAAAATCATCGTTCATGTCGACGTTTCGACAGTATCACACAATAATAATTCTTGAAGCACTGCTGGCAGAGCAGCACACGCATAATTCCTCTATCAGACCGGGATGTTCAGCGCGCTTCTCGTGATTCAGTCAGATAAGGGCGAACGTGACGAATGAACAATTTGAAGGATGTCTCGGTGATCCTGAGAACGACGCTTGACTTTGGACCATGTTTTGCATCTTTTGATCATGATATCATTGTCTTGGAGCCTGTCGACATTGTGCCTATTCCCTCACACGTGATCGCGGCAAACCGAACTCCTGCTTCGTACTATGCTGAAGAACCACTTTACATGACGACACCGCTGTTGGAGGCAATACGTGGCCATAGCTCAGCGGCCTCCTTTGCGACTGGTCCGGTAATAGCACTGCCCTTCATTTCGCCCTTGGGGTTGACAATGACACCTGCGTTGTCTTCGAAGTAGAGATATATGCCGTCAGCCCGTCTCCATGGCTTGGACTGTCTGACAACGACTGCTGGCATAACTACATTCCGTCAGTATTGCTGAGTTCGATTTGTTTTGGTGTGCGCTCGGGCTCTGCGGCTAGTGGAAGTGTAGATGGGGGACCATACCCTTCTTTCTCAGTTCTGGCTTTCCCTTCTTGACTGTAGCCATAACCATATCACCGGCACCGGCAGCCGGCAGTCTGTTCAATCTTGCACCAATACCTTTGACAGAGATGATGTAGAGGTTTCGGGCGCCAGAGTTGTCAGCGCAGGACATAACGGCTCCGCTATTCGTTGTTAGAAAACATCCCGTTGATTCTTTTCCAACCACCAGATATCGTCTTCGGCGATGGGAGATAAGGTTGACATACACTGGGAGACCGAGAGTCATCTTGAGCTTGTTGCCAGAGGCACCACCACGACTGCGCAAATGGAAAGTCAGTAAAGGTCCAATCTCAATGCAGCAACCATTCCGTTGCATAACCACACTACGTACCCGCGCTTCGACATATTGACGGTATTTGAGCTGGAAAGACTGGGAAATGTGGATTGATGGGCGCAAGAGTGCTGTTGTCGTTGGAGCTGCAATCGACCGCGGTATCAAATTCGATGCAGTGTGGGCTACCGCCAAGATTTTCCCACGCAAGTCACGTGCGAATGAGTATCAGATTAAGGGCCCATTGGTAATACAGAGTACTCGAATAAACCGGATAGATAGTTTCTTCAGACTTCTTCGGTGTGAACTTTCATTGAGATAGTCTATCATATGCTACATCATAAATTCGCATGCACTGAGGGTACTGGCGTAGCTATATGGGGCCTTTGCAGAATGTTTGATGCCTTTCACCTAGGTATCGTGCCTTTCTCCTGGCTAGCCCCACCCATTCCATAAAACGCGGATTGCCATGGACGCCATGCTTTGCGGGTATATGATAAATGACTTCAGCTCATCAGATCACTTGTATACCTCAGCGTTCTGTCTTAGTTTCTGCTTCTGCTTCTGCTTTAGCCACGGCTTCGGTTCTTGCTTCACCTTCTGCGTTCAACTCCTCGCGCTCCATCCTACCCTCTTCATGCGCAGTAACTGCTGCATCCTCGGCGGCCATTTCTTCCTTGATCGAATGGAGATCGGCTTCAGTCGTAGTCTGATCGGTTTGCACAGGGGCATCCGTTTGTGGTGGTGATTCAGGTGGGGTGTTTTGCTGTAGTTGCTGAGGGCTTGCGACGGTAGCGGCTGCTGTTGATGGCACTGTATCTTCTGCTTCGCCCATGGTGACATCGTTGTCAGTGGCTACTTGGGGCGAGCCTTGGGCGGAGATTCCCACCGAGCCATTCGCAACGCCCGCTGAGAGAATAGCTTGAGCTTCTTCCCGGCTGGCTTGGTCGACTTGCATCTCATCATCGGCATCGGGTAATGACGATCCTGCCTGTGGTGTCGCGATAGCACTGTCAATCCCTGAATCATTATTGACATCCGTGATATTCCTGTAGTTTGCGATCTGTCTCCTTTTTCGGGCGGACATGTGCTTGCGGACACCATTCGCCTCGTTGAGGCCTTCATCCTCGCTATCAGTAAGCTCACCATTGTGCTCAATGTGTTTATCGAATTGTCGTTGAGTTCGTCGCCTGTCGGGGTTTTCATCTTCGTCCAAATCGTCGAGCGCGGCTTCTTCCTCATCATCCATGGCCATCGATTCACGTGGAACATCTTGCATCTGTACGGAAGGTGCATGCATTGTGCGTTTCATGTTCTCGAGCACCTGTACGAGGATTTTCTCGAGATATTCTTTTGAATTAGCGTTGTCCATATTCGACGGTCGCACATCCAGCTCATAATCTGGCGCATAATACTACGACTCGTTAGCGCCATTCAGACATTCTATGGACGGTCACATACCTCATAGTAATCGTTATATGGTAAGTTAGGTTCCATGTGTTGGCCTACCAAACAACCGGTCTCATAAGCCCATGTTCTCGAAACGTTTCGCATTGTGTAGCCTCCACCACCGAGTACCAAAGTGGGGAGGTTGAAAGACTTGACAAAGTTGACACAATTTGCATGGCCTTTCATACTAAGATTGAAACAGCCAAGACGATCACCAGATAGACTGTCGCTTCCACACTGTAGCACTACGGCTGAAGGTCTATAATACTCCATTGTGGCTCTGATGACAGATTCGAAGATGTTCTTGTACGATGCATCGTCGATGCCGTCTCGTAGAGGGAAATTGACAGAGTAGTATTTGCCGGATCCCACACCAGTGTCTCGAAGCTCACCCGTACCAGGGAAATATTCTCCGTACTTATGGAACGACACTGTCATAACACGATCTGTGGTATAAAAAGCTTCTTCGACACCGTCTCCGTGATGGACATCTATGTCAATGTAGAGCACCCTTTGGTGAAATCGTAGAAGCTCTATAATGCCCAACACGATGTCGTTCACGTAGCAGAAACCACTGGCTTCGCTTTTCTTCGCATGATGAAGGCCGCCTGCCCAGTTGATGGCAATGTCAGCCTTCTGCCTGTTCAGTCGCGCAGCCCCCTCCATGCTACCTCCGGCACTGATGCCGCAGAATTCGAATATGCCATCAAACACTGGACAATCGTCGCCGACATTGTATTTTTGCTGCTCTTTCTGGTACGATTCCATGTTGTCCGGGGTGACTCTGGCAAGGAAATCGATGTACTCGTCGGTGTGGAACTGGGTCATTTCGTACTTCGAGGCTGGTTTTGCCCGATAAATCTCCATCTTCTTGTAGAGTCCATAGTTCATGACCAGACTGTGCGCCAGCCTTATTCGGTGAGGCTTCATTGGATGCCCTGAGACATAGGCATAGTTTCCCACATCTGAGTCGTAGAAATAGGCAACCCGCTTCTTGTCTTGCCCATTAAGGGCGAGAGGGTCGATAGGCGCGTACGCCATGGTCGTAGGCTGCCTGAACTGAAAAACACTCTACGAATGTATCGGGTCCAATGTGTCTAAGCAGTCGTCTAGCCCCGATGGGGCTCTCGCTATGGTGTAGAAACACCTAGTTGGGTGAAGTGCTTGAGGCACGTCTGCTTCTATGCAGCGAGAGATAGTAGAAAGGTTTCCAAGCAGAGAAGTAAGGCGGTGAGTTCGTAGACTTCTGGGCACAGGGTGAGGGCCTACGTCTTCGGTGGCTGGAAGCAAACCTGGGAAGAGAATAGTGAAAGAAAGGACATCTGGAAATCATGCGTGGGCAGCATCTCCAACTGTATCCAGACCGCAGGGCTAAAATGACGCGGAGGAGCTGCGAGTTAGCGTGACTGCAGGTGTGGCCGAAACGGCGAAGAGAGCAGAGGCACTAACTTAGTGGAGGCAGCCAGGAACGCGCGCTCGGAAGTACACTGCAGTGCATATTGACAATTATTACACCTGCGCTTGACCACCACGACTCTTCCATCGCAAGCACTCTGCCATTATAATCTCGTTCGAACTCCCATCAATTGGTACCTGCTCGTCCGCGGCAGCTTATTTGACCATCGACTGCGGTGTCTTTACCAATCCTGCAGCCGCAGCCCTAGCTTCAGCCAGGCCTTTTCAATTGCCTCCACCCGACAATGGATCGCTTCAATCGCATGCTCGCGGCCGCTCAAGGCATGGGTCTAGGACCCGGCGGCCCTCCTGGCGCAGATGCCCCAAACCTCGTTGATAACTCCGAAACAGTCTACATTTCCTCCCTTGCACTTCTCAAAATGTTACGGCACGGCCGAGCCGGTGTGCCCATGGAAGTCATGGGTCTCATGCTAGGAGAATTTGTCGACGACTTCACAGTCCGAGTAGTTGATGTGTTCGCCATGCCCCAATCTGGTACATCCGTCAGTGTCGAGTCTGTGGACCCAGTGTTTCAGACCAAGATGATGGACATGCTACGACAGACAGGACGACCGGAAACAGTGGTTGGATGGTATCATTCACACCCTGGCTTTGGTTGTTGGCTATCAAGCGTCGACATCAACACACAACAATCTTTCGAACAACTGACACCAAGGGCTGTCGCGGTTGTAGTTGATCCAATACAGTCCGTGAAAGGCAAAGTCGTCATCGATGCCTTCAGGTTAATCAACCCACAAACCTTGATGATGGGACAAGAGCCTCGACAAACTACCTCAAACTTGGGTCACCTGAACAAGCCTTCGATACAGGCGCTCATCCATGGTTTGAACAGACACTACTACAGCATTGGCATTCAATACAGAAAGACTGGATTGGAGGAGAACATGTTGATGAACCTGCACAAAGAAGTATGGACAGAAGGACTTGAGTTACCAGGCAGCTATGGCAACGAGAGGAAACGCAACGAAGAAGGTTTGCAAAAGTTAGTAGGATTGTCTGAAGGCTATGAGAAGCGTGTGAGGGAAGAGAACGAATTGTCAAAGGAACAACTGAAGACGAGATATGTGGGAAAAGTGGACCCCAAGAAGCATATCGAAGATGTTGGTCAACAGTTGATCGAGGACAACATCGTAGCAGTGTCAAGGCAGATGATTGACAAGGAGGCAAGCGTGGCAAAGAAGTCGGAGCAGTTGAACGGTCATCACCATGAGAACGGCGAAACAATGGAACTGGACGAATAGGCATGAAAGCACCAGACGGGTTTCGCAGCTTTCTTCACGAAGCCATGGCATGCAGGGCGATTTTCCTGGGCGGCGTCTGGGTACAGAAAGGCTATCTCGGCTGCGGTTTCACTCAGCGCAGTAGATCTTGCAGTTGAGGGTCATGAATCATACCATACGAGGTTCATCTACGCTGCGTTACGTTGTACTACACTTTATGTGCCCATTCGGACTGTTTTCCATATTTGATAGCCTTCCCCTGCCCCTCCGCTTCCAATCTCAACCTAGAAACCAGTGGCCCATTGACCTCGATTCCAGGATTGCCGTCCAGCTCTACAAACTTCAGCTGGGGCATTGCACTCATCACTTCCTTGATCAAATTTCCGCAGAAATTCGTGTAGAACTCGAGTGAAATGCGATATTTCGCGAATGCGGGGTGACTTGGATCAAGCTGCACAAATACCCGTAACGTCTGGATTGACTTCAGCTTGCTTAGAACACGTGCGAGGCCTTTGCTGACACGCCAGCTCTTAGGTGGAGCTGTCCAGCTTGACCCAACGGTCATCTCAAGATTTGCGACGAGGCCACGGTAGTGGATTGGTATTTCTTGTATAGTTGGAAGCGGTGTAAAATCTTGTAGCGGAAAGAGGCGGAAGTTGTAGGAGGTGTAAAGGATGTAGGAGGCCTCATTGTGGAAGCGGTGTGAAGCGAGCAGGACGGAGAGACGGCTGCCCTTTCGCTTGCCGTTGGCACCACGGTAATCTGGTTTGCTGAGGAGAACGAGGCAATAGACCCGGTTGCGAAGTTCGGGTGGTAGGGAGAAGAATGGAAAAGGTGGGTAGGGTGCCGGTGTGTCGTCGAGAGTCAGAGCTGAGAGATCGAGTTCGGGCTTTGGATGGTCCGGGAAGGCATTGACAAGGTTCGTTGCCCAGCGCGGCATCTGTTGCGGTCCTCTGGGGGTTGAGGAGGAGTATGATCAACTCGGTAGGTGTATTAAATATACACTTTCGGTAAGCCTGTGGTGCGACAGTGTAAGGTGTGATGTAGACGACGCGTTTCAGGGAGTGGTACGGTCAAGATATACGAGAGTAGAGTAATTAGGTCTTTGAAAAGAGTTTAGGAATTTATTGAGACGGAACGTAAGCCGTGGAATCTTCTCATGCGCTCATCTTGTAGTGGTGTGTGCGCTTGTTGCGTCCTTACGGGGCGTCTTAGATCATAGGTGACCTCTCCAGCGCTCTTGAGGAGAACGGCAAAACTTCTTCTTCCCAGTTAATACAACTCTTCGAACATAAATCCTGTGAACGGCGAGTCAAATTGTCTGGGTGAATTCAACTTTCTATATGGAAAAAAGAAGAAGAAGAGGGAAGCGGCAAAAAGGAAAGAATATACTTGTATGAGGTAAATGCCAAGGCGCAGACGACCAGGACCCGGCCAAATTTTGGAGAACAGCGAGCACAGCTGCGTGCCAGAAGTGGTGAATCAAGCGCGTTTAACATAACGCCAATCAATCCAATCAGCGAATCAATCTGTGCTCATTCTCACTATTCAAACAGGCAATGGTTGTATCGTTGCAATGCTAGGACGCGCTGCCCTGCCTCTAGTGAGGCCGAGAGGGGGTCATGCGCCTGTACGGGCTGCATTGTCCGGCCTTTCGACCCATCGCAACATAACTCGAAGGTCTTTCAAACAGCATGACGATTACAAGGTCCCAGATACTGCAAAGCTCGAATCATGGCAACAACAGTCTAGAGCGGCTTCGAATTCATCACAGAACAAAAAGGAGCCCTTGAGACCTGTGCCGCAGTCGAACCAAGACCAGGTTTATCCTGACCCAATACCAGACGAGCGGCCTTTCGGTTATCCAAGTCAAGGCAATGTGCCACCTATACCCGACACCTCGGACCTGGCAGAAGGGGCACGAAGAGCAGAAGCCGCCGAACCAGAACCAGTCGATCAGGCTGCAGAGACAGAGGCTGAGCTCCGCAGCCGACTACCAGATCTTACGCAGGGCATTCCCTCCACCTTGGATGCAGAACTTGGTCAAGCTCAGCGCCGGCATAAAGCGTCAACGGAAAGCCTGAATATAACAGAGGATTCTGCAGAAGAACCCGTAGCCGGTAGCACTGATGGGCAAAGTGGCGGCAGGCTTCCCAAGGACGCATACGTCTCCTCCAGCGACCGACGAAAAGAGACCGCTTTCAAGTACACCTATCTGGTGCTAGGACTCGGTTTAATAGGTTATTCAGGATACCTGGGACGGAATTGGGATACGGAAGCAGAGGAGCAGAAATACGGAGCAGAAGCACCGTCTGGCTGGACCGCAGGTGCGTTCTATGCCCGTGTCAAAGCCAGACTTGGTTCCACCATGAGCTACTACAACGACCCTGTAACAACGAAGCTGCTTCCAGACGAAGATGCTGACCCGAACTTGCGATTCCCGTTCACCTTGGTCATTAGCTTGGAAGACATGCTCGTCCATTCTGAATGGACGCGAGAGAACGGTTGGCGTATTGCAAAGCGACCTGGTGTGGACTATTTCCTCCGCTATCTCAGTCAATACTACGAGATTGTTCTATTCACCAGTCAGCCGAGTGCGATAGCTGATCAGGTACTCCGTAAACTTGATCCATTCCAAACTATTCGATGGCCGTTGTTCAGGGAGGCAACCCTTTACAAGGACGGCGGATACATCAAGGTAAGTCTTTCAATGCCTTTGTTTTGCGCAACTTGCTAAACATGCTTCTAGGATCTGTCCTACCTCAATCGCGATCTGAAGAAGGTTATGATCGTTGATACTGATGCGCACCACGTCAAGCATCAGCCAGAGAACGCCATTGTACTGCCGAAATGGAAGGGCGATCCGAAGGATCAAACCCTGGTAGCGTTCATTCCGTTCCTCGAATACGTCGCCACCATGGGCTTCGACGATGCTCGTGCCGTGTTGAAATCTTTCGATGGAAAGTACATCCCAGTAGAATTCGCCCGTCGTGAGCGTCTGTTGCGGGAGAAATTCGAAGCGCAACAGGCTGAGAAGCGTAAAAAGCCAAGAAAGAGCGTTGGGGGCCTTGGCTCATTGTTTGGCGTCAAGCAACAATCACCTGATGGGATGCAAAGCCTCGAGGAGGCATCCGCAGAAGGCAAAATGATTTGGGATCAGATCCGAGAACGAGGCCAGAAGCAGTATGAAGCCTTCGAGCAGAAGATCAAAGAGGAAGGCGCCAAATGGCTTGCAGAGCGAGAAGCAGAGGAAAAGAAGTATCAGGAAGAGGCCATGAAAGGGATGAAGCAAGGGGTCTTTGGCTGGTTCGGTGGCGCCGAAAAGTAGTAATGGTACGTTGCTATTGCGACGTGATCGTCTTCGTGTAAACTTGGATTGGGATTTGCATATCGAGCGATGGACCTTGTACAACGATGTACCATATGCTGCAGCTGAAGGAACAAGCTGTCGGCTTCAGCAAGGGCTATGGATTAGCAGACGGGCGGAGCGACAATGAAGCATATCTCTCCTCGCAAAAGTATCGGACAAAGAGATAGCAGGCTCAGCCTCGACTCGGGTATAGAGTATAGCCTTACCATGTGCATGCTAAGTATCTATATACGTAATTCCCTACGCCATGGAGTGCATGTGGCAGCTCGGAGATGGGTTTATCTTTGCGGGCCTATGTATAGGCATAGAAAAGAGCGTGTCTCGGTGGTGCCGGGGTGCTTCGGCGTGGTGTGGCTGCTGCTGATTTCGCTAGGTGGTGTCTTCTAAGAGTCTTCTAAGCCTGTTGGGCCTCCGAGTACTGTGATAGCGACTTAAATTACTGTATCCGTGGCGCTCACACTCCCAGTCTCTGTCATACTCCCAACGGTACAAGTTACGAGTACCGACACCTGGCAGCTAGCAGCTGAGCATCGTGCTTCGTGAGCCTGAGTCCGTGACCCGCCAAATTGGTGTCGCTCGCTACCACCCCTGCTAGTCCGGATGCGTACACCAACATCTCCGAGTCAACGCGACCATCTGCTGACTGCCTCAGAGCTTGAACGGTACCGTCGCTGTCTATTGCACCTCATCCCCCAATAAGTCGCCGCCGAAGTGGCCTTGGAGGCCTGGTACTCACGTGCGCCAACGCCTGACCATCTCATCCAACAATCTTGAACGGACGTCGCGGCACAAGCATAGACATCGCGACAAGCGATGGAAACCTATGCCCAGCTCCAGCAAACATTGTCAACGACTCGACAGCATGGAGTGCTAGCTGACTAAAGCAAAGAGCTTCGCCATGCAGCATTACCGGGGCATGTCAGCATCGATGTTGAATGAGCCCATATCACCAGGACCGTTGGACAACCCACCATCATGGAACCATTCCTTTTCGGATGTTCTTGACAAATCACCAAGACCTGGTATACGCACGTCGAAAGTAGTTGCAACGCATCCGCTCGCGTTTTTCAAACTACCGCCCGAAGTCATTCAAAGGTCGGAAATCATTCTATGCACATGCAACGTGCTTGCCTTGCTAACACAAACCGTAGGATTTTATGGACAGTTGATGCTGATGCTTTCGCTTCATTGTCGTTGCTCAATACAACATGGTATAAGGAAGCCCAAAAGCTCGATCTATACGCTCACCATCTTTCGAGGTGTCCTTCCTTTGCATTGACCAATAGTATCGTTACTGGACCTTTCAGACGTAATGACCTGTTTCGACTCAAGACGAAGTTTGCAGCAGAGGTCCGGCGCAATCTGTTCGAGGCGTATATGCGACCACGAAGGACATTGATCAATCTGATATCTTTCAACAACACTTCTTCCGCTGCCTTTCCCGGGGGCGAAGCCTTTCAGTTCACGTTTTCGCCAAATGGCCAAACTTTACTTGCTTTGAGCTCGTCCAGGATTTACGTGCTTGATGCAACTACAGATACGATTACAGTGCGCCAGGAATTGAAGACATTTAGGCGTCCTCTATCTGCTTCTATCACGGATGACGGATCACTACTCGCCGTGCTGTCGTCGAAACATCAAGCCAACATATATGGCTTGACCGAGAATGGAGTCAAGCACTTACTCGTCCTGCCCATGGAAAATCCTCCGCGCACGATTTCGCTTGCTCACGAGGGCACTGTGCTTGCCGCCGCTTACGATGGTGGTATCGAAGTCTTCTCACTTGCAGCAAATGCATTGTCTACAGACCGTAGAGCCGTGCGAAGTGAAGGTGTCGACAGCCTCGTGTTCTCAGGAGACGGCTCGATGCTTGTTGGAAGCTCCCAATGTCTCGAAGAGCCAAACGCGGTTGTGATTACAGCACCTTTTTACACGGAAAATGACCCTGACCTTACCTCTCATGAGATACACAGTCGGATGTGGACGACGCAGATACTCTTTCCACAGATCAGCAGTACGTGCAGCCATGCTGCACTGATGCCTGGTCACACAGAAGGCGACACCAATTGGCTATTTGCCTTCGACCATACATTAATGTCATACCGTGCTGTAAGGACGGATGACACGAGGACAGGTGTTGCTTTCTTCCTCAGTCCACCCACATCAAGGCGATTTAGCCTTCCCGCACCCTCTACAGCACCTACAGCAAGCGCCTGCGGTAGTCTCGCTGTGGCGGGTTTTGCTGGAACGGGTCTATGGCTCTATGGAGTTCCGGAAAAGCTGGATGCTAGCCCAGATATGGGCTCAGTAGTAGAAAGACACGAAGAACGAACGCGAGGTAGGGTGGCTTTGACATCAGCAACCGGAAATATTGAGCCACTCATGGCCTACTCACCTTCTGTTTCTGGTAGTAGCGAAGAGCTAGAAGAAGATTCCCTTGCTGGTAAGGTTGATTGGCGACAAAGTCTATTCGTCAAGTGCAGGCAGCTCCACACGCTGGAGGGGGCGGCATCTTCAAAATGGGTAGAGGCTCCGGAGAATCGACCATGCGCATTCGCTGGAAAGAGACTCATTGTTGTTGCTCCAGGTGGATTGAACGCTTTTGCGGAAGACCTAGGTGAGGAAAGTATGCCTGTCGACGGGTCTCGACTTTGTATTTTGGACTTTGATTACGCTCCATCTGGAAGCGTCGACCGGGAGATCACGATCGAGGTAGGAGACAGAGAACCACAGCTGCTGACTGAGCATATGGGCAATTTGGACGTCGAAGTAGCAATGGAGAGGAGACGAACAGTCCGCCGCGGCGGCGAAAAAGCTGTGCCCAGAGCAACACTGGGTAGGTCCATCACGACAGCATCGGGCTCATCGAACGGCAATCGTTTCGATCCACCACCACGGCGAGACAGTGCATCTCAGCCAACGTCGCCTGCCGATGGTTTTGGCTCAGGCTTTGCGACACCTCACTCTCAAACCTTGTATCGACAGCACGAACTCCTGCAAAGGTCCAGTACTACAGCTGGCTTTCAGGCAGCAAGGTATCCACCACGGCCTCCGCTCGGCTCAAGCAGCTATTCAGGATCAGGTCCTGCTGTGTATAGAGGACCTATCGGAGGGCGCCGCAGCTCAGCAGAAAGTTGGGAATCACCACCACCACCATATCAAACTGATTTACAGCAGGGCTATGCTCATGCATCTAGTCCGTGGCAATCTATGGCGTCAACACCCATCTCTACACCGGCCCAGTTTCAACCCCATCCAGGCAACTCTTTTTTCTCACCAGTCTCCCCACGTAGTGTCTCAGCACCGCTAGCAACTATACCTGACCTACCACAAGTGGCTGAACCATGGGCTCTCGAGTCGCGGCCTATGATAGAACCTCAGATAGGCGCCTTGCCGAGACACCGTACAGAACCTGTCTCGCGGGTAACGCCACCCTTGCAGCCTCCAATTCGGGCGAGCACGACGCTTGATGGTATGATGACCTCTGAAGCAGCACCTAGCAGACGTATCATGAACCAGGTCAGTAGCTTAGGCAGAGGAGCGAGGCCTCGCGGCATGACCGAGTCAAGTCTGGAAACAGTCACTGAGGCGACACATCACATGAGCAGAAGCGTGCATCTTCCACTGTCTGCAAACTCAGCTATACCAGATAGTTCCTACTTCGCACGTCCTCGGCAAGCTTCTCCCAGCATAAGCAGGTCGCCCGGAGACAGATATACCCTGACGGCCACCATCACACACCCCGTATCACCACCAACACCAGAACTCGGTGCACCACTCCCAATGCATAACCCAGCAAGTTCCTCTCAGCGACCTATCTCACCAACCGTAGGCATCACGCTGTCAGGTGCAAATTTGACAAATCGGTTGAACCACCCTGTCCCTCCAGTACCAACGGTCGAACAGCAACGAACCATGACCTCCTATGTTCCAGCTCAGCTTCAGGCCGGTCGATTTGCGGAAACAAACCAAATGCCTCAGAAGAACGGACTTGATGGAATGGGCCATGAAGGGCCAACAGCGGCCCAATTGGAAAACCTGAACCGTCGAATGTCAGGCCCAAGGCAAGGACGACCCCTGTCCGTCATAACGAACGGTGCTTATCCACAAGGGTCTGCCACACGAGATTTCGGTGGCGTACCTCCATCCCCTCCACGGGCGGCCTGGGGTGCCGCTGGCGTTCCTGGTTCACCTTCCTTCAACAAAGCGCGCAATTCACCCGCGGGTTTTTCGCGGCCAGTGTCAGGAGCCAGTCATATTTCGATACCGATGTCGGCTTCCACACCTAACTTGCTATCCCGGCCAAGATATGGCAGACTCGACACGATTGAAAGTATAGCAAGCACTTACGGGCATGAAGCGCTTGAGCAAAGACCACATAGCATATCGCACGACGGGGCACCTTCGATGCAAGGACAGTTATATGCGCCTGATAACAGGCGAAACATTACAGATTCAGCATTGCATACGAAGAAGAAGAAAGGGAGATGGAGGAAAGACGAAAGCGAGCGAGCGGAATCGTCAATGGAGTTCCGCCAAGAGAAGAAAAAAAGTCGATGTACAGTGATGTAAGTCTATTTGTGTCAGTGTTGTTAGCGAGTTAGCGTTGGTGGTCGCTGTCGTTGTACTACAGAGGAATTCCATGAGTGTCAATGGCTACAATTCTGACGTAGTCGATAATGACTTACAACATCCATGTTCAATGGCTGGAAGGGGGAACATGGGAATCCGAGACTTGGGAAGCACAATAAATGGTTCATGTTCATATATACCTTCGCTTGTAATTACCGTTTCAAGGCACCTACATACCATCGTTACGCAGGGCTTGCATTCTATGGTCGGTCGGACAAGAGCGCTCTCCCTTCGCGCCTTGTCATCAACTTTTCGTCCTAATCTCGTGCCAGGACGCAGGTTAGCACATTGTCCGTCTACATTAATGCAACGGCGGCTCTTCTTGCCGACACCAGTGAGAGCGGCTCCACATCCTTGTGCAATGCCTGCAGATAAGGAAAGTCGCGATGTCTGCTGCTTCGAGTGTCCTTGAGCCTGCGATTGTTGACCCGCCGGTTTTCCAGGACGACCACGACAGCACCTTCGAAATGGCCGACAGGCCTGCATACTCGCGTGCCAACTCGAAGCAAATGTTGCTCGACAGCAAGAAGAGCTCCGAAGGCAGTGGGCTACAGGGTGTCGCGCGACACACTCTCGGCCTGTGTCTGCTTCTAGTCGTGGTATTTCTATGGACACTAAGCAACTTCCTGGGAAGTGTGCGTGCAATCGCTACTCCTTCACTTACGAATACTGACTTGATGGTGGATAGAGCATCTTCGCAAACAATTCATATGCGAAACCCTTCTTCCTCACGTATCTCAACACCTCCGCCTTCATTCTGGCCATGATACCAGCGCTGGCGCGGTCGGGCTACAAGAGATATAGACAAGGCACATTCCAATCCGGCATGCGCGCCGCCCTCGTTCGTTCATCCTACTCAACCTCAAGCAATTCCACCTACGGTCCATCGCACGACCCGTCCCCCGAGACCGAAGCCTTCCTCAAACCCTTCCAGGACGACCCTTCACACGATGCCGAACCGCGAACACACCTTGCCCTCCTTCCCACGGCAAAGCTCTCCCTCGCATTCTGCTTCCTGTGGTTCGTAGCCAACTACTTCGCCATCGGCTGTCTACAACACACCACCGTCGCCTCGGCCACAATCCTCACCTCCACCTCCAGCATCTGGACCCTGCTGATCGGCTCCATCACCGGCACGGAGAAGTTCACCTATCGCAAGCTGTGTGGCGTCTTCGCTTCCTTCCTCGGCATCGACCTTATCTCCCGCGCCGACCTCTCCTCCGACACCTCTGCAGAAGCCCCCACCCTAACGACCCGCTCTCCCATCGACTTCCCAGACAAACGGCCCTCCGAGATCGCCCTCGGCGACAGCCTCGCCCTCTTCTCCGCCATGCTCTACGGCATCTACGCCATCACCCTCAAAAAGACCACCGACCGCGCTCGCTCACTCTCACTCAACATGCCCTTATTCTTCGGAATGGTGGGCCTCTTCAACTTCATCCTCCTGATGCCCATCTTCCCCATCCTCCACTACTCCGGCTGGGAGACTTTCTCCCTCCCACCCACCCGCCGGATCTGGACCATCTTGCTCGTCAACAGCATGAGCAGTCTCGCG
>Ga0210040_10002827_pt1 | contig 24078 bp, 6 predicted proteins | sample CryGeyCG12114_NA_FD_185462 | JGI IMG/M metagenome (GOLD analysis project Ga0210040, IMG submission 185462) | Groundwater microbial communities from aquifer - Crystal Geyser CG19_WC_8/21/14_NA (SPAdes) (version 2) | ecosystem: Environmental > Aquatic > Deep subsurface > Groundwater | place: USA... | reverse complement strand
TAGGATAAAATTTACCTCCTTTTTGCGGACAAGGTATACTTATTATTTTGTAGTCTATATATAGTACCATTGGTTATGTTAGACGACAGATTTTGTTTCATCTTTGAAATCATTAAGGGTACACCCGATGCCATATAGTTTTGTAGATCTCTACGCGCGATATTTTCTTAGCCAATCAAAGCAGACTATCCACCTCTATCTGCCGATTAGATTGGCTGGGAGAAGTATGGGCGTAGAAATCTCCAACAGCACACGGCATCGGGTTTACCCTTATTGTTTTTTTTTTTTTGCAGTTATGTTCATGTTAAAAGCAAATGTTTTAGGTATCCAATTTCAAGCGTATAGTTTTTTTTAGTTTTGAATCTTTACACAAAATAATTCATGCAAGCATTGCATTTCAGTGGCACTCGTTATTACGTAAATTTTTGGCACCCAAAACTGCTAAAAAATAAAAGACATCAATTATGACCAATATAATGGTGTCACAACACACTGAAGCTTCATATTACGTTGTCTCCTTCTTTTTCGTTTTCTCGTCCACGGGAGAAAACGTAACACATTTTTAATGACAACGAACCAGCGAATAGTAAACAAGAAACCTAATTAACTGTCGTTGGTGTAGCAAAAAAAAGCTCACAAGATGTTGTACACACCCATTAAAAAACAATACAACACGCCCTAATGACATAAGAGCACTAGTTGTTTTCATTTTGTTCAGCGCCCACAACCATTCCGCTCTAATTAGCCAAAAAATGGACTTGTATTACTTGAACTTAATAAAATGTTGACATGCATATTATTTCTTTATCTACTGCGCTGTAAAATTTCAGAATAACCATTATCACTGACTGTGTGTAAATAAAATAATTCTTGTGCTTCCAACATAAATTTATCCAGAATTTGTCTCCCAAAGTTTCTTCACGTTTTCAGTTAAGCATTCAATCGTCCCACACAATCTTCAGAAATTATTATTCTAACTAAACGACAACTTACTACTATTTTAGCACTCGCAAATAACTTAACACTGTCCAGTCAGCCAACATGTGTTATGCACATTGAGTGCTGTTTCGCGTAACTGTGTCACTGTTTAGATAAATTCTCAATTGTCATGAACTAAAACAAAGAAAGTCCTTTTCCGTCAGCCAGATAGGAAAGTTTAAGCCACAAGTCTTACATGATGATATGGTATAAACAGGAATGGAATTAATACGAAAACTTTCATCACTCTTCGTCTCACTCTCAAAAGTTTCGAGTGTACACTTTGAGAGTGTAAATGCTCGGATCTAAATATATGACACAGTGGCAGGGAACGGATGTGCTTATGCATAAGTTGGGACCAGGAAACTTCACATGACGATAAAAGTTGAAAGCAAAGTGCATGACTGTACAAGTATTTATGTGAGGTAAAGTTTTAGTTAGTGGAAAACAAGGTGAGACTGTCATTCAATTAGATAGTGTGATGACAAGTGGAAGACAGTTGAAAGCTTCCTCCTATATATCACACTGGAGTGAGCAGGAGAAAAAATTCCCAGCTTTGAACCCAACTGTATAGAACGTTGTATTTTTTCTCATAATCATCTAAATACTTTGAGAAACTAAAGTGAGCAAGACAAAGATTAATGAACAGGGCTAAAATAGCCTCTTTACGCGAGCTATTCACATGTGTATAAATCATGTTAGAAAGACAAGTGTGAAAAGAGCGTGCAACGATTAAAAAGTAAAAGTTACGCACTTTTTGGAACTATGTAAAATTTAAGCAGCGATATGTTTGGTTCGTATAGGAATGGTTTGAAAATTGAAATAAAATAGATTTCAAGTGTGTGAAATTATGTAGTAGTAGTAAAAAGCTTATGGGAAGGTAATGAATTCATATTTACTAGTTTTCCCGGTTAAGTTACAAAGTTTATGATTCATGATAACCCAATATAATTTTATTGCCAAGTTTATTGTTTTCGTTTACGTACTACTATACTATAACAGCAAATTGGAATACATAACGTTTGGTGCGTTGAGTCAAACTATTAGGATTACCTGCCAATACTAAAAATATACATAGAGGAAATCACAATTTTTCTTGCCGGCGCAACAGTATAAGATTTCCATTCTATTTTCCGATAAATTTTCTCTTCTTCAAATATATCTTTTGAACGTAAATTAATCCCCTTTGAAATGTTTTTACCACTCTATAGACTGCAGAGCAATATAAAAGGAGCTCAAGTTATTTCTTGTCTCTAAAGAAACAATACGAATGCACAGACAGAGGAGGAAACCTTCCAATTCAAATCTAATCAAGCAAACTTAATCTTACTGACTGAGATTGAGGGCAACCAAACCCGTTTCCGCTCTTCTTTACATGACAAGACAATTAATAGAAATTGTGGGTTAGTACTTGGCACAAAAATCCTTGAGCAATAAAATTGTTAAAAGAAACTACAAGTTGCTCCCATTATTCGGTAAATACAAACGGAAGCGTCTGTATTTGAAATCGACTTATTTGGCATTTACAGAAATTTTCTTTTCAACTCTCCTAGGCTCTTCGTCTTCACCAAAGTGCATAGTCTGTGTGCATGTAATAGTCTAAACATGATTTTCACAGCATACTTTTATAGTACTTTCCTCTATCATGTTTAGTTTCTCACTGGCATATGATGATTTAGTTTCAAAAACGAACAATGACATAGAAAAATTTGTTGATATAGCCTATTTTGGGTCTCTAAAATGAAACCATTCATTATTATTAAACATTAAACTTAAACCCGGGTGCTAATAATGCATGCATTATGTACGGTAATATCCTGCGCTTTTCGTACTTTTTTACCCTAACTAACTACCTAACTTTATTTACTATAAGTATCAAGTCTCAAAGGTACAGGTCACAAATAAATCTGGATTAAATGTGACAAGATGAGGTTCCCCGGCTAATTATTTCCGCAAGCATTGATAAAAAAGGAGGAGTTAAATTTTGCTCCACAGCTAGAGACCTAACCTCATCGATCTTTTGGGATTCTCAACAAAGTACACAATTTGTGTAGGAAAATTACTGATGGGATTGCTACTACCGTGAGCTGATACGGAGCACGAGTATGAGAGAGAGAGAAAGTATGACACTTTCAGTCAATATGCAATTATTTAATGGATTTGCGTGCTCTGTAGTTTTCCTTGGCTCCAAGTTATGATTTAGCTGTTGCTGTTAACATGAGTAATATCTCACTTTGCATTAGTTTCATTCCCAAATTGGGTTATCCAAGTTGAACAATTTTTCTTCATGACTTGAACCAAGCTTAGCCCTTTACTTACATCACATGCACACACATATATTTCTTTCTATTCCAGCCAGTCAGTACAGCCGTATATATTCAAAACTTGGAAATATTATGAACAAAACCACCAATACAGTTATCCAAGCGCAAAACTGTATGTATGTGTAGGCTGATCATTGCAAAACCATGCATGCATTACCATCCAGGTATATGTAACGTAATTAGTATAATTATTTTATAAATAGTCTTTTTGCGAAGACTTTACACAGTGATAATGAGCTTAACTATAGATTTTGTGGCGGCAACTGCTACTGGCCGACAACAAGTTAAGCCCTATCTGTAAACTCTGTTGCGGAAATAGCCTGTATAATGCATCCCTGGTTTGGTTTGATCAGTATACATTCACAAGTAATTCAAACATTCAAGTTTTACTGAAACTCTTTCACCTTAAACTTACTATACAGGAGTACAGAGATTATTATTATTTTGCATGAACACCAGTCCACTTTAATGCGATTGCATAGGGAAAAGAGAAAGTAAGTTAGAGTTGGAAATCTGTACATCCTGGAATGAATGCAGGCACTCGAGGCAGGTCTCTAGGGCTGTTGCAAGCAGCCCGTAAAGAGGATGGAAAAGATTGGACATGTGCCACCACACGCGGACTTTCATTTCCATCTTGTTCGCAGCATTTTTCCCTGGCATAGATCCATCAGTAGTTAGTTACGGACTGGTAATATAAATTCGGAAACTGCATTCCAATGAAATAGCACGAACGAAACCATGTCGTCAACAGACAGACGTGTATAAACACTTTTAATATTTTTTTTATTGACATATTGTTTTCTGCTGTCATAATCCAGCTGTGCAGCAAATGCATTGATCCCGATGCAGAATTGCCTTCAAGATTCCTATGATGGATTTTTTACTACTGTGTGTATGCAAAAAAAAATAGGCTCACACAATGTCAGCAATAATAATTTTTCATGCAATTTTTTTTTACTCCGGATGAGATAGTACTTTCAATGTTATCATCTAAAACAATCTTCAGCTGTGAGTATCTATCATTCTTCAGTTTCAATAAGGCACTTGGTTTTTTCAACAGGGACATGAATTTTTTTACGTGGTGCATCTTGCTATTATTACTTGCTTATTGCTTTCCCTTTTTTCCTCATTTATTTTGCCACGGTACTTTGAGCAATGTTTTCCCTGCGGGGGCAACTCCAAACTTATGAGAGAATACATCAATTAAATTGCTGAGAAAAGCAATGACTTTTCTTTCCTGTGTTGTACAAGAGTTAGTTCATAGAGTGTAACCAACCAGCTGTGGTTTGGATACTGTAGAAATTTCTTTAGATCTTCATTAAATCAGATGAACACAAACATATGGTTGAGCCAGGATGAAGCAAAGAGTACAAGAATGTATATGTTTTTGTTCCGGCCAAGAACAACACAACACATTGGTCAAACAAAATATTTACTGACTTTGTGTACCCGTGTTTTTTTAGTGGTTTTCGTAATTGTAAAGGAAAAACAATAAAGTGACTTGTATGTATGGTTGTGAGATATTTCTGGGATTTTGATGATACAAAATCCAGGAGGACACATCATAAATATAAATGCACTAGACATAAATGCATGGACATCACAACGAGACAATAAATATAAACAGAGGTAAAAAAAACGTATAGTTGGTTGCACTCATGAGGAAAGAAAGATTGTAAACTTTGTATACTTTTACTTTCACTGTAAATGCTGGATTTGTACATTAAGCGTATAACAGACGGACAGAACAATATGTCAAAAGTGCATCTCAGGCACAAATAATTTCCCAGAATGCTAGCTTTTTTTCCAACTTTCACGCTCAATAAAGCTTGCAAGTAGCTACGGACATTTTTATGATGAGGTATAAAATTTCAAAGTATGTCTGTCTGAAAAGCAGATTGTCGCCTGTAGTGAAGATTACGTAATTTTACATTCCAAATAAACTTTTTACTTATACTATAACTAACTATATGATAGAAACACATTAGAACGGAATGAATTAACTTTTTACCACTATTAACGTCACACTGTAGAGCGGATACTAATTAACTAACTACGCGTACACTGTTATTTTTGAATGTAACTAAATTTCTTAGTTAGTGGTTTGGTTTGTCGGTCGCTAATTACATGTGAAAGGGCCAAGGCAATGAAAACTATTTTAGGCCTCATTCAATGCATTTATTATAACTTTAGCTAACTAATGCAGACTGTAGTAAGTACTGGCTTTAAAGACTCACATTCACATCAGCTGTTCAAGATTCTGACGCAGGTTATTCATTAAAGGCCTTCAAATCAGGGCAGGCGAGATTTACACTGGCTTTGTTATTTAATATTTAAGTATAATTCTCTATTGTTTAAATGCAGTCTTATAAATACTCTGGAGTTTACTATAAAGCATGATAAAGAGAAAAAGGTGAAATCGTAAGTTCAATTTGAAATATTATCATTACCTTTAAGCGAGAATGATAATTATGAGAGACTACTAACTAAGTAAAGGTAGATTATTCCGACCTGTTCAAAATGTATTTTACTAGCCCATTTTTGGCATCGTATTAATCAAAAGTGTATGCTAATATCCACAGAACATGGAATGACTCTCAAGCTATAAAGCATGAAAACATAATATTTCCTCTGCAGTGAATTTGAATAGACATTTCTTATGAATATTGAATACATTTCGCTACTAGCACTACTATATTGTTAGTTCAAATGTGGATGTCAATAAAGGTACCATTATTAGTAGTATTGACATGCAGGTAAGGAATGTAGTCAGCGTAAATAGGGAAAGTCAAATGATGATGGATGACTTTGTTTTGTATATTTGCGTACAGAAAACGAAATAAGCACTTTACATTTACCTTGTTTTCAAAATGCCTGTCAAGAATGAAATGAAAACAGTTTTAACAACATTGTATTTCAAAATGGGATCGAACTGTAGCACAAGCTTGATACAACTCTTTACTTGTGGGTAGTGAGTGGAAGCATAATTCCCATTCTTGGGTGAATTTTTCTCAATTTATTTGACAACATAGATTCATAGCGGTATTGGTATGCATTGTTATGATGATTGATGATATACGCAATGCATAGGCATTGAAACATGACGTTACCTGGTATAGTTTAATAGAAAATGTTTGCAATCTTAGAACTAGCTGTTCTCAACCTTTGTAAGGTTCAAAATTTTTGCTCAAATTGGGAACTTCAGTTTCTTTCAAACAAACGACTGACAGTTCAATAGCTGATAACTATGGCATTTAATTAGTTCTTATCTTTTTTCAGGTTGAATTCATTCCAATGTATTTTAACCTCAGTCATTTTTTTTCTGCCCTTTGTTTATGTAACAACAACATAGTTTGAGAATGCTGAGAAGAATGTAAACAAAACATTGCGTAAATTTTCCCTTTGTTTGCACATGGGGGCTTCTTGTGTCTAAAGAGGTTAGTTATACCAGACACACACTCCAAATAATGAAAAGAAAGTAACTATAACTTAAAATATGGTGCAGGAAGTAAGATGTTTTCAAAATATATGTGCTCCAATCTGCATAAAGCTAATATAATAGGTTGGTTCAACTAATTTCCAACCCAGAAAGATGCAGTGCTCAACTAGCAAGATAAATGTGCCTGATCCTGTAGTTGTGCACACCCAAATTGATAAAGAAAAGAAGCGTGGGCTCGTTTATTTGAAAATTTAAGTGAAGTTGTGAATGCGGAGACCAGTAAACGCATAAATTAGGATGATTGGGCCTCAAGTGTTTGTGTTTAGAAGGCAAATTGCTTCGAAATTCCTACAGTTAGTAGTGACTCAGTAGATTTAAGTGAAAATTTTCCTCCAGTCCCATATCCTACAGAGTGCAATACATACATGAAGGCTTGAAATAGTAGCTGGCAAGCATTTTCACATATTATCCGTCTAATAAGAGAGAGACACAGAGAAAGTCTTAAAGCGCTCCATAAAGTCAGATTAAAGGGAGACCCAATGACTCATAAATTGAAGGCAAAGGAAAAACACAGAGCGTTCTCCATGTTTTATGTATCCCTACCCTATTTCCTTTTCGTTACACTTGTTCACAAAAATACACTAAAATCGTATGATAACCGTATAGGCACAAACCGTATACTTACCCCTAGATCAGGCTTGTCTTTATAATAGCTCCTCAACGTCAATCAACATGAAAATTGTAATTTTAGTTTTCCATGTTTGAACCCCAAATATGAACTTAATTACTCAGAATCCAGACATTATTTACATATGGTCAGAGTCAGAACGGACTGCATTAAAATAATGTCTTTTTGATTCTTTATGCAAGGAAAGCCGATTACCTTTAATATTAACTCAATGTAAAAGCTCAAGACTTTTATTGCTTGTGAGATTGAATGTCCACCAGTTTTCAAAAGTTTGAGCTGCAAGGCGAAGTTGAAGAAAACAAAAACCTACCTCTCACACAAACTTGACTAGCTTCACATATGTGTTTCATTCCCGCCGTAAAATGGAACAGCTAAAACGCCCTGTAACTTTTATTTTACAGGAGCACCAAGAATGACCGCGATCCGTAATTCTTTAGCTATATTCAGCACAGGGCACAAACTAGCTACTCAACTTTTTCCCGGTCGTCATAATAAGATGTGAAAGTCATGAAAGCAAATGAGAAGAGTTCACCTTCTAAAAGGACAACTTTTTATACATTTCATTCAGCAAACACATAAAACATTTTTCCTCACTGTACATATTTTTGAAGCGTAACAAAGGAAATATGATAGTATTATAACCCTCGTTAGTTATTAGCCTTGAGCAGGACTTGAACAGTTTGTTGCTTTATTGACTAAAGTCGTTGAAAAGGGAACGTTCGTCCACATAATTGAAAGATGACATTCTGAGTAGTGAACTTTAGTAGTGTGATGTAGGTTATTGGACCAGTTCTTTGAAAATGGAACAGGGGCATAAAAATTGGCAAACCAACACAGTTCCCATCGTATGAAATGAGTTGAGCTCCAGGCCTACAAAAAGAGATGATGACGGAGGAAATTTTTCTAAAGGGTGCAGTAAACATTTTACTCCATCACACCCTCCGCGGCATCATGTTTTCTCTTTAATGATCTACAGGAGCTAACTGCGACTATGTTGCGTCCTACATGCCCAATTTTTTGCTCACATTTCACACTGACTATAGATGGTAAAAAAATCCCTGACTAACCACCAACTAACTATATGTATAGTACAAAATGTGTAGTATCTACCTATGGGGAACCAAACGGTTTTTTTTTGTTCAAACAGGAAGTTCCCACCCTAGATTCTTGTGAAGTGAATTGAACACTTGGATCGACAATCTGACGTATCATTATCATGAAGAGGGTGGGCTCTAAAGCTCGTATCATTAGCAAAGTAAAAAGTCGTCCATTTATACAACAGTCAGTGGTCTTGGACCACATTTTTCATGTGTTGAACAACTGAGTCGTGACCTGTCAGACGAGACGTTGTTTTCTCATTCTTGCTCTCTCTCCTTTTGTGTTTTCTTTTTCATCCACCAAGTAAAGAAATTAATCATTCTTTACACAGCAAGGCTTTTGCTACCACAAAGAAAAAAAAATGTATAGACATTGAAGGGCAAAACTTTCTTTACATATTTTTCATTCACTTGCTAACTGGGAAGAGTGGCTAACTCCCCGTGGTTGCCTTCATTTACGCCATGACAGTAATAGCTTTTTTCGCACGGGTGGATTTCTATATTAAATGGTCCACTGTTTTTGTTGCATGTGTTTGTAGATGACAATTTTGTTACAGTTTTAATTAAAGCGAAAATATTTTGCTCTATATCTAGTTCAAGTCAACTTGATTCAAGAATAAAAACGTAAAAACTGAAGTTAATAATAAGTAGTATGCAATATTAGTCTTTACCGTTTTTTCAAGTTTACGTGCTTGAGAAAACTTGATACCAACTTTGACAAAAAAAACTACTCTTGCTTTAATTTTAGCTCGTTTTACAGCATAAAAAATAGCATATCACAAGTAATTTGCCAATCTCCTTTTCATACTGATAGAAGAAACTAAACACCGAAAATGCTTGTTGATGAAATAAAAATCCGTGCAGTATATGTGTACACCTATGAAGGATTTAAAGGGAGCATTAGTAAGATGATACGGAGGCTATCAAAATATTTAAAATCCGCCAATTCTCTACAATACCTGTCAAAAGGCTTAAGATTAATGCGCGGCTAATAACAAATATTTAATGAAAAAGTATTAGGTTACATAGAAAGTGACTGACTAACCAGTTTGCTGCAAATGAACACAACGTACATAACCTTTTTAAGCCAGTACAAAGCTTTGTATCTAATCATACTAACTAACTAACTAGTTAGTTAGTTGATTAGTATATACAGTACTACTCCCAAACTCCATCACTCCATTTGCTCGATTTTGCAAACAAGAAGGAAATTAATCGGCAAAAACAATTAGCTAGCTGAATGCCCAACAAAATGAACGTATGTAGACCACCCAACCAATTTTTCAATGGCTGCCTAATTCAAAAGGCATTCGTAAACACCCAGCTGACAATTCTAATGAGACTTGAGTAAATTGAAAGAAATGCAATTAGACAGCGTGAGTTGAGATAACTATACATGCAACATTTATCTTCATGACACTTCTTTTCTCTTCTTGTGGAATGGCCATTCTACTAATCGTATTTTCTCTTCTTTTTTTGGGCTAAAATCTTTTGTACAATAACACATGTTGGCTCTATTTCCGCTAACTGACTAACTAAATTGAACACAACAAAACATCAAGTTGTGCACCCCATGTTCATTATTTTTGGACACTAACCCAACCATCAATCTAATGGAGTCTTTGGAAACAAACAGACATGGAATGATTTGTCGATCGCGTGCAACATAATCATTTGCCTTATTTGGTTTAGTTTCCTTAGTTGCTACTATTTGGAGTACAAGGAAATCCCATGTGTCTTTAAACACACAAATAGTAGATGCAGAATTGAGTAAGTAGTAGCACTGAGTGAGTTAGTAACGGTTCTAGCCAAAATCACTTTTATGATGATTACTGCTACTAACTAACTAACTAACTCACTAAAGCCGTATATTCCCCATTCAAAACGTGTGCACATTGTGTTACGGTAGGAATCAATTTTTGAGCCAACGATACAAGTTTTTCCTACACCAACTAAATGACAAGCACAAAGTGGACGCATTAGAGTAAACAAATAATTGGATTATTTTTTTTATCAAGGTGGATTAAATGCAGGACATTTCAGATACAGTACACGGCTATATATTAGGTCGTGATGATAAATTGACAAGATACAATGTGCGTTGCTTGTCCCCAAAAGTATTTGTAGTGTAGGTTGAAATTGGGCTGTAATGTGACTGGTGATTGAGTCATAGTGTTCATAACTCACGCAATAAGGTTCGGTGATTTTATCGGATCTGGGAATGATAATATTTTGATAAATGAGTCAGCCATAAAAGTTATAAAAGACTTGTATTTGTTCTCCCCAACCAAACGCATGTTCGTAGCAAAGGAAAATTGTGAATCATGAACAGCTATGATTAAATAGCATGAGGGAATACGAGCAAAATAATAGTTACAGATGCCTAATACTGTCTAGCCTATTTTGTACTGAACATAAACATAAATGACTAATGGTAGGCATATGTTTTACCGTGTTAACAGTGCAAAATCTTGTCAAGAGAAACTGGGCAACTTTGCAAGGGACAACTTTGCAAATAACAATTCAAAAGAAGCCGTAATCACCCCTCAATTATACAATTCATCCTAAAAGCTCCCTGTTGCGATCATTGGTACAAAAGTTGTGGTAAAAGTTATTACTTGGGCATACCATACGATTTGAAGCGGTTAGTTTGTCAAGAATTCTAGAGAATGATATTGTCACACCCGCTGGTTGGAGTCGTAAAATGGATTTGTAAACTTTGTGCATGCTATTTAATGCCAGGCTTTAAAGTTTTGATAATTGTTACAGCCAATGATTAGAATATAAATCTACGCTTCGAGTCCGTGGGTTTGATAGTGTAATTTTCTGTCATTGATGTTTCTAACGAAAGTTCAAATTATTTCTTGTACTTTAGAGGTTAGTTAGTAACCCAAATGGGTTCCTATAAACTTTGCAACAAATACGACAACTTGGTATATTATTTTTCCAATGATTATTCTAAATAACCGATTCCGCTAGTATTGAAGCTGGGAATAATAAGCCAAAAAACAATTTAAAAACATTGCTTACTTGCTACACATTTTATTTAATTACAACCAAGTACACGGAAACTACCTATAAAGTATAGAGGAGCTTGTAAAATATTGGCTCTTGCATAAAGTTGGCAATAAGACCCATGGAAATGGTTTGAAGCTAGCTAATTATACCCAACAGAATGTATCCTTTTGCACAACACATGAAACAAAGAAACACTTGTAATTAACAAAAGTTTCGAAGCCGTTAACAGTTATGCGTGCATGAACTCGCCAGTGCTAAATGTCCTGGTCGATATTTAAAAGCACACATAGGCATACAACAAACACGTCATTATATAGTAGAAAAGACTGCGTACCCTTAGGGAAAGCAAATGATGCAGGGAAACAAAAGATGCTTGAACCACTGTTATTAATACAGTCACAGTATTATTATCATTACAGGCACACATGAAAACAAAATATTTACCCACATATACTCATTTGGCACAAGTATAGTTCACATTTTTGAATTTATATGGCAGGCAAACCGTGCTTTGTTGATATTAAAAAAACCAGCCAACTTTTTGTCCTGTAGGAATGGTGTAAAAACAAAGACTATGAGAACATTTTACTCACTCACTAACTAGATGAGTGCTTATAGAAATGTGAAAGAAGAAATCTGCAACTGATCGGAACATAATAATGTTTATGCAGCTGATTTCTAAAGATTATCATAGGACCAATGACTTAAAACACTTGTACAAGCTGTATTTACTCATAACCAGATTGTGCCACTACAGCAGACTAATTTGTACAACAGCAGTGTAAGGGAGGATAAAAAGTCTGACTGACTAACTAAAGTGCTAATCAAATGTGTCGGCAACAGATGTTCTAATGCACAATCATTATCGACTTGTAATTTTCTCGCCTTTAGGAGCAAATGAGAGGAAATAATGTGTGTTTATGTGTGCGGGCCAGGGGACCGAATGAATCACTTGGTCTACTTTCCATCCCACGGAATAGTGTGTACTATTCTAAATCTGAACTGATTCCTATTCGTTCCATCAATGAAACCTCAACTCCCCCACAGCAAATGTCAAGGCAATCCAATACCCATTCCGATCGAATTTAATCCGCTTCCGTGCTCACTGCAGTACCCGTTGCTTTCCATATAATCTCAGTATGCACATTTTATAGGGATTTATTGGATTTCAACTACTGCGAGTTGATTACCAAGAAATCAATGGAATGGAAACTTGTTAATACCAAAATGGGCTACCTGTTCTGTATTTTACTTTATTTGTTTTCACCCAGTCTGATAGGCATTGAAATCATGAGCTAAACATAGACAGTATTTTATCTATGTTGTGTTTGAAAATTCCTTGAATTACGGATTATTTGACCGCTTAGAATGAACTAACTTTTGTTAGCAATATGAAGAACATTACGAATACGCGGTTTTTTCAGCTCAAAAGAATCATTATAAATTACGTTTTGTTTTTTTCTGCTAAATTTTTGCTTAAAAGTAGAATATTACAAAGTGTGGGTTGCATCAATCAAACTTATACTTAACTCAAGTAACCAATTTCTAAAATGCAAACTAACTTTAACACTGATAAATTTTATTAGCCTGAAGAAATAAGTAGCCTAAACTAGAAAAAACTTGTCTATTGCATTTATACTATTTCCAAAACTGACTTTATAAACTCTGCCCGTATATCACAAAAGTTGTACAGAATAGTAGACAAATAGCTTCAATTGTGGAGAAAAGCGAACTGAAGCAGTTGTATAAAACTCACTAGGGACTCTCAAATTGATATGAAATCATCCAACGTTTGTAGTCCGCTCCTTGTAACTACAGGATGTGAAATGCAATTGAATTCGCTCCAACTTTAATTCAATACGAGACAAATTGATCCTATTCATTTGGGTTGCAGCAAAGTGAATGCATTCATAACGCCACTTACAACCATAACTTATTCTCACTCTGTGTTTTCGCAATGTTCACAGCAGCAGTAGAATAAAGCTGTAACCAAGCTGAAGTGCAACCTATTAGCGATTCCCTTCCGATGTATAGTGAGCTTGTATATACATTTTTTCCACGGGACTCCCACTCCATCATGATTTCATATATACTGTATGGCCACTCTCTCATGTCACTGCATGAATTTAATTATGTCCTCCGAAAAAGAAAATTTCCCAGCCCTCTACCAATTGCTCACACTTTCATAAACGAATTAAATACGCACCACGTATGGTGTACAGAAGTAGCTGTCTTCTGCTCACTTCAAATCCATTCATCATTACAAAAGTGTGGGGGTAGTATTGACTACTAGTTAAGGGAAGAAACATGTAGTAGTAGCAGCAAATTTGTTACCAGCTCTCATGCAATGCTAAATTAGTAGTGGCAGATACTTACATCAAAGTAATGTTTATAAGTTACTCCGTTCAGCTCAATTTTAATTAGTTTCACATTCAGTCAACTATGTAGGGCAGAAAATACGATAGTTAAGGCAAACAGTACACCAATTGAAACTTTTGTAATACAAAACACGATGTTGTGACTAAGTTGGATAATAAAATTAACTAACTAACTATATAAGAAACAAGTCTTGATATAAACAAGTTTTGTTACAAACATGCTTGGACCAAAAATTTTGCTTTATCCAAGCGAGGAATGAAGCCCGTGAAAAGAGTATTGTTATAATTAGTCGCCAACTATTCTATGCAGACACAGAGTTTAAAACATAAGTCAAAAGACTTGTAACTAACTAACTAACTAACTAACTACGCAGTACTGTATAAAAGAAGAGGTCGTAAAGTTGGGACACACGTTTTATTGTACCGGCCTCAAAAATATGTCCAGCCGCAGCACTGTGCCAGTAGTCCATAAATAAATGACTTATTCCATGTTCCAACAATTTGGCCACAGGGAAGGAATGGGAAAGTGATATTATTATTATTACTACTATAGAACCAGCAGTGGGTGTATGCAAAAGTAATAAATTGTGGAGCAACTTATCTCTATTGAGACTATCCATCTAAGTTGTAAAGCGCTGACTGAAATGAATGAATCTCGGGGATCACTATAGTATAAGACCTAAATTCCATGACAAGAGTGAAATGCATGTAGAATATTTTACACACAGAAAATATACTTGCCAGATACACACACTGACACTGACTACTACTATTGCATATGGAAACTATGTATTGATTTCTGTTTCCGAAATGAGCAACTGACCATAATATATATTCATGGTGGCCAGTAGTGAGTAAGAGAAAGCTACTGGGTCACTTTCTCTCTCTCTCTGGACAATTCTCATTCCATTTTATCCTGGAGATTCCTATGGGGAAAAGTACATTTTCTATCCATTTATTCTGTCACCGCAACAGGAATCTATTTCGGAGTTACACAATGGACTTGGTTGGATGACCATAACTACACTAGTTTTAGAGGATCAGGAATTTCATATTCTCTACATTTATTTTTTCTACCAGTTTATCCAGGATAGAATTTTACTGGTAACTCTTTCACACAGCAAGTGAATGTTGCTTCCTGATATGATCCCCAGTTTGAACAAACAAACAAATTCAAAACCATGATCCCTAGTTTGCCATGCATTGGTAATGGTATGGGCTGAGAGAGCCAAAATGACTTTATTTCTTTGCATGCATTTTCTGGAATATTTGTAGCCATGCATTCTATTGAGAGAGCAAATGGGTCGTAAAAATGGGGGATTGTATACATATGTACGGAAAGGTGAATAGCAATTTCCCATGTTGGGACTAAAGGCTGCATGATGAAAAATTCAGTGTGCTTTGGCAAAAAATACGGGCTCAGTTCATAGCAATTTATTGTGACTACATTACTGCTGTAGGAAAAAGAAAGCAGATTATTTATGAAATGCATTCAAAAATCGGATCATTATATAATATGCATAGTAATGCATTTCTCTTAAGCGGAATGAATCTTTCTTTTATCTTTGAGATGGCCAACAAATCTGAATTATGTTCGTGTTGTACGCACATTAAGGAAAGGCATGTTTTTGCATTGCACCTGTCGCGACGGTGCCTGTAATCATTAGTTGTTCACAGTGCGTGTGTTCTCATCAAGTGAAGCGTGAACCACTTTATGCTTTAGATGTTATTTAACATAATGTAATTTCATTTTGAATTCCCCTTTAATGTTTCAACCAAGCTTGAATAGCAGTTGTAGGATGAAAGAAGGGCATGAATATGAAGCCTATTATGCTAGCGCATCCACCATGTTGTATCCAATAATGCCGAAATGGTTTTCTGCTTAAATGCTTTCATTTTCAAAGCGCAGTGCACTGTCATTTGTTATTCCACAAAGTATAAATAATAAATAGAAAAAAAATTTGGGCTTTTATTTAGGCTCGTCTTATTGCACCATATGCTTCTTACCCGATAAGAACTACAGGTGGAGAAAGTTTGTGGGCTAAGCAAATAAATTGCTTGCATAATCCTGTGAAATGCAAAAAATCCTTTTTGAATATTTTGCTTTGCACATTTACGTAAAATTGTCATCATGTGAGATCAGTAGTTTTGCCAACATAATTTAAATATCTGTAATTGAAAATATGTAGAGTAAAAATGTCGCCACATTGTAGTTTACGACCTTGTATGGACATTTCAAACTCATTTGAGCTTTCTGGAAAGAGCCCAACACTTTTATGAGTGTGATTAGCATTCAAATTATAGAAATAACTTTTTTCCACAATATCTTTACGCTCCCATGAAAATGTTGCCAATAAAATGCTTAGAGTTATTAGCCAAATTTGGAAACAATTGAAAACCGGACATATTTATGGTACATTCTCAACTCTTTTATTCAATTTTATTCATCTTTATGGAAAAAATGTGCTTAAAAATCTACTTTGGCATTAGCTCCGATCCAAATAAATAAATTTCTTCGTTGCATACAATTACCAAAAACCTATTACGTCTATCCCTCAGTTAGTTGCAGGAACATTCACTCAAGTCAACAAATACTATTCCAACTCCACGTATATTTTTTTGCACCATAGCCGCATTGGCAGCACCCATAACTCACCAACGCTAATTCTCACTTTAATAAAGTTTCGGCACTGACATTAATTGCATTCTCTCTCTCTCTCTGATCTGGAACAATTAGTAAAAAGAGCGAGAACGATTGAGCATGTAGCCAAAGACGTGAAGAGGATTGAATGGCTCTTCAATTTTTCATCCACGTCCTTTTTCCTAACTATATATATATATCTACCTACAGCTTATTGAATACTATGGAGCAAACTAAACCAATGCACATACAGTGATCATCATAGGATGTTAGTTAGTTAGTTAGGTAGTGTTGCTAAGAACATGCTTGCTTCCTACAAAGTTTAGCATGCTCTCTGCTCTTTTACTTTCCTTGTTTTACCTTGGTCTATAAACTTTGCTATATAGTTTGTGCCACGGCACATCAACACACGAAACCCATCAAACATCCACACAAACAGACAGACATGAGTGGTTCAACGACTCATTGAAATATTGCATGTTTTCCGTTTCACAGGGTGACTAATCTTTGCCTCCCCACATGCCACTTTCATGCGACATACATCATTAAAGACGGAGCAAAATAATGGGAGTGGATTCCATTGGTTTCCTATAGCAGGAAACACAGATGAAGGTGGAAGGAGGAAAGTTTGCATGGAAGAGAATTGTAGCAATTTTGAAATTATGGCTTTGTAGGTGGAGCAGTCGGTTCGTAGAAGATTTATAAATGCAAATGATACAACTACACAAAGAAATATTTGCTGAGCGAGGACAAAGTTTGGAAAAAACAATGTTTTTGCAAAAAGTAAAAACAAATACAAAGCCATTTGTCACAACTAATAATAAAGTTTTTACAGGCTTTCAAGAGGTTTGCCAAACAAAAGAAATCAAGTATTTAATGGCGCAAAAAAATTGTGAAAACAATTCAAGTTACTATTTGATCTTGATGGGAAAGAAAAGTTGGTTAGTTAGTTAGTTGGAATGTAGCTTTTTGGAACTGGATAATTATACAAGTTTCTGAAAATTATGTGTGGGTGGTTTTTTTCAATCAAAGCAGAATTTTTAAGGAAAGTTTACAGCTGGTTGTAACCACACCAGATGAAGGTTTCGCATTGGTTCCCCGGATGTCAAGTGCGTCAATAGCTTTTATAGTTAGCAAGCTTATTGTCTCTTTTCATTCATAAATGCTGTAGTTTACAATATCACAAGAAGGCAGGATTATTTTGCAACTGTAACAAAACTGATCTCCATTCGTATCGTAAAAAAAGCGTGTTTCTGTCGGCAGAAATAATGTTGAAATAAAAAAAAGAGTAGTCCTGAGCCACGTAAAAGATTTGTTGAATTCAAGTGGGGAAAAAATGTGTTGGTGCAGTGAAAAGTGCCACGCAAAGTTCTTGTCGACACGCAATGGAAGAATTCAACTCATCTGTCTCTCCGCAGCGCTTTTTTTTCACCCTGCTTTTAATAGTGTAAGAAATATAAATGAAAGGGAATGGAACGTCTGAGATTATAGTCCAGGGCATAAAGGGAAAGGAAGAAACCTCTCTGAGAAAAGCACAGAGCTCGTAAAACACTGTAATTAAATGTGCCTTTCACGATTTTCAGAGAAACCACCAAGTTTTTTGATGAAGGGAATTTGTCCTGTCTTGACTAATTTATGGATTTCCAAAGACATTTTCCTTCTATGCTCCAGTGTAATAAAAATGAAGCCAGGACCAACATACTGTTGGGATCACTTTATTGAGCTTCGTACCAAAACAATATATCTTCTTTAATCCATTGTGCATTATGAGATATTGTTTTGGTTTCAAACTGAAAATGTCACACACAATCCTATTCTTGTATGATTGCTTTAAACTTGAAAAGAATTCCTGTGCCAACCAATCTAGCTAGACTAGCTATTTAAACGTAGTACAAATAACTGAAAATCTATCAAGTTTGGTAGTTAGCTAGTAAGCTGTGCATACGTTACATGCCGTCCAAACTTTTAATAAGACCAAATGATGCTGGTACCATACTCCCAAGATTTCTTCTCATAGTTTCACATCTTTTGAGTCAATCTGGCTCCATACTGACTGCATGAAAAGTGCTTACGGTGCCACTGCCATAATTAATGGTGAAAGAGTTTAGAGTTTACTCATTTTCTCTTCTCCCAAGCTATAAGTTTCTTTAATTCAATTTACACCTTGCACAAGTACAAGAATAATACAGAGTGCATAAACTTTAGAGGAACACCACACATTAGTAAAAGGTGGAGAAGTTTCGGCAGCTAACCCATTATGCTTTACGAAGTAAAAGTATTATCTAGTACATTTCAAAGGGCTGGAGCTGTAGCAAACTCTCTTATAATGAAATGGCAGTTTGGTTGGGGAAAAAAGGCACTGCATCTTTTTAGTTATTCTTTGTTGTGAGGCAGGAGTGATACACTTTTAGTTGGCTAATGAATTATGTGGAAGGCGCACCATAAGCACATCTATTTTTCAACGTTGTGCAAAACTCGTGATCAAAATGGCTACATTAATCCAGTCAAGTGCGAATAGGTAAATAGTGCTCTGAGAGGCGGAGTGTTTTTAGCAGTGATTTCGCTCTGGGTGTCCCAATATACCATCGTATATAGTAGTTGAGTGAGTGACTTTTGAAAGGGAAACTGGGACAATCGTACAGTTATTTCCAATTTCATTTCTCTTCGCCCAAGAGTTTTCCATGTGCAGTCAGCTACTAACCAACATTACCAGTCTGTGTGCATTTGGGTATGAGAGGAAAGCCATAGTAATAACGCTCTATACTAGTTGACATTTATAGGGAAAGATTTACCTAGAGAAAACACCTTCATACATCTCCGCAGAATGGTTTTGAAGTTGCCATTTGGGACACGTTGTCTGAATCCTGATCCTTTCTTTCAGACTAACGCACTCTAACCGCCTTATATACTAAGAGTCCTAGTTGTGAGTACAATAAAGAATATAAAAAAATCCTGATACTGACTATTGCAGTGATTTATACATGAGGAAAGTAGGTTTTTATCAAAATTTGTGGCTCACTGCAACTACTACAGTACAACATATTAATCTTTGGAAGCCAACTCACAGTGTATGCTTCTCATGCAACTTTCAATACTCGAGCTTGTAAGTAGGGTATCTTTCATTCGTTCTGGTAGTTACACATTCCGTCATTATTTCATACTACTATAGATATTACACGAACGAACTCCTGACTAGCTGGTGTACAAGAAATATTTGCACTAAAACTGAGTATGGCAGAAAGCACACATTTGTGTAATTCTTTTAGAATTCAATGCTTGTGTATGAAAACAGCAGATGGTACGCAAATGCGGCAAAGCCATTTAGGCAAGTAAATATGACGCCGTTAGTGCGTATCTAACTAGCTAAAGTACGTCTACGAGTAGACACCTCAGGAAATTATTACTTACGTGTTTTCTTCCACAGAAATGTAGACAAATGCTTCTTTCGTTTCCTATTACGCCAAGAAAATGTAATATGCAGCCCCATATTACTATAAGCTTCACTCCTAGCGGCACAAGCAAGCCAATAACATGTACTACAGTAGTGTAATATGGATGAAAACGCATTTCTATTCACTCACTCACTGTAATTTCACACCAACTAGATCCAACTGCAAAGCTTATGCAATCAACTAACTACAAAGGATAAAGACATTGTTACCCATTTGGGCTTCAATAACCTTAGAAGGTGACTTTTCCACCTACTTGGTTTACACAAGAGTCCAACTTTCATCAATATTGGTGGCAACAGGGAACCATTCAGCTATATGGGTGCGGTATTTAGTTAGCGTAATGGGAACGAGAATCTGCCACAAAGCGGAGGAAAGGATGCTGGCAAACCAACCAAGACATCACAGACATGCTTATGGATATTGGTTTTGATGTTGGTTGTTCAAAAACCACCCTACTCCTTTGCATCTTGACTATAACGTCTCTATGTGAGTATAGTAGTAGTTTATAAGTATACAAAAACTGCTGTTAAGAAAAAAGACGCTTTCAAATATACGTAGTGAGAGTGCATTAGTAGTTAGTTACTAAGGTGGATTGGATAGTAAGTAAGTGAGTGAGTACAGAGAAAGTGGGGTATAGTTTTTTTTTGGTGCTGACTCAACCAGTATGGGATTGTGATTAGAGTGAGTTAGTACATAAGTAAAAGTGCATCACTAACTAACAAACTAATGCTGGGCTCCCAGATTCAATGAACGTATTACTGAATCTCCTGTCTAGTAATGACATTGAGGGTTGCCTATATTGCGGAAACTGGCAAATTCCCTTCCTCTGTGCTAGGTTCAATTCTATCCGTAATCGTATGATTGATTGTCTATTATGGTTTGGGAGAAATCATTAGATGTTAACTTACTATGTAATTCATGGAGAATGGGATATATAGTTTAGTTAGTTAGTTAGTTACTAAAATTGAAGATTACAGCCCGTTGTATAGTGTCTGGGTGGGTTGTTAGCACTAAATCATTTCGTTATTACATAAATGATGGAATAAATTGATTGGTCAAATGGTAGTTTAGTTAGCTAGTTAGTTAGTATAGTAGCTATATAGTATGCAGTGTAGTTAGCTAGTTAGTACTATCGATACAATGTAATATAGTACAGTTCGAGATAAAGAGTATGTGAGGACAAATCTATACGGCGTGGTTCTGCAATGATGCAATAAGAAAAGATTTTTCCGAGCCAAAAAAGAGACAGTAATTCCGCGTAAGCAATCTCATCACTGTTAATCTGCTCTTATCAGGGAACATAGAGACAAAATAGACAGGCTTAATGAAAAAACTGGATGCATGGCAGTAGAGTATCTTTCAAGTCTAAAGTAAAGACTCTCTTTTAATCTCATTTATCGTGAGCAAATCTTGTTGTACACCATTACAGAGCTTTTCTTTATTTCTTGTCTTTGTATTTGTCTGTAATGTACGGCATAAGTTTTCATGCACATTTTTCACATTACGGGTCCTTTACTTAGTCCCCAATCAGTGTGTATCTGCAAACTAACTATAGGATTATCTTATTTAGCATGGATCAATTTCTTGTTCCGCTCATTGAATAAATGGGTTCACATTAGAGGAAATCAGTTTTCGATTCTTTGCATCTTATACCTTCAGCTCTTTCATCTTTATTATGATCAGATTTTCTTTGTGTACGCGGGTTATAAACAGTCTTATGTAATGTGATTTCTCCTTTAGGATGCGTGAGTTGGAGATTGTGTATACACAAGAGAGTCCATAGAGATTCAAACACAATGTGAATCTACATAATAGAGCAACTAAATTGTAGCATGGCGTGGAATCACCTTTAGAGTTTCCCATTCACTCTCCCCCATTCATGTGAAGTGAAATAAAGCTGAATCGATGGTTGTATAGAAAAGCCAAGTGAACTTAGGAAGGTAAAACTTGCTCTCACTGTGTGTTTATGTCCTGTTTCCAGTTGTCTGTTTGAGTTAAGAGGTACACAAATTGAGTGGCTTACTTGAGCCCATATCTTTATTAAGTGCTGACTACAAAGGGAAAGTAAACTTTTAACAAGCTATTTTTCTGATGGGCTCAATTTATCCTGTATTTTGTGGCCATGGGGTTATCTTACTTCAACACCGTTCAGTCATATTATTGAACTGAACGCATTATTTACAAACTACTGTCAGTCAAGTTTTTGGTCTTCGGACGGATATTAAATCATTCAATAATTCACAGATGCAGTAAAAATCAGATATCTCAAAAAACTAGTGGAGCATATTGCGATTCTGAAAGAAAACAAATATGGAGCCGATTCACGCGCAAGGGAACGATGAACTTTATGCTCCTAAAACCTATCCACTGTGAATAGTGTACACAACAGCTATTAGAAGATGAAATAATAACTCGCTCCCAAAACTTTATCTAGAACACATAATCCGACTGTAATACAATACACTATGCACATTAGATCGACTCTAAGAAACTTTCTTTTCGATTTCTACTTTCTTATAAAAAAAGTTTTTGCCAATTTTTTTTTGTTCCATCTCACTGTGCTGTACAAAAAACCAACAGACCAGAAATTACAAATGTTGAGTAATATTCCAAGGGGATAAAAAAATATTAAAAAGTTGCTACACTTTGTAAAAAAATATTTTTCAGCATCTTCAACTTTTTCCTATTTATTAGTTAGTTTTGTAGAAACACATTTATAAACAGCTTTAGGCGCTAAAATTTTTAGTATTAATTTTCTCCTACTCCTAAGGAAGGAATCAGGATGATATTTATTCAAACAGAAACCAATTGATTACGCAATTTTTAAAGATTGCTACATCAATTGCATATGAATGTAATGGAAATGGTGATTCAATTCGTCTGCTCATATTTCAGCTCCTACAGATCGCTCGCGCGGATCCTACGAAAGCAGGATTGCAAGGAGCAACTGATTTCCTTTTCATTGAATCCCCTAAAAAATATTCAAATTGCATGTGAAGACCGCGAAAATGTGAGAAATACATGCACCATAACATTAGGTATCCTTTTTCTCACCACTTTTTCATCTTCTGTCATCATCCGTTCATATTAGATTTTCAGGAAGAAAAAAAATTGTTCTGTATCAGCGTATTCTGTATCAATCCCATATCTTCATTCATCCGTGTTTCACAAGGGATGACAGTGATTACAGTTTCCATTTTTCCATGCAAAAAAACACCATGCAACCTATTCCTGAACAACCAGTATAGTCAATGTACAGTTCAAGAGAAGGATTCTCATGTAACTGGATAACCAAATTTATACAAACAACTTTTTATATGATAAATTGAATTTGCAGACTCTAGACTGTGTTCAAAATGAAAGAAAAATTACTTTGGGATTTTATTCCTTAGTAATTTGTCCCGATACAACAACTTAGAACAAAAAGTATTCCTTGATGTTTGTTTATGTTTATTTTCCATTGCTATCATGATTGTGTACTAAGCAAAAGAGCAGTTACAACCCATTACAACCAACTATATTTCTAGATTGTTCATCGTTCTAGGAAATATAGATCTATAAAAGTATTTTATTATGAGCTTATGTCACTCTTTGAACAGTTGGCAAAAACTTTTGAAAGTACACACATATACATAGGAATTGAATAGATCAATTTCCTCAGTAGTCAGTACCAGTTACAGGAGTAATCCCATGCGTAATCAATTCGTAGGAAAACTGTACTGACCCGATAAATTCCCTAATCCATGCTGTCTTTGCTTAAGATAACAAAACGAACCAAACGGGAATAAACAAAAATGCCAAATTTACCAAACTACATAAATTAAAAACTTCCTGAGCAACTTAGCTGAGCCCAACCAGGGATTATGAACGCGTCAAAAAATTAAATAAGATGACGGATAGATTTCAGTATTTGGGGAGATGTTCAAATCGCCACCATCACCTCATAACCGTAGAAAAATTAGAAAAAATTCCGTCCTTACAAACAGAGTCAGTAAAACGGATCGTGGGGGGACGCTGAAGAGACTTTTGCTTCGCACAACTCATCGTTTGAAGGAACCTAGGA